>Ga0182736_1001191_pt1 | contig 27800 bp, 30 predicted proteins | sample eDN5th30CKraftBY_FD_128882 | JGI IMG/M metagenome (GOLD analysis project Ga0182736, IMG submission 128882) | Enriched backyard soil microbial communities from Emeryville, California, USA - eDNA 5th pass 30_C Kraft BY (version 2) (version 2) | ecosystem: Environmental > Terrestrial > Soil >...
CGTGCCGCCGGCTTCGGCGCCGAGGTCAAGCGCCGCATCATGATCGGCACCTATGTGCTCTCGGCCGGCTACTACGACGCCTATTACCTGCAGGCGCAGAAAGTGCGTACGCTGATCAAGCGCGACTTCGAGCTCGCCTTCAACGCCGGCGTCGACGCCATCCTGACGCCGGCCACGCCGTCGTCGGCCTTCGGCATCGCCGACGAGGACCTCGCCTCCGATCCGGTGAAGATGTACCTCAACGACATCTTCACGGTGACGGTGAACATGGCGGGCCTGCCGGGCCTTTCCGTCCCCGCCGGCCTCGACCACAAGGGCCTGCCCCTCGGCCTCCAGCTCATCGGCAAGCCCTTCGAGGAAGAAACCCTCTTCAAGACGGCCCATGTCATCGAAAAAGCCGCCGGCCGCTTCTCGCCGACCAGGTGGTGGTAACGGGCGATAGCCCCCTGTCGGCTCTTCATCCGTGGATAGCCGCCAGCCTCTCTCGCCAACCGGCCCCCGGAATGCTTTCATGGGGGCAGGAAGAGGTGCCGCATGATCACCGTTCGCAATGCCCTTGAAGAGGATGTGCCGGGCCTGATCGAGATTGGCGTGCGTGCCTGGGAACAGGCCGTGACGGGCGCCGTCGACCTCCAGATGCGGCGCGAGCATGCGCGCAACGCCTTCCAGCAGTTCCTTGCCAACCATTGGCTGCGCGTCACCCTCGCCGAGGCGGACGGCGTTCCCGCCGGCTGGGCTTCCCGCGAGGCGCTGGACGACGAGATCACCGATCTCTGAGTCGACCCGCCGCGGCAGCGCAAGGGGCTCGGCGCTGCCCTTCTTGCCGCGATGGAAGCGGAGATCGTCGCGGCCGGCTTCGAAGCCGCGCGGCTCCAGACCCATGCGCGCAATTCTGCCGCCGTCGGCTTCTTCCAGAAGCACGGCTATTCGGTGAGCTGGCTTTCCGTCGATTATTCCCCGCGCCTCGACCGCGATGTCGAATCGATCGGCCTCCACCGGCAACTCGTCGCGGACGAGCCGCTCGGCTACGGGCCGGGCGGGTTTTGAGGAGGAGAGGCGGCCTTCGCCGCCCCTCCCGGCTGCCTTAGCGGTTGTTCAACTGCGAGCGCACCAGTTCCAGCCCGCGCTGGGTGATGCGATAGGGCCTGCCGCCGGAGGAGGCGATGCATCGCCGGCGTTTCAGCTTGCGGAAGAGCGCGATGTCGAGCCCGCCGGCGCGCCACCCCTCGCGGGTGACGCAGGTCACGGCCACGATCGTTTTCATCTCGTCTTTTTCGATGTCGATCCTGCCGCCCTGGGCGAGCAGGTGGAGAATGCGCTGTTCGGCGCGGGAAATGTCCATTGTCTTGAGAATCCGTCCGGCGTTCGGATGAACGCGAAAAAACGTTCCGCCGCCCTGAGGGCGGCAGGCTCATCGTTTTTCCGACCCTGCGCGCAAACCGTTGCGGGCAGGGTCCTCAGCAGGTCTCGGACGAGTTGGACATCAAAACTCCATTTGCGGATATCCCGGGATAACCGGGAGAGCCGCGAAGGTCAATGCGACGGCCAGATCAGCGAATGGTGCAGGAACACCGCTGTCTTCACGCCATTGGCCGAGGCGAGCGAGATATTGGCCGCGCCGAGCGCGATGTCGCCGGCGGCATAGAGGCCGGGCAGGGAGGTCTGGCCCGTGTCGTCGGTTGCAAGGATGCTGCCGACCGGCGTTTCCTTCAGCTTCAGGCCGCGCCCGGCGGGGATGGCGCTGCGCACCCGTGCCTCCGGCATCACGAACAGCGCCTTCACCAATGTCGGGATGCCCGGCCCCGTCTCGACGGAGAGCATGCCGTCCGGCCCGTCGGCAATGGCGGTGACGCGGCCGGGCCGGAGCCTGACCTTTCGGGCGGCGAGTACGGCAAGCGCCTCCTCGTCCGGCTCCGGTGCCATGTTGGTGAAGAGCGTGACGTCGCCCCAGTCGGCGACGACGGCGGCAAAGCGGGCCGCTTCGGCGGTGCGGGCCAGCACGCCGACGGGGCCGCCGCCCACCTCGTAGCCGTGGCAGTAGGGGCAATGCAGCACCGTCCTGCCCCAGCGCTCTGCAAGGCCGGGAATGTCGGGCAGCCGGTCCTCGAAGCCGGTGGCGAGCAGCACGCGCCGCCCCTCGATCCGGCTGCCGTCGCCGGTGACGACCGAAAAGGCATCCCTCTCGCCGTCCAGCCGCTCGGCCGGCGCGTTTCGGAAATTGACGGTCCCGTAGGCGGCAAGTTGCCGGCGGGCTTCCGCGAGGATATCGCGTCCCGGCCTGCCGTCCTGCGCGAGGAAGCCGTGCGAACGGGCGGCGAAGCGGTTGCGCGGCTCGCCGGTGTCGAGAACGGTGATGCGGCGGCGGGCGCGGGCAAGCTGCAGGGCGGCGGAAAGGCCTGCAAAGCCCCCGCCGATGATGATGGCATCTTCGGTCATGGTTCATCCTTTCGTGGAGCGTGCGGCATCGTTCGCCCGACAGGTGCCGGCCGTTCGATGCAGGTCTCGGGAATTGGCTGCCGTCAGCCGGTATCGGCCCGGCAGTGTTTCGCCGCCACCCGGAAATCGGCGGCAAGGTCGGCGAGCGTCGTGGCGGCGAAGCGCGCCATCAGGATCGCCTCGGCATCCTTCAGGGCATCGCCGATCACCCGGTTGACGGATTGCTCGACCGCGCAGCCCGGCATTTCCGTCGCCGGGCCGATCTGGAAGACGATGGGCTCGCCGAGTGCGTTGTAGATGTCGAGCAGCGAGATGTCGGCGAGCGGCCGGGCGAAGTGCCAGCCGCCGCCATGGCCGCGGCCGGATTGCACGATGCCGGCATCGCGCAGCCCGGCCATGGTGCGCCGGACGACGACGGCATTGGTGTCGAGGCAGAAGGCGAGGTCTTCCGAGGTCATCGGCGCCTCGCGCTCGGCCATGTGCATGAGTGCATGGAGCACGGCGGAAAGTCGGCTGTTTCTCTTCATGTAACAATAATAGTTACGAATCTTGCCGTCTGTCAACACATGCGGGCAAGAGGCCGCTCAGCCGGCACGCAGCATATCGAGCAGGGTAGGGCCGAAGATCAGCGCCGCCGGCACGAGCGCCGCGTGAAGGACTAGGATCGCCATCAGTTGCGTGCGGAACGGTTCCTTGCGCGTCTTGTGCCGTAGCAGGCGTTGCGCAGCAACGGCGCCGAGACTGCCGCCGAGGAAGGCGAACTGCAGCAGCCGTGCCTCGGAAACGCGCCAGTGGCCGTCCCGCGCTGCTTCCTTGTCCCACCAGTAGAGGCAGAAGGTGACGACGTTGAAGAGGAGGAAGATGATGAAAAGCGTTGCTGTCGTGCCCATGGCGCGCTTTATAGCCGGTCAACCTTGCGGCTTGGCTAACGAGGGTCGGCGGCACCCGCTGAAAACCTTGCGCCGCCTGCCCATATGTTCTACCGAGACAGCACCGAAGACACCACAAAAAGAGCCTGCAATGACCCTCGTCGACGTCCGCACCCCCGATCCGAAACGCTTGATCCCCGGCGCCACCGGCGACTGGGAAGTCATCATCGGCATGGAGGTGCATGCGCAGGTCCTGTCCAATTCCAAGCTCTTCTCGGGCGCCTCCACCGAGTTCGGCAAGGCGCCGAACGCCAATGTCTCGCTCGTCGACGCCGCCATGCCCGGCATGCTGCCCGTCATCAACATCGAATGCGTCCGGCAGGCGGTGCGCACCGGCCTTGGCCTGAAAGCCGAGATCAACCACCGCTCGATCTTCGACCGCAAGAACTACTTCTACCCGGACCTGCCGCAGGGCTACCAGATCTCGCAGTTCAAGGACCCGATCGTCGGCGAGGGCAAGATCGTCATCTCGCTCGGGCCCGACCGGCAGGGCAATTTCGAGGATATCGAGATCGGCATCGAGCGCCTGCACCTCGAGCAGGACGCCGGCAAGTCGATGCACGACCAGCATCCGACCATGTCCTATGTCGACCTCAACCGCTCGGGCGTGGCACTGATGGAGATCGTCTCCAAGCCGGACATGCGCTCCTCGGACGAGGCCAAGGCCTACATGACGAAGCTGCGCTCCATCGTGCGCTACCTCGGCACCTGCGACGGCAACATGGACGAGGGCTCGATGCGCGCGGACGTCAACGTCTCGGTGCGCCGTCCGGGCGAACCCTTCGGCACGCGCTGCGAGATCAAGAACGTCAACTCCATCCGCTTCATCGGCCAGGCCATCGAATATGAGGCCCGCCGCCAGATCGGCATTCTGGAGGATGGCGGTTCCATCGACCAGGAAACCCGCCTCTTCGATCCGGGCAAGGGCGAGACGCGCTCCATGCGCTCCAAGGAAGACGCGCACGACTACCGCTACTTCCCCGATCCGGACCTCTTGCCGCTCGAATTCGACAATGCCTTCGTCGCCGCGCTTCTCGCCGACCTGCCGGAACTGCCGGACGACAAGAAGCTGCGCTTCGTCAAGGATCTCGGCCTTTCGGTCTATGACGCCTCGGTGCTCGTCTCGGAGAAGGCGATCGCCGATTACTACGAGGCCGTCGCCGCCGGCCGCGACGGCAAGATTGCCGCCAACTGGGTCATCAACGACCTGCTCGGCGCCCTGAACAAGGGCGGCAAGGCCATCGAGGAGACTCCGGTTTCGCCCGACCAGCTCGGCGGCATCATCGACCTCATCAAGGACGGCACCATCTCCGGCAAGATCGCCAAGGACCTCTTCGAGATCGTCTGGAACGAGGGCGGCAACCCGGCGGAGATCGTCGAGGCGCGCGGCATGAAGCAGGTGACGGATACCGGCGCCATCGAGAAGGCCGTGGACGAGATCATCGCCGCGAACCCCGATCAGGTCGAGAAGGTCAAGGCCAAGCCCACGCTTGCCGGCTGGTTCGTCGGCCAGGTGATGAAGGCGACGGGCGGCAAGGCCAACCCGCAGGCCGTGCAGGCCCTCGTCAAGGCCAAGCTCGGCATCGAGGAGTAACCCGGTGTTTTTTGTCCGTACGGCTTCGGAGCGCGATCTGGCGAAGGTCAGCGCGCTTCTGGCCGAGACGTGGCACGCGACCTATGATGGCCTCTACGGCGCGGACAGGGTGAGCGAGATCACCGCGCGCTGGCATTCCGTGCCGGCGCTGAAGGCCCGGCTGGAGCGCAAGGACAGCGAGTTCGTCGTCGCCGACAACGGCAGGGAGTTCGCCGGCATGGGCTATGTCGCCATGGCAAAGGACCGGCCGAAGACGGCACTGCTGCACCAGCTCTACGTGCTGCCGCGCTACCAGCGGCAGGGCATCGGCCGCGACATGTTCGCCGAGCTAGAGACCTGCTTTCCCGATGCCAATGCCATGCTGCTGGAGGTCGATCCGCGCAACGAAGCGGCCGTCGCCTTCTATCTGGCGCACGGCTTTGCCAAGGTCGGCGAGGCCAGGCACACGGCGGACGATGTTTCCGGCGTGCCGCTGCACGTCTACGAGAAGCCGCTCGGCGGCTGAAAAGCGGCGAAAAGCCCTATGCGAAGGCGCGGGAATCGCTGGACATTCCGGCCCCGCCGCGCCATAAGCGGAAGAAAATATCAGTCTCGGGCCGCGCTTCCGGCATGGCCCTGCCAAGGACGCCAGCCCATGAACCTTCTCAAGCAGATCTTCACCTGGTGGAACGGTCAGACGATCGGCACCCGCTTTCACACCTGGCGCTTCGGCACCCGGGTCGGACAGGATGAGTTCGGCAACGTCTATTATCAGGGCGGCAAGGATTCCGAGGGGCGCACGCGCCGCTGGGTGATCTACAACGGTTACGCCGAAGCTTCGGCCATTCCGGCCGGCTGGCACGGCTGGATGCACCACCGCACCGACGTTTCCCCGGCCGACGAGGATTACAAGGCGCGCGAGTGGGAACAGCCGCACCGCAAGAACCCCACCGGCACCGCCCAGGCCTATCGCCCGCCGGGCTCGATTGCCGCTGCCGGCGAGCGTCCGCGCGTGACGGGCGACTACGATGCCTGGACGCCGGGCAACTGACACCGATTTGGCCACATTTCGCCGGTAGCTCCGAACGGGCCGGCAAAGGCCGGCGCGGAGCGCAGGAGACGGCATTCATGACAATCGGCTTTTCGACGGCAAGGGCAGGGCGGCGGCTTCTTTCGGCCGCGTTCGCGGCGATGGCTGCCGGCATCGTCATGGCGCCCGTGCCCTCAAAGGCCGCGCGCATCGAAAATCCCGTCGCCACCTTTTCCGGCATCGACAAGATCACCGGCCGCATCACCAGCTTCGACGTCTATATCGGCGAGACGGTGCAGTTCGGCGCGCTGCAGGTGACGCCGAAGGTCTGCTACAGCCGCGACGACACCGAGGCGCAGAAGATCACCTCCTTCGTCGAGGTCGACGAAATCACCCTCGACCGCAAGATCCGCCGCATCTTCACCGGCTGGATGTTCGCCGACAGCCCCGGCCTCAACGCCGTGGAGCACCCCGTCTACGACGTGTGGCTGACCGAGTGCAAGACGAAGTCGGACGTCCCGCCCCCGGACGATTCGCAGGCGAAGGCCGAGTAGGGGACTCCCGTGCCGCGTGGATCCTCGGGTCAAGCCCGAGGATGACGGAGGGGAGGAGGTTTCCTTCCGTCGACTGGCGCGGCATAGGCAACGCTGCTTTTATCGCAATTCTGTCTTCTTACGTCATCCTCGGGCTTGACCCGAGGATCCACGCCCCCGGCACGACCGTCAGAACGGCAAATGCGGCGAGGCCAGCGCGCCCGCCAGCATGTCCTCGTACTCGATCTTCGGCACGTCGACCGCCCCGAACGTCTTCAGGTGCTCCGTCGTGAACTGCGTGTCGAGCAGGCGGAAGCCGCGTTCCCTGAGACGCTCCACGAGATGCACGAGGCAGATCTTGGAGGCGTCCGTGCGCCGCGAGAACATGCTTTCGCCGAAGAACGCAGCGCCCAGCGAGACGCCGTAGAGGCCGCCGACCAGCGTATCGCCCTCCCAGGCCTCGACGGAATGTGCGTGGCCCATACGGTGCAGCGTGCCGTAGAGCGACTTGATCTTCGCGTTGATCCAGGTCGACGGCCGGTCCGGCGCGGCCTCGGCGCAGGCGGCCACCACCGCGTCGAAGGCGGTGTCGAAACGGATGTCGAAGGGTTTCCTGCGGATCGTCCTGGCGAGGCTGCGCGAGACATGGAAGCCATCGAGCGGGATGACGCCCCGCATGTCCGGCTCGACCCAGAAGAGCTCCGGGTCGTCTGCCGAATCGGCCATCGGGAAGAGACCGATGGAATAGGCGCGCAGGAGGAGTTCCGGGGTGATCTCCGGGTGCCTGCTGCGCCGCCCTGCCATGACCGGCGCCCTCTCAGGCGTCGGTCTTGCTGGCCAGGTAGTTTTCCAGCCAGTGAATGTCGTAGTCGCCGTTGGCGATGTCCTGGTTGCCGATGAGGTCCTGGAACAGCGGCAGCGTCGTCTTGATGCCGTCGATGACGAACTCGTCGAGCACGCGGCGCAGGCGCATCATGCATTCGACGCGCGTGCGCCCGTGCACGATGAGCTTGCCGATCAGGCTGTCGTAGTAGGGCGGGATGCGGTAGCCCTGATAGGCGCCCGAATCGACGCGCACGCCAAGGCCGCCCGGCGCATGGAAATGCGTGATCGTACCCGGCGAGGGAACGAAGGTGCGCGGGTCCTCGGCGTTGATGCGGCACTCGATGGCATGGCCCGAGAAGACGATGTCCTTCTGCTCCACGGAGAGGCCGGCGCCGGAGGCGACGCGGATCTGCTCGTGCACGAGGTCGATGCCGGTGATGGCCTCGGTGATCGGGTGCTCCACCTGCAGGCGCGTGTTCATCTCGATGAAATAGAACTCGCCGTTCTCGTAGAGGAACTCCACCGTGCCGGCGCCGCGGTATTTCAGCTTCTTCATGGCATCGGCGCAGATCTGGCCGATCTTCATGCGCTGCTCGACATTGAGGGCCGGGGAATTGGCTTCTTCCCAGACCTTCTGGTGGCGGCGCTGCAGCGAGCAGTCGCGCTCGCCGAGGTGCACAGCATTGCCCATGCCGTCGCCGACGACCTGGATTTCGATGTGGCGCGGCTTGCCGAGGTACTTTTCCATGTAGACGGCATCGTTGCCGAAGGCGGCAAGCGCCTCGGAACGGGCGGTCGAGACGGCCTCGTCGAGGTCGGCTTCGGTCTTGGCGACCTTCATGCCGCGGCCGCCGCCGCCGGCGGTGGCCTTGATGAGCACGGGAAAGCCGATCTTGCGGGCGACTTCCAGCGCGTTCTCCGGCTTCACCTCGCCGTCGGAGCCCGGAACGACGGGAATGCCGAGTTCCTGCGCCGTCTGCTTGGCAGTGATCTTGTCGCCCATGATGCGGATGTGCTCCGCCGTCGGGCCGATGAAGGTGATGCCGTGCGCGTCGAGGATTTCCGCGAACTTGGCGTTCTCCGACAGGAAGCCGTAGCCCGGATGCACGGCATCGGCGCCGGTGATCTCGCAGGCCGCGACGATCTGGTGGATGTTGAGGTAGCTTTCGCGCGAGGGCGGCGGGCCGATGCACACGCTCTCGTCGGCAAGGCGCACATGCATGGCATCGGCGTCGGCCGTCGAATGCACGGCGACCGTGGCGATGCCCAGCTCCTTGCAGGCCCGAAGGACCCGAAGGGCGATTTCGCCGCGGTTGGCAATGAGGACTTTGGAGATCATGGGACCCGCCTTATTCGATGACGATCAGCGGTTCGCCGTATTCGACCGGGCTTGCATCCGAGACGAGGATTTCGGTGACCTTGCCCGAGCGCGGCGCGGGGATCTGGTTCATCGTCTTCATGGCTTCGATGATGAGGATGGTCTGGCCTTCCTTGACGCTCGCGCCGACTTCGACGAAGGCGCGGGCGCCCGGGGCGGGCGAGAGGTAGGCGGTGCCCACCATCGGCGCCGTCACGGCATTCTTGTTGTTGCGGGCGTCGGCGGGGGCTGCCGCTGCGGCGGGCGCGGCGGCCGGGGCCGCGCTGAGGGCGGGAGCGGCGATCGGGGCCTGGACATATTGCGGCGTGCCGGCGCGCGAGACGCGGATGCGCAGGTCGTCCTGCTCCACTTCGATCTCGGTCAGGTCCGTCTCGTTGAGGATGTTGGCGAGATCGCGGATCAGAGCCTGATCGATGCCGTGTTTCTTTTCAGCCATGGAAGTGAGCCTCTGGTTCTTCTTATGTCGTGATGGATGAGAGCGCATGGAGCGCGAGGATATAGCTGTGCGCGCCGAAGCCGCAGATGACGCCCTTCACGGCGGGCGCGATCATCGACTTGTGGCGGAATTCCTCACGGGCATGCACGTTGGAAAGGTGCAGCTCGACCACCGGGATCTTGATGGCGCGGATGGCGTCATGCAGGGCGAGCGAGGTGTGGGTATAGGCACCGGCGTTGATGGCGATGCCGGCGGCAACGTCGCCGGCCTCATGGATCCAGTCGACCAGATCGCCTTCGTGGTTGGATTGGCGGAAATCGACGGCAAAGCCCAGCTTCTCGCCCTCCGCCTTGCAGAGCGCCTCGATGTCGGCGAGCGTGTGGCCGCCGTAGATACCGGGCTCGCGCTTGCCGAGTGCGTTGAGGTTGGGGCCGTTGAGCACGAAAAGGGGTAGAGCCATTCGCAATTCCGCATGCTGGATAGAGGACTACCTATAGACCGGCGGTTCCCGCAGGGAAAGCCCCAAGGGCAGGGGCTTTGCCGGTCGAAAGGGCCGATGTCCACAAGCCAAGCGCTCAACACGGCCAGCATGGCAGGAAGATGGCGAAATCAGCAGGTTGCCTTGCCGCAGGCGCGCACGTTGGCGATCTTTTCGCGAAGGTCCTCTTCGCCGACCGCGCCGAACACCATTTCCTGGCCCACGACATAGGACGGCGTGCCGGTGATGCCGAGGTCGTTCGCCAGCGAATAGGCCTGGCGCACGGCGTCGTCATGCGGCTTGTCGGCCATGGTCTTGCGGATATCCGCCTCGGAAATGCCCATGCCGGAGGCGATCGCAATGGCGCTCTCCTCCGTCGCGCGGCCTTCGCTGCCGAGCAGCGCCCGGTGGAACGCGCCGTATTTTTCCGGCGCAAGGTCGCGCACGGCGGCGCTCACCTTGTGGGCGGCAAGCGAATCGGGGCCGAGGATCGGCAGTTCCTTGAGGACGAAGCGGACGTTCTTGTCGTCCTTCAGGATCGCGTCCATGTCCGGCAGCGCCCGCTTGCAGTAGCCGCAATTGTAGTCGAAGAACTCGACGATGGTGACGTCGCCCTTCGGATTGCCGAGGGCGATATCGTAGGGCGAGGAGAAGATCGTCTTCTCGTTGTCGGTGATGACGGCCTCGGCCTTGGCCTGCTGCTGCGCCGCCTGCTTCTTCTGCAGGGCTTCCTGCACGTCGATGAGGATTTCCGGATTCTCGACGAGGTATTCCTTGATGAAGTCGCCGAACTCCTTCTTCTGCGCGTCGTCGAGCGCGAGGGCGGGAAGGGGGGCTGCGACCGTAATGGCAAGGGCAACGGTGGCCGCGAGCTTCGTCTTGAAAATCATCTTTGTCCTGTCCTCGTCGTGATGCGCCGCAGAAGTGCCATTGCCCGCGCCGCCGCGTCAATGCCGGGGGCGGGCTTTCAACGACCTTATGACGCAAGCCTTGCAAACGACAGGGCAAAAGCGGCGGATTTTCGGCCCTCGCGGGATTGTGAAGAGCGGCGTCTTGCGGCAGGAAGGCGGCGGACCGGAAGCGCAGAAAGGCAAGCCATGAAACTCTCCCGCCGCGGGGCCGTCGAACCCTTCCACGCCATGGACGTGCTCGCCGAGGCGACGAAGCGGCGCGCAAGCGGCCGGCCGGTCATCTCCATGGCCGTCGGCCAGCCCGTGCACCCGGCGCCCGAGGCGGCCCGCCAGGCGGCGCGCAAGGCGCTGGAGATCGGCCGCATCGGCTATACGGACGCGCTCGGCCTTCTCTCGCTGCGCCGCGCCATCTCGGATTTCTACCGGGAGCGCCACGGCGTTTCGGTCGATCCCGGCCGCATCGCCATTACCACGGGCTCGTCGGCCGGCTTCAACCTTGCCTTCCTCGCCCTCTTCGATGCCGGCGACCGCGTTGCCATCGCGCGTCCCGGCTACCCGGCCTATCGCAACATCCTCGCCGCGCTCGGCATCGAGACGGTGGAGATTGAGGTGAGCGCCGAAAACGGCTTCACGCTGACGCCGGAGGCGCTTCAGGCCGCGGGCCGCATCGACGGCGTGCTGCTGGCAAGCCCCGCCAATCCCACCGGCACGGTGACGGGGCGGGCGAACCTTGCCGCGCTCTCGGCCTATTGCCGGGAGAACGGCATCGCCTTCATCTCGGACGAGATCTATCACGGCCTCACCTTCGTCGGCGAGGAGGCGACGGCGCTGGAATTCGGCGAGGATGCCGTCATCATCAACTCGTTCTCGAAATACTATTGCATGACCGGCTGGCGGATCGGCTGGATGGTGCTGCCGGAAAAACTGGTGCGCCCCGTCGAGCGCATCGCCCAGAGCCTCTACATCTCCGCGCCGGAGCTCTCGCAGATCGCAGCGGAGGCGGCACTCGGCGCGGAGGCGGAGCTGAACGTCTATCGCGACGCCTACCGGGTGAACTGTGACTTCCTCGTCAAGCGCCTGCCGGAACTCGGCTTCTCCGTCGCCTCGCCGATGGACGGCGCCTTCTACGCCTATGTCGATGTCAGCCGCTTCACCAACGACAGCATGGCCTTCGCCCGGCGCATGCTGGCCGAGACCGACGTGGCGGCGACGCCCGGCATCGACTTCGACCCGAAGGACGGCCATCACACGATGCGCTTTTCCTATGCCGGTTCCTTCGAGGAGATGAGCGAGGCGGTCGACCGCCTCGCACGCTGGCTCGGCTGAAAAGGATTCCGCTTCAAGGCGTTGCGGCGCGAAGCGGAATCGATCTTTCAGGCAGGTGAATCACTTTCTCACACGCGGTTGATCGAGACGCCGCCGTCCACCAGCATGGCCGTGCCGGTCATGAAGCTGGAGGCCGGCGCGGCGAGGAAAAGCGCCGCCTCGGCGATCTCCTCCGGCTCGGCCATGCGCTTGAAGGCGTTGAGGCCCGCCACGAAGGCGCGTGCCTCGGGCGTCGCCGCCACTTCCCGTCCCATCGGCGTGTCCGTGGCGCCCGGCAACAGCGCGTTCACGCGGATGCCCTTCGGCCCGCATTCCGAGGCGAGCACCTGCACGAGGCCGATGAGGCCCGATTTCGAGGCGGCATAGGCCGCAAGCCCCGGAAAGCCCGCCGTATGGCCGACGAAGGTGGAGGTGAAGACCAGCGAGCCGCCGCCGCGCGCCTCCAGCGCCGGCAACTGGTACTTGGCGGCAAGGAAGCCGCTCGTGAGATTGGCGCCGAGGACGCCCTGCCAGTCCTCCATGGAAAGGTCGGGCAGCGGGCCGACGGGTCCCGTCGTGCCGGCATTGTTGAAGGCGATGTCGAGGCCGCCGAATTCCGCCTTCGCGGCATCGACAAGGTCCCGGTGATGCGCTTCGTCGGCGACGTCGCCGGCAAGGGCGATGGCGCTGCCGCCGGCCGCGCGGACCTCGCCGGCCACGGCCTCCAGCCGGTCGCGCCCGCGCGATGAGAGCACGAGTTTTGCACCATTGCGGGAAAAGAGGAGGGCGGCGGCGCGGCCGATGCCGGAGCTTGCGCCGGTGATGATGGCGACCTTGTCGTCGAGGCGGGTCATGGATGTCTCCCTGCTGGTTTCTGACGACCGCGGGTGTCGCAGAAGGGCAGGCAGGCAGCCACCCGATTTCCGCATGAAAGCAAAAGGCCCGGTCGAAACCGGGCCTTTCAAATTCATCCGTTAAGACAGGCGTCTCAGAAGAAGCCGCGGCGCTGCCACCAGCCGCCCTTCTTGGGCTTTTCCGGTTCGTCTTCCGGCGTGGCTTCCTTCGTCGTGGACGACTTCACCACCGGCTCGGAAGCGATCTTGTTGATGTCGCGGTTGGCGCGGACGGGCTTGGCCGGCTCTTCGAGATCGGCGGAGGCCTCCTCGACTTCCGGCTCGGCCGGAGCGGCTTCTTCCACGACGGCGACGGGCTGCGCCTCGACTTCGCTGCGGGCGGCTTCGTCCGGCGCGACGTCCTCGGCAGCAGCCTTGGCGCGGCTGCGGCGGGCCCGCTTCGGCTTGGCCGGCGCCTCTTCGGCGACGACCTCGGCCGGCACTTCCTCGGGAGCGGCCGCTACCTCGACGGTTTCGGCTTCGACGGCGGCGATCTCTTCACCCTCGTCGTCGCCTTCATCCTCGCCATCGGCGCCTTCGGCATCGGCGGAACCCTCGTCCTCGGGACGATTGCGGCGGCCACCGCGCTTGCCGCGGCGGCGGCGCTTGCGGCGGGGCTCGGAATCGGAGGCCTGTGCGCCGTCCTGGCCTTCCTCGCCTTCGGCATCCTCGTCGTCGCCGTCGAGCGTGTCTTCATCGCCCGCCCGCTCGCCGCCGAAGGAGGCGGTGTCGGCGCCTTCGCCGTTCTCGCGGCCCTTGCCGCGACGGCGGCGGCGGCGCTTGCGCTTGCGGCCGTTCTCGTCGGAGGCCGACTGCGCGGCCTGGGCTGCCGCAGCGGGACGGGCCTCGTCCTCTTCCTCGTCGATCTCCTCCTCGATCACGACGTCGTCTTCTTCCGGCTCGGGCTCGAAATGCATGAGCTGTTCGATCTTGACCGGGTTCTCGACGGGCTCGCCGCGGTCGACAGCGAAGTGCTGCGCGCCGACATGGGCATCCGCCTCGATGATGATGGCGACGCCGAAGCGGGCCTCATAGTCGATGATCGTGCCGCGCTTGTGATTGAGGAGGTAGAGCGCGATGTCCGGTGTGGTGCGGACGGTGATGTTGTGCGTCGTGTTCTTGAGGAGATATTCCTCGATGCCGCGCAGGACATGCAGCGCGACGGACGACTGCGAGCGGATATGCCCCGTGCCGTTGCAGTGCGGGCAGGTCTGCATGGTCGATTCGAGAACGGAGGCGCGGATGCGCTGGCGCGACATTTCGAGCAGGCCGAAATGCGAGATGCGGCCGACCTGGATGCGCGCGCGGTCGTTCTTGAGATGGTCCTTCAGGCGCTTCTCGACGGCCCGGTTGTTGCGCTTCTCCTCCATGTCGATGAAGTCGATGACGACGAGGCCGGCAAGGTCGCGCAGGCGCAGCTGGCGCGCGACTTCTTCCGCCGCTTCCAGGTTCGTCTGCAGCGCGGTCTCCTCGATGGAGTGCTCGCGCGTCGAGCGGCCGGAGTTGACGTCGATCGAGACGAGCGCCTCGGTCTGGTTGATGATGATGTAGCCGCCGGACTTCAGCGTCACCTGCGGCTGCAGCATGCGGTCGAGCTGGGCTTCGATGCCCGAGCGCGAGAAGATCGGATGCACGTCGCGATAGGGCTGGACGACCTTCGCGTGGCTCGGCATCAGCATCTTCATGAAAGCTTTCGCCTCCTTGTAGCCTTCCTCGCCGGCAACGACGATCTCGCTGATGTCCTTGTTGTAGAGGTCGCGGATCGAGCGCTTGATGAGCGAGCCTTCCTCGTAGACGAGGCAGGGCGCCGTGGAGGCGAGGGTGAGCGTGCGGACGTTCTCCCAAAGGCGCATCAGGTATTCGAAGTCGCGCTTGACCTCGACGCGGGTGCGGTTGGCGCCGGCGGTGCGCAGGATGACGCCCATGCCCTGCGGAACTTCCAGATCGCGGGCGATCTCCTTCAGGCGCTTGCGGTCCTGCAGGTTGGTGATCTTGCGGGAAATGCCGCCGCCGCGCGCCGTGTTCGGCATCAGGACGGAGTAGCGGCCGGCGAGCGACAGGTACGTGGTCAGCGCCGCGCCCTTGTTGCCGCGCTCTTCCTTGGCGACCTGCACGAGCAGGATCTGGCGGCGCTTGATGACTTCCTGGATGCGGTACTGCTTGCGCGGCTTGCGCTGGACGCGGTCCGGAACCTCTTCCATGGCGTCTTCGGCGCCGACGGATTCGATGACTTCCTTTTCCTCGCCGTTGTGGTCGTCGTCATCCTCGTCTTCGTCGCGCCGGCGGCGGCCGCGCTTGCGTTCGGCGGGTTCGGAGACCTCATCGGTGTCGACGGCCATGGCCATCGCGCCGCCGGGCGTCTCGTCGTCGCTGCCTTCGGAGGGGGCGGCGGCCTCTTCGGCGGCCGGGGCGTCCTCGGTCTTCGCCTTGGCCTTGCGGGTGCGGCGCGGCTTCTTCGGCTTTTCGGCCGGGGCTTCCTCGGCCAGATCGGCGGAGGCCTCGACGACCTCGGGTTCGGCTACGGCCTCGACCGGCGTCTCCTCGACGGTGGCGGCGGCTTCGGCCTCGGCCGGTGCCTCGCTCTCCTCGGAACGGTCGCCGGCGGTCTCGACATGCTCGATGTCGTCGTCGCGGCGGTGCTCCTCGGCCTCGGCCCTCAGGAGGGCCTGACGGTCGGCAAGCGGGATCTGGTAGTAATCCGGGTGGATTTCGGCGAAGGCCAGGAAGCCGTGGCGGTTGCCGCCGTAGTCGACGAAGGCCGCCTGGAGCGACGGTTCGACGCGCGTGACCTTGGCAAGGTAGATATTGCCGCGGATCTGTTTCTTGTATTGGGACTCGAAGTCGAATTCTTCTATGCGGTTCCCGCGTACGACGACAACCCGCGTCTCCTCAGCGTGAGACGCATCGATAAGCATTTTCTCTGCCATGTAGATTGAGCTCCTCGGCGCAGCCGCAATCCGTGCGGCAAGCTGTTCCCTAGGAGGGATGAGCCGGGGGAGGAGTGGGATGCGCCGGATAAGTAAGTTCCCGTCAGGCCCCGGTGAGGGGTGAGCGGCCGGAGGGCGGCGGGCACGCGAGCGTCCCGATACCTGTTACCCTCTGATAAAAGCCGCCGTGACAACATCAACGTCCAACGAGAATGCCAGTGCCATAGACCCTGAAGGTCCGATGAAATTGCCCTTCGTGAAGGGCGAGCGGTGGAAATCCACCTTGACTGTTCCGGCCACCGCCGGTTTACGCGATCTAATCGGCCGGGAAAAAACGGTGCGACGGCGGATGAAGGCCCGGTTTGGCGCCAAGTCCCGGGAAGGGGGGCTGCCTGCTCCAGACGATTCTATCCCGTCTATTCTTTTTCCCTGATTTTGCTTTTATGGCGGATATGTCACAATGGCAAGGGAAAAGCCGAAAGCGCCATAATCCTGATGGATTTGCCCTTATGGCTGCCGGAACGCGGGCGGTGGCAAGTTTCGGTTAACCATATGGGGGCATCTATGGGGCTTGTCCAGCGCCGCACCGCGCGCAATTCACGCGTTTGAACGGACCGCCACTGGTGATGCCAAGTCTTCCGATTCCATATCCGCTCCGCCTTGCCGCCGGCGCGCTCCTTTTCCTTCTCTGCGTGGCGCTTGCCGTGCCGGCCTTCGCCGCCGCGCCCGCATCCGCCCCGCTGCTCGCCTTTTCCGCCCGCGTCGCCGGCGACGATGCGCGCACGCGCCTCGTCATCGATTTCGACCGCAAGCCGGAATTCGAGGTGCACTATGTCGCCAATCCCTACCGCGTGCTGATCGACCTGCCGGAGACCGATTTCGGCATCAAGGCGGAGGAGATGGAGGCGCGCGGCATCATTTCCGATATCCGCTACGGCACCATGGCCGCCGGCCGCTCGCGCATCGTGCTCACGGCGGCGCGTCCCATCGGCGTGGTGCTGGCCGAGGTGCAGGAAGAGAAGGGGGCGACGACCTACCGCCTCGTGATCGATACGGCGATCGTCACCGACCAGGCCTTCCAGGAGAAGATGAAGACGCAGAGCTGGCAGGAGGCCTCGGCCTCTGCCGGCCAGTCCGCCATGCTGCTGCCCGGCGGCAAGGCCGGCGGTCCCTTCATCATCGCCGTCGATGCGGGCCATGGCGGCATCGACAACGGCGCGAGCGGCGGCGTCACCAAGACGGAGGAGAAGGTCGTCACGCTGGCCTTCGCGCGGCAGCTTGCCGAGGCGCTGAACAAGCTGCCGGACACGCGCGCCTTCCTGACGCGCGACAAGGACGAATTCCTCTCGCTCTCGCAGCGCGTGCAGCTTGCCCGCAACGAGGGCGCCAATCTCCTCATCTCCATCCATGCCGACACGGTCAGGCAGAAGGACATCCGCGGCGCGACGGTCTACACGATCTCCGACAAGGCCTCCGACAGCCTTGCCGCAAGCCTTGCCGAGCGCGAGAACCTTTCCGACCAGATCGCCGGCATCGCCCTTTCCGAGGAGCCGGCGGAGGTCGCCGACATCCTCCTCGACCTGACGCGCCGGGAGACGCAGGCCTTCTCCGTCAACCTTGCCCGCAGCGTCGTCGGCGCCTTCAAGGACCAGGTGCTGCTGATCAACAATCCCCACCGCCATGCCGGCTTCCGCGTGCTGACCGCGCCGGACGTGCCCTCCGTCCTCGTCGAGCTCGGCTTCCTGTCGAACAAGGACGACGAGAAGCTGCTGGTCGATCCGGCCTGGCAGAAGAAGGTGGCCGGCCTGCTCGCAAAGGCCGTGGGCGAATACCGCACGACGGTGGTGGCGAACGGCGGCTGACGCGGGGCCTTCGCGTTGTGCTGGAAAAGTGACATTGGCCGCCATTGTGCGGTGGCGAAGCCGGGATGCATGCTGTAAGCCCTATTTTCCTCACATTCCGATCGCTAGACGGGATCGGCAGAATGGGGTGACTCGTCTTCGCACGCGAAGGCGCGACGGTCGTCTGCGGCCGTGGCGAAGAGGCCGGGCGGCAGGGCTGCCCGAGAGAACGACAAGATACAGGCATCGGTAGCTGGCTCATGATCAGACTGATTGGATATTTCTTCGGGATTGGCGCCGTGGCGTTCCTCGGCGTGGCGGCTGCGGTCGCGCTCTATCTCGGAAGTGTCACGAAGGATCTTCCCGACTATGAGGTCCTCAATAGCTACGCGCCGCCGGTGACGACCCGCATGCATGCCGGCAACGGCGCGCTGATGGCCGAATATGCCCGCGAGCGCCGCCTCTTCCTGCCGATCCAGGCGATCCCCGACCGGGTGAAGGCCGCCTTCCTGTCGGCGGAAGACAAGAACTTCTACCAGCACCCCGGCGTCGACGTGACGGGCCTCTTCCGCGCCGTCCTCGTCAACATCCAGAACATGGGCTCGGGCCGCCGTCCGGTCGGCGCCTCGACCATCACCCAGCAGGTCGCCAAGAACTTCCTGCTCTCCTCCGACCAGACGATCGACCGCAAGGTGAAGGAAGCGATCCTCTCCTTCCGCATCGAGCAGGCCTATTCCAAGGACCGCATTCTCGAGCTCTACCTCAACGAGATCTTCTTCGGCCTCAATTCCTACGGCATCGCCAGCGCCGCGCTCACCTATTTCGACAAGTCGGTGACGGAACTGACGATCGCCGAGACCGCCTACCTCGCCTCCCTGCCGAAGGGCCCGTCGAACTACCACCCGTTCCGCCATCCGGACGCCGCGCTCGAGCGCCGCAACTGGGTGATCGACCGCATGGTCGAGAACGGCTATGTCAGCCAGGCCGACGGAGCGGAAGCCAAGGCGCAGCCGCTCGGCGTGACGCCGCGTCAACGCGGTTCCCATCTCTTCGCCTCGGAATATTTCTCCGAGGAGGTCCGCCGCCAGATCATCGAGCGCTACGGCGACAACGCCCTTTATGAGGGCGGCCTTTCGGTGCGCACCTCGCTCGACCCGCGCGTCCAGGTCGCGGCCCGCAAGGCGCTCCAGCACGGCCTCGTCACCTACGACGAGCGCCGCGGCTTCCACGGCCCGATCAAGACGATCGAGGTCGGCGGCGACTGGGGCGTGGAACTGGCCAAGGTCGACAGCTTCTCCGACGTGCCGGAATGGAAGCTCGCCGTCGTCCTCGCCGTGGACGAAAGCGGCGCCGATATCGGCCTCCAGCCGCGCAAGGACAGCGCCGGCAAGGTCGTCGCCGAGCGCGTGACGGGCCGCATCGAGGCCAAGGACATGAGCTGGGCCTTCCGCTCGGCCAAGGGCGACCGCAAGACGACGAAGACGCCGGTCGGCGTGTTCGACGCCGGCGACGTCGTCTATGTCGAGCCGACGGAGGACGGCAAGTCCTACCGCCTGCGCCAGCCGCCGAAGGTGCAGGGCGGTCTCGTCGCCATGGACCCGCATACCGGCCGCGTGCTCGCCATGGTCGGCGGCTTCTCCTATGCCCAGTCGGAGTTCAACCGCGCCACGCAGGCGATGCGCCAGCCGGGCTCCTCCTTCAAGCCCTTCGTCTACGCCGCCGCGCTCGACAACGGCTATACGCCGGCCTCGGTGATCCTCGACGCGCCCTTCGAGATGGTCTCGGGCGGGCAGGTCTGGCGGCCGCAGAACTATGGCGGCGGCTCGTCCGGCCCCTCGACGCTGCGCCTCGGCATCGAGAAGTCGCGCAACCTGATGACTGTCCGCCTTGCCAACGACATGGGCATGAACCTCGTCGCCGAATATGCCGAGCGCTTCGGCATCTACGACAAGATGCTGCCCGTGCTTGCCATGTCGCTCGGCTCGGGCGAGACGACGGTGCTGCGCATGGTCTCGGCCTATGCCGTGCTTGCCAACGGCGGCAAGCAGATCAAGCCCTCGCTGATCGACCGCATCCAGGACCGCTACGGCAAGACCATCTTCCGCCACGAGCAGCGCATCTGCGAGGATTGCAATGCCGGCGACTGGGAGAACCAGGAAGAGCCGGTGCTGGTGGACAACCGCGAGCAGGTGCTCGACCCGATGACCGCCTACCAGATCACCTCGATGATGGAAGGCGTCATCTCGCGCGGCACCGCCGCCGGCAAGGTCAAGCTCGACCGCCCGGTGGCCGGCAAGACCGGCACGACCAACGACGAGAAGGACGCCTGGTTCGTCGGCTATACGCCGGACCTCGTGGCCGGCCTCTATATCGGCTTCGACAACCCGGCTCCGCTGGGGCGTGGCGCGACCGGCGGCTCGCTTGCCGCGCCGATCTTCAACGAGTTCATGCAGGCCGCCGTCGACGGCACGCCGCAGACGAAGTTCATCGTGCCGGAAGGCATGAAGTTCATCGCCGTCAACCGCAAGACGGGCATGCAGGCCATCGAGGGCGATCCGGACACGATCATGGAAGCCTTCAAGCCCGGCACCGGCCCCGCCGACGTCTTCTCCGTCATCGGCGGCGACGAATACGCGACGCCCGAGGAAATCCTGAAGAGCTCGCCACAGGCGAACCAGGCCGTGACGGGCGGCAGCGGCGGCCTGTTCTGATCCATCGCCACCCACTTCGAGGGCGGGCGCGGGGCTTTACATCCGCGCCCGCCCTCTCTATTTCGGGGCCACCGAAACCTGAAGCATCGAAGAAACGGACATGCGCGCGGAAATCGAGAATATCGTCGACGAAATCAAGCAGGCCATAAGCCTGCTGAGGAGGCATCTTTGACTGGGATCAGGCGGTAAGACGACTGGACTGGTTGAACAACAAGGCAGAGGATCCGAGCCTCTGGAACGATGCCCAGGAAGCCCAGAAGCTGATGCGCGAGCGCCAGCAGCTGGATGAGGGCATCAATGGCGTCAAGGCCATCGAGCAGCAGCTCAGGGACAATGTCGAACTCATCGAAATGGGTGAGGAAGAAGGCGACGAGGCGATCGTCAAGGACGCCGAGGACGCCCTGAAGGCGCTGAGGACCGAGGCCGCGCGCAAGCAGGTCGAGGCCATGCTCTCGGGCGAGGCGGACGGCAACGACACCTATCTCGAAGTGCATTCCGGCGCCGGCGGCACGGAAAGCCAGGACTGGGCGAACATGCTTCTGCGCATGTACACCCGCTGGGCGGAGCGCTCGGGCTACAAGGTGGAGCTGCTGGAAGTCCACGACGGCGAAGAGGCCGGCATCAAGTCGGCGACGATGCTCGTCAAGGGCCACAACGCCTATGGCTGGCTGAAGACGGAATCGGGCGTGCATCGCCTCGTGCGCATCTCGCCCTATGACAGCAATGCGCGCCGGCACACCTCGTTCTCGTCGATCTGGGTTTATCCCGTTGTCGACGAATCGATCAATATCGAGGTCAACGAGAGCGATTGCCGCATCGATACCTACCGTTCCTCGGGTGCCGGCGGCCAGCACGTCAACACGACCGACTCGGCCGTGCGCATCACGCATATCCCGACCGGCATCGTGGTCGCCTGCCAGCAGGAGCGCTCGCAGCACAAGAACCGCGCCAAGGCTTGGGACATGCTGCGCGCCCGTCTCTACGAGGCCGAGCTGAAGAAGCGCGAGGAAGCCGCCAACGCCGAAGCCGCCTCCAAGACGGATATCGGCTGGGGCCACCAGATCCGCTCCTACGTCCTCCAGCCCTACCAGCTCGTCAAGGACCTTCGCACGGGCGTCGAAAGCACGGCGCCCTCCGATGTCCTTGACGGCGAAATCGACGAGTTCATGGAAGCCGCGCTCGCCCACCGCGTCAACGGCGGCGCCGATGCCGTGGTGGACGACCTGAACTGAGGTTGGGCTGTCTATCCGGAATGGAAAACGGGCGCTTCGGCGCCCGTTTTTGCGAGCGGCGCCTTGTGGATCCCCGGGTCAAGCCCAAGAATAAGGGCAGAAGGGACGTATGGCGGCCAAAGCGATGGTCCGGCATGCCGCGCTGTCGGCAGGAGGTGGTCGGCTTCTCCTCCCCCACCGTCATCCTCGGGCTTGACCCGAGGATCCACAACTCACCCGCAACGATTGCGGCTCAGTTCGTCGCCCGTTCTATCCTGATCTCGCCGAGATCGTCGACCAGCACCGTCCAGCTTTCCGGTTCCGCCGCCTTCGGGTCCGTCTTGAGGTAGACGGTGGCGAAGAGACCGGGCTGCGTGGTGATGCCGGAAGAATTTTCCGGGCGGATATCCGTCACGTAGGGTTTCAGCGCCGAAAACTCCTCCAGTTCGGTGGAGGAGGCGATCTTCGGACCTTCGGCCGTCGATTCGATCTGCTGGAGATGGATTTCGGCCGTGCCGTCCGGCTGGCGCACGGCGATCAGCTTGTAGTAGCCGCGCCGCATCTCCGCCGGCTTGCCGGCAGGGGCCTCTGCCGTTTCGCCGTCCTCCGCGTCGGCCGGCTCTTCCCAGTAGCCGGTGCTCACCACGAAGGTGATCGTCTCCGGCACGGGCGGCTCGCCTTCGGCGAAGGCGGGCGCGGCAAGGAGGAGAAGGGTGAGGGCGCTGGCAAGCAGGGGGCGCTTCATGGCGAAAAGTCCGTTCGGTTCCGTCGATCCGTCAATAATCGAACTGTTCGGCGAGAATCCGGTCGGACCAGGAATGATCCGGATCGGACAGGATGCGGGCCGCAAGGTGGGCCGATTCGGCGATGCGCACCGATGTGACGGACTTGACCTCGGTATTGTCGGCGACCGCGTTGACCGGACGCTTTTCCGCCTCCAGCACCTCGATCTCCACCGTCACCTTGTTGGGCAGCAGCGCGCCGCGCCAGCGCCGGGGGCGGAAGGCGCTGACGGGGGTGAGCGCCAGGAGAGGCGCCTCCAGCGGCAGGATGGGGCCGTGGGCGGAAAGGTTGTAGGCCGTCGAGCCGGCGGGCGTCGCCAGAAGCAGCCCGTCGCAGATCAGCTCCTCCAGCCGCACGCGCCCGTCGATGCTGACCCTCAGCTTCGCCGCCTGGTAGGACTGGCGGAAGACGTAGACCTCGTTGATGGCGAGCGCCCGGCGCTCCTGGCCGCTCGCATCGCCCGTCACCATTTCCAGCGGCCGGAAGGCGTTCTCCACCGCCCCGTCGATGCGGGCCGGCAGGTCCTTCGTGTCGTAGCGGTTCATCAGGAAGCCGACCGAGCCGCGGTTCATGCCGTAGACCGGCTTGCCGGTGCTCATGGTCGTGTGCAGCGTCTGGAGCATGAAGCCGTCGCCGCCGAGCGCGACGATCACGTCCGCTTCCTCGGGATCGGTATTGCCGTAGACGGAGATCAGCTCCTCGCGCGCTTCCTGCGCTTCGGCCGCCTGCGAGGCGACGAAGGAAAGGGAGTGGAAGTTACGCGTCATGCCGGATCCCGCATCCTCGTTCGAACGGCGCCCGTCGGGCCGGTCTTTGTCGCATGCCTTTACGGCATGCGCATCTGAAAAATGTGACAGGGTTGCGGGAGCCGTACCTTCAGTGCGAGCTCTTCTCCGCCTGCGCCTCGAGGCCCTTGAGCACCGCCTGGCCGGCGGCGGCGGCCTGCATCGGGTTGGCGAAGGGGCCTTTCACCGGATAGGTGACGCCGCGGAAGGTGAGGGCGAAGAAATACTGTCCCTTGCGGTCTTTCTGCACCGTGACCTTCGAAGCCGGTTTTTCCTTGTCTGTCGCCACGTCCGTTCCTCCGCACGATCGCCCCTGTCGCACGCGGGCCGTGGCCGGGCGTGGGGGCAGGCGCCACAGGCGCCGATTGAACCAGCAACGCCTATAGGACACTCACCTCCGCACGGCAATCCGCTGCCGGAAGCAACAGTCGATCGCCGGGAGGGCTTGAGGACTACCGGCCACATGCCGGGCGGGGATGCGGGCCGCCGAGGCCCATGGCGATGGCGGCGATCGCGAGGCGTTCCTCGACCGCATCGCGCTCGGCGATAAGGGTGCGCAGGGCTTCCAGCGCATCGCCGCCGTGCAACGCCAGGATTTCGGTCGCTTCGTCGGAGCAGGGCTGCTGCATGCGGGGCGCCGGGATCATTGCAGGCGCAGCTCCAGCTGCCGCTTGCTCTTCAGCACATAGAGCGGGCGGGCCGAGGCCGCCGCCTTGCACTGGAGTTCGAGACGATTTTCCATCTGCCGCTCACGCAGCGACCGGCAGGCATCGAGGATCGCCTTTCCGCGTTCCAGGGCATCGTTCTGCATCGGCATACCCTCCATTTGTTCTCTTTATGTTCTGTTTCGGTGGGAACGTCAAGCGAGGGGAATCACGATGCCGTGAAAGGAGAGGGGCAATGAAACCTGCCGCGGGAAAGGGCGTTCAGGCTTTGGAACCAACCCGTGGAAAGGAAAGACAATGAGTAAGCCCATCAACGTCGTTTTCGCATCCGCCCTCATGGCTGCCTCCGTTTTCGCCGGCTCCCAGGCCTTCGCGGCCAGCGACGGCGACTACTACGTGGGGGCGACCCGCAACTCGACCATGGATGACGACATGAACGCCAATGCGTCGATGCCGCGTAAAAACCTGGACCTCTTCAGCACGCAAAGCATCGACAAGCCCGACGAAGGCGCCGACCCGACCAGCGGCGAGATCAGCCCCGCCAACGGCGACTACTACCAGGGCGCTGAAACCGACCAGTAAGACCAGAAAACAAGCAGTCTGCAAACAAGGGCGGGCGCCGACGGGCGCCTGCCTTTTTCGCGCAGGAAATGTTGGAAAATGGTGCCCCCAGCAAGACTCGAACTCGCGACCCCCTGATTACAAATCAGGTGCTCTACCAACTGAGCTATAAGGGCACTCTTGCGAGGGAGTTAGCACATTCTCCGCCGCTGTAAAGTGAAAACGGGCCTGGTCAGATGGACCAGGTGCTGTCGGAGGCGGCCTTGGGCACGATCTCCTGGCAGCGCTGCATCGAGCGGGGCAGGTTCTCCGCAAGATGGTCGATGAGGGCGCGCACGGCCGGCAGCATGCCGTGGCGGGAGGTGAAGACGGCGTGCACGGCCGATTCCGCGCTCGACCAGTCGGCAAGCACCGGTGTCAGCACGCCGTTGCGGAAGCCGCGCTCGACGATCATGTCCGGCAGGAGGCCGAGGCCGATGCCCTCGATGGCCGCCCGCTCCAGCACCGTGAAATCCGAACAGGCAAGGACGGGCGAATGGGAGACGTCGCGCACTTCGCCGGCCTCGTTATAGAGCGTCCAGATGGCGCGCGGCGCGTTCTCCTGCATGGAGAGGGTGGGGATTTGGCCGATCGTGTCGAAATCGATCGGGCCGTGGCGCTCCAGGAAACGCGGGCTGGCGGCGAGGTAGCGCCGCGTGCCGCCGAAGCGGCGCACGATGAGCGACTGGTCGGTGTCGTAGCTGTCGCGCACGCGCAGCGCCACGTCGATCCGCTCCTCGATGAGGTCGACCGGCCGTCCGGTGGTCAGGATCGACAGGCGCACCAGCGGATAGCGCTTCATGAAGCCGGGCAGGATGTCGGCCACCATGGGCGCAAAGCCGGGCGGCATCGAGAGGCGCACCGTGCCCGCCGGCTCGGCCTTGGCGACGGCGACGACCGCCTCGGCCGCCTCGACGCCCGAAAGCACCGCCTCGCAGCGCTCGTAGAAGGACTGGCCGATATCGGTGACGGCCAGCTTGCGCGTGGAGCGCTCGATCAGCCGCACGCCGAGCTGCTCCTCCAGCGCGGCGATACGCTTGCTGATCTTCGATTTCGGCACCGAGAGCGCCTTGGCCGCCGCGGTGAAGCCCTTGTGCCGCACCACCGCGGCGTAAAGCGCCAGATCGTTCAGGTCCTGCATGGTCGTCTCCGTCGTTCCCCTGATTTATTGTTTCTCATGGGAAACGGTCAATTGGATTTTTGCCGTCTAATCATGCGATTGTTTTCGCAGCATATGGTTTGCACCAAACGAAGCAAAGGTGCTGACCCATGAACGTTCTCCATATCGACTCCGGCATTCTCGGAGATCATTCCGTTTCCCGCCGCCTGACCGCGGCCGTCGCCGCCCAGATCAAGGCCGAACAGCCGGGCGCCGCCGTCACCTATCGCGACCTTGTCGCCAACCCGCTGCCGCATCTTTCCGGCGCGCACCTGATGGCCGCCAACGCCAAGCCGGAAGACGTCGACGCCCAGATCGCCGCCGAGGTCGAGGAAAGCAGGGCCGTGCTGGAGGAATTCCTTGCCGCCGATACGGTCGTCCTCGGCGTGCCCATGTACAATTTCTCCCTGCCGAGCCAGCTCAAGGCGTGGATCGACCGCATCGCCGTCGCCGGCAAGACGTTCCGCTATACCGCCGAAGGCCCGGAAGGCCTTGCCAAGGGCAAGAAGGTGATCATCGTCTCCACGCGCGGCGGCCACTACAGCGCCGGCCCCGCCGCCGTGATGGATCATCAGGAAAGCTACCTGCGCTCCGTGCTCGGCTTCCTCGGCATCACGGATATCGAGATCGTCCGCGCCGAGGGCCTGAACCTCAGCGCCGATTCGAAGGTCGAGGCCATTTCCGAGGCCGAGCGCGTCATTTCCGACCGCGCCAGCCTGAAGCTCGCCAGCTAGGAACCGTTTCCTCAAACGCAAAGGCCCGCCGGTGGAAAGCCGGCGGGCCTTTGCGTTTGTGTGGTCGCCGGATCAGCCGAGGAGATGGCGCTGCGTGGCGTAAAGGGCGATGGCGGCCGCGTTCGACACGTTCAGCGACTTGATCGCGCCCGGCATGTCGAGGCGGGCGAGGGCCTTGCAGGTGGCGCGCGTCTTCTGGCGCAGGCCCTTGCCCTCCGAGCCCATGACGAGCGCGACGCGGTTGCCGGCAAGCGTGCCTTCCAGCGGCTCGGGGCCTTCCGAATCGAGGCCAATGGTCAGGAAGCCGAGCTTGTGCAGCTCTTCCAGCGCATCGGCGAGGTTGGTCACCTGGATATAGGGAATGAGCTCCAGCGCGCCGGAGGCGGTTTTCGCCAGCACGCCCGATTCGGTCGGCGAATGGCGCTGCGTGGTGATGACCGCGCCGGCATTGAAGGCGACGGCCGAGCGCATGATGGCGCCGACATTGTGCGGGTCCGTCACCTGGTCGAGCACGAGGAGGAGGGGGCTGTCCTTCAGCGCCTCCAGCCGGCGCACCGGCAGCGGCCGCGTTTCCAGCATCACGCCCTGGTGGATCGCCTCGGGGCCGAGCACCTTGTCGAGGTCGGAGGGAAGCACGGTCTCGACCGGATAGGGCAGGGTGGCAAGATCCGGCAGCTCCAGCCGCTGGGCGGCGTTCTGGCTGACGGACAGCTTTATGATCTGCCGCTCGGGATTGTCGAGCGCCGCGCGCACCGTGTGCAGGCCGTAGAGATAGACCTGGTCGGGCGCAAGCGCTGGCGGCTTCCAGCTTTCCGCCTGCCTGCGGCGGCGGTCGTCCTTCGGTGTCGGGATCTCGCCGCGCTCGCGTTTCTGGTCGCGGTGCGCCCGGCGCAGCTTGGCGTAATGGGTGTCTTTCGCGGACTTGCCGCCGGTATCGTCTTTGCTCATGCGGCCTTATAGGCTGAGCGCGGGCGCGGCGCAAACGGCTCCGCCGCCGGACTGACCGGGGACGACGCCGTTTTTCGCAATTTTTTCCGTGACGTCGTGTTGACAGGACGAATTGTGCCCGTCATATACCGCGCCAGATCGAAGGCGCCGCCCGATGGCGCTGCCGAACGGTCGATACTGGTCGCTCGATCCCGACGGAATATGGAGGGATGCCCGAGTGGTTAAAGGGGACGGACTGTAAATCCGTTGGCTCAGCCTACGTTGGTTCAAATCCAACTCCCTCCACCATTCTGTCAGGCGGATCGAGACCCCCGCGGGTATAGCTCAATGGTAGAGCAGCAGCCTTCCAAGCTGAATACGCGGGTTCGATTCCCGCTACCCGCTCCACTTCATCGCCTCATGAAAAGAATCAGCGCGTCGCCCTAAGGTGCTGCCTTGAAAAAGCGATTCGGCGTTACGATCTGTTGATCATCCGGCTCGCCCCAGCCCGTTTCCGGCATGTTTTCCCGTGCATTTAAGGCTTGCGCATTCGTTGCGAAAGCCTTAAACGCCTGCCAAACCGGACGGGCCGGTTAGCCCAACTTTCGTTCAGTAGGAAAAAAGACATGGCAAAAGGTAAGTTTGAGCGCAACAAGCCTCACGTAAACATCGGCACGATCGGCCACGTTGACCATGGCAAGACGTCGACGACTGCAGCGATCACGAAGTA
>Ga0182736_1001193_pt1 | contig 27713 bp, 25 predicted proteins | sample eDN5th30CKraftBY_FD_128882 | JGI IMG/M metagenome (GOLD analysis project Ga0182736, IMG submission 128882) | Enriched backyard soil microbial communities from Emeryville, California, USA - eDNA 5th pass 30_C Kraft BY (version 2) (version 2) | ecosystem: Environmental > Terrestrial > Soil >...
CCGTCTGAAGGAAGGCGTGGAAATGATCATGCCGGGCGACAACGCCGAGCTGGACGTGGAGCTGATCACCCCGATCGCGATGGAAGAGAAGCTGCGCTTCGCCATCCGTGAAGGCGGCCGCACCGTCGGCGCCGGCGTGGTGTCCAAGATCATCGAGTAGTCCTGCCCGCCCCAACGCGGACCATGGCCGCCGTCGGGGATCACCCCGGCGGCGGTTTTGCGTTTCAATTTCTCTTCGCCCTTGATGGGAGAAGGGGCAGGGGTTGAGGGTGATCTCACCGCAACCCCGCCGCTCGAAAGCCTTCCACCGGCGCCGCCAATCTTTAGAGCGCGGCGCCGCCACCCTCATCCCCGACCCTTCTCCCTTCAAGGGAGAGGGAGATGCGATCGCCGCAACGGAGATTCCAATGACCAAGAAGCCGGACGGAAGCTGGGACAAGTCGACGCTGCCCAGCCGTCACGTCACCGAAGGGCCGGCCCGCGCCCCGCACCGCTCCTACTACTACGCCATGGGTCTTGGCACCCGGGAGATCGCCCAGCCCTTCGTCGGCGTGGCCTCCTGCTGGAACGAGGCCGCGCCCTGCAACACTGCCCTGATGCGCCAAGCCCATGCGGTCTCGGTCGGGGTGAAGGCCGCCGGCGGCACCCCGCGGGAATTCTGCACCATCACCGTCACCGACGGCATCGCCATGGGTCATGCCGGGATGCACTCGTCGCTGGTCAGCCGCGAGGTGATCGCCGACTCGGTCGAGCTGACCATGCGCGGCCACTCCTATGACGCCCTGGTGGGCGTCGCCGGCTGCGACAAGTCCCTGCCCGGGATGATGATGGCCATGCTGCGGCTCAACGTGCCGAGCGTGTTCCTGTACGGGGGCTCCATCATGCCCGGCCGTTTCCACGGCAAGGACGTCACCGTCGCCGACGTGTTCGAAGCGGTGGGCAAGCACTCCGCCGGGACCATGGGCGAGGCGGAGCTGAACGACCTGGAACGCCACGCCTGCCCGGGCGACGGCGCCTGCGGCGGCCAGTTCACCGCCAACACCATGGCCTGCGTGTCGGAAGCGATCGGTCTGGCCCTGCCGCTGTCGTCGGCCTTGCCGGCGGTCTACGAGAGCCGCGACGCCTACGCCCGCGCCTCGGGGGAGGCGGTGATGCGGCTGATCGAGAAGAACATCCGTCCCCGCGACATCTGCACCCGCGAGGCGTTCGAGAACGCCGCCGTGGTGGTGGCGGCGACCGGCGGTTCGACCAACGGGGGCCTGCACCTGCCGGCCATGGCCAATGAGGCGGGGATCAAATTCACGCTGCACGACGTGGCCGAGATCTTCAAGAAGACCCCCTACCTCGCCGACCTGAAGCCCGGCGGTCAGTACGTCGCCAAGGACATGGGCGAGGCGGGCGGCGTGCCGATGCTGCTGCGCACTCTGCTCGACGCCGGCCTGCTGCACGGCGACTGCATGACCGTGACCGGCAAGACCCTGCGCGAGAATCTCGAGGGCGTGGTCTGGCAGGAGCAGAAGGTGATCCGCCCGGTTTCCAATCCCCTGTCGCCAACCGGCGGCGTGGTGGGGCTGTGGGGGTCGCTCGCGCCGGAGGGGGCCATCGTCAAGGTGGCGGGCATGACCAACCTGAAGCACCGCGGGCCGGCCCGGGTGTTCGACGGCGAGGAAGCCTGTTTCGCCGCCGTGGAGGCGCGCGACTACAAGGAAGGCGATGTCCTCGTCATCCGCTACGAGGGGCCCAAGGGCGGTCCCGGCATGCGCGAGATGCTGTCCACCACCGCGGCCATCTACGGCCAGGGGATGGGCGACAAGGTGGCGCTGATCACCGATGGACGCTTCTCCGGCGCGACGCGCGGCTTCTGCATCGGCCACGTGGGGCCGGAGGCCCAGGTCGGCGGCCCGATCGCCCTGATCGAAGACGGCGACATGATCTCCATCGACGCCGACAACGGGACCATCGAGCTGGAGGTCGATCCGATCGACCTGGAGCACCGGCTGAAGCGTTGGGAGCCTCGCACCACCAACTACAACTCCGGCGCCATCTGGAAGTTCGCCCAGCAGGTCGGCCCCGCCTGCGACGGCGCGGTCACGCAGCCCGGCGCCAAGGCGGAGACCCACGTCTACGCCGACATCTAGGGACGCTTCGCCCGCACATCTATTCCGCCTTCCTCGGGTCAGGCCCGAGCAAGGCGGGGGTTGTGTGTCGGGAAAGTGGGTTTGACGTTACCCCCGCCGCACCACGGCCTCGGCCCGGGCGAACCAGGCCCGGGCCGAGGCGATGGCGTGGGTCGCGCCGGGGTCGTCGGGCGGGCCGTCGTGCTCGCTCCACAGCTCCAACAGGAACTCCGGATCGCGCAGGTCGTCGAACACCAGGCGCAGGGTGATCCGCCGGGCCTGGGGCGCGATGTTGTTGAGCGCCAGACGCTGTTCCCCCCGGAATACCCGGGCCGAGACCTGCCCGTCGAAGATCAGCTCAGCGCCGATCAGTTCGTCGAGATCGAACACCAGCCCCCGGTCGCTGAACCCTCGCACCACCGCGATCTTGGCGTCTGAGACCCTCAGCGCCGCGCCTTGGCCGCGCAGGGCGGAGACGGCGAGCACGTCGACCGGCCCGCCCAGCACCCCGCGCAACGCCCGGCCGATGCGCCGGTGCGGCTCCAGCCACCAGTTGACGATCACCGTCGTCACCGTCAGCAGGCAGCCGGCGGCGATCAGCAGCAGCACGACGCGCGCGATCTGGGACATGGACGATAACGCTAGCGGGATTCTCCGCGGTGCGCCTGCGGTCTGCTCACCGCTGCGGAACCGGCTTCAACCCGATCGACGCGATGCGCCACTGAAGCTGTTCGGCCGTGGCCCCCGGCACGTTGTTGACCCGGCGCAGGATGATCGGTCCCAGCATCACGAAGGGCTCCCCCGAGGCGAGCCGCCCGTAGGCCTGCACCATCACCTCGACATAGAGGGAGCCGGCCGTGCCCTCGATCTTCCCCGGCGCGCCGACGTTGGCGTGATACTGGCCGTATTTCGAGAAACTCTGGGCGAATTCCGACTCGGCCATGCCGCTGGCCTTGCCGCCGTCCGCCCACAGTTGCCAGGCCTGCTCATGCTTGCCGGCCTCGATCAGGCCGAAATAGGTCTGCGCCACCTCGGCGGCGCCTTGCGCGCTCTGCGGCGTGAAGGGCGTTTCGGAAATGGGGGTGCGGTCGTCCGGCAGCCCGCCGGGCGTGCCTGGGGCGGGGGGCTCGATCGGATCGAGGGGGGAGGGGGCCTTGCAGGCGATCCCGGCCGCGGAGGCGATGGTCTCTCCGGGGGCCAGGGGCGCGAGGCTCCCGTCCTTCCATCCCTTGGTCCACCACTGCAGACCCTCGCCGATATAGCGGGCGCCGCTGGCGGAGATGGCGGTCTTCAGGGTGTGTGCCCGGCCCTGGTGCTCGACCACCGCCGTGTCGGGGTCCGGATAGCTCGCCCGCACGGCCGATCCATCGGCGCAGGCGTAGTAGACCGAGGGGGACGCGGCCGGCGGGGCCGGTGCGGACACCGGTGCGGGCGGGGGCGCGGGCGGCGGGGCGGGCTGCTGCTTGCTCTGATCGCAGCCGGCCAGGGCGATCACGGCGAAGGGGAGGGCGAGGCGTCTTGGCATGGCGGTCTCCGCTCCCTTAACGGCCGAGCTCGGCTATAGCTCCAGGGTGGCCATCACCGGGGCATGGTCGGAGGGCTTCTCCCCGCCACGGACGTGGCGATGCACCTCGCAGGCGCGCAGGGCGTCGGCGGCCTGGGGCGACAGGAAGATGTGGTCGATGCGGATGCCGTGGTCCCGCTCGTAGGCGTTCCGGAAATAGTCCCAGAAGGTATAGCCGTGCGGCTCCGCGCCCACGGCGGCCTGGGCGTCGGTGAAGCCGAGGAATTTGATCGCCCGCCAGGCGGCGCGGCTCTCCGGCTGGAACAGGGCGTCGGTGACCCAGCTTTCCGGCTTGTCGGCGTCCTCGGGCTCGGGAATGACGTTGAAGTCGCCCATCAGGGCGAGCCGCTCTTCCAGCGCCAGCAGGTTCTGGGCGTGACGGTAGAGGCGGCCCATCCAGTCCAGCTTGTAGCCGAACTTGGGGCTTTCCACCGGATTGCCGTTGGGCAGATAGATGCAGCCCACCCGGATCGGCTTGGGCGCGGCCACCACCGCCTCGATGTAGCGGGCGTGATCGTCGCCGTCGCCTTCGGGCAGGCCGCGGGTCACGTCCTCCAGCGGATATTTCGAGAGCAGGGCCACGCCGTTGTAGGCCTTCTGGCCGTGCACGGCGACGTTGTAGCCGAGGGACTCAAACGCCTCGGCGGGGAACTTCTCGTCGACGCATTTGATCTCCTGCAGGCAGGCGACGTCGGGTTCGGCTTCCTTGACCCATGCCAGCACGGAGTCGAGCCGGGCGTTGACCGAATTCACATTCCAGGTGGCGAGGCGCATGCGGCGAAGTCAGCTCGTCTTAAGGCGTTTGGCGTTGGCGGTGACCGCCTTGTGGATGGGGCGCAGGCCCGCGTCGCCCGCCCGCATGGCCAGGGCGCCCAGCGACACGCTGTGGGTGAAGCCCCGGGTGAAGAAGTCCATGGCGATCTGGCTCTGGGCCATGGCCAGGTCCATCGGCGTCTTGCAGGCGGCCAGTTTGGCGACGGCCGCCCCGCCCCGGGCGGTCTCGTCCATGGCGTAGCGCATCTGCCGCGCCGCCAGTTCGCCCGCGCTGCCGGCCATGGCCGCGCCGGCCTGGGAAAAGGCGGCCACCTTCTCGGTGATCATGGCCGCGGCCTCGTTGGCCGCTTCCAGGGAGGGCGCGCCCATGGCGACCCGTCCCATCTCCATCCGCGCCGCGATCACCGAGGCGGCGGCGGTCGCCGCGTCATGGGCGCGGGCGGCGTGCCGCACCGCCTTCATCGCCGTCGAAGCGGCCTGGGATGTGGAACGCCGAGAAACCATGGGATGCACCTGTGTGTCAGCCTTCATACGAAGACGCAGCGTCGCGCGCCAGCGATGGTTCCGCGGGGGGCTCGATGTCCCCTGAATCAAGCGTAGCCCTTCCCCAATCGTGCTGAACCGCCCTATGCTGAGGCAGGGTTGAACCTCAACGCCGGGGGACGGGACAAATGAGCGGCCTACTTTCGAATTTCCGCAACACGATCATTCTCAGCGTCATCCTGGCGCTGGTGTTCGTGGGCGGCTACGCCAAGCACAACGGTGCGGTGGACGCCATCTTCTGGCAGGCGGTGCTGCGCTGGCTGCACGTCTTCTTCGGCATTCTGTGGATCGGGCTGCTCTACTACTTCAACTTCGTGCAGATCCGGGTGATGCCGCAGATCCCGGCCGAGCTGAAGCCGGCGGTCTCCAAATACATCGCGCCCGAGGCGCTGTTCTGGTTCCGCTGGGCCGCCCTCGCCACCTGGGTGTTGGGCGTTGTCCTGGCGGTCAATCGTGGCTACTTCGTGCAGGCGATGACTCTCGGGATTTCCGAGGGCTTCAGCGTGCCCGGCCACACCTTCATCGGTGTCGGCATGTGGCTCGCGACCATCATGTTCTTCAACGTCTGGGTGTTCATTTGGCCGAACCAGAAGGTCGCGCTGGGGATCGTGGAGGCGGACGCCGACGCCAAGGCCAAGGCGGCCAAGATGGCGATGCTGTTCTCCCGCACCAACACGCTGCTCAGCATTCCCATGCTGGCCACCATGACCATGAACCAGACCATCTTCGGCTAGACGAGCCCGCCGCGGACGACCTGGACGCCCAGGTCCGCCGCGGCGATCCCGACCGTTGGTTGGCGAGCCGGTTCGCACCCGAAGGGGCGCGGGCCGGCCTTGCCGCGCTCTACGCCTTCGATCTCGAGCTGTCGCGGATCGTCGGCGTGGTCAGCCAGCAGTTGATGGGGGAGATTCGCCTCGCCTGGTGGCGCGAGTCGCTGGAGGCGGTGGCCGCAGGCAAGCCCGGCCGCCATCCGGTGCTGGACGCGCTCGCGCCCCTGGTGCGAGAGGGCCGGCTTTCACACATGGCGCTGGAGGCGCTGATCGAGGCGCGCCACGCCGATCTGGACGCAGACGCTCTGGCGGACGATGCGACGCGACTTTCCTACATCGACGGCACGGTGGGCGCCGTGATGGCGCTGGCGGCGGGGCTGCTGGACCCGGCGGCCAAGCCTGAGGCGACGCTGAGCGCGGGCAGGGCCTGGGGCTGGGCGGGGCTGGTGCGTACCGGAAAGATCACCGCCGAGGCGGCCCGCCCGCACCTGATGGCGGCGTTGGCGGCCGCGCGCACGGAACTGAAGGCCCTGCCCGTCGCGGCCTTCCCGGCCGCCGCCTACGCCACCTTCGCTGCGGACTATCTGAAGGGCCGGTCGCCGTCCGAATTGGAGAAACGTCTCCGCCTCGTCTGGGCGACGGCCAAGGGCGGCATCTGACCTCCTTCCCCCTGGATGGGGGAAGAGTCGGGGATGGGAGTGGCGCTTCAGCCGCCGCTGGCATTCTCCAGCGGCGCAGGTGCGTCGAGGGCGCCCTCAGCCCCTTCCCCCGTCGAGGAGGAAGGGCGTCCCAGCCACCCGTCCAGGTCCGCCAAAGCCCGCTCGCTCATCAGACGCTTCTTGGCCCGGCCGCGTTCGGCCGGCTTCAGGCGGCGGCCTTCGCCGGATTTCTTCGGCGCATCCTCGATCGGCGGCAGCAGCCCGTAGTTGATGTTCATCGGCTGGAACGAGCCGCCGCCTTCCAGGTGTCCGCCCGTCACGTGGGCCAGCAGCGCCCCGAGGGCCGTGCTTTGCGGCGGCAGGCTGGGCGCGCCGCCCAGCCGTTCGGCGGCGGCGAAGCGGCCCGCCAGCAGGCCCATGGCCGCGCTCTCCACATAGCCCTCGACCCCGGTGATCTGGCCGGCGAAGCGCAGGCGCGGCTCGGCCTTCAGGCGCAAGGTCCCGTCCAGCAGGCGCGGCGAATTGAGGAAGGTGTTGCGGTGCAGGCCGCCGAGGCGGGCGAACTCCGCCTGCTCCAGACCGGGGATGGTGCGGAACACCTCGGTCTGCGCCCCGTGCTTCAGCTTGGTCTGGAAGCCGACGAGATTGTAGAGGGTTCCGAGCGCATTGTCCTGGCGAAGCTGGACCACGGCGTAGGGCTTTTCCTCCGGCCGGTGCGGGTTGGTCAGGCCGATGGGCTTCATCGGCCCGAAGCGCAGGGTCTCGCGGCCCCGCTCGGCCATCACCTCGATGGGCAGGCAGCCCTCGAAATACGGCGTGTCCTTTTCCCACTCGCGGAACTCGGCCTTGGGGCCGTCGATCAGGGCCTGGATGAAGGCCTCGTACTGGGCCTTGTCCATCGGGCAGTTGATGTAGGCGGCGGCGTCGCCCCCCGGGCCTTCCTTGTCGTAGCGCGACTGGCGCCAAGCCACGTCCATGTTCACCGAATCGGCGTGCACGATGGGGGCGATGGCGTCGAAGAAGGCCAGGCTGGCCTCGCCCGTCAGCCCCAGCACCGCCTCCGACAGGGCCGGCGAGGCGAGGGGGCCGGCGGAGATGATGACGCTGTCCCAATCGGACGGCGGCAGGCCCGCCACCTCTTCGCGGACGATGGTGATGTTGGGGTGGGCCTCCAGCCGGGCCGTGACGGCGGCGGAGAAGACGTCCCGGTCCACCGCCAGGGCGCCGCCCGCGGGCACCTTGGAGGCGTCGCCGCAGGCCATGATCAGCGAATCGCAGCGGCGCATCTCGGCGTGCAGCAGGCCGACCGCATTGTAGGCCCAGTCGTCCGAGCGGAAGGAGTTGGAGCAGACCAGCTCGGCGAAGCCGCCGGTCTGGTGCGCCGGGGTCATGCGCACGGGGCGCATCTCGTGCAGCACCACCTGTGCGCCGGCCTGAGCGGCCTGCCATGCAGCTTCCGACCCGGCGAGCCCGGCGCCGACGATATGAATAGGACGGTTGTTCATGGCGCCACTCTATCGTGTGCGCGCGCGCTGTCGTACAGACGCCACCTGGATTCATCGGAGCAGAAATGACCTTTCAGGCGAGCGAGGCGGCCTTCGAGGGCTTCCGGCTCACACGGCAGCAGCCCAAGGCGGTGCTCGCCTGGGCCGGCGTCATGCTGGTCGCCAATCTGGCGTCGGCGCTGGCGGTTTCCGTCCTCGCCGGCCCCAAGTGGGCGGCGTTCGAGGCGGCCGCGGGGGAAGGTCAGGCGGACATGCAGGCCGTCGGCGCCCTGCTGCCCCAGGTCGCCCCCGCCGCGGTGATTTCCCTGCTGGTGCAGCTCGCCGCCACGGGGATCGTGCACGCCTCCATCCTGCGCGGCCTGCTTGCGCCCACGCGGCCGCCGCCGGTGAAGTTCGACATCGACGCCTTCCGCATGATCGGGCTGATCCTGGCCTTCATCGGCGTGAGCTTCGCGGCCACACTGGGGCTGGGCGTGGTGTTCGGAGCCTTCGTCGCCCTCGGCTTCGGCGGGGCGGGCCTGACCTCCCTGGTGGGGATCGCGGTCAGCATCTTCCTCGGCATCCGCCTGTCGCTGGCGGGGCCGATGACCATCGCCGAGCGACGGTTCCAGTTCTGGCCCTCGTGGAAGGCCACCAAGGGCTTCGGGCTCAAGCTGCTGGGCGCTGAGCTCTTGGCCGCCGCCCTGGCGGTGGCCGTGGTGCTGCTGGCCCACATGGTGTTCGTGGCCCTGTTCGGGATCGTGGTGGTGATGGGGGGCGGCCAGATCGCCGAAGTGGCCGCCATGTTCAGCGCCGACATGTCCTCGCCCGCCGCGCTGCTGAAGCCGGCGCCGCTGATCTATATCGGCTTCACCTCCATCCTCTACGGGATGGTGCTGGCCATCCTGCTGGCCCCGCCGGTCGCCCTCTATCGCGCTCTCGGCCGCGGCGAGGGCTGGGAGGAGCAGGGGGCGGGCATCTGAGCGCGCCCAAGGGTAGGTGGAAGCCGGTCAACCCGTCCGGCGCTCGCTGGTGTAACCGTCAGGCCCGTTTGCGCTTCTTCAGCTCCGCCGCCCGCGCCGCCCGGCGCTGTTCCTGGCGTTCGAACAGCTCCTTCAGATAGCGGCCGGTCCAGCTCTCCGGCTGGGCGATGACCTTTTCCGGGGTTCCGACGGCCACGATCTGGCCGCCCCCGTCGCCGCCTTCGGGGCCGAAGTCCAGCAGCCAGTCGGCGGTCTTCACCACGTCGAGATTGTGCTCGATCACCACCACCGTATTGCCCTGGTCCACCAGTTCGTGCAGCACCTCCAAGAGCTTGCGCACATCCTCGAAGTGCAGGCCCGTGGTCGGCTCGTCGAGGATGTAGAGGGTGCGTCCCGTGGCCCGGCGCGACAGTTCCTTCGACAGCTTGACCCGCTGAGCCTCCCCGCCGGACAGGGTGGTGGCCGGCTGGCCCACCTTCACATAGCTGAGGCCGACCCGCTTCAGGGTCTCCATCTTCTCGCGGATGGTGGGCACGGCCTTGAAGAAGTCGGCCGCCTCTTCCACCGTCATATCAAGCACATCGGCGATGGACTTGCCGCGGAACAATATCTCCAGGGTCTCGCGGTTGTAGCGCTTGCCCTTGCAGACGTCGCAGGTGACGTAGACGTCGGGCAGGAAGTGCATCTCGATCTTGATCAGCCCGTCCCCCTGGCACGCCTCGCAGCGGCCGCCCTTGACGTTGAAGCTGAAGCGCCCTGGGCCATAGCCGCGGGTCTTGGCTTCGGGCAGGCCCGCGAACCAGTCGCGGATCGGCTGAAAGGCGCCGGTATAGGTGGCCGGGTTCGACCGCGGGGTGCGGCCGATGGGGCTCTGGTCGATGTCGATGACCTTGTCGAACAGCTCCAGCCCCTCGATCCGGTCGTAGGGGGCCGGGGCGTCGGAGGCGTTGTTCAGCCGGCGGGCGGCGGCCTTGTACAGGGTCTCGATGGTGAAGGTGGACTTGCCGCCCCCCGACACACCGGTGATGCAGGTGAACACCCCCACGGGGATCTCCGCCGTCACCGATTTCAGGTTGTTGCCGCGGGCGCCGGTGATCTTGACCTGCTTCTTGGGGTCGGTCCGGCGGCGCTTTTCGGGGATGGCGATCTCCCGCGCGCCGGTCAGGTACTGGCCGGTGACGCTGCGGGGCTCGGCCATCACGTCGGCCGGCGTTCCCTGGGCAATAATCTCGCCCCCGTGCACCCCGGCGGCCGGACCCATGTCGATCACATGGTCGGCGGTGAGGATGGCTTCCTCGTCATGCTCCACCACCAGCACCGAATTGCCGAGGTCGCGCAGGCCCTGCAGGGAGGCGAGCAGGCGGGTGTTGTCGCGCTGGTGCAGGCCGATGGACGGCTCGTCCAGCACATAGAGGACGCCGGTCAGCCCCGAGCCGATTTGGCTGGCGAGGCGGATGCGCTGGCTCTCGCCCCCGGAAAGGGTGCCTGAGCCCCGCGCCAGGGTCAGATACTCCAGTCCGACGTCATTAAGAAATCGCAGCCGATCGTTGATTTCCTTCAGGATACGGCGTGCAATCTCAGCCTGCTTGGGGGTGAGCTGCGGCTCCAGCGCCTGGAACCAGACGCGGGCCTGACGGATGGACAGTTCCGATACCTCGGCGATGGACTTGGTCCCTACCTTCACCGCCAGGGCCTCCGGCTTGAGGCGAGCGCCGAGGCAGGCCTCGCACGGGGTCTGCGACTGGTAGCGGCCCAGCTCCTCGCGCACCCAGGCCGAATCGGTTTCGCGCCAGCGCCGCTCCAGGTTGGGCATCACCCCTTCGAAGGGCTTGGAGACCTCATATTTGCGAGCGTTGTCGTCATAGACGAACTTGATCTTCTCCTTGCCCGTGCCTTGCAGCACCACCTGCCGCGCCGCGTCCGGCAGGGCGTGCCAGGGCTGGTCCATGGAGAAGCCGTAGTGGCGGGCCAGGGCCTGCAAAGTCTGGGTGTAGAGGGGCGAGGGGCCCCGCGCCCAGGGCGCCACCGCGCCCTTGTGCAGGGATTTGTCCTTATCAGGGACCACAAGGTCGGTGTCGAAGGTCAGCTTCTGGCCGAGCCCGTCGCAGGCCGGGCAGGCGCCGAAGGGGTTGTTGAACGAGAACAGCCGGGGCTCGATCTCGGTAATTGTGAAGCCGGACACTGGGCAGGCGAACCGTTCGGAGAACAGCATCCTTCGGGGCTCGGTCTCACCCGCCGCCACCTCCGCCCATTCGGCCACGGCGATGCCGTCGGCGAGGCGCAGGGCCTGCTCCAGCGAATCGGCCAGCCGCGCCTCAAGGCCCGGCTTGATCACCAGCCGGTCGACCACGATGTCGATGTCGTGCTTGAATTTCTTGTCGAGAGTCGGCGCATCTTCAATGGGATAGAACTCTCCATTGATCTTGACGCGCTGATAGCCGGCGCGCTGCCACTCCCCCATTTCCTTGCGGTATTCGCCCTTGCGGCCGCGCACCACGGGGGCCAGCAGATAGAGGCGGGTGCCCTCGGGCAGGGCCATGGCCTTGTCGACCATCTGGCTGACGGTCTGGCTCTCGATCGGCAGGCCGGTGGCCGGCGAATAGGGCACGCCGGCCCGCGCCCACAGCAGGCGCATGTAGTCGTGGATTTCCGTCACCGTGCCCACGGTGGAGCGCGGGTTCTTCGAGGTGGTTTTCTGCTCGATGGAGATGGCCGGCGACAGGCCCTCGATCAGGTCCACGTCCGGCTTGCCCATCAGCTCCAGGAACTGGCGGGCGTAGGCCGACAGGCTCTCCACGTAGCGCCGCTGGCCCTCGGCGTAGATGGTGTCGAAGGCGAGGCTGCTCTTGCCGGAGCCGGACAGGCCGGTCAGCACCACGAGCTGGCCGCGGGGGATGTCGACATCCACCCCTTTGAGATTGTGCTCGCGGGCGCCGCGCACGCGGATGGAGGCGTTGGGATCGTACATCGGGCTCGGACTCGGGGGAGGTCGGCTTCCTATGTAGTACTCAACTGGCGGCGTTCAGCAAGAACATAATGCGAACAACTGCGGCTTTACGCCGGATCTTCATGCCGGGGGCGGTGCAGGCGTCGTGGCGCAGGCGAGGGCCATCTCCGCCGTCTCGTGCATCTCCGGGGTTATCGGAAATGAGCGATCCTCGGCGCCAGTGGAATCCTTGAAGCCGGTGAGGTTGTTGCCCTCGTAACGGGCGACGAACAGGGTGCGGACAAGCTTGCGATCGCAATCGATCTGCTTCTGCACCCTGAGGGATCGGGCGCCGAGTTCGGTCTCGATAGCCGCGTCCAACACCTCCTGCCGTTCCCAGAAGCGCACCCGCGGCAGGGCGTCGCGGTCCACATCCGGCGCCATCCACACCGAGACGGTGGGGCGGGCGGCGATGACGGTCAGGCCGTCCACCTTCAGGTTCTTGATCACCCAGTCGGCGACGCCGTTGGGGGTCTTGTCGGTGGGGAAGGTCGGCTTGACCGGCGGCGGGGCCTGGGCGGCGGCCGCGCCGGCGAGGGCCAGCGAGAACAGGGTGAGGGCGAGACGGCTGTGCATGGGCGGTTTCTACGACGGATTTGCCGGCAAGGTGAGGGCCGGCGGTGGCCGATTGGTGGCGCCACGTTTTCAACCCGCTTCGTGAACAGGATCATTCGATTTCCAGGCGATGACGGGCGGGCGGCCGCGGGCCTAAAACCATCTTCAAAACGCGTCAAAGAAACGGAGTTCATAGGTGGAACAGTTGGGCGGCGTGCTGGTGGCCGGGGCCGGGCCGGTGGGACTGATGACGGCGCTGGGCCTCGCCCAGAAGGGGATCAAGGTCACGGTGATCGACCGGGAGCCCAAGGCGCCGGTCTCGCCGCGGGCCACCACCTACATCTCCTCGTCCCTGAAGGTGCTCGACAAGCTCGGCCTGCTGGACGACTGCAAGGCCGTCGCCGTCCACGTCGAAGAATTGCGGATGCACTTCACCGACACCGGCGCCACCTATCCCATCTACACCCGGGTGGTGGAGGACCTGACCCCCTACTGCTACGCCCTGAACTTCGGCCAGGACACCCTGGCCAACATCGTCCTGACCCACCTGTTGCGCCTGCCGACGGCGCAGGTGCGCTGGAACGCCAAGGTGACGGCGGTGGCGCAGGACGCGGCCGGCGTTACGACTACTGTGGAGACGCCGGAGGGCTTGCAGCAGCTCCGCAGCGACTGGCTGATCGGCGCCGACGGCTTCAGCAGCGGCGTGCGCCGGGCCGTGGGCCTGGAGATGGAGGGCCACACCTGGCCCGACCGGTTCGTGGCCACCAACATCTACGCCCCGCTGCAGGACTATGGCTTCGCCCCCTGCAACATGGTGCACGACCCCGTGAACTGGGCCGTCATCGTCCACATCGACCATCAGAATCTGTGGCGGGTCACCTTCGGTGAGGACGCTTCCTTGCCCGAGGACGAGGTGATGCGGCGCATCCCCGAGCGCTACAAGGCGATCCTGCCGGCGGGGGTCGAATACAAGATGCATTCGGCCGCGCCCTACAATGTGCACGAACGGGCGGCGACCAGCTTCCGCCAGGGCCGGGTGCTGCTGGCCGGGGATGCGGCGCACGTGTGCAACCCGTGCGGCGGGATGGGGCTGACCGGCGGCATCATCGATGCGGACGCTCTGGCGACGGCGCTCGGCGCGGTGATCCAGGGCAAGGCCGGCGACGACGTGCTGGACTTCTACGCCGAGGAGCGGCGGCGCTGCTTCTGGGAGTTCGCCTCGCCCACCGCCGCCATGCACAAGGCCCGCCTGGCCGAGGCCGATCCGGCGAAGCGCGCGGAAATCGAGGCGGGGATTCGCCGGACCCTGACCGATCAGGAATTCAGCCGCATGCTGGCGATGATCCCCTTCCAGGCGGAAGGGCGGCCGATGCCCGTGTGAGGCCTCAGCCCCCCTTGGCCTCGTAGTGGAGCATGATGGAGCCGCCGCTGGCGTAGTTGGCCACGTCGGCGCCCACCTTGCCGCCGATCTCGGAGCCGAGGCAGGTGAAGAAGGCCTCCTTGCTGTCGAAGTCGCCTTCGAACACGCAGAAATAGGGGGAGGCGGTCCCCGGCGGCCCCAAAGCTTCCGGCTCGAAGCTGTAGCGATAGCCCTTCAGCCCCGGCAGCGAGGCCGCGAGCGGGATGTGGGTGCTCTCGTAATAGCTCTTGAAGTGGGCCGGGTCGGCCGGGGGGGGATAGAGCACCAGCATCTTGTACATCGGGTTCCTCCGCTGTCGGGTCAGGGCCGCGGCTATCCTGCCGCGCGTTCCCTATCGACGATATAGTCCCGGGTGATCGGCAGCGCGTCCACCCGTTTGGCGAGCTGGAGCTGGAAAACCATGTGGCCGCCGTAGCGGAAGGCCAGCTCGCCGGCCGCCAGATAGTATTCCCACATGCGGCAGAACTGCTCGTCGTAGAGGGCCGCCGCCTCGTCCCAGTGGGCGACGAAGCGGGCGCGCCAGTGCCGCAGGGTCTCGGCGTAGTGGATGCGCAGGACCTCGATGTCGGTCATCCAAAGGCCCGCCCGTTCGGCCGCGCGGGTGACCTCGGACAGGGCCGGCACCGCGGCGCCGGGGAAGATGTATTTCTGGGTGAAGGCGTTGGTGGCGCCCGGGCCCTTCGAGCGGCCGATCGAGTGGATCAGGGCCACCCCGTCGTCCGTCAGCAGGTTGGCCACCTGATCGAAGAAGGCGCGGTAGTTGGGGGCGCCGACGTGCTCGAACATGCCTACCGAGACGATGCGGTCGAACTTCCCCTGCAACTCGCGATAGTCGGTGAGGGTGAAGCGGGCCTTGTCGGTCAGATTCTCGGCCTCGGCCCGGGCGTTGGCGACTTCGAGCTGCTCGACGGACAGGGTGATTCCCCGCACCTCGGCCCCGTACTTGCGCGCGAGCTCCAGGCCCATGCCCCCCCAGCCGCAGCCGATGTCGAGCACTTTGGCGCCGGGGAACAGGTTCAGCTTGGCGGCGATGTGGGTCTTCTTGGCCGCCTGCGCCTCCTCCAGGGTCATGTCCGGGCGGGGGAAGTAGGCGCAGGAATACTGCATGTCCGCGTCCAGGAAGCGGGTGTAGAGGTCGTGGCTGAGATCGTAGTGGTGCGCCACGTTGCGGCGCGAGGCCGTCTGGTCGTTCCACTGCTGTTTCAGCTTCTTGGCGGCGTCCAGCACCGTCTTGGCGAGGCCGCCCTTGGACTTGGGCTGGTTGGGATAGTTGCGGCCGATCAGTTCGCACAGGCCCCAGATGCCGCCCTGCTCGATCACCATGTCGCCGCGCATATAGGTCTCGCCGAGGGCGAGGCCGGGGTTCATGGCGAGCTGACGGGCCGCGCTGGCGTTAAGGCGGACCACCACCTCCGGGCCCGTGCCGTCGCCATAGGTGCTGGCGGGGGCGCCGTCGAAGGAGACGGAAAGGCGCCCGACCTTGATCATCCGGCGCAGAAAGGCGTCCAGCACAGTGTCCTCTTTGGGATTTTGTCGCTTCCAGCCAAGCTAGCCGGATCGCGGCCTGGGCAGAAGCAGGATTGGTAGGCCGGGTGGGGGTCGAACCCACGACCACTCGATTAAAAGTCGGGTGCTCTACCACTGAGCTACCGGCCCACGGCGTCGCCGCGCGGCGCGTGTGTAGCGGGTGCGGAGGAGGGAGACAACTAGGCTCCGACAACACGCCCCGGAATGGGCGGAGGTGCTTAGGTCTTCAAATGCCGCGCACGGAATTCGCGGCGGAAGGCGTCGAGACGGCCCTCGGCGATGGCGGCGCGCAGTTCGCTCATCAGGGCCTGGAAGAAGGCGAGGTTGTGCCAGGACAGCAGGACCTGCGACAGAAGCTCTTCGGCTTTCACCAGGTGATGCAGATAGGCCTTTGAATAATCTCTGGAAGCTGGGCACGTGCTTAGTGGATCGAGCGGCGTTTCGTCCTCGGCGAACTGAGCGTTCTTGAGATTGATCGGGCCGTCCCAGGTCCAGGCCTGGCCGTGCCGGCCGGAGCGGGTGGGCAGCACGCAGTCGAACATGTCGACCCCCCGCGCCACCGCCTCGACGATGTCGATGGGCTTGCCGACCCCCATCAGATAGCGCGGCCGGTCTGTGGGCAGCATGGCGGGGGCGTAGTCCAGCACCTCGCACATGGCCTCGTGGCCTTCGCCGACCGCGAGGCCGCCAATGGCGTAGCCGTCGAAACCGGCCTCCTGCAGTCGCTCGGCCGATTCGCGGCGCAGGGCCTCGAAGGTGGAGCCCTGCTGGATGCCGAACAGGGCCTGATCGTCCCGCTGTCCGAACGCCGTCTTGCAGCGTGCGGCCCAGCGGGCGGACAGGCGCATGGCCTCCGCCGCGCGGTCTTCCTCCGCCGGCCAGGCGACGCATTCGTCAAGCTGCATGGAGATGTCGGCGCCCAGCAGGTCGGCCTGGATCTCGATGGAGCGCTCCGGGGTCAGGCTGTGGCGGGAGCCGTCGATATGGCTCTGGAAGGTCACGCCCTCTTCCTCGACCTTGGCGATCTTGGAGAGGGACATCACCTGGAAGCCGCCGGAATCGGTCAGCATCGGCTTGGTCCAGCGCATGAAGCGGTGCAGACCGCCCAGCCGCTTCACCCGCTCCGCGCCTGGGCGGAGCATCAGGTGGTAGGTGTTGCCGAGGATGATGTCCGCCCCTGTCGCCGCCACCTGATCCACCGTCAGGGCCTTGACGGTGGCGGCGGTGCCCACGGGCATGAAGGCCGGGGTGCGGATGTCGCCGCGCGCGGTGGAGAGGACCCCGGTCCGGGCCGCCCCGTCGGTGGCGTTGAGGGTGAAGCCAAGGCCGCTCATCGGAACCACAGGCCTCCGTCGCCATAGGAATAGAAGCGATAGCGCTCGGCCACCGCATAGGCGTAGGCCGCGCCCGTGCGCGCCTGCCCGGCGAAGGCGGCCACCAGCATCAGCAGGGTGGACCGCGGCAGGTGAAAGTTGGTCATCAGCACGTCGGCGGAGCGGACCGGCCGACCCGGGGTGATGAAGATGTCGGTATCCCCGTGGAAGGGGCGGATGATCCCGTCCTCCCCCGTGGCGCTCTCCAGCAGACGCAGGGAGGTGGTGCCGACGCAGACTACGCGGCCCCCGGCGGCGCGAGCGGCGTTGAGGGCGTCGGCGGTCTCGGCGGAGACTTCACCGCTTTCCGAATGCATCTTGTGGTCGGAGACATCGTCCACCTTCACTGGAAGGAAGGTGCCGGCGCCCACGTGCAGGGTGACGAACCGGTGGGCCACGCCCCGCGCGTCCAATCGGGCCAGCAGTTCCGGGGTGAAGTGCAGGCCGGCGGTGGGGGCGGCGACGGAGCCGTCCTCCCGCGCATAGACGGTCTGGTAGTCGGCGCGGTCCTGGTCGTCCTCGGGCCGCTTGGTGGCGATGTAAGGGGGTAGGGGCATCATGCCGAGGGCGGCGATCGCCTCGTCCAGGGCGGGACCGGCAAGGTCGAAGGCCAGGGTAACCTCGCCGCCGTCGCCCTTGCCGATCAGGGTCGAGTCGAGGCCGGACGTCAGGCAGGCGTTGTCGCCCCCCTGGCCGAACCGCAGCCGGTCGCCCTCGCGCAGTCGCTTGCCGGGGCGCATGAAGGCGGTCCAATGCGACGGCGAAAGCCGTTTATGCAGCGTGGCTTCCACCCGGATGCTCGCGTCGTCGCGATAGCGTTCGCCAGACAGGCGGGCGGCGATCACCCGGCTGTCGTTGAACACCAGCACGTCCCCGGCGCGCAGCAGGTCGGGCAGGTCGTGGACGCGGTGATCCTCCAGCGACCCGTCGGGGCGGGACACGAGCAGCCGCGCCGAATCCCGCGGCTTGGCGGGGCGCAGGGCGATCAGATCGTCGGGCAGGTGGAAATCGAAGTCGGACAGACGCATGGCGCGTCCCGCATGGGGCGCCCCGGCCGCGAAGGCAAGGCTGTGAAGGACGAGCTGTGCAGGACGGGGCGTTTCGGCGGCGATCTTGCTGAGGACCCCTGCGAACACGCGCCCCTGTTCCAAGTTGGGTCAAATGAAGCTCCACCCCAGGCTATCCATGCAGGCGGTCGATCTGGTCAAACAGTTCGAAGGCCTGCGCCGTCGGGCCGCCCGGCTGCCGGAAGGCGGCTGGACCATCGGCTACGGCCATACCGCCTCGGCGCGGCGGGGCGCCTCCGTGAGCTCGGGCGAGGCCGAGGCCCTGCTGCTCTACGACCTGAACCGGGTGGCGGCGGAGGTGGACGCCCTTGTCTTCACCCCCATCAGCCAGAACCAGTTCGACGCCCTGGTGTCCTTCGCCTTCAACATCGGCGTCGGCAATTTCCGCGGCTCCACCGTGCTGAAGCGGATCAACGAGGGGCGGCTGCTGCAGGCGGCCTCCGCCCTGGAGCTGTGGCGCAAGGCCATGTTCGAGGGGGAGGATCTGGTGCTGGACGCCCTGGTCCGCCGCCGGGCCGCAGAGAAGGCCCTGTTCCTGACCCCCCCCGAAGGCTTCCGCGCCGCGCCGACGCCCCTGCTGCCGCCCCTGTTCGATCCGCAGGTGGGCGAGGCGGTGCGCGGCAACTCGGGCCGCTACGACCCGACCGTGCTCGACGCCAATCTCACCGGCGATGTCGCCACCCTGGCCCGCGAAGGCGCGCCGCCGCCGACCGCGGACGATCCCGCGCCGGCGACCCGCGCCGCCCTCGCCACCGTCTCCTTCAAGCTGCAGCAGTTGCTGGCCGAGGACTATGTCCCCGAGTCCGAACCGGTGCAGGGGGTGCTGGAGGAGATCGTCAATCCAGAACAGCCTCCGCCCCCGATGGCCAGGCTGTGGGACGCGGACGCCCCGCCCATCGACGACGCCACCGTTCCGATCCCGCCGGCGCGAGAGGCCGTGACGCCGGCCCCTGCCGATCCGGAAGAGGCGCCGCTGCATCTGGCCCCGGCGGAGGACGCGCCCCTTGAGACGTCGCTGCCGGCTCCGGCCATCGCCCAACCGCCGGAGGGTTGGCGCCGGGCGAAGCTCTATCTCGGCATCGTCGGCCTGCTGCTGTTCGGCGGCGCCATCCTGGTGATGTTCCAGGACAAGGCCACCCTGCTGAACCTGCTGGTCGGCCTCGTAGGGATCATGCTGATGACCCCCGCCGCGGTGGTCCTGATCGGATCGAGCGACGAGGTGTCGAAGGACTGACGGGAGAGTCTTCCCGTCCGCTCCTTCCCAAGGGGCTCAGGTGGCCTTCGACGGCAGGAACTTGCGGCCGCGCAGCCAGATCTCCAGCCGTTGCGCCGCGACCATGCCGAGGGCGAACACCAGCAGGATGTCGGTGAACCGCGGCAGGTCGGGATGCACGCCGCCCGCGGCGGACGGCTCCTGCAGCAGGGCGAGGCGCAGGCTGGTGCGGCCCACGAAGACGGCGGCGAACAGGATCATCGCCAGGGGCGTCGCGCGGCTGAGCAGGTCGCCGGTCGCATGGTCGATCCGCAGCCGGGTGGTGCGGCCTCGCAGCCAGCCGATCCCGCAACCGACGGCGAAGCCGCCCACCAGTTCAGCCACCCCCAGCAGCGACGGCGGCGGCGAATGGGCCAGCACATAGACGGTCACCGCGGTGAACACCGCCGGGGCGATCCACAAGGTCTGCAATCTCACCCGCCGTTCCCTCAGGCTGCGCCGGACGACGATGACCAGCAGCAGCAGGGGAACGATGTAGGGGAGGAGGGGGAGGATCTCCCCGTTCATGCCTGGGCGACGGCCTGATCCAGCGCCTGCAGGTAGCGTTCCGGCGACTCCGCGCCCATCAGGGCGAAGCGGTTGTTGAAGATGGTGCAGGGCACGCCCGTCACACCCGCACGGGCCGCGGCCTGATGCGACTCGCGAACGAGGCCCACGTCGTCGCCCGCCGCCAGCTTAGCCAGCACCGTGTCGCGCTTCAGCCCGATGCGGGCGCCGATGTCGGCCAGCACCTGCGGATCGGCGATGAAGCGGCCTTCGGTGAAGTGGGCGGAGAACAGGGCTTCGATGGCCGCCTTGCCGTTGCCCGCCGCCGTCGCCCACAGGATCAGCCTGTGCGCGCCGCTGGTGTTGGGCTCCCGCGCGATCTTGCCGAACTGGAAGTCGATGCCCAGGGGCTGCCCCTGCTCGGCCAGATTATGATGCGCCATCTTGAGGCGCTCCGGGTCGGGGATGATCCGGGCCATGTGCTGGGCGCTGTCCACGCCCTCGGCGGGCATGTCCGGATTGAGCTGGAAGGGGCGCCAGGTCAGCTGCACGTCGAAGCCGGGGCGCTGGGCCAGGGCCTGCTGCAACCGCCGCCAGCCAAGGTAGCAGTAGGGACAGACCACATCGGCCACCAAGTCGATGACGAGGGGCTTGGTCAAAACGTCGGTCATGGGCGTCTCAGCTCGCTTGGCGGGTGAAGGCCCCTGCCGCTGCGCGCTCCAGGGCGAGGGCGGGGTTTTCTCCCGGCGATATTTCGGCCGCCCCGACGTCGAAGTCCACTGTAAAGGGCGTGCGATCCTTGCCGGCCTCGAAGGCGGTGCAACTGATCACCGCCGCGATGCGCAAGGCGGCCGAGCGTGCGGCGGCGCGGGTCGCGGGCAGGGCGAGGGCGAACACGTCGGGGCCAAGCCGGGCGGCGGTGTCCTCCGCCCGCACCAGCCGGCCGATCATCGAGCCGATCTGCGGCGTGGCCCGGTCGATCCAGCCCTCGGCGCGCAGGTTGGCGGTCTCCGGCCGCTCCGGCATCCGCAGCACCGCCACCGACAGGGGCCGGCGACGCTGCGGGGCGGCCTGGGCCAGACGGTGCAGGTGGGCGGCGAACAGGTCGCGGGTGAACAGGCCCGTGGCGGAGTCCATCAGGCCGGAGCTGCGCGCCTGCTCCAGCGCCCGGCGAATGGACGCCTCCCGCCGATAGGACTTGGCCAGCGCCCCGATGCGGCGGGCGGTCTCGGTTTCCGGGGTGGTGGTCAAAACGAGATCGGACAGGCCGCGCTGATAGGCGTCGGCGATGTTGATCTCCGCCTCGCCACGGACGCAGAGCACCGTGGGGGTGTGATAGAACCGGGTGTTCCGACGCATGCCGCTGGCGATGGACATCGCCTCCTGCGGATTGTCGTCCGCCCACAGGATCACCGCGTCGAACGGCCGGTCGTGCAGATAGTCGAAGGCGGTGTAGGCGCTGAACGCCGCCGTCACTTCTGTCCCCGAGGCCTTCAGGGCGTGGGACAGGGCGAGGAAGCGCGGGGTGGGCTCGCCCACCGTCAGCACGCCCAGGGGCCGGTCGAAGGGTTCGCTGGCCGCCAGATGCTTGCCGCGGGCGGCGAAGGTCTCCTGGCGAAGTGCGAATTCCTCTTCGGCCAGGGCGGCCCGCACCAGCGCCTCCAGCCGCAGGGCCGCCTGGACGGGATGCAGCGGCGGGGTCAGGGCGATGTCGAAACCAAGGACGTCGTAGGCGTAGTCGCCAGCCCCGAGGGCCACCACCGGCAGCCGCTGCGGCTGGCTGGCGGCTTTCAGCATCGGCGGCAGGGACAGGCCCGCTGCGCCGAGGCCGTCCACGTCGACGATGGCCGCCTCGATGGCGAAGTCTTCCAGCGCCGCCAGGGCCGCGTCCGGGCCGCGCGCGATCACGCAGCGCCAGTCCAGCTTGCCCAGGCCGTCGGCCAGCCGGCCGGCTAGCCCGTCGTCACGCGCTACGATAAGGACACGAGCGTCCAAAAAAGCCCCGCCTCTTCTGTACGCCAGCCCCCCGGCGCTTAACTGGCCGCAACCATAGATGTCCGCGCGCCCCGGGCAAGCGCCCCGAACTGCATGCAAGATTAGCCGGCGACGGTTTTACGAACCACGAACGCCAGGGCCGCCCCCTCCATCTCGCAACTCAGCACCTCATAGCCCTTGGCCGCGGCGAAGTGGGGCACGTCGATACGGGCGAGGGGATCGTCCGCCAGCAGGCGAACCTCGGTCCCCGGCGAGGCCGCCTCCAGCGCCTTAGACAGGCGCAAGGTGGGCACCGGGCAGCGATGGCCGCGGGCGTCGACGATGGCGGGGTTCATGGCGGCCTCCTGAACGAATTCACTGAAGCGGCGTTGAGTCCCGGTCAAGCCGAAGGAGGCCTCCATGGCGCCGCGCCCAACCTGGCAGGGGCATCTTCGCCTGTCGCTCGTGACCTGCCCCGTGGCCCTCTATGCGGCGACCTCGGTGGCGGGGGACGTGCACTTCCACCTGGTCAATCCGAAGACCAACAACCGCATCCGCATGATCACCACCGATCCCGACACCGGCCCCATCGAACGGTCGAGCCTGGTGAAGGGGTATGAGGTGGAGAAGGGCCAATACATCACCCTGACCGACGACGAGATCCGGTCGGTGCGGCTGGAGAGCACCAAGACCATCGACATCGAACGGTTCGTCGATATCGAGGAGATCGACCGGCTCTATTGGAACGATCCCTATTTCCTGGTCCCCGACGGGAAGATCGCGGCCGAGGCCTACAGCGTCATCCGCGAGGCGATGACCAGGAGCGGCCGCATCGCCCTGGGGCGGGTGGTTCTCCACACCCGGGAGCGTCTTCTGGCGCTGGAGCCCCGGGACAACGGCATTGTCGCCTATTCCCTGCGCACCCGGGACGAGGTGCGCGACCCGGCCGACCTGTTCGACGACATCCCGAACGTGAAGGCCGACAGCGGCATGGTCGACATCGCCCTGAAGATCATCGAGCAGCAGTCGGGGAACTTCGACCCCAGCAAGTTCGTGGACCACTACGAAGAGGCGCTGAAGGGCCTGATCCAGGAAAAGCTGAAGGGTCACAAGCCCAAGGCCATCGACGCTCCCAAGGACACCAATGTGGTCGACCTGATGGAGGCCCTGCGCCAGAGCCTGCAGAAAGGCGGCGCGCCGCGCGCGGGGAAGGCGGCCTCCCGGCCAAAGCCTGCGAAACGGAAGGCGGGCTAGCCGCCTCAACATCCATCCGTCTTGCTCGGGCTTGACCCGAGCATCCAGACTCGCGGGATCGCAAGGTTCCCCCTGCGCCCTCGGCGTTTCTGGTTCCTCGGGTCAAGCCCGAGGAAGACGGAGAATTACTGTCGACCCAACCCCGCCTGCAGCTTCTTCGGCGCCACCTCCTGCCAGGTCTGGGTCAGCAGCCGCTGCAACGTCCCCGGATGCACCGTCGCGATGCGCGCCAGCAGGGCCGGATAGTTGCGATAGTGGTCTGTGATGTAGAAGGTCTCGGGCTCGGCCTGCATCAGCATCTCCCGCTCGTCGAACGAGACCCGCAGGACGATCGACACCCCGTCCTGGTGCTTCCGCGCCAGCATCTTGCCGGCCACCTTCAGCGCGGGCGTGCCGTAGGAGGTGGACTCCTCCACCCCCGGCAGTTGTTTGGCGAGGGCGATGATCTCGTCGTAGGTCATGACCCCAGCTTGGCGATGGCGGCGCGCAACGGTCGCGCGCTCTCGTCATAGTCCGCCCAGGCCTTCGACGTCGCCAGCAGCGCCGGCACGGTGCGGATCGTATAGGCTTTGGGATCCAGCCCCGTCTTCACCTGACTCCAGGTCAGGGTCATGGAGACCGGCGCACCGGGGCGGCCGCGGGGAGAGTAGGGGGCCACCGCCGTCGACATGCGGTCGTTGCGCAGATAGTCGAGGAAGATCTTCTTGTCCCGTTTGGCCTTGGCCATGTTGACGAGATAGCGGTCGGGGCTGTCCGCGGCCATCCGGGCGCACAGCTCGCGGGCGAAGGCCTTGGCCTCGGGCCAGGTCAGCTTGGGATCGGCGGTCAGCGGCGTGACCACGTGCAGCCCCTTGCCCCCGGTGGTCTTGCAGAAGGCGACGAGGCCGACCGTCTCCAACCTGTCCTTCACCTCCTTGGCGGCCCGGATCACGTCGTCGAAGGTCAGGCCGGGACCGGGGTCGAGGTCGAACACCAGCCGGCCGGGAACCTCCGGCTGGTCGGGCAGGCAGTTCCAGGGGTGCAGCTCCAGCCCCCCGGTCTGGGCGACGGCGATCAGCGCCTCGGGCCGGTCGATCTGGATGTAGGGCTTGCGATCCCCCGAGACGGTGACGCTGGTCACCAGCGCCGACGTGCCCTGACCGACGTGGCGCTGGAAGAAGGTCTGGCCGCCGATCCCGTCCGGCGAGCGGATGACGGAGCAGGGCCGCCCCTTGATGTGGGGCATGATGGCGGCGGCTGTCGCCTCGTAATAGAGGGCGAGGTCGCGCTTGGTGACCTCGGGCTCCCCGTCCGCGGCGGGCCACAACACCTTGTCTGGATTGGACAGGGTCACGCCCATCACCACATTGCCGCCCGGCGCGCGCTTGGGCGCCTTGGGCGTCAGCGCGCCCTTGGCTTCCGCCTTGGCGCGGGGGACGGCTTTTTCGACCGGCTCGGCCACTTCGGCGACGATCTCTTCGGCGGGCCTATCCTCCCGCAGGGCCTTGAAGCTCGCCTGCCGCAGCGATCCGGAGCCGGTCCAGCCCGCGCTCTCGATCTCCGCCACCAGCACCGGCTTGACCCAGTGGACGCCGGCGGTCTTGCGCGGGGCGTCCGGCCCCTTGAAGGGCGACGTGTCTGTCTCAACGGCCTGCAGCTTCGGCAGCAGGGCGGACACCTTGGCGGCGGAGAAGCCCGTGCCGATCCGGCCCACGTGCACTAGCTTTCCGCCCCGGTGCACCCCGGCGATCAGGGACCGGAACGGCTTGCCCGCCTCGCTAGTCCACCCGGCGATCACCACTTCCTGGCCGCCGCGGCACTTGGACTTCAGCCAGCTTTCGCTGCGCCCGCTATGGTAGGGCGCGTCCAGCCGCTTTGACACCACCCCCTCGAGCTGCATCCGGCAGGCCGAGCTCAGCACCGCGTCGCCGCCGGTCTCGAAGTGATCGACATAGCGGATGCGCGGTCCCGCGCCCTCCACCAAAGCCTGCAACCGCGCCTTGCGGTCGGCGAGGGGCAGGGCGCGCAGGTCCTCCTTGCCGTCGAACAGCAGGTCGAACACGAAAAAGACGAGGCCTTCGGTCTCCCCGCTGGAAAGGGCGGCCTGCAGTTCGGCGAAGTCGGGGGCGCCGTGATCGTCCAGGGCCACGGCCTCCCCGTCGATCAGGCAGTCTCGCAGGTGGGCGGCGTCGGCCACGATCTCCGAAAAGCGGTGGCTCCAGTCGATGGCCTTTCGGGTCTTCAGCGTCGCCTTGCCCCCCGCCACGCGGAGCTGCATGCGATAGCCATCGAACTTGATCTCGTGCCCCCAACCGTCGCCACCGGGCGGACGGTCGACGATACGGGTGAGCTGGGGCTCGACGAAGGCCGGGATCGATGCGGCGGGTTTTCCCTTGGGCGCCGCCTTCGCTTGGCCGGGCGGCGGGTCGGGCGCGCCGTCGCTCCGGTTGGAGTTCCATACCGCGCCGGCCTTGGCCCGCTCGGCCTTGGCCCCCGTGCTCCGGGGCGGGCGGGTGATGAAGGGGGTCGGGCCTTTCCCGCGCCCCTCGGCGATGGCGTCCATCGCCCGGCCCGAGGCGACCGAGGTGGCGTTGTCCTGCAACAGGGCGTCGTGGTCGCCCTCGTGCGCCGCCGCATCCTCATGCTTGATCAGCAGCCAGTTGGTGCGCTTGCCGTTTCCACGCCGGTCGTGGTCCATCCGCACCAGAGACCAGGCGCCCTTCAAGCGCTCCCCATCGAGATCGAAAGACAGGTGGCCCTTCTTGAGCCCCTCCTCGACGGTGCGATCCTTGGGGGTCCAATAGCCCCGGTCCCACAGCATCACCGAGCCGCCGCCATACTGGCCCTTCGGGATGGTCCCCTCGAAGTCGCCGTAGTTTAGGGGGTGATCCTCCACCTCTACCGCGAGGCGCCGCTCGTGCGGGTCCAGGGACGGCCCCTTGGTGACCGCCCAGGACTTCAGCACCCCGTCGTGCTCCAGCCTGAAGTCATAGTGCAGGCGGGTGGCGTCGTGCTTCTGAACGATGAAGCGCAGCCGCTCCGCTGGGGCCGCCGCCTCGTCGCCGCTCGGCTCGGCGGTGACGCCGAAGTCGCGCATCGAACGGTACTTGGACAGTTTCTCCGCCATGGCCGCCCTCAAATTGTTCCGGGAGAGAAATGAGCGTCGCACCGCCGAAGTTCCGCAAGAGCCTGGCGCTGAGCGCGGGCCCGGCGGGGCCCAAGCCTCAGGCTTCGCCACAATCCAGTTCGTCCCCCATCCCCGCGCCCGTAGTTGCGAGGTGATTGTGCGTGGCAAAAATATGTCAAAAGGTTGACTGTAGTCATGGCGTCCTCTTGACCATGAATATATGAGGCAAGATCGCTTTCAGCGGCGCTCCTGCATCGATCGTATCTGAAACTAGTCGGAACCTTGCGTTTACGGACTGCGTTAACACATCCAACAGCCACCTATCGGCAGATGGAGACGCTCCGTGAACCTCACCAGCACTTTCGACGACGATGTTGCGGTAGCTCGAGTCCGCAAAGAGCCGCCCCGGTTCAATATCGAGTCCACCCCGGCGACCACCGTCGGCGCCGCGCCCCTGGCCAGCGATCCCTCGGCGGTGTTCCACCGCCTGCAGCGCGGTAATCGGGGCGGCAGGAAATCCCAATTGGCGATGATCGCTGCGCCTATCGTCATCGTGGCCGTAGGCGCCATCGTCTACGCCACCACCCCGCGGACCGCCACGGAGACGACCGCCACCTCTACGACCACCCGCGAGGTCAACTCCGCGACGGGTCTGGCGGCGGGTGTCGCGGCGGTGGATACGCCGCCGGTCGCCGCGGCCCGCACAGCGCCGGATCGTCTCGCCGGGGCGGTGAATCCGCCGGCGGCGGCCCGCGCCGAGGCCCCGCGGGCGACCCCGCGATCTAACGCGGTGCGGCCGGCGCCTGCGGTCCGCGCGCCGGCCAATGACGCCTATGTCCCGCCGGCTCCGCCTCGGGCCGACACGGCGCCGGCGGTGGACGAAACAGCGCCGGCGACAGCCGCGCCGCTGATCCCCCCGCCGCCGGCGACCGAGGCCGCGCCGCCGACTCTGGAGGTCCAGCCCGCGCCCACCCCTGGCGTCGTCGGCGACGCGCCCCTCGCGGCGACGACCGACACCCCCGCCGAGGCCGTGAACCCGCCGGCCAACGCCCTCGGCGGCGACCAGGCGGCGCAACAACAGTAACCCTAAGCCTGTTTGCGCTCTGGAGGGCGGCTCCCAAACCTGGGGGCCGCCTTTCGCGCGAGCATCTCGCCGTTTCGGATTCGGCCTGCTAAGACCCCCGCTACGGACGGGTGGTCGAGTGGTTTAAGGCAGCGGTCTTGAAAACCGCCGTGGGTTCACGCCCACCGTGGGTTCGAATCCCACCCCGTCCGCCAAAGGTCTCTGATTTTATTTGAGAAATGAGCCGAAGACAGAGTCTGCATCGGGACTACTCCTGCGCCTCCACGGCGTAGCGGAGGGTTTCGGAGGCGCCGGGCTGGAGCGTCAGGCGCCACACCAGGGTGGAGTCGCGGGTCGTGTGGGGATGGTCCTCCTTCAGGAGGCGGGCGCCGAGGGCCGACATGTCCTGGCGGAACTCGACCACCACCGGGTGGGTCTTCGGGTTGCTGACCACCACCTTCTTCTCGGCGTAGTCCCACCCCGACGACCGGGTGGGATGGGTCGTGGTCACCACCTGATAGGTGAGAGGGAAATCGGCGTCGCCGATGTCGAGCTCGACGGGCAGGCCGACGGACGTGTCCTCCAGGCGGCGTTCACCGATCAGCAGGGGCGATGCGGCGGGGCCGGGCTGCAGCAGGGCGATCGACCCCGAGGGCAGGGGCGCGCCGAGCCCGCCGGCGATGGTGTTCTGCAGGCGGAGCATCAGCCGGCCCTTCACCTCTTCGTCTTCCTCCA
>Ga0182736_1001195_pt1 | contig 27705 bp, 28 predicted proteins | sample eDN5th30CKraftBY_FD_128882 | JGI IMG/M metagenome (GOLD analysis project Ga0182736, IMG submission 128882) | Enriched backyard soil microbial communities from Emeryville, California, USA - eDNA 5th pass 30_C Kraft BY (version 2) (version 2) | ecosystem: Environmental > Terrestrial > Soil >...
AAGAAAACCGGGATGAGCAGCGACGCTCGCACGGCCCTGCGAGATCGATCCGCCGCCTAGTGCCCGAATCGTCGCACGAAACGATAGAAGATCCACGGATGAATCTTCAGCATCGCCATGACCAGCGACAGCTTCGGCCGATGGTCCGAAACCATGCCGAGCAAGTGCCTGAGACGAAGCCTCTGCGCGACGCTATCCAGAATAGGCTCGGCTGACCGATACGTCGGCGCCTTGATCGCTGCCTGAAACGCGATGGTCCGAAAGCCATAGACATATTTCAGCCTGAAGAAAAGCTTCCGGTAATTTCTTATCGGCATGGACGCCGTGCTCTTCTCTACCCGATCCATGATCGCAAAGATGTCAATGATCTTCGGATTGAATCGTGTCGAGATGCCCGATTCGCGATACATGTACGAATACAAGGTATCAGGCATGAGACGAACGACGCTGGCTTTACCGAGCGTCTGGACCGAAACACAAATATCCTCGTAGATCAGCCCCGTCGGATGCTCGATCGCGAGGAAGATCGAGCGGCGTACTAACTTGTTGAAGCAATACGCCTGCAACGTCAAGTCGAGAATTTTCTCTACGGCTTCAACACCGCTCATGACGGTATCGCCGGCTTCGACGCGATAATTGATCTTGCCGTCCGGGCTAATATTCTCGGCGGCAAAAATTACGATGTCCGCATTGAGCTTCTCCGCTTCTTCGGCGACCCGGCGTATGAGATCGTGATGAACGTGGTCATCGCTGTCCACGCAGAGCACATATTCGCCGCTCGCGGCGAGTGCCGCAATCCTGCGAGTCTCTGCGAGCCCCTTGTTTTCAGCGTTTTTGATGAACTTCCAGCGAATTCTGCTTTGCTGTTCGAGGATGCGTAAGGTCATTTCCCCGGAGCGGTCAGGACTGCTGTCGTCGACGGCGATGATTTCGAAATCGGTGGAAGTCTGCGACAGTAGTGAGTCGAGGCATTCTTCGATATACGGCTCGACTTTGTACACGGGCACCAGCACACTGATTTTCGGCGGTTCTGACATGAAGTTTCGTCCCTATAACTGCACGTGAGTGCTTTATTCAGGAAAACGACTAGTGCCAGAGGAGTTTACCCGATGAGCGGCGTGAATGTGCGGCTTTGGGCGAAGACAGATCGGAGGCTCGAACGTCTCACGTGCCGAGAAGTCGCCTGCACCACGCGCGCGCATGATGTGAAAAAGGGCGCTTTCGCGCCCTTCTTATCCGATGAAGGGCAAATGCTCGCTTACTTCGCCCCCAGCAAATGCGGCAAAAACTGCGGGATATGCGGGAAGAAGATGATCAGCAGCAGGTCGATCACCAGCGCGAAGATGAAGGGAAGAATCGCGCGTGTCGCCTTCTCTACCGACACGCCGCCGATCGAAGCCGCCGTGAAGAGACAGAAACCTATCGGCGGCAGATTGATGCCGATGGCCGAGTTGATCAGCACGATCACGCCGAACACGACCGGATCGATGTGCATCTGCACGACGAGCGGCAGGAACACCGGAATCACGACGGCAATGCTCGAGATCGTTTCGAGCACGGTATGCGCGGCGATGAGAAACAGGTTGATGAGGATCAGCAGCACGATCGCGCTCGTGGTGATCGCGAGAAAACTATTCGCGACGTGCAGCGGAATCTGCGCTTCGATCAGATAGCGCCCAAGCACGAACGCGAGCCCGAGCAGGAACGAGACACGCGTGGTGTTCACTGAAGTTCGCACCAGAATGTCCTTGAAATGCGAGAGCTTCAGCGTCCGAAAGATAAACGCGCTCACCAGCGTCACATAGACGGCCGCGACCACGCCCGCCTCCACCGGCGTGAAGATGCCGCCGAGGATGCCGCCCAGAATGATGACCGGCGTGAGCAGCGCCCAGAACGCTTCGCGGAAGGTCGTCCACAGCTTGCGCCCATCGAACGGCTCGACGGCGCTGTAGCCCTTCTTCACCGCGGTCACGTAATTGACGATCATGAACGACGCGACCACCAGCAGCATCGGAATGATGCCGGCGATGAACATCGTGCCGACCGACACGTTGGCCGTATAGGCATAGACGAGCATGCTCATCGACACGGGCGAGAGCAGCCCGAGCGAGCCCGCCGCCGATTGCAACGCCACCGCGAACGCGCGGTTATAGCCCTTCTTCACCATGCCGGGAATCATCACCGAGCCGATGGCTGCCGTGTCGGCCGTCGCCGAGCCGGAAAGGTCCGCGAAGAACATGCTCGCAACGATCGTCACCTGACCGATGCCGCCGCGCATGAAGCCCACCAGTGCCTGCGAAAATTCGATGATGCGCTTCGACACGCCGCCCGAATCCATGATCGCGCCCGTCAGCATGAAGAACGGAATGGCGAGCAGGCCGACGTTGTTGAGGTTCGAAAAAAGCTGCTGCGGAATCACGAGCAGCGACGTGCCGTTGATCGACAGCGCGAGCGTCGCCGCAATGCCGATGCAGATGGCCACCGGCACGCCGAGCCCGAGCAGCCCTGCTCCAAATGCGATTGCCCACATGATGTTTTTCCTAGAGATGTTCGGACACGCCCTCGACGAGCGTGGCGTCGGTCTGCGTCTGCGGCGCGAGATGCGAGACCGCGATCCGCACCAGCGAATGAAACGCGAGCAGCGCGCCGCACACCGGAATCGAGAGATACGGATAGACCATCGAGATCGGAATCGACGCGGCGGTTTCGGTGCCCATCAGCGCGAGCATGTCCGTGCCGTACAAGACGAACACCGCGCCGAGCGCCAGGATCGCGCAGTCGGTGAAGTCCTTGAGCAGCGGCGCGAACGCAGCCGGCACGCGATCGGCCAGCACGCGCACTTCCGGATGCGCGCGCAGCTTCACGCCGGCCGCGGCGCCGAGGCACGTCAGCCACACGAACAGATACGCCGACACTTCGTCGGACCACGACAGCGAATCGTGCAGCACGAAGCGGAAGATCACCCCGAGCCCCGCGACGATCACCGCCCCGAGCAAAAGGCAGCTACAGACGAACAGATTGATCTTCAGCACGATGCCGTCAACGAACATCAAGCCGCGCGCGAGCTTTTCCATGCGTGTCGCCTCCCGTGGTGCCTGGGTTGTGCGGTGGCCGTCGTTCGCATCCGTCATTTCGATGCGACCGCCGGCGCCTGCTTGGCCGAATTGATCTCCTGATACAGCGCCGGGCCGTCCGGAATCTTGCCGATCAGTTCGTCGCGCGCGGTCTTGGTCGCTTGCGCCCACGGCGCGGTATCGACCGTCGTGACCTGAATGCCCTTCGCTTTCATCGCGGCGATCGCGGCGTCGTATTCGCGCTTGTACTCCTTGAGATCGAAGTCCGCCGCGATCTTCGCCGAGTCCTGGAACGCCTTCTGATCGGCGGGCGAAAGCTTGTCCCACGCGCTCTTGCTCATCGCCAGCACGACCGGCAGATAGTTCACATGCGTCACGTAGAAGTGCTTGGCGACGTCGGAGAACTTGTCCTGAACGAACTGCTCGGGCGAAGTATCGGCGCCATCGACGAGACCTTGCGACAGCGCGAGAAACAACTGGTTGTAGGCGAGCGGCGTCGGATTCGCGCCGAGTGCCTTGTAGCCCGCGATATAGCCGGGACTCTGCATCACGCGCACCTTGAGGTCCTTCATGTCCGCGAGCGACGTGACCGGACGTTTGGTCGTGAACAGGTTGCGTTCGCCGACCGCGAGCCACGTCAGGCCGATCATGTTAACCGGCTTCATCATGTCGAGATACTTACGCCCGACCGGGCCTTGCAGCACGCCGTTCGCCTCGTCCATGCTGGAGAAGAGATACGGCATATCGAAGATCTGCCACTGCTTGATCGTGTTGTCGATCGGCGCCTGCGCGGAGATCATCAACTCCTGCGTGCCGGTGCGCAGCGCTTGCGTCATCTGCACTTCGCCGCCGAGCTGCGATTGCGGGAACAGTTGAATCTCGATGTGACCGTGCGTGCGCGCGGCGACTTCCTTCGCGAACACCTGCGCGGTCAACTGATAGTGATTGTCCGGCGCCAGCGTGTGACCGAGCTTCATCACGACCTTGTCCTGCGCGCTCGCGCCAGACGACGCCGCCACGCACATCGCGGCGAGCGCCGCGCTCATCGCCATGCGCAGCATGCTCTGCGCTCTGAAAAGCGAACTCATGTTGTCTCCTTGCTCGATATGGATACCGCCCGGCGAGTGCGCCGCATCGTTCGGTGCGAGTGCCCGGTGCGAATGCGGAGCCGGCCGGTTGACGCAAGTATTTGTGATCGCGGCGAGGGTGCGTTAGGACCAGTCGTCGAATTTCTTGGACTTTTTTACGCTGCCCTTTCGCATCGCCGGGTCCGATGCAAAAAAGTCCAAAAGATCGCGCGAACCGTCCTACCGGTTGCCTGTAACGCGTCTTTAAAGTGACTTCCAAGCCGGCGATGCAACATCAGCACGCATCGTTCAGCGTTAACCCCAACTCATCCGAGAAGAAACATCGACATGGCCAAACGCCCTCATATGGATTGCTATGCAATCGGCGACACCGCCGATTTCGCCAAGACCGTCTCCGAATACGATATCTACGGCTTTGCCGGCATCGTCGGCGATTTCTACGCCGTGCATCTCAACGAGGAATACGCGAAGGGCACGCGCTTCGAAAAGCGCATCGCGCAGGGCTGCCTGTCGGTCGGCTTCCTTTCCACGGTGATGGGATACATGGCGGCGAAAGCGCCGAGCCCCGGCGCCGTATCGTATCGCTACGACATCACCTTTAACGCGCCGGTGTTCATCGGCGACACGGTGAGCGCGCGTCTCACGCTCGAAGAAAAGGATGAAGAGCGCAACGTGTGCATCTTCGCCGCCGACGTGACGCGCCAGGACGGCGTGGTCGTGGCATCGGGCAAGACCTATCTGAAAGTGCTGTGACGCCATGACGAACGACACGCTTCCCGTTCTCGCGTCGCAGCATGGCGCGCTGCGCCTCCTGACGCTCAATCGCGCCGACAAGCTCAACGCGTTCACGCCCGACATGCTCGCGGCGCTCGAAGCCGAAATCGCCGATGCGCTCGCCGACGACGCGACGCGCGTGATCGCGCTCACCGGCAGCGGCGCAAAGGCGTTCGCCGCGGGCAACGACATCGAGCGGCTCGTGTCGCTCGACGGCGTCTCTGCTTATCGCGACATGGTGGCCGGACAGCGCGCGCTGTTGCGTCTGCATGAAAGCGCGAAGCCGACCATCGCGATGGTCAACGGCTACGCGCTCGGCGGCGGCTTCGAACTGGCGCTCGCGTGCGACTTCATCGTGGCATCGAGCGAGGCGAGCTTCGCATTTCCCGAGATCACCCTGAACACCATGCCCGGCTGGGGCGGCACGCAACTCGCCGTCGCCAAGATGGGGCTCGCGTGCGCGAAACGCTTCGTGATGAGCGGCAGGCGCTTTTCCGCGCGCGAATGCGAGGCGTTCGGCTTCATCCACGAAATCGCCGCGCCCGCGAAACTGTTCGACGCCGTGCGCGCGCTGGCCGACACCCTCGCCTCCTACGATCCGTTCGCGGCCGAGATGGCGAAGCGCGCGCTGAATCGCGCGAGCGACATGCCCTTGTCCGCCGGACTCGACTTCGAGGCCGCGCAATACGCGGTGAATTTTTCGAGCGAAGGCGCGCGCGCGGGCCTGCGCCACTTCGTGGAACGCAAACGCGCACGCCGCGCCGCGCGAGCCGACACCGCACCGGTCACGCCATGACGACAACCTTCAATCAACCTCACTGGCTCGGCGAAGAGCACACGATGATGCGCGAGGCCGTGCGCCGTTTCGCCGAGAAGGAAATCGCACCGCAATCGGAGACGCTCTGGGAGCAGGAAGCGTTTCCCTACGCGATCTGGCGGCAGGCCGGCGAACTCGGCTTCACGGGCTTGCCGTATCCCGATGAATTCGGCGGCGGTGGCGGTGACTGGCTGTCGTTCGTGATCGTGCTCGAAGAACTCGCGCGCGTGGACTGCGCCGTCGCCAATGCGCTCATGGCGAACTCGACCATCGCGAGCCTGTTGAACAACTACGGCACGCCGCAGCAGAAAGCGCGTTTCTTGCGCCCGATTCTCGACGGCACGCAGATCGGCGCGATCGGATTGTCCGAGCCCGACGCCGGTTCCGATGCGGCGAATATCGGCACGCGCGCGGTCTTCGACGGCGAACGCTGGATCATCGACGGTGCGAAGACGTTCATCAGCAATTCGGGTACGGAGATCGGCGGGCCGACCGTGATCGCGGCTGTCACCGGCACGCGACCCGACGGCCGCAAGGAGATCTCCAACTTCATCGTGCCGCAAGGAACGCCCGGCTATGGCAAGGGCAGAAAGCTGCGCAAGATCGGCTGGCGCGCATCGATCACGCACGAACTGTTCTTCGAGCAATGCGCGATTCCCGCCGATCAACTGCTGGGCGAACGCGGCGCGGGCTTGCGTCAGACGCTCGCGCAGATCAGCACGGGGCGCATTCTGATCGGCGCGCTCGCGCTCGGCATCCTGCAGGGCTCGCTGGATCGCTCGGTCGCGTACATGAAGGAGCGCCGCGCGTTCGGACGCGCGATCGCCGAGTTCCAGGCGCTGCAATTCAAGATCGCCGACATGGCGGCCGATGCGCACGCCGCGCGTCTGATGCTCTACGACGCCGCCGCGTCGAAAGATGCCGGCGCGCCCTTCGATGTGCAGGCGTCGCAAGCCAAGCTGTTCGCCACCGAGCACGCGATGAAAGCCGCGCATCAGGCATTGCAGATTCACGGCGGCTACGGCGTCATGGCCGAGTTTCCCGTCGCGCGCGCATTCGGCGATGCGAAGGTGCTGGAGATCGTCGAAGGCACGTCGGAAATACAACGCATGATCATCGCGCGCACGCTGCTCGCGTGATCGCGCGCTGAAACCGAGAGGAGAATGTTCATGCTGGAAGGCATCAAGGTGCTGAGTTTCACGCATTTCCTGCAAGGCCCCGCCGCCGTGCAGATGCTCGCCGATGTCGGCGCGAATGTCATCAAGGTCGAACCGCCCGGCGGCGCGTTCGAACGTAGCTGGACCGGCGCGGACGCGTTCATCGAAGGCGTGAGCGTGTTCTTTCTGCTCGGCAACCGCAATCAGCGCAGCATCTCGCTCGATCTGCGCGACGAAGCCGCGCGCGAGATCGTGTGGCGTCTGATACGCGAAGCCGACGTGCTCGTCGAGAACTATCGTCCCGGCGTGCTCGACAAGATGGGCTTCGGCTACGCGCAGGTGCACGAAGTCAATCCGCGTCTCGTGTATTGCTCGTGTACCGGCTACGGTTCGTCCGGGCCTTATCTGAAACGTCCGGGCCAGGATCTGCTCTTGCAGGCGATGAGCGGACTGACCATGCTGTCCGGCGATGCCGAATCGCCGCCCACGCCGGTCGGTTCCGCCATCGTCGATCAGCATGCCGCCGTGCTCGCCGCATTCGGCGTGGTGGCCGCGTTGCAGGCGCGCGAGCGCACGGGCGTCGGCACGCGCATCGAGAGCAATCTGCTCAACGCCGCGCTCGATCTGCAAATCGAGCCGTTCACGTATTACATGAACAAGGGGCCGTTGTGGGCACGCACGCATCCGCCGATGGGCAGCCGTTTTCATCCCGCGCCGTATGGCGTGTACCGGACGCGTGACGGTTATATCGCGATGTCGCTCACGCCGACGCAGAAGCTCGCGAATGCGCTGTCGTGTCCCGCGCTCGCCGAATTCACGCATCCGAAGGACAACGTGCGAAGGCGCGACGAGATCAATCGCCTTGTCTATGACACGCTGAAAACGCGCACGACCGAGGACTGGATGCGCACCTTCGAGGAACACGATATCTGGTTCGCGCCCGTCAACGACTACGAGCAGGTGGAGCAGGACCCGCAAGTCGCGCACAACGAAATGATCCTGTCGTTCGATCACGAGGAAGCGGGACCGGTGCGCGTGCTCGCGCATCCTGTGCGCTACGACGGCGCGGCGCCGCCCTTGCGGCGGCATCCGCCGAAACAGGGACAACATACCCGCGAAGTGCTCGCGGAACTGGGCTACACGCCGCAGGAAATCGACGGCTATGTCGAACGCGGCATCGCATTGACATCGAGGAGAGAAGCATGAGCGCACAACCGAACAACTGGCCGGCGCTCTTGCGCTTCGACGACGTCGAGATCGGCCGTACGCAGGTGAACGTGCACACGGTCACCGAGGCCGAAGTGGACGCGTTCGGGCACCTGTCCGGCGATCTGAACCCGCTGCACATGCAGCACGCCTTCGCCGAATGCTCGCCGTTCGGACGGCGCGTCGTGCATGGCCTGTTGACGGCCGCGCTGGTGTCGGCGGCGCACACCGAACTGACAGGGCCGGGCTTCGTGTATGTCGGACAGGAGCTGCGTTTTCTGGGGCCGGTGTATATCGGCGATACGGTGACGATCAGCGTATGCGTCGTCGAAAAGAAGCCCGCGAAACACATTCTCGTGATGGACACGACCGTGCGCAATCAACAAGGGCACGTCGTGCTGAGCGGACTTTCCGCGCTGAAGGAACTGCGCTTCGATCATGCGCTGATGGCGCGCAGCGCGGCGGCGTGACATCGCCGCGCGGGCCGCATGGTGTAAATGCCAGTTAACCGGCGGGCGCGGGCACGGCTACACTCGTGCAGTTGCCCGCGCAGCGCGGGCATGCAGGCGGGCGCGAAGACACTCGCCGCCGACGGAGGAGACAGTTGGATACCGCATGTTGCTGTCACGTTCCGGTGATCCGGATCGAGGACTACGAATACGGCGCACACGTCAAGACGCCGGACTTTCATCTCGCGCCGATCGAGGCGCTCAAGTCGACGCTGGTCTATCCGCATCGGCACGACTTCTATCACATGATGTGGGTGCTCGCGGGCAGCGGCTCGCATGTGATCGATTCGGTGCGCTACGACGTGCGTCCCAACACGCTCTACTTCATGGCGCCGGGACAGATTCACGATCTGGATCTTTCGGCCGACACGCTCGGCTATTCGCTCAGCTTTTCGTCGGAGTTTTTCGCGTTCCGCGTGCAGAACCGCCATACCGAAACCGAAGTGCCCGTCTACAACTTCGAGCAGCTCGCGCCGTGCGTCAATCTGAGCGACGCGCAGGTGCGCGAACTGGCGCGCGTGATGGACGGCATTCGCCATGAGTATCAGGCGGAACAGGTCGGCTACACCGACGCGATCTGGGCCTACTTGCACGTTTTCCTGATCAAGGTCGCGCGCATGTGCGACGCCGCCGCCATGCGAGATGCCGCCGCGACGCGCAGCGTGCTGCTGTCGCGCCGCTTCAAGAGTCTGCTGGAAAAGCATTTTCGCTCGGTCAACGAGGCGGCCGATTACGCGCGCCTGCTCAACGTCACGGAGCGCGCGCTCAACGAGGCGACGCGTCAGGCGCTCGGCAGCACCGCGCCCAAGCTGATCCGCGAGCGCGTGATGCTGGAGGCCAAACGGCTGCTGCTGCACTCCGAAGTGAATGTCGCGGAGATCGCCGCGATGCTCTCGTTCGACGATCCCGCCTACTTCAGCCGATGCTTTCGCAAGCACACGGGCCGCTCGCCGATCGACTATCGGCGCAGCCTCGACAAGCTGCACATCTGAGCGTCGTCGTGCGCCGCTTCGGTGCGGAAATGTCCAACAGTTCATGCGTTTCATCCTAACGCGCTCGCGCGGGCGCTTCTTAGAATCGTCCTGCGAATGACGAACTCAAGGAGACGCCGTGTCGAACGCAATGAACCCGCTGTCACTCAGCGAGAACCAGGCAAAGCTGTTTCGCGAAACACTCGATAAAACCGCGCAGAAGGTCGCTTCCGACGAGCTGACCTTCGGCGTCGAATTCCCGCAAGTCACCGGTCCCGATGGTCAATGGGTGCGTCTGCCCGCGTCGCTCTCTGCGGGCTACGACGGCGACGCATGGAGCCACGGCAACTGGTTCTGCGGCTTCTGGGTCGGCTTGCTGCTGAGTTCGTATCTGCACACCGGCGAGGCGCGCTTTCTCGAATGGGCGCGTGCCCGCATGCTGCTCGTGCGCCAGCGCGCGCAGGATCCGAACACGCATGACATCGGCTTTATCTTCGATAGCAGCGCGGTGCCGGGGCATCACATCACCGGCGACGCGTGGTTCGCCGATATCGCGCTCGAAGCCGCGGACAAGCTGCGCGCCCGGCTCGTGACCACGCGCGGCGGCGCCTATCTCGCGTCCTGGGGGCCGATCTCCGATCCGCGCGGCCGCAGCGCCTCCGCGATCGACACGATGGCCAATCTGTCGCTGCTCTACTGGGCCGCCAATCACGCCGACGACGGCAGCTACCGGCACGCCGCGGACGCACACGCCGAGATGACCGCGCGCGCCTTCGTGCGCGTCGACGACTCGACCTATCACGCCGTCGAATACGACGTGGAGAGCGGCGCGCGCAAACGCGGCTACACGTTCCAGGGCGCGTTCGACGAATCCGCATGGAGCCGCGGCCAGGCCTGGGCGATCTACGGATATGTGAACTCCGCGCGGGAAACCGGCAAGCGCGGCTATCTGGACCTCGCCGAGCGTCTCGCCGATTACTACCTGCGCCGCCTCGAAGGGCGTCAGGTGCCGCCGTGGGACTTCGATGCGACCGGCCGCGACGCCGAGATCAAGGACACGGCCGCTGCCGCCGTGGTGGCGTCGGCGTTGCTGGAGATGGCACGCGTGCATCCCGATGCGCACGCTGCGGGCAAATGGCAAGGCCACGGCCTCGCGATGCTCGAAGCGCTCTGCCGCGACGAATTCACACGCGACGGTCAGCACGGGCTGCTGCATAACTCGTGTTACTCGAAGCCGCACAATATCGGCGTCGACGGTGCGACCATGTTCGGCGACTTCTACTTCGTCGAGGCGCTATGCCGCGCCGTGCATCCCGGCAAGCTGCGCCCGCTCGACGACACGCGCATTGCGCTCGCCTGAGGGTGTCACGAAGCCATCGCCGGCAACGCGGCGCGCGCAATCGATAACCCGCGCGCGCCGGATTACCGATCTGCGTGGGCAACTGCTCCTCGCATTGCAAAGCTAGCGCGCATTTTCATCGAGCACGAGAAGGTTGTCGTGAGAAAACCCGAGCGCTACCGGCTGCCCGCGCTCCGGCAGGGTCCTGTTGGGATCGTTGAAGACATCGAGCGATACGACCGCGTTGCTGACCCGCGCACGAATGCGCACCACGGCGCCGAGAAAGCTGATCTGCTCGACGGTGGCCGCGAGCGAATTCCGTCCGTTCGACGGCGGCTCCAGGATGATCGCTTCGGGGCGCAGCGCCAGCAATCGTTCCTTGCCGGCATCATCCGGCGGCAGTGGGCGCGACGTCACGAGCTCCTGACCATCGACCGCGATGCGCCCGCTTCCGGGATCGATCACGCGCCCGGCGAGAATGTTCAGCGTCCCGACGAACGATGCGACGAAGCGCGTGCGCGGAAAATTGTAGATGTCGAGCGGCGAGCCGATCTGTTCCACGCGCCCGTCGTTCATCACGACGATGCGGTCGGAGATCGACAACGCCTCTTCCTGATCGTGCGTGACGAAAATCGATGTAATGCCGAGCTCGCGCTGCAGCGCCCGAATGTCCTCGCGTAATGACACGCGGATTTTCGCGTCGAGCGCGGACAGCGGTTCGTCGAGCAACAGCACCTGCGGCTTGCTCGCGAGCGCGCGCGCCAGCGCCACGCGCTGTTGCTGTCCGCCCGACAATTGCCACGGATAACGCGCGGCGAGTTGCGGCAGCTTGATGAGTTCGAGCATCTCGGCGACGCGCGCGTCGATCTCCTTCTGCGAACGCTTCGCGACCTTCAACGCGAAGCCGATGTTCTGCGCCACCGTCATGTTCGGGAAAAGCGCATAGGCCTGAAACACCATGCCGACGGCGCGGTCGCGCGTACGCATGTGCGTGACGTTGCGTCCATTCAGACGGATCGTGCCGCGCGTGGGCGTTTCGAATCCGGCGATCATGCGCAGCACCGTCGTCTTGCCGCAACCCGACGGACCGAGAAACGTGATGAATTCGCCCTGCTCGATCGTCATGTCGAACCGATGCAGCGCGACGTTCGGCCCGAACGTTTTGTGAAGATCGTCGATTTCGAGAAATGGCATAAGTCGCGGCCTCGTCGGCTCAGGTTTTATGGCCGGCCAGTGCGCGCGCCGATCCGAACACCTGGATCAGGCCCATCGATGCCCATGTGACGACGAACGCGATGATCGCCAGCGCCGAGGGCTCGTATGCGCGATTCGCGCCGATCAGTTGCAGATAAGGTCCGAACGCCGGACGGTCCAGCAGGCTCGCGATCGTGAATTCGCCGATCACGACGGCGAACGTCAGGAACGCGCCGGACAGAATGCCCGAGCGCACGTTGGGAAAGATCACGCGGAAAAGGATCGTCGTCCAGCCGGCGCCGAGACATTCGGCGGCTTCGGTCAGCGAGCGGACGTCGACGGCGCGCATGCCCGCATCGACGGCGCGGTACATGTACGGTAACGACAGCGTGACGTAGCCGAAGACGAGCAGCAGATCGGTCGCGCGCTCGTTGCTGGTGAGCGGCAGGATGGAACTGCTGTTATAGATGCGCAGATAACCGAACACGATCACGATGGCCGGTATCACGAGCGGCAGCAAAGTGATGAACTCTACGACGGGCCGCAGCTTCGGCAGACGCAATTGCACCCAGTACGCGGTCGGCACGACGAGCAGCACGCCGATCACGATGGTGAGCAGGCCCATGAGCACCGAGTAGCCGAACGAAGCCTGAAAACGCGGATCGCCGAGAACGACGCGATACGCGTCGAAGCTGTAAGCGTCGCGGCGCATCCGCAGGCTGAATTCGAAGGTGGCGGCGAGCGGAATCACAAAATACATCGTGCCGACGATCATCGCGATCCAGGCGCCCGCGCGCGATTGCGTCTTCATGCGCGTCTTCATGCGCGTCTTCATGTGCGTCTTCATGCGCGTCCCCTTTCGGCCCTCGCGCGCAACCAGATGTAGCCGCCGTTCGACAAGCCCGTGACCACGATCATGCCGAGCGCGAGCGCATAGCCGAGGTTCTGGTTATGCAGCACGTCGCCGCGAATCTGCGCATACAGCAGAATCGGCACGATGTTGAGCGAGCTGCCCGTCAGCGCATAGGCCGTGGCCACTGCGCCGAACGCGTTGGCGAAGAGCAGCAGCGCCGCGCCGAGCACGCTCGGCCACAGGACCGGCAAACCGACGTATCGCCAGTACTGCGCGGCCGTGCCGCCGAGACAGTCGCACGCTTCGCGCCACTCGCGTTTGAGACCGTCGAGCGCGGGCGTGATGATGAGGACCATCAACGGAATCTGGAAGTACAGGTAGGTAATGGTCAGCCCGACGAAGCTGAGGATGCTGAAGCCGGTCGAATACAGATTGACGCCGAGGTATTTGCGCGCCAGCACCGTGACGAGGCCCACGCGTCCCAACGTGCAGATGAATGCGAACGCGAGCGGCACGCCCGCGAAGTTGGACGCGACGCCCGAGAACGTCATGAGCGTCGGACGGATCCACGCCGGCAGCCGGCCATGCACCGCTGCCCAGGCGAGCAACGCGCCGAACAGCGTCCCGCCGGCGGCGGATGCCACGCTCACCTTCACGCTGATCCAGTAGGCATCGAGCACGGCGGGCTGAAACAGTTCGCGAAGATTCGCCAGCGTGAAGCGTCCCTGCGCATCCTGAAACGCGCCGATCATCAGAAAGGTGGTGGGCAACAACAGAAACAGCAGCGCGAACGCAAAGAATGGCGCGACGCCCGCATACGTGAGCCAGCCCGCGCCGCGGCTCGCGCGGGCGGGGCCGGACTGCGGCGCGGGCGCGGCCGGCGTCAGCAGATCCGGGCCCGAAGCGCCTGGCTGCGGAGATGCGCTCATTCCGGCGAACTCGCGGCTACTTCACGTTCGCGCCGACGACCTGATCCCAGCCTTTGGTGACGGCGTCCTTCGTGGCGTTTTGCTGTTCGAGCGTCGGGAACACGGCGTTGCTGTAAGCCGATGCCGGCGGCAGTTTGGCAAGCAGCGCCTGCGGCACTTTCTTCTGCGCGACCAGCTCGTTATAGCGCATCGGATGGCAGTATCCGGCCAGCCAGCCGAGTTGCCCTTCGTCGGAGTAAAGGAATTCCATCCACAATTTCGCGGCGTTCGGATGCGGTGCGTAGGCGCTGATCGCCTGCACATAGACGCCCGCGACGACACCCGTCTTCGGCACGATCACCTGCACTTTCGGATTGCCTTTGAGCGTGTCGCGATCGGCAAGCGCGTTGTAATCCCAGCGCACGATGATCGGCGTCGTCCCCTGCGCGAGCGACGCGGCCTTGCCGATCACCGGCACGAAGTTGCCGCTCTTGTTCAGATCGGCGAAGAACTTGAGGCCCGCCTGGTCGGCCTTCGACGCGTCGCCCTTCGTCTGCGAAAGGCCCGCCGCATGGACAGCCTGAATCGCCTGATTGGCCGAACGCGGGTCGCCCGCGAGCGAGACCGCGTTGCGATAGTCTGACTTGAGCAGATCGCCCCAATCGGACGGCGGCTTGTCGATCATGTCCGCGTTGACTTCGAACGCGAGCACGCCGTAGTAGTCGCCGTACCAGTAGCCTTCCGCATCCTTCGACGCAGCCGGGATCGAATCCCACGTCGACACCTTGTAAGGCTGCAACAAGCCTTCCTTCTTCGCGGACGGACCGAACGACAGGCCGACATCGATCACATCCGGCGCTTGCGGACCCTTGTTGCCCTTGTTGGCCTTGATCGCTTCGATCTCGTCGCCCGAGCCCGCATCCGGATTCAGCTCGTTGACGTGGATGCCGTACTTCCTCTGGAACGTGTCGATCAGCGCGCCGTATCCGCACCAGTCGTGCGGCAACGCGATCGTGGTCAACTGTCCTTCCTGCTTCGCGGCGGCCACGAGCGCCTCGGATGGCGCGGCCGATGCGGCGTCGATGCCGCCCGCCGCGAGTCCCGCTGCCGTGGAGATCGAAAGGAGACGGCCCGCCCAGATACGCTTCATCGTCATCGCTGTTCCCGAAAGGAAGGTAGTGCGTTGAAGAGAACCGCCGATTGCTGATGCAGGCTAGTTTCAAATCCTCAAATTTGCAAGCTGCCAAAAAAGTACAACTTTCGCTTATGACGGATGTAAGCTGAACAACAGCGTGCCAGCGCAATTCTCATTGTTGCTTCCACCATCGAGCATTCCCTATGTGGCAGAAAGACCGTCATCAGCGCATACGCGCGCTCCTGTCGATGCTCGGCCGTGTCTCGAACGAGAGGATCATGGCGGAGCTTTCCGTGTCGCGCGAAACGGTGCGCCGCGACTTGCTCGATCTGGAGCAGGCGGGTGCGCTGCGGCGCGTGCATGGCGGCGCCGTCCCGTCGAGCGACGAGGCGCCCATCGCCGAACGCGCCCGCGCGAACGTGCGCGCGAAGTCGGCCATCGCGCGGGCGGCAATCGGCATCGTTCACGCCGGGCAAACCGTATTCGTCGATGCCGGAACCACGACCGCCATCCTCGCGGACGAGCTTGCGAAGCTCGCCAATCTCACCATCGTCACGAATTCGGTCGATGTCGCGCTGCGGTTGCGCGGCACATCGGGACCGCATGAGCGCGTGCGCGCGATGAACGAAGTCATCCTGCTCGGCGGCATGCTCAGCGAGCGCGCGGCGGCCACGACGGGCGCGACGACCGTGCTCGACATCCGGCGATACCGCGCCGATCTGGCGATGCTCTCGCCTGTCGGCATCGATCAGCGGCACGGGGCGAGCAACTTCGATCGTGCAGAAGCCGAGATTGCCCGGGCGATGGTCGAGAATGCGGACCGCGTCGCGATCCTCGCCGATCACAGCAAGATCGGCCAGCGCAGCCGCATCACGTTTTGCGCGCCTCGCGACATCGACGTTCTCGTGACCGATCGCAAGTCCGGCGAGGCCGCGGATTTGCGCGCGCTCAAGAAGACAGTGGGCGACCTGGTGCTTGCGTGAGCTGCGTCATTCCTTGACGTGCAGCGTGTCGAGCGAGCGCTTGCGCAGACGCGTGTCATGCAGCGCGCCCGCCGCATCGAGCACGGGATACGCCGTCGAACAGAAGAGCGAGTTCAGCCGTTTCATATTGCCGATGAGATCCAGGTGCAGCGCGCTGGTTTCCACGCTGCGCGAGCTTTGTCCCGCCAGCCGGTCCAGATGCTTGTGCGAGTAGGCGCGCTCCAGATCGCGAAAGCGTTCCTTCTCGGCCAGCAACTGCTCGGCGCATCGCAGATCGTTGTTGAGAAACACCGACAATCCGAGCCGCAGGTTACTGATGAGCCGCGCATGCAGATCGTCGAGTTCGCCCAGGCCCTGTTCCGAGAACGCGAGCCGTTGCGAGATTTTCTTCTCTTCGATATCACTGACGATTCGCTCGATGATGTCTCCCGCATGCTCGAGATTGATCGTCAGCGAAATGATGTCCGTCCAGCGACGGCTTTCCGCCTCGTCGAGCTGCTCGCGGGAGATCAGCGTCAGATAGCTTTTCACTTCCGCGTAGAGCTGGTCGACGTCGTCGTCCATGCGCATGGTTTCGCGGGCGACGGCGAGATCGTTGCGTCTCAGCAGATCGGCGACGTTATCGAGCATGACGCGCACGATGTCGCCGATGCGAAGCACTTCACGCGAAGCATTCGCCAGCGCGAGGCTCGGCGTCACGAGGCCTGCCGGATCCAGGTACAGCGGGCGCAACTCGCCGGTCGCGACCGTGCGATCCGGCAGCAAACGCCGGCTGATCGCAGCGACCCGTTCGACGAGGGCGAGACACGCGCAGCAGCGCACGGTGTTGTAGATCACATGGAAACCGACTACGGCTTCGCGCGGATTGGCGATCAGAACCGGCAATCCGCGTGCGAGCAGCGATGCGAAAGGCAGAATGATGATCGCGCCGGCCAGTTTGAATGCGAAGCTGCCAGCGGAAAGACGCCGTGCTGCCGCGTTCTGCGGCAGCGCGTTCAAGAGCGCCAGGAGCCCGCTGCCCAGATTCGCGCCGACGACGAGGCACAAGGCGACCTTCAGCGAGATGACGCCCGACGACGCCAGTGTCGCCGTCAACAGGACTGCGGCGAGGCTCGAATACGAGAGCATCGCGAAGCCCGCGCCCACGAGCGCGTCGAGCATCGTGTCGCCTGTGAGCGCGCCGAACATGACCCTGACGCCGGCGCCCTGCATCATCGGCTGAGCCGCTTCGACGATGAGATGCAGCGCCAGCAGAATCAATCCGAGTCCGATGATGGTTCGGCCCACCTGCCCCGCCCGCGTCTGCTTGCGGGTCAGGAAAAGCGGCACGCCGAACAGGATCAGGATCGGCGAAAGCCATGACAGGTCGAGCGTCAGCACTCGCGCCATTAACGCGGTGCCGACATCCGCGCCGAGCAGAACCGTTAGCCCGGCCGCGAGCGGCACCAGTCCCTGCGCGGCGAACGATGTAATGATGACGGCTGTGGCGTTGCTACTCTGCACGAGGCTCGTCACGCCGATGCCCGCCAGAAACGCGCGCGTCTTGCTGCCGGTGCTACGGCCCAGAATGGCGCGGAGATCGGCGCCGAGCACGCGGAGAATGCCGGTGCGAACGATATGTGAGCCCCAAACCAGGAGGGCGACGCCAGAGAGCAGATTGAGAAGAACCAGCACGGCGAATCGATTTCCTTTGAATGGACGTGACGCTGACGCCAGGCTGTCGAAAATTGGATTGTGACAATAGTGTTACACAGTTCCCACGGCAATTGAGTGAAGTCAATCTTCCATGCAATGCGGCGTTGCGTGCATGCCGCAACTCGCGCATCCGCTTGGAACCAGCGTCTCGCGGGTTTCGCGTCCGCAGCTAGAATCGGCGCTGGCGCATGGAGACCTCGATGGGATACCTGATCGTATTGAGCGTGGGTTGGATGGCGGGTGTTTTGAGCGGCGTGATCGGCACCGGCTCGTCGATGCTGTTGATGCCCGTGCTCGTGCTCATCTACGGCCCGCAGCAGGCCGTTCCGATCATGGCCATCGCCGCGATCATGGGCAATCTCGGCAAGGTCCTGTCCTGGTGGCGCGAGATCGACTGGAAAGCTTCCATTGCCTATGGCGCGACAGCCGCGCCCGGCGCGATATTAGGGGTTCACACGCTGCTTGCGCTCCCGCCGCACGCGGTCGAGCTCGCGCTTGGTCTCTTCTTTATCGCGATGGTGCCCACGCGCCGATGGCTCGCCCGCCGGGCCATGCGCCTCTCGCTCTTCCAGCTCGCGCTGATTGGCGCACCGGTCGGCTTCCTGACGGGCATCGTCGTTTCGACCGGACCGATCACCGTGCCGGTTTTCATGAACTACGGCCTTGTGAAGGGCGCGTTTCTCGCGACCGAAGCTACCGGTTCGCTGATCGTCTACGGTGCGAAAGTCGCGGCCTTTCAGCAGTTCGGCGCCCTGCCCGCTCAAGTGGTCGCTCAAGGGTTGATTACCGGCGCGGCGATCATGGCAGGCACGTTTTGCGCGCGCGGGATCGTCGCGCGCATGTCCGCTAACACCTTCCGGTTCATCGTCGATGCGCTGATGGTGTCGTCGGGTGTGTCATTGCTATGGGCCGCAGTCCGCTGAAGTGAAGGCGTCGCCGTGAACCAGCGCCTGCGCCCGATGCAAATCCCATCGCATTCCCGCAAGTCATACGTCTCTCGTGCTCTGCTCCACTGACGCACGCTTCCCTCCCGCCGCGAAGTGACGCCCCGAGCAGGCGGATCCATCGTTCAGACGGCGTCTGAATCACTCGCATTTACGCGCCGATTCAAAACTTGCGCGCGGCACAGCGCTTGCGCATCAGTGCCGCGCGCATCGACGCCGCAACTCTTCCTGGAGACATCATGAAACTGCTTACTACTCAAGAAGGCCTGCCGCGCCTGTCGTGGGGTTCGATCATCGCGGGCGTCATCCTTTCGATGATCGTCTATCTCATCATGAGCGTGCTCGGCACGGCGATCGGCGCATCGCTCCTGTCGCCGTTGTCGAAGCCCGATACGTTGCACGGCTTCGGTTTCGGCTCGGGCGTATGGGTAATCGTCACGACCGTGCTCGCGGTTTTCGTCGGCTCCTATTACGCCGGACGCTGCGCGCCCGTCCTCGGATGGCTCCACGGTCTGCTGTCATGGGCGGTGATGACGCTGCTCGTCGTGTTCGGCATGACCTCGCTGATTACGGGCGCGGTGAGCACGGCCGGCAGCATCGTCGCAACCACCGCGCAAGTCGGCGCACAAGCCGGCGCGACCGCCGCGAATCAGGCGGGCGGGAACAAGCAGCTCATCGACTCCGCGAAGCAGCAAGTGCAGGCGGCGATGGCATCGGCGGCGTCGGCTGCATCCTCTCCGGATGCCGAACAGAACGCGCGCCAGGCCGCCGACACCGCCGCGCGTGGCGTCGCTCGCGCAAGCTGGTTCTCGTTCGCGGCGCTCGTCGTCGGCGCGATCATCGCGATCGTTTCGGGCGGCGCGGGCTTTCGTCATCAGCCGCCGGTCGAGGAAGGCGGCGGCTCCGCGCTGGATCGCAAGAACGCGGCCCCTCGCAATCGCACCGTGCAGGCAGGCGCCCGCCTTTGAGCGCGCCCGGCCGACGACCTGACCACGCTTCAACGGAGACGCCGATGAGCGCCGATGACAAGCCCACGACCCCGAACGCGACGAACGCGGACTCGTCCGGCACGTCCGACGAGCTCCGGCTTTCCGCCGTGCAGGAAGAATTGTCCGTCGACGTGAAGCGGACGGAGACCGGCGCCGTGCGCGTTCGCAAGGTGGTGCATGAAGAGATGCAGCCGGTCAGCATGCGCCTGAGCGCCGAAGAGGTGGAAGTCAGGCGCGTGGCCGTGAATCGTCCGGTCGAGGAACGTGCCGAGCCGCGTCGCGAAGGCGACACGCTCATCATTCCTGTGTACGAATACGTGCCGGTCGTTCGCATGCAGCTCACGTTGAAAGAAGAGGTGCATGTGACGACGCGAGAGACGCAACAGGACGTCGTCCACCAGGTTCTTCTGAACTCCGAAGAATTGGTGGTTGAACGCCGCGAAGGCACGAGCGGCAAGTGGAAGCCCGATCCGGATGCCGGCTAGATTCACCCGCACCCGAGGCGGGAACGGCCGTTGCGCATATGGACCGGCGCACCTCTCGATACCCGAATCACTCTCACGGAGATAATGCAATGAGCCAGACCATCATCGGTGTATTCAATACGCTTCAGGACGCGGAACTTGCTCAGACGCGCCTCGAAACGGAAGGCGTCGCCCGCACGAATATGAACGTGCATGCGAACGATATGAGCGCGTCCACGTCCGTGTCCGGCGATGCCACCGACCGTCCCGCCGGCGAGCATCACGAAGGCGCGATGGCGCGCATCGAGCACTTCTTCAAGAACCTGTTCGGCGATCACGATCAGCCCGAGGAAATCGGCCACTATCACGAAGCGGTGCGTCGCGGCGGCGCGCTGTTGACGGTGGATGTGATCGACGAATCGTCGATCGAACGCGTGCGCGACGCGCTCTATGCAGCCGGCGCCATCGACATCGACACGCGCGTCGAGCAATGGCGCAGCACGGGCTATAGCGGCTATGACCGCAATGCGCCGGCTTATACGGCCGATGAGATCGCCGCTGAACGGCAGGCCTTTCCCGTCGTGAAGGAATCCGTCGAAGTCGGCAAGCGCGAAGTGCAGACGGGCGGCGTGCGCGTCTATTCGCGGGTGACCGAAACGCCGGTGAGCGAATCGGTGAATCTGCGTGAAGAACACGCGAACATCGAGCGTCGGCCGGTGGATCGTCCGGCGACGGTGGCGGATCTTAAGGAAGGCTTCGTCGAGATCAGGGAAACGGCCGAGCAGCCCGTCGTGGCGAAGACGGCGCGCGTGGTCGAGGAAGTGGTCGTCGGCAAGGAAGAAACGAACCGCACCGAAACCATTCACGACACGGTGCGCGGTACCGAAGTGGAAGTCGAGCGGACGGCGGGCAACCGGGACGTAGCCGACGGCGCGGTTCCGCCGGCGAAAAAGACGCCGCTGTAACGCGTAGTGAGATCGGCCGCTCCCTGCGGAGCGGCTGATTCCGCACGTCTGCGTCCGCTACATTCCCGTTCGCTCAGTCGACGAAAGGCAGCTTGCGGTCGCGCGCTTCCGTCAGCATGGAAACGGTGATCTTGCGCACTTCCAGCTTGCTTTGCGTGATATGCGCGCGCAGCAGCATCGCCGCTTCGCCGCACTTGCCGCGATCGATGAAGCGCAGCATTTTCGCGTGCTCGTCGTAAGTTGCGCTAGTGCGATGCGGCTTCAAGAAATCCAGCCGCCGCACGATGCGGATGCGCTCCGTCACTTCGTTATGCACGCGCAGCATCTCGCCGTTGCCGCTTGCGCGCACGAGTCCGCGGTGAAAGTCCTCGTCCAGGCGAAACATCGCGACGGGATCGCTTTCCTGCGCATCGGGCGAAACGCACCACACCGACTTGAGCGCATCCACTTCCGGATGCGGTGGCGCGCTGCTCGCGAGTTTGTCGAGCGATGCGGTCTCCAGCACGATTCGCAAGTCATACAACTGATCGAGCTGCGCGAAGTTGATCTCCGACACCTTCCAGCCACGCCTGAAACCGACTTCGAGATAGCCTTCGCGCAGCAGGCGGAACAGCGCGTCGCGCATCGGCGTACGCGACACCCCGTAGTATTGCGCGATGTCGGTCTCCGAGAAGCGGTCGCCGGGAAACAGGCGAAAGCTGAAGATGTCCTGCTTCAACTGCTGATAAACCTGCTCGGCAAGCGGATTGGCGCTCTGAATGGCGCGCACGGCACTGCGCTCCGTGAGTTTGGGCGAGTTGATTCGATGTCTCCGTGTAATGCCTCTTCAGGGCGTTTCGATCAGGCTCACGTGCGCCGCGACGATGGTCCACCCCGCGAACGCATTCGATGCATTGCCGATGCGCGCCCACGTCTGCATCTGACGTCCGAGCAAAGGCGTGGCATCGCTCGTGAATTCGGTGCTGACCGAAGCGTAATCCGTGCCGAAAGTCGTGACCACCGTTCGATGCAAACGCCGCGAACGCGGCACCGGCGCGCACGTCTCGCGCCAGCGGCGAATTTCATCGCCGCCATGCTGCACTTCGGCGATGCCGTATCGTACCGTTTCCGGCGCGTGCCAGAAGAGCGCGTTCATGGTAGCCACATCGTTATCGACGAGCGCCTTCTCATAGGCGATGAACGCGCGCTCGACTTCAGCCACCGTTTCCGGACGATTCAGTTCCATCAATTCTCCAGCACATCGGCGAGCGTGGCCGTCCATCCGACGATGCCGCCCTGCGAGCGAATCATCTCGATGGTCGCAGTCTTGAACGACGGTATGTAGCTCGCCGTCGCGTCTTCTATCAGCACGCATTCGTAGCCGCGATCGTTCGCTTCGCGCATGCTCGTCTGCACGCATACTTCGGTCGTGACGCCTGCGAACACGAGATGCGTGATGCCGCATCGCGCAAGCTCTTCGCCGAGGCGCGTTGCGTAAAAGGCGCCTTTGCCGGGCTTGTCGATGACGATCTCGCCCGTAATGGGCGCGACCGCATCGACGATGGCGTTGCCCGGTTCGCCGCGAACGAGAATGCGGCCCATCGGTCCCATATCGCCGATGCGCGCTCGTGGCGCGCCGCGCAGCCGCTTCGCATCCGGACAATCGGAGAGATCGGGCGCGTGCGATTCGCGCGTATGCACGACGAGCCAGCCGCGATCGCGCGCATGTTCGATCAGCTGCGCGACGGTCGGCACGATCGACGTCAGCAGCGACACATCGTTGCCGAGCGCTTCGCCGAAGCCGCCCGGCTCCACGAAGTCGCGCTGCATGTCGATGACGATCAACGCCGTATGCGCTACATCGAACGTGAACGGAGACGGTCGGGCGCGGGTCAGGGTAGGCATGGCGTCAGCCCTCGTATCGGCGTTCGGGTTTCGAAAAACCGCATGACGTCCCGTCTTTCACGACGACTTCGTCCTCCCACGGCAGACGATATTCGCCACGCACCATGTCCTGCATGAACGTGTAAGGACAATCCTGCGCGCCGCCCTTCACGGCGACATAGCCGCGATGTCCGAACTGATAGATGTTGTTTTCGACGCCCCAGTGAATGCGGGCTTCGCGCACGAGATCGGGGCGCATTTCACAGGTGATGATCTCATCCGGGCGATGACTGCCTTCGACCAACACCGTGCCGTCGAAATCGCAGAACATGCCTTCGCCCATCGAGTCGAACGTGCCGTCGCTGCCGCACAGACACACGCTCGCGGTCTGCGCGAGATTCTGGAATGCGTTCGACTGATTGGTGATTTGCCAGGCATGGCGAATGGGCGCGGTATAGCCCGCAGTGCGCAAGATGATTTCCGCGCCCTTGTAAGCGGCTTCGCGCGCCATCTCCGGAAACATGCCGTCATGACAGATGATGAGCGAGAGCTTCGCGCCCTTCGGTCCGATGCACACCGGCACGCCGAGATTGCCCGGCTCCCACGGCTCGACCGGCACCCACGGATGCATCTTGCGATAGTAGAGTCGCACCTCGCCCCGATCGTCGATGATGATCCCGCTGTTATAGGGATTGCCGCCTGGATTGCGCTCCATGATGGAGAAGCATCCCCAGATGCGATGCTCGATGCACGCCGCCTTGAACGCGGCCACTTCGGGACCGTCGAGCGAGCACATGATGGCATCGTTCGTATCCATCGACAGGCCGTGCAGCATGTATTCGGGAAACACGACCAGATCCATCGACGGATTGTTGCGGCGCGCCTTGCCGATCAGTTCGACGATGCGCCGTGTCTGCGCGGCCAGTTGCTCCGGGGTGGCGACAGCCGGATTCTGCAACTGCACGAGACCCACGACGATGCCTTGCGGCGACTTGTTCAATCCACCGAGACCGCTCGAACTCATTCTTCCTTGCTCCTTTATGCGTGAACGGCGAGCGGCTCTGACGCAGCGCGCGTGGCGCTTTCGACATGACCCGCCATGTGTCTTCCCAACGCGACGCGATCCGCGCCGCTCGCAGCCGTTTCGTGTACCAGCCGCCCTTCCGCGATCACCGCGATGCGATCCGCCAGTTCCAGCAGTTCATCGAGGTCTTCGCTGACGAGCAGCACTGCGGCGCCTGCATCGCGTGCGGCGAGAATGCGCGCGTGGATGTCCGCGACCGATGCGAAGTCGAGTCCGAATACGGGATTCGCGACGATCAGCACATCCACCGCTTGCCCGAGCTCGCGCGCGAGCACGGCGCGCTGCACGTTGCCGCCCGACAACGTGCCGATGGCGCGCGCCGGCACCGGCGGTTTCACGTTGAATTCGGCGATGAGACGTTCGGCGCGTCCGCGCATCGCACGGCGATCGAGACGCCAGCCGTGACGCTTCATCGGCGCACGGTCGAAGTCGCGCAAGGCGAGGTTGTCCGCGATGCTCATGTTCGCGACGCACGCATTGCGCAGCGGTTCTTCGGGGAGCGCAAATACGCGCAGCCGCGTCATCTCTTCACGCGTCGCGCGGTATGGCTCGCCATGCATGCGCATTTCACCGCTTTGCACGCGGCGCTGGCCGACGAGCGCTTCGATCAGTTCCTTCTGCCCGTTGCCCGATACGCCCGCGATGCCGAGTATCTCGCCCGACTTCACGCTGAGCGAAACATCGCGCACCGCCCGATGTCCACGATCATCGACGACGTTGAGACTGGACAGCGCGAGACGCACGGGCGAAGCCGCATCGAGCGGCTTGCGTCCGGGCTGCATTCCGGCGAGTTCGGGATCGTCCTGCTTCGCGGATTCACCGCCCATCATCGACGCGGCGAGCTTGTCGCGGCTCGTATCCGCGACCGCGCTCGTCCCGACGAGCTTGCCCTTGCGCAACACTGTGACGTCGTCGGCATACGCCATCACTTCACGGAACTTGTGCGTGATCATCAACACGGTCAGCTCGCCGCGCGTGGCGAGATCGCGCATCAGGCCAAGCACTTCGTCTGCTTCCTGCGGCGTGAGCACGGACGTGGGTTCATCGAGAATGAGGAAACGCTGCTGCAAATAAAGCTGTTTCAGAATCTCGAGCTTCTGCTTTTCTCCTGCGGCGAGACCGGCGACGGGCGCATCGAGAGGCAGACGAAAGGGCATCGAACGCATGAAGGCATCGAGCGCGGCACGTTCCTTCGGCCAGTCGATCTTCCACGGCAATCGCCCGCGCGCCAGCAGCAAATTTTCTTCGACCGACAAGCCCGCCGCCAGCGTGAAATGCTGATACACCATGCCGATGCCGAGCGCCTGTGCATCGCGCGGCGACGCGATTCTCACCTGCCGCGCATCCGCGATGATCTCGCCGTGATCGAGCACGCCATAACCGACGAGCCCTTTCACGAGCGTACTCTTGCCCGCGCCGTTTTCGCCGAGCAGCGCATGCACGGTGCCCGCGCGCACTTTGAGCGTCACGTCGTCGAGCGCGGTGAAAGCGCCGAAACGCTTCGTCGCGCCGAGCACTTCCACGCTCATCGCTTTGGTCGGTGCGTTCATGGTCAGCGTCCCAGCGTCGCGAGTAAAGCCTTCGAATCCGATACCGTGCCGAATACGCCGCCCTGCATCAGCACCATGTTCAGCGCGGCGTCGTGATTGCCCTGATCGGTCGCGCCGCAACAATCCGCGAGAATGGTGCATTCGAAGCCGCGATCGTTCGCTTCGCGCATCGTCGTGTGAACGCAGACATCGGTCGTGATGCCCGTGAGCACCAGATTCACGATGCCGCGCGTGCGCAATACCATTTCGAGGTCCGTTGCGCAGAACGAGCCTTTGCCTGGCTTGTCGATGACGATCTCGCCTTCGATCGGCTTCAGTTCATCGATGATTTCCCAGCCCGGTTCGCCGCGCACGAGTATCTTGCCGCAGGGTCCTTCATCGCCGATGCCGATGCCGTTCGTGCCCGCGCGACGGCTTCTCCATCGCTTGTTGGCGGGCAAATCCGACAGATCGGGCCGGTGCCCTTCGCGCGTATGAATGATCGTGAAGCCTTGCTCGCGCATCAGCGTGAGCACGTTCCTGATCGGTTCGATGGGCGCGCGCGTCATCGAGAGGTCATAGCCCATCTTGTCGACATAACCGCCGATGCCGCAAAAGTCCGTCTGCATGTCGATGATGACGAGCGCGGTGTTCTCCGGCCGCAGATTGCCGTCGTAGGGCCACGGATAGGGACGTGCTTCGATGAAGCGGCTCATGTGTTCGACTCCATGAAAATAGGGTTCAACGCGTGAGACTCAGTTCGCCGGGCGCACCCGCGAGCGTGCGGTCGGGACGGCAATTGACGATCATGATGACGAGCGTGAGGACGTAAGGCGCCGCATTGAAAAGGTAGTAACCGCTCGTCACGCCGATCGCCTGCAACGCGGGTCCGAGCGCGCCCGCTGCGCCGAAGATCAGCGCGGCCCACAGGCATCGCAACGGCTGCCAGCGCGCGAAGATGACGAGCGCGACGGCCATCAGGCCTTGTCCGCTCGACAAGCCTTCGTTCCAGCTTCCGGGGTACACCAGCGACAGATACGCGCCGCCTACGCCCGCGAAGAAGCCGCCGACCGTCGTCGCGAGAATGCGAACGCGCGTGATCGGATAACCCATCGCGCGGGCGCTTTCCGCGTTCTCGCCGACGAGACGCAAAGCCATGCCCCAACGCGTATGTCGCAAGCCCCATTGCAACGCGAACGCCAGCGCGACGCCGATGATGAAGAGCGGATTGACATGCAACGCGTTATGCAACTGCGGCGACGAAGCCCAAGCACCGAGATCGATCGATGACAACATCGGCGCTTGCGGCTCGATGAACGGCTTGCCGAGATAGAACGCGAGGCCGGTGCCGACCAGCATCAGCGCGATGCCGAACGCGATGTCCGACACGCGCGGCAACGAGCACACGAGACCGTGCAGGCAGCCGAGCAGCAACCCCGCGCAGCCGGCCGCGAGCACGCCGAGCCACGGCGAGCCGGACAGATACGCGGCCGCATAACCGGTCATCGCGCCGGATACGAGAATGCCTTCGAGGCCGAGATTGACGCGCCCGCCCTTCTCCGTCAGACATTCGCCGATGCTCACGAACAAATACGGCGTGCTCACGCGGATGGCGCCCGCGAACAACGACAGCAGCAGCACCGCGACGGGTGAATGTGCGTCAAACATGAGTGCCCTCCAGTCGAACCGACGAGCGCGCGACGGTCATCGCCTGCAGCCTGATGCGCCACGCCGCGAGACGACCGCCCATCGCTTCCCACGCGAGCAGGTTGGCAAAGAGCAGACCTTGCAGGACGAGCGTGGTGGCATCGGGCAGACCCAGGCGGCGTTGCAGAAGCGAACCGCTCGCTTCGATACCGCCGACGAGCACCGCGCACAGAATGATCGCCAACGGGTTCTGACGCGCCGCGAACGCCACGAGAATCCCCGCATAGCCGTAACCCGCCAGCAGCGATGCGTTCGCGCTGCCCTGCACCGCCGCGACTTCGAACATGCCCGCGAGACCGGCCGCCGCGCCGCCCATCGCGCAGGCCGCGATCGCGAGCTTGTTCACCGGCAGCCCGACGAGCTTCGCCGCATGGTTGTTGCCGCCCGCGATGCGCATTGCGAAGCCTTTGGTGCTGTGGCGCACGAAGACCCATGCCGCGACGCACGCGAGCGCCCC
>Ga0182736_1001196_pt1 | contig 27694 bp, 28 predicted proteins | sample eDN5th30CKraftBY_FD_128882 | JGI IMG/M metagenome (GOLD analysis project Ga0182736, IMG submission 128882) | Enriched backyard soil microbial communities from Emeryville, California, USA - eDNA 5th pass 30_C Kraft BY (version 2) (version 2) | ecosystem: Environmental > Terrestrial > Soil >...
AACGAGGAAGCCTACCTGGACCGCGACGTCGCGATAGCCACTGTCTTTGGCCAGCAATTGAATTCGGATGAATTTCGGGAATGGAAGCAGCTCAATAGGAAGCTTGGGCGCCTGGTGCCAGTGCATATGCCGCTCACGTCGAGTGCGACTCACGCGGTGCTGCACCGGATTCCGGTGGCATCGGTCGCCCCCATCACCGATGACAGTACCTTGGTGACGTTCGCGGTGCCGGAGGCGCTACGGGACGAATTCCGATTCGAACCGGGTCAGCACGTCACGGTATGCACCAACCTCGGCGGCGAGGGCGTGCGGCGTAACTACTCGATCTGTGTGCCGGCCACAAAAACCCAACTGAAGATCGCGGTCAAACACATTCCCGGCGGGGCATTTTCAAGCTTCGTTGCCAACCAATTGAAGGCAGGAGACGTACTCGAACTGATGACGCCGACCGGCCGGTTCGGCACCGGACTGGATCCACTGGCGCGAAAGCACTACGTGGGATTAGCAGCCGGCAGTGGCATCACTCCAATCCTGTCGATCCTGGAAACGGTTTTGGAAATCGAAACCGAAAGCCGCTTCACGCTGATCTACGGCAACCGCACCAAAGAGTCGACCATGTTCCGCCGCGACCTGTGCCGCCTCGAATCCTGCTATGCGGACCGTCTCGAGGTCCTGTACGTGATGTCGTCGGAGCCACGGCATACTCCCGAGCTGAGGGGCCGGATCGACGCGGCAAAGCTCGACCGCTGGCTCACCACCTCGCTGCGGCCCGGCACCGTCGATGAATGGTTCGTGTGCGGACCGGCGGCAATGTCGACGGCTGCGCATGACACCTTGCTCAAGCACGGCGTGGATGCGGAACGGATTCACGTGGAGCTGTTCACCGGCTTTACGAAAACCAGGTCGGCAGCGCATGATTACGCCCCCGCCACGTTGACGTTTCGGCTGTCGGGCCAAGAGCAGACCGTCGATCTGGCAGCGGGTGATTCGATCCTGGAGGCCGCGCTGCAGGTACGCGGCGATACGCCTTATGCCTGCATGGGCGGCGCCTGCGGTACCTGCCGCGCCAAGTTGGTGACCGGGACCGTCGAGATGGATCAGAACTTCGCTCTCGGACGGGCTGAATTGGACGCCGGCTACGTGCTGACCTGCCAGTCACACCCGAGCAGCCCCACGGTGTCTGTCGACTACGACGCATAGCCCTGGCCGTCGTTGAATCATCCGCTGCTGCGTCGACGACTGGAGCCAATCAGCCGAACACGAAGTAGCGCAACCACAGATAGATCGCCGACAGCGCTACCGACACCGCGGTCACCACGATGCCCTTACGGGTGAACTCCCAGAACGAGATGGGATTGCCGGCGCGGCGGGCGATTCCGAGCATCACCACATTGGCGCTGGCCCCGACCGCGGTCAGGTTGCCACCGAAGTCGGCGCCGAGCGCCAACGCCCACCACAATGCGTCGGGATGCAGGTCATCGGGCAGCGTGGCGCTCAACTCCGCGACGATCGGCGTCATGGTCGCCACGTAGGGAATGTTGTCGATGATTCCCGACACCGGAGCCGAGATCCCCAGGATCCCCATCGTGGTCAGCAGCGCATTGCCGCCGGTGAGCTCGGTGGCGGTCTTGGCCAACGCGCCGATCGCGCCGGTGTCCACCAGGGCGCCGACCATCACGAACAGGCCGGCGAAGAACAGCAGGGTCTCCCACTCGACCCCGGACAGGTAGTCCGAACGCTCCAGCCGGGAGATCACGATCAGCACGCCGGCTCCGAGCAACGCCACCACCGACGGTTCCAGGTGCAACGCGCCGTGCCCCAAGAACCCGGTGAACACCGCGGCCAGTACCACCCCGCACTTGATCAGCAGGCTGCGGTCGCGGATCGCCTCACGTTCCTCCAGGGCCATCACGTCGGCGACGCGGTCGGCCTCGACGGTGAACGATCCGGGGAACAGCCAGCGCAGCATGATGACGAACACCACCATCACGATGAGCACGATCGGCGCCAGGTGGATCAGAAACGCGTTGAACGTCAGCCCCGCACGGCTGGCGATGATGATGTTCGGCGGGTCGCCCACCAGGGTGGCGGCGCCGCCGATGTTGGAGGAGAACACCTCGGCCATCAAAAACGGCGCCGCGCTGATTTCGAGGCGGTCGCAGACCAGCAGCGTGACCGGGGCGATCAACAACACCGTGGTGACGTTGTCCAGCAGCGCCGAGGCCGCCGCCGTCACCAGCACCAGCAGGATCATGATCCGCAGCGGGGACCCGTTGGCGCGTTTGGCGGCCCAGATCGCGATGTACTCGAACACCCCGGTCTGGCGCAGCACGCTGACGATGATCATCATGCCCAGTAGCAGGAAGATGACGTCCCAGTCGATCCCGGTCGAGTGCGAGTAGAAGATGTCATCGGAGCTGATCACCGGTAGGACGACGACGGCCGCCGCCCCGGCCAATGCCACCAGGGTCTTGTTGACGCGGTCAGCGGCGATGAATGCGTAGGCGATCACAAAGACCGCTACCGCGAAATAGGCCATCCGGGGGAGATCAGACTTTCAGCGCCGTAGCCAGCAAACGCGACGCGGTGATCACGCCGTGCAGTTTACCGTCCTTGACGACGGCGACCAGCGGGCTGCGCAGCCGGGCCATGGTCGAGGCCACTTCGATCACCGTCTCGTCGGCCCCGGCGGTCGGCGCTTCGGGCAGATGTTCGGGCAGCATGTCGCGTACCACCTTGGTGCCCAGCTTCTCGGCGGCCTGGTCGGCCATGGACTCGTTGAGCACTCCGGCCAGCGACGGGTCGTCCTGGATGTAGCCCGGCACGATGAATCGCACTACCTGGGAGGCCGGCAGCACCGCGTACGGTTTGCCGGCCGCGTCGATGACCACGATGCCGGGTAAGCGGTGTTCGGCCAACAATCTGGCCGCATCCAGGGCGTTGGAGTCGATCGCCACCACTGGAAATTCTTCAGCTATCTCCTCGGCGCGCATAGGACGACCATACGATGGCTACCCACCGCGGTGCGTAGACTGGCCGAATGCTTGAAGGGATCCGCGGCCCCGCCGATCTGCAGTACCTTTCGCAGGCGCAGCTGACCGGTCTGGCGGCCGAGATCCGCGAGTTCCTGATCCACAAAGTCGCCGCGACCGGCGGGCATCTGGGCCCCAACCTGGGCGTGGTGGAGCTGACGCTGGCGCTGCACCGGGTGTTCGACTCCCCGCACGACCCGATCATCTTCGACACCGGCCATCAGGCCTACGTGCACAAGATGCTGACCGGACGCGGCCCCGACTTCGGCACCCTGCGCAAGAAGGGCGGGCTCTCGGGGTACCCGTCGCGCGCCGAGAGCGAGCACGACTGGGTGGAGTCCAGCCACGCCAGCTCGGCGCTGTCCTACGCCGACGGGTTGGCCAAAGCCTTCGAGTTGACCGGGCACCGCAACCGGCACGTGGTCGCCGTCGTCGGCGACGGCGCGCTGACCGGGGGCATGTGCTGGGAGGCGTTGAACAACATCGCCGCCGGCAACCGGCCGGTGGTGATCGTCGTCAACGACAACGGCCGCAGCTACGCGCCGACCATCGGCGGTTTCGCCAACCATTTGGCCGCGCTGCGGCTGCAGCCCGCTTACGAGCGCCTGCTGGAGCGGGGCCGCGCCGCGGTGCGCGGCATGCCGGTCGTCGGTGAAATCGGCTACCAGGTGATCCACAGCGTCAAAGCCGGACTCAAGGACGCGCTGGCGCCGCAGGCACTCTTCACCGATCTGGGTCTGAAGTACCTGGGTCCGATCGACGGCCACGACGAAGCGGCCGTGGAGTCGGCGCTGCGCCGCGCCCGGGGCTTCGGCGGGCCGGTGATCGTGCACGTGGTCACCCGCAAGGGCAAGGGCTACGGTCCGGCCGAGAACGACGAGGCCGAGCAGATGCATGCCTGCGGCGTTATCGATCCGCTCACCGGCTACGCCACCGAAACCGCCGGCCGCGGATGGACGGCGACGTTCTCCGATGCGCTGATCGAGTACGGCGCCAAGCGCCGCGATGTCGTCGCGATCACCGCCGCGATGCCCGGCCCCACCGGACTGACGCCGTTCGGGCAGCGTTTCCCCGACCGGATGTTCGACGTCGGAATCGCCGAACAGCATGCGCTCACCTCGGCGGCCGGGCTGGCGATGGGCGGACTGCACCCGGTGGTTGCGGTGTATTCGACATTCCTCAATCGCGCCTTCGACCAGATGCTGATGGACGTCGCGCTGCACAAGCTGCCGGTCACCGTGGTGCTGGACCGGTCCGGGATCACCGGCCCGGACGGCGCCAGCCACAACGGGATGTGGGATCTGTCGATTTTGGGCATCGTGCCGGGCATGCGCGTGGCCGCGCCGCGCGACGGCGTCCGGCTGCGTGAGGAACTCGGGGAGGCGCTGGACGTCCAGGACGGGCCGACCGCGCTGCGCTTCCCGAAAGGCGATGTGGGCGAGGACATTCCCGCGATCGAGCGGCGCTCCGGGGTGGACGTGCTCGCCTTGCCCACGGACGGGCTGACCCCGGACGTGCTGCTGATCGCCGTCGGCGCATTCGCGCCGATGGCGTTGGCGGTGGCCGACCGGCTGCACAATCAGGGCATCGGCGTGACGGTGATCGACCCGCGCTGGGTGCTGCCGGTGCCCGGGGTCATCGCTGAGCTGGCGGTCACCCACAAACTGGTGGTGACCTGCGAGGACAACGGCGTCGCCGGCGGCGTCGGCTCGGCGGTGTCGGCGGCGTTGCGGCGCGCCGATATCGACGTGCCCTGCCGTGACGTCGGTCTGCCGCAACGCTTCTACGACCACGCCTCCCGCGGCGAGCTGCTGGCGGAGATCGGCCTGACCGCCCAGGACGTGGCCCGCCAGATCACCGGCTGGGTGGCGGCGATGGGCAGTTGCAGCAGCTGCGTCGAAGAGGTCAGCGAGCACCTGGACTAGTTCGCGGGGGCAACACCTTGTCGAACAACCAGGTGAAGACGAACGTGTAGACGAGGAAGAACGCCAGCAGGCCGACCTCGAGACCGAATGCCTGCAGCAGTGACACGTGCAGGATCCAGGCCACGACCGGCAGCAACACCACAACCAGCCCGCCTTCGAACCCGATGGCGTGCACCACCCGGCGCCGCGGAGTGCGGGTCGGGGAGGCCTGGCGCTGTTCCCATGCCTCGAACACGGTGTTCCAGATGTAGTTCCACACCACCGCAACCGTGGATGCCGTCACCGCCATGACCCCGGAACTGCCGCCGCCGAACCCCAACGCGACAAGGCCGATGGCCGTCAGCGCGATGGCGATGAGTTCGTAGCTGATGACGTAGATGATCCGGCGAACAACTGGTGACACAAGGCCCTCCGAGGAGAATCGTCCATGGGAAGTCCTTGACGGTTCGCGTCCATGGCGGCCGTCGCGCGAGAAGCGCTGGCCGACTGCTGAATACGGTTGTTGTGTCCGCAGTCTAGCAACACCGTACGCGGCGGCCGGGGTGCACGCCGCCCGGCGGACGGACTAGGCGTCGGCGGTCTTGCCGAGGGCCTGAGCCAAAACCCGCACCGTGAGCTCGCGTTGCCAGGGCCGGGCGCCGCCGGCGCTGAGAAATTCTTCGATCGCCGCCGCGGGCTCGGCTGTGGCCGGATCCCAGTCCCAGCACAGCCGTCGCAGCAGGTCGGGGTAGAGCAGGTTCTCGGTCGGCACCGTCACCTGCTCGGAGAGCCGGCCCAGCGCGGCACGGGCCGCCTCCAGCCGGGCGGCCGCCTCGGGCCTGCGCCGTGACCAGCGCGACGGCGGCGGTGGGCCGTTGTGGGGTTCGACGGAATCCGGCGGCTCGGGGTTCTCGCGGGCAGCGGCCAGCGCGGCCAGCCAGGTCGCCGCGCTGCGGCGCTGCTTGGGCCCGCCGAAGACCGGTAGGGCCAGCAGCTCCTCGACGGTGGTGGGGTTGGCGATGGCCGCAGCGACGATCGCCGAGTCGGGCAGGATCCGGCCCGGGGCGATATCGCGGCGCGCCGCGATCCGGTCGCGCACCGTCCACAGTTCGCGCACGGCCGCCAGGCCGCGCCGGTCGCGCACTTTGTGGATGCCCGACGTGCGCCGCCAGCGGTCCCGGCGGGTCGACGTGGTGAAGTCAGCGCTCCGCAGATGGTTGAATTCCTGCGCTGCCCAGTCGGTTTTACCCTGATCGGCGAGCACCTCGGCGATGGCGCCGCGAAGATCGATCAGCACCTCGACGTCCAGTGCCGCATAGTTGAGCCACTCGGCGGGCAGCGGACGCTTCGACCAGTCGGCGGCGCCGTGCCCCTTGGCCAGGCCCAGCCCCAGCAGCCGCTGCACCATCGCGGCCAGGTTGACCCGCTCGTAGCCGGCCAGCCGCCCGGCCAGCTCGGTGTCATAGAGCGCCTTCGGCCACATGCCGACCTCGGCCAGGCAGGCCAGATCCTGGTCGGCGGCGTGCAGGATCCACTCGTCGTCGTCGAGCACCTCGGCGACCGGACGCAGCAGGGCCGCCGGATCCTCGCCGGCGCCGACCGGGTCGATGAGCACGGTCCCGGCCCCGGCGCGTCGAATCTGGATCAGATAGGCGCGGTTGGAGTAGCGGAAGCCCGATGCCCGTTCGGCATCCACCGCGAACGGACCGTGGCCACCGGCCAGCAGGTCGGCGGCGGCACCGACCTGCCTAGGGGTGACCGAGACCTCCGGCACCCCGTCGGCGGGGCAGGGCAGGGGAGTCGGCTCGGGCAGGTCGGAGGCCGGTTCGGTGATCTGTTCAGACATCTCAGACGCGGGTTCGGGAGCTCAGATCGGTGATCCCGACCGGTGGCAGGCCCGCAGCGTGCTCGAGGACTTCGCAGAACGCCTGGACGTGCGCGCCCAGTTCCGGGGTGGTCGCCGTCCAGGACGCCCGCAGCTCCAATTGGTGTCCGCGGGGCGGCCCGGAGATGTCGCCGTAGCGCACCGAGGTGGTCGCGGTGACGGTCCCGCCCAGCGCGGTGACGTGCTCGGTGCGGGAGCCCAGCGCCTCGACCAGCCAGCTCCAGGCGACCTCGGGCAGCAGCGGGTCGATCGCCTCCTGCGGGTCCAGGTCGGCTTGGATGAACGCCACCAGACGCATGGTGCCATCCCAGGCGTCGGTGCCGTCGGGGTCGTAGAGCAGGATCAGGCGGCCGAACGCGTCGCCGTCGGAATCCTCCGGAACGAAGTCGGTCTCGGGATGCTTGACCTCGGCGCCCAGCGCGTAGCTGTAGGGCGCCAGACGCTGCGGGGGCCGGATCGGGCCCAACTCGATTTCTGACCGCACGGTTGCGGCGTGCATCGTTGCCACCGCTTCCCGGAAGGGGGCAGGCTCGGCTGATGTCACGGGTGCCGCTCCTTAACTCATCGCTGTGCGCCGCCTACCTACCGGGTAGCCAGCGGCCGGCCCCCGGGTGCTGTTATGCACCGCCGCGACGCGGGTCGCCGCATCTCACGCTAACCCCCGGCGTCGATCGGCGCAGACAGGCGCGCCGAATCGGGGCTGGGACCGCCGCATGGACCCGGCGGTTCAGCGAGGCTCGACGGAGGAGAGCCGAAGCTGGGACCGCCGCATGAATCGGGACAGTTCGCCCGCGTAACCGGGCCGTGGCAGCATTGACCGTGATGAGTGCCCGTCGTGAGCTGCCCGATTCCCCGTTCCTGGCCGCCGCTGCCGGCCGGCGTCCCGCCCGGGTGCCGGTCTGGTTCATGCGCCAGGCCGGCCGGTCGTTGCCGGAATACCGAGCGCTGCGCGCCCAGCACAGCATGCTGGACGCCTGCTTCGACCCGGAGCTGGTCTGCGAGATCACCCTGCAGCCGGTGCGCCGCCACCGCGTGGACGCCGCGATCCTGTTCTCCGACATCGTGGTGCCGCTGCGCGGCGCCGGGGTGGACCTGGACATCGTGCCCGACGTCGGGCCGGTGATCGCCGACCCGGTGCGCAGCGCGGCAGACGTCGCCGCCTTGGGCCCGCTGGACCCGCAGCGGGTGACGGCCGTCGCCGAAGCGGTGTCGCTGCTGGTGGGAGCACTCGGCGAGGTACCGCTGATCGGCTTCGCCGGGGCACCGTTCACCCTGGCGTCCTACCTGGTCGAGGGCGGACCCAGCAGGAACCACGCCCACACCAAGGCGATGATGCTGGCCGACCCGGACAGCTGGCATCAACTGATGACCCGGCTCACCGACCTGACCATCGCATTTCTGACCGTGCAGCTCGACCACGGCGTGGACGCCATCCAGCTGTTCGATTCCTGGGCGGGCACCCTGAGCCTGGCCGACTACCGCCGCTTCGTGCTGCCGCACAGCGCCCGGGTGTTCGCCACGCTGGCCGACGCCGACGTGCCGATGACGCATTTCGGTGTGCAGACCGCCGAGCTGCTGGGCGCCATGGCAGAAGCCGGCGCCACCGTGGTGGGGGTGGACTGGCGCACCCGCCTGACCGATGCCGGCGCCCGCGTCGGCGCGGGCATTGCCCTGCAGGGCAACCTGGACCCGGCAGTGCTGCTGGCGGGTTGGCCGGTGGTGGAACGCGCCGCCCGCGCCGTCGTCGAGGACGGCCGCGCCGCGGTGGCCGCCGGAGCGTCCGGGCATGTGTTCAACCTCGGACACGGCGTGCTGCCGGAATCGGACCCCGGCATTCTCACTGATCTGGTGTCGCTGGTCCATTCATTGTGACCACGTCGTATTGCGTTGTCGGAGGCGGTATCTCCGGTCTGGCCGCCGCCTACCGACTGCGCGCGACGCTCGGCGAAGCGGCCGATATCACCGTGTTCGATCCGGCCGACCGGCTCGGCGGCGTGCTGCGCACCGAGATCCTGGGCGGTATCCCGGTGGACGTGGGTGCGGAGGCGTTCGTCGCGCGCCGGCCGGAACTGCCCGCCCTGCTGGCCGAGCTGGGCCTGGCCGATCGGGAGCGCACCACCACCGGGGTGCGCCCGCTGCTGTACCGCCGGCGCACGCTGCATCCGCTGCCGCCGGGAACGCTCAACGGAATTCCGTCCTCGCCGGAGTCGATGGCCGGGCTGGTCGATGAGGAGACCCTGGCGCGCCTCGCCGGTGAGCCCTCCCGCCCGATGACGTTCGAACCCGGCAGCGATCCGGCGCTGGGAGCGCTGGTGGCCGACCGGTTCGGCGAGCAGGTGGTCGCCTGTTCGGTGGATCCGCTGATCGGCGGGGTGTACGCCGGTTCGGCGGCGACGGTCGGGCTGCGCTCCGCGGTACCGGGTCTGGCCGCCGCGCTGGACGACGGTGCCCCCAGCCTCACCGAGGCGGTGCGTCGAGCGTTGCCGGCGACCACCGGCGCACCGGTGTTCGGTGCTATCGCCGGGGGCTACCAGGTGCTGATCGATGCGCTGGTGCGCCGCAGCAGGCTGCGCTGGGTACAGGCGGCGGTGACCCAGATCGACCCGACCGGAGACGGTTGGCTGCTGCGGGACGCCGCCGGCGGCTACCACCGCGCCGACCGGGTGGTGATGGCCGTGCCCGCCAACGTGTTGGCCCGGTTGGCCACCGGGTTCGCGCCGCGCGCCGCGGCAACGGCCAGCCAGATCGTCAGCGCGTCGTCGGTGGTGGTGGCGCTGGCGGTGCCCGCCGGTGCGCCGTTCCCGGCCAACTCCGGGGTGCTGGTCGCCACCGGGGAGCGGCTCAACGCCAAGGCGATCACGTTGACCTCTCGCAAGTGGGACACCTGGGGGTATGGCGGCAAGGTGGAGGTGCTGCGACTGTCGTTCGGCCGGTTCGGCGACTCGCGCACCGGGGCCTCCGATCGTGAGTTGGTGGCGTGGGCGGTGGCCGACCTGGAAACCGTCTTCGGTGCCGTGGTGGACCCGCTGGAGGTCCGCGTGCAGCGCTGGCCCGCGGCGATGCCGCAATACCGGTCCGGGCACGCCGCCCTGGTCGCCGGGTTGCGCGCCGGACTGCCGCCGACGGTGGCGGTCGCGGGCAACTACCTCGACGGCATCGGGGTGCCGGCCTGCGTTGCGGCGGCCGATCGTGCGGTGGCAGCCGTGACCAGCGCCACCCCGCCGCCCTAGAGACCTTCAGGGCGTGTCGTGGCAGCATGAGACCATGGCGCACCTCGATTACGACAAGCTGAATTCCACCCTCCGCTACGTGATGTTCTCGGTGTTCTCGGTCCGCCCCGGGGCCCTCGACGACGGGCCGGTCAGCCGTGATGAGGTGGCCGACCAGGCGGCCACCTTCCTCAAGCAGCAAGAGGAGCGCGGGGTGGTGATTCGCGGGATCTACGACGTGGCGGGTCTGCGCGCCGACGCCGACTTCATGATCTGGACTCACGCCGAGCGTGTCGAGGACCTGCAGGCCACCTACGCCGGTTTCCGGCGCACCGCGCTCGGCCGGGCCTGCACCCCGGTGTGGAGCAACGTGGGACTGCACCGGCCCGCCGAGTTCAACAAGAGCCATGTGCCGGCGTTCATCGCCGGTGAGCCGGCCGGCGCCTACATCTGCGTGTACCCGTTCGTGCGCTCACACGAGTGGTATGTGCTGCCCGAGGAGGACCGCCGCCGGATGCTGGCCGAACACGGGATGGCCGCCCGGCCCTACAAGGAGGTCCGCGCCAACACCGTGCCGGCTTTCGCCCTCGGTGACTACGAGTGGATCCTGGCGTTCGAAGCGCCCGAACTCGACCTCATCGTCGACCTGATGCGCGATCTGCGTAACACCGAGGCGCGCCTGCACGCCCGGGAGGAGACCCCGTTCTTCACCGGTCCCCGCATCGAGGTCGAGCAGTTGGTGGCCGCCCTGCCGTGAACTCGTCGACCGCCGACGACGCCGAACGGTTCGAGCAGATCTACCGCGCCGATCAGACCGCCCGGGGATTGCCGGCTTCGACGCCGTGGGACATCGGCGGACCGCAGCCGGCGGTGCGGCGTCTGGTGGCGCTGGGTGCGATCCGGGGGGCGGTGCTCGACCCGGGGACCGGGCCGGGTCACCACGCGATCCACTTCGCCCGGCACGGCTTCGACGCGACCGGCATCGACGTCTCCGAGACGGCCATCGAGCGCGCTCGTGCCAACGCGCTGGCGGCGGGGGTGACGGTCGATTTCCGGGTCGGCGACGCCAAGACTCTCGACGGTTTCACCGCTTGTTTCGACACCGTGGTCGACACCGCCTTCTACAACACGTTCGGCGGTGACGCCCAGCACGAGTACCTGCGGGCGCTACACCGGGCGACCAGGCCGGGTGCCCGGCTCTACATGGTCGAGGCCGCCGACTACAACATCAACGGGTTCTTCATGCCCCCGGCGATGTCCATCGACGAGCTGCGATCCGGGCTACCGGCCGGTGGCTGGCACATCGACTACCTGGGGCCGACCAGCTATCTGGTCAATGTCAGTGCGGCGGGGTTCGCCGCGCAGGTCGAACGGAATCCGGCCGCGCCGCCGCGGATCCGGGCGATCGCGCAACGGCTGGCCGTCATCGAGCCGTTGATGGACGGGCAGTTGGCGCACGCCCCGTTCTGGGAAGTCCACGCGACGCGTATCGACTAGCTTTCGCCGCGGCCGCGGGCGCCTCCCACTCGTCGAGCCTGTAGTTAGCGCGGAAAAGTGCGAGTGGGGACCTCGGTAACTACAGCCTCGGCGCTCAGGACGACGGCACCAGCCGCAGGCAAATCGAGTTGATGCAGTACCGCTGGTCGGTGGGGGTGGGGTAGCCCTCTCCGGTGAACACGTGGCCGAGGTGGCTGTGGCAGGCCGCGCACAACACCTCGGTGCGCCGCATCCCCAGCGAGTCGTCCGGGCGCAAAATCACCGCATCGGAGTCCGCCGGGTCGAAGAACGACGGCCAACCGCAGTGCGACGGGAATTTCTCTGTGCTGCGGAACAATTCGGCGCCGCACGCCCGGCACTCGTAGACGCCCTCGGTGGTGGTGTCGGTGTATTCGCCGGTGTTCGGCGGCTCGGTGCCGCCGCGACGCAACACGGCGAACTCCTCGGGGGTGAGTTTGCGGCGCCACTCGTCGTCGGTGAGCGCCACCTTGGGTGAGGTCATGCCTCCACGTTAGCCCTGTAGGGTTCGTTCGCCAGCCATGGCGGATCGATCCCATCCTCGAGGCGGCCGGCCTCCCGGGCGTCGAGGTAGCGGTAGCACAGCACGGCGCACACCACGATCAGCAGCAGGGACCAGCCGTAGGTGATCTTGAGGTAATCCAGCGGCCTTCCCACGTTCATCCACCGGAAGATCAGCCACTTGTCCAGCGTCATGAACCCGTAGACGCCCAGCCATGCCGGCCAGTTGCGCAGCACCGAGTTCGGCAGCACCACGGTCATCAGGAACGGGAACAGCACGATCGAGTAGTAGCCCTGGCCCAGCGACAGCACCAGAAACGACGTGGTCAGCAGCACACCCGAGGAGGTCAGCAGCCAAAAGCGGGGGTCGTGGGTGCGGTAGTAGCGGTACAGCAGCCACAAGCTGACCGCCGCGATCACGGTGAACAACACCCGCATGAACAAGATCAGCGCGGGAGGAAGGCCGAAGAACACGCCGTTGCCCAGGATCGAGGAGTTGAAGTAGTCGCGGGTGCCCATGATGTAGGGAACCGTATGGGTGAAGTAGCTGGTCGGATCGCTGGCCAGCGGAAACGCCACCAGGTTGAACAGCAGCGGCGCCGCGACCGCGCCGATCAGCGGCCGCCACTGCCTGCCCAGCACCGGCAGCAACAGCAGCGGCGCCAGCACCGGCTTGACCACCAGGGTCAACCCGATCGTGACACCCGCCCACCACTGGCGGCCGTGTCGGCCGTCGAGCACCCAGCGCAAGAACAGCACCTCGGCCAGCAGGATGACGCCGTTGATGTTGGTGAACACCAGCGTGCTCGACACACTCTCGGTGAGAAACATCGCGGCCAGCAGGGCCGGGGCCGCCACCGAGGTCAATCCGAAACCGAACATCCGCAGCAGCAGGTAGGCGGCGAGCAGGATCGCGATCGTGTTGGTGGCGATGAAGGTGTACCGCGACAGGGTCTCGGGCAGAAACCCGAACGGCGACATCAGCAGGGTGCCGCCGGGTGAGTACAGGTAGTGCGGGTCGACGTAGTCGAAATGCTCGTTGTAGATGTCCAGGCCGTGCCGGAAGTTCAGCACCGCGCGGTATACCGGCTTGAAGTCGTCGGTGATGTTGCCGTTCAGCGGCAGGATCACGGCACGGTGAATGACCGACATGATGGCCAGTGGCCACAGCACCGACCGCAACACGGTCGCGGTGCTCGGCGGGCTGGTGGGAGGGCGGAATGCGGTGAGCAGACTGGCGCGAAGTGAGTTCACTGCTGTCACCAGCGCACCGTACACCGAACGGGGGCGGCGCCCCGGCTCAGGCCGGGCAGTAAACGTCGGTGTCGGGTAGCTTGCCGCTGTCGAGATAGCCGATCAGCGGCGGCAGGGTGCACGATGAGTACACGGTGGCCCCGTGGCCGATGCCCTGCCACATCACCCGCTTGCTGGCCGCGCCGGCGTTGATGACGGCCGCGGCGGTGGCCGCCACGCCCTCCTCGCCGACGATCGGGTCGTTTTGCACCCCGAACAACAGCACGTCGACCTTGAGGTCCTTCGGCTGCTCCGGGGTGGTGCTGCTGGGCCAACTCAGGCACTGCGCCATGTCGAGGGCCCCGACGGCGCCGAACTGGGGGTAGAGCTTGCCCCAGGCGACCACGAGTTCCCGGACCCGGTCGGGGGTGGGCCGGTTGAGTGCGTCGGCGCACGAGTTGATGAAGTGGCCGTCGCTGCCGACCGTGCCCTGGGCCCGGTTGATCAGGTTGGTCAACAGGTTGGGGTCGCCGGCGTTGGCCGAGGCCAGCGCCTTTGCCAGGTCGTTGGTGGCGCTGACGCGGTCACCGATGGGATAGCCCAGGGCTGTCACGATCGCATGCGTCACCGCGGCCGTCGAGGCGCCGCCCGGGCCGTGCCCGGACCGGGCGGAGTCCAGCACCGCGTCGACGACGCCCTTGGGGTCCGGGGCCAGGGCGCAGTTCACCGCGACGCATTGCGCGCTGAACGCTTCGAATGCCGCCTCCTGGCCCTTGATCCGCTGCTCGGCGGCGGCCTCGGCGGCCACCCCGAGCGGGATGGGGGAATCCAGCGCCAGCCGGGCCACCTTGCCGGGATGCGATGCGGCGTAGGCCAGGGCGACCTGGGCGCCGTTGCCGATCCCGATCAGCGCCAGCGCCGGGACGTCCCAGATACTGCGCAGCCGTTCCAGGTCGGTGGCGGCGTGGGTGTTGTCGTAGGAGGACTCCCCGGGGGAGATGGAGTCGGTGCAGTCGGTGGTGGCGGTCATCGCGACGTCGCCCAGGTTGGCCACCGGGTCGTCACCGGGGGCGAATTGGGCCAGGTTCCACATCTCTTCGCGATCGGTGCGCTCCCGACAGTCCACCGGGCTCGACATCCCGGTGCCGCGCCGGTCCACGGCGACGACGGGGTGTCCGTTGAGCACGTCGGCACCGCCCCGCGCCAGCCAGGTCGGCAGCTGCAGCGACGACGGCAGGTCCCAACCGGTGGTGAAGATCACCGGCCCGGCGTCGGCCGGGGTCTGCACGGACCGGGCCCGCACCACACCGATGCTGATCGCCGAGGAGCCGCCGCCGAGCGGGTCGACGTCGGCGTCGTAGCTGGCGCAGTCCAGCCGCACGCCGGGGGTCGTGGGCACCGCGGCGTCGTTGAATACCCGTGCCGTGCAGTCATGCCAGGGCAGGTCGTTCTTGGGCACCTCGACCGGCGGGGGGCCGGCGGTGTCGGGGGTGGATTCGGGTTGACCCTGCGGGCCCGCGCCGGAATTGGTCGCGAAGCGTGGATCGGCGGCCAGCCCGGGCGCACAGCCGGACAACACGATCGCCACCGGCAGGGCGGCCGCGAGCGCGATCCTGGCAAGCCTGGAGTGGCGGGTCATGCCTGCCACCTTATAGGCGGGCACTTTTGACGTAGCGGCCGTAGAGGTAGCCGGATTCGTCGGTCAGCAGATGCGCACACCGCATCCGGGTCGCGACCTCGCCGGGACCGGTGGCGATGCGCCGTGCCAGCCCCCCGACGAGAAAGGGCGCGACGGTCAGACACAGCTCGTCGAGCAGATCGCGTTCGATGAAGGAGCCCAACAGGGTTGGGCCGCCTTCGGTGAGCACCCGATAGTGTCCGTGCGCGGCCAGGGCGGACAGGACGGCCACCTCGTCGACCCGGTCCGGGTCGCCGGCCGAGCAGTCCAGGACCTCCGCGTGCCCGGCCAACCGCCGCCGGGTGTCCTCGGCCGCGGCCGTGCTGGTCAACACCAGCGGTGGCACCTCGGTGTCGGTGAACACTCGTAGGTCCCTGTCCAGTTGCCCGGAGCTGCTGACGATCGCCAGGCCGGGCACCTCGGACTGCCCGCGGTCGCGGCGGCGCTGGCGCTCGGTGACATTGAGCCTGGCCCCGCCGTAGTTCTCGACCCGCACTGTGCCCGCGCCGACCACCACGATGTCGGCCAGGGCCCGCAGCAGCATGAACAGCATCCGGTCGCCCGGGCCGCCGAGGTCGCCGGTCTTGCCGTCCAGCGTTGCGCCGCCGTCGATGCTGCCGATGAAATTGGCCCGCAGCCACAGGCGCGGGCTCTCCGGTTCGGGGTAGGCGTACAGCCGGGCCAGGTCGGCATCATCGACGGGCTGAGCCGCATCCAGCCGGGTGAAGCCCGGGTCGGCGCTGAGGTCGGACATGGCCACGATTGCACCATGTGGCTACAGTTCCTGCGTGCCTAACTCCGCCGTCGAGTCGATCGACCACCTGGTGGACCGGCATCCGGCAGTCTCACCGGAGCGGTTGATCGCGCAGCTCAAGCCGCCGCCGACGTTCGCCGAGGCCAGTTTCGTCAGTTACCGGCCCGACCCTGCCGAGCCTACCCAGGCGGCGGCGGTAGCGGCCTGCACCGCATTTTGCGGGCAGGCGCTGCAACGGCGAGCCGGGCGGCGCCGACTGCTGGGCAGACGCGAAGTGCTGCCCGGGGTCGGGCTCTACCTCGACGGCGGGTTCGGTGTCGGCAAGACCCACCTGCTGGCGTCGGTCTATCGCGAGATCACCGAAACCACCGGGGGAGAGCAGCCGCATCGGACGGCCTTCGCGACGTTCATGGAATTGACCCAGCTGGCCGGTGTGTTCGGTTTCACCGAATGCATCGAACTGCTCGGCGCCTACACGGTGGTGTGCATCGACGAATTCGAACTCGATGACCCGGGCAACACCACCTTGGTGTCGCGGCTGCTGTCGGAACTGGTGGCGCGCGGGGTCTCGATTGCCGCCACGTCGAACACCCTGCCCGAGCAGCTCGGTGAGGGGCGCTTTGCCGTCCAGGATTTTCTGCGCGAGATCCACGCTCTGGCAAGCATTTTCACTCCGGTGCGGGTCGACGGACCGGACTATCGGCATCGGGACCTACCACCGGCGCCCGAACCGCCGCCGGCGCAGCAGGTTGTGCAGCGCGCCGCGGCACTGCCCGGTGCCACCCTGGACGACTTCGACGCGCTGTGCGCGCACCTGGCCACCATGCACCCGTCGCGGTACCTGACGCTGATCGAAGGCGTCACCACGGTCTTTCTCACCGACGCGCACCCCATCGACGACCAGAACGTGGCGTTGCGCCTGGTCGCGTTGACCGACCGGCTCTACGACGCGGGCATCCCGGTGGTGGCTTCGGGGGCGAAGCTCGACGCCATCTTCAGTGCCGAGATGCTGGCCGGCGGCTACCGCAAGAAATACCTGCGGGCCACGTCGCGGCTGTTGGCCTTGAGCAGCGGCGGTTAGCTGGCTGCGACGAAGGAGAGGCGAAGCTGGACCGCCGCATCAGCCCCCGGTTAGTTCACAGATTCCACTGCGCCAGGCGCAGGCCGGTGTTGCGCGCGAGCATCACCACGTGAGTGACCAGCCCGCGGTAGACGTCCCAGTAGACCCCGCCGGTGACGGTCGAGCCCTCCGGGGCGTTGGTCAGCACCGCGTCCAGAGTGGTCGGGTCATCGGTGTGCTTGGACACGTAGGCGTCGCCGCCGGGCGTGACACCGTCGAACGTGACTGAGGCCGCCATGATGTAGGGGTTGGGCACCGAGACCGGGTGGATGGTCACGTTCGCCCGCCACGGACCGCCCTGGGCGCGCCAGCGCGGCGAGCCGTTCTGGCCCCAGCCCGGCGGGATCTCGCTGGGCACCACGTCGTGCACGGTCACATCGGCGATGATCTTGCCGAACGCCTCGTCCTGGTACTGGATGCGCAGGGTGTCGCCGAGCCGGCCGATCGGAGCTTCCGGGGTGGTCGTGGGCGTGGCATATCCGGCGGCCGGCGCCGTCAAGGCCACCACGGTGACTACGGAAGTGGCCAGGGCCAGAATCCAGCGATGCATCATGTCCTTCTTCGATTGGTTTGTGGGCATGATGGCACATCGAGGTGGTGGGCGCACCGGCCTTGCTCAGGGGCGATCGCGAAGTGTTTCAGGGCGTCGGTCACCTCTCGGGTTCAGACTTCTCGGCGGCCGGTTTGGCGGTGATCGACTCCAGGGCCTTCGCGAGGTCGGCCTCGACCCTGTCTCCGTCCACCCCGGCGCGACGCAGCGGTCCGGTGTCGTCTTCGGATTCGAGCAGTGCCAGCAGCAGGTGCTCGGTGCCGATGTAGTTGTGCCCGAGGCGAAGTGCGGTGCGGAACGTCAGCTCCAGCGCCTTGCGGGCTGGCCCGCTGAAGGGAATCAACGCGGGCGGTTCGCCCTCGCCGGGCGGCAGGGTGACGGCGGCGGCGACGGCGCCCGGGTCGATGTGCTGTGCCGCGAGCAAGGCGGTGGCAAGGGCGTCGGGATCGTGCAGCACACCCAGTACCAGGTGTTCGGGGGTGATCTCGGCGTTGCGGGCCCGGTGGGCGGCGTTCTGAGCCGCCACCACCGCGCTGCGTGCCCGGGGAGTGAAGCGGGCGAAGCCCTGCTCGGCATCCAGGGCGGCGGTATCGGGGCGCGGGACGAACCGTTTCTGGGCGGCCTGCTTGGTGACACCCATGCACTTGCCGATCTCGGTCCACGACGCGCCAGACCGGCGGGCCTGGTCGACGAAATGCCCGATCAGGTGATCGGCGACCTCGCCGAGGTGCTCGGCTGCCAGCACGGCGTCGGTCAACTGCTCCAGGGGGTTGTCGTGCACGCCGGTGATGGCGTTGATGAGGTCGTCGAGGCGTACGGGCGGCGTCAGGGGAGTCGGTTCGGCCATATCGTCAACTTTAGGTTGACGATATGGGTTCGTCAACCGTTAGTTGACGATGTGCGGGGTGGGGTCAGGAGAGCAACCATTCGCCGAAGTCGTAGGCGAACCCCGACGACGGCGCGTACCTGACCTTCGTCGGGTTGACGCCGTGCGGTAGCGCGAACACGACGCAGCCGATCGCCGACTCGCCGGGGCTGAGGTGAAACATGCCGGATTCGAAGTTCGTGCATTCGCTGACATTGTTCAGATCCGCCCCGTAGCGCTGGCCGTCGGAACCGAACACCGAGACGTTGGTGTTGACGTCGCCGTCGATGTCCGCCGTCCCCGGGTCGGTGATCTTGAGCCGCGTCGCGATGTAGGTGGCGCCGGGGTCGCCGCCGGCCGGGGTGACGGTCGCGGGGTTGATGACACTGTCAAGGGTGACGGCGATGGTGCTGCCGTCGGCGCGGGTCAGGGTCAGGGTGTCGCCGGTGTGGCCGGTGGCTTTCGGTGTGGCGCTACTGGATTCGGGCGTCTCGATCGATGTGGGGGCCTTCGGCGATTCGGTGTGGCCCGAACACGCGGCCAGCACACCGGCGGACAACAGGGCGCCCGTCGACAGGGCGATGACGGATCGATTCATGGGGGTCATCCTTCGGTACCTTTCCGGCGACACGGGCGTTACTACCGATTGTGCTGCCTGGCAGCCGGTCGGTGGGGAACGACCCGCGATCCGGCCGGGGCGGTGACGGCGTGAGGTGGCCTGCGGGCGAGCGGCAAGGGGGAGATCGGTGGTGGGCCCGCCGGCGCCATGCCCGTCCCGGAGCGAAGCGCGAACATCTCCGCCGGCAGGGCATCGGCCCCGACAACACGTGCCGGAACTCGGTGTCGACAAGGTGAAACCGTGGTGCGCGGTACTGGGATTGAACCAGCGACCTCTTCCGTGTCAGGGAAGCGCTCTCCCGCTGAGCTAACCGCGCTTAGAGCCAAGGAACGGAGGTGGAGACGGGAATCGAACCCGTGTGCACGGCTTTGCAGGCCGTTGCCTCACCACTCGGCCACTCCACCGTAAGGGGTTGATGCCACTTGACACCCTCGAGCGGATGACGGGATTCGAACCCGCGACCCTCACCTTGGCAAGGTGATGCGCTACCAACTGCGCTACATCCGCGTGCCACGAGCGAGATCGTCGCCCGTCGCGAAGCAGAACATTAGTCCACTGATGTGAGACAACACAACTTGCCCCGTCAGATCGGCGAGTCGGGCGAAAATCGCCCTGCGCGTTGGGGCGCCGGGACCGGGGCGTGCTAGTCTTCGACCTCGTTCATCCGGTCTCGTAGCTCAGGGGGAGAGCGTCCGCCTCACACGCGGAAGGTCGCTGGTTCGATCCCAGCCGGGACCACAAAATTTGCGCGGTCGTGCCGGCCGCGTTGGCCGATCTCGCCGGTTCAGATCGCTCGCACGGCGCAGGTGTTCAGGCGATCATCGGGTCGATTGCAGACCGGGGCACCAGCACGTGTAACGCCCCGGCGGAGGCGGGCAACAACACACCCTGGTCGAAGAAGAAGATCACCCCGTCGTTGACCACCGCGAAATTCTGATAGTTGGCGGGGTCATACAGTGCGGATTGCGCGATCGGCAACGGTGGTGGCGCCGCGGCGGATGTGGTCGTCGTCGCCTCTCCCGATTGTGCGGGCGGCGGTGCCAGCTGCTGCTGCAGCTCAGCTTGGACAATCGGGGCGACCGTCTTCAGCGGATCGTCCACCTGCCACAACGGCGCATGTTCCTTATCGTCGGGGGCAGGCGCGTACGTGATCGCCTTGCGGTAGGTCTGGTCCCAGTTGAACGCCTTGTACGTCGTCTGGGGCGCCCCGCCGACGCTCTGGTTCACCGTGAACACCACCGCTTGGGTGCCGCGCGGGGGAATCGACGAGGTGTATTCCGTCGGCTTGATGCTCAACTCGTACGGTGCGCTGCGAGGCGCGCCCGACTTGGCCGAGTTGAGGAAAGCCTCACGGGTCTGGGCGATGTACTCGGCGACCGGTTTCTGGTCGGGGTAGTTCAGCGGCATGCTGATGTCGACCTTGTACCCGGGGTCGGAGAGCTGGATCTCACACGTGCGGCCGGTATTGCCACCGTGGAGCTCGGCGCAGTAATCCTTCGGGGCCGCCACAGCCGCGGGCACGCAACCGACCATGGCGGCAACCGTCATGACCGCCACGCTGAAAGACCGCATGGGTGATACCTCCTAGTAAAGGCGGCAACGCGCCGCGAGCAAAGATTAGCGCGCGGCCACCCCCACTACGGCTGGTGAAAGGGCTGGCGAAAGCTAGACCATCTCGGGCACGTTCAAGTGGGCGATCGCCAAGTCGAACTCGGCGACTTCGAGCACCTCGGCGCCGGCGTCGTTGACCGCCCGGGCCCAGATCGCCTGCTCACCGCTGCGGCTGGCCACCATCGCGGCGCGGTCCTCGAAACTGATCGAGGAAACCGCCCGCCCCGAGGCCCGGTCCACCAGCAGGGTGGTGCTGCAGAAGCCGTCGAGGTCGGCCATCGCGGGTATCAGCGCCAGCTTGTAGGTGTCGATCATCCGCTCCAGACCTGCCGGGTCGGTCCGCAGCCAGGTGACCCGCACGCCGGCGTGCCGGCGGGAGCGGTGATCGCGGCGTACCGCGGCGATCTCCCAGCGGGTGATCTCGGCGGTGGCGTGGAAGATCTCGGTGGCACGGTCACATAGCTGCTGGGCGCCGGCCTCGCTGGCGCGCAGGGTGTCCTCGTCCAGCCATGACGACGTCACGATGCACCGGCCGGCGTCGCGGTCGACCAGCATGGACATGCCCGCGCAGCCGTCCATGTCGGCCAGGGTCGGCATCACCACGCCGCGAACGTGAGTGATCCCCTCATCGAGGAAGGACGGATGGGCATGAATGGTGGTTGCACGCGCGAACATATCGGCCTCCGAGTGATCGGGGCGACGCCCCGGCGGCGCCGCCGGTCCCTTCCACCATGCTCCGGCTACGCGGCGGGGACAACCCCTATCCGGCGCCCTCTTCGACGACGTCGGTCGCGTGGCGATGCTGGGCCTCCAGCTCGGCGATGTGGGCGCCGATACGTCCCCGCAGCGCGATGGTGCCGATGACACCGGCGAGCACCGCGACCAGCAACGCGACCCAGGAGAACCGGGACAACCAGTGCTCGGCGGCCATGCCGGCGTAGTAGACCAGGGCGGTGGTGCCACCGGCCCAGCAGATCGCGCCGGTCACGTTGGCGGTGAGGAACTGCGGGTAGCGCATCTTCAGCGCCCCGGCCAGCGGCCCGGCGAAAATACGCAGCAGTGCCACGAACCGGCCGAAGAACACCGCGCTGGTGCCCCAGCGGGCGAACAGGTGTTGCGCGTAGGCCACGTGGCCGGGACCGAAATGCCGGGGAAACCGCCGGCCCAGGCGGTCGAAGAGCGGCATCCCGAAACGGCGCCCGATCGAGTACCCGATCGAGTCACCGATCACCGCGCCGATGATCGCGGCCACCGCGACCCCGGCCGGGTCGACGGCCAAGTCATGTCGCGACGACAGCAGCGCGGCGCCCACCAACATGACCTCGCCGGGCAACGGGACGCCCAAGCTCTCGATCCCGATTACACCGCCGACCAGCAGATAGACCAGCACGGGCGGGATCGACAACAACAAGACATCCACCGACATGCGGCCAAGCATGCCTGACGCCGACCCGATACGCCCACGCAGACCGTTGTCCAGCCAACATCGGGGCACCTTGTAGCGTTACTCGGGCGCTTTCCGGCGGTCGAATCGAGGATTGTCAGTGGAATTCAACCTCGCCCAGGTGTTCTCGGCGGTGGCGACGGCCATCCCGGATCGCGATTGCGTGGTCTTCGGCGACCGCAGGCTGTCCTTTGCCCAGATCGAGGACCGCTCCCGCCGCCTGGCGCGGGCGCTGTATGAGCGCGGACTGGGCGCGCGCCGGGAGCGCCCGGAGTTGGCCGGTCACGAATCCGGGCAGAGCCATCTCGCGCTGTACCTGGCCAACGGCAATGAATACCTGGAAGGGATGCTGGGGGCCTACCACGCCCGAGTCGCGCCGTTCAACGTCAACTACCGCTACGTCGCCGACGAGCTGGTCTACCTGCTGGCCGACGCCTCGGCCGAGGCGGTCATGTACCACGCGCGGTTCGCCCCCACGCTGGCCGCGGCGCTGCGGCAGGCCGGTGACCGGCTGCCGCCGATGCTGTTGATCCACGTCGACGACGACTCGGGTAACGAACCGCTGCCCGGCGCACTGCGCTACGAGCAACTTCTGGCCACCACCTCGGCCACCGCGCTGGATCTGCCGCTGTCGCCGGGCGACCTGTACGTGCTCTACACCGGCGGCACCACCGGCATGCCCAAAGGCGTGCTGTGGCGCCAGCACGACATCTTCATCAGCGCGATGGGTGGCCGGGAGGTCGGCACCGGCGCCGTTCCCACCAGCCTGGAGGAGATCGTCGAACGCGCCCGAGTCGCCGGGCCCGCGGGCTCGATGACGGTGGCGCCGCTGATGCACGGCGCCGCCCAGTGGGCCGCGTTCATCACGCTGCTCGGCGGGCGACCGTTCGTGATGTCGGCGATCACCGAGCGGTTCGACCCGGTCGCGACCTGGGAGATGGCGGCCAAGGAGCGTGTCATCTCGCTCTCGATCGTCGGTGACGCCTTCGCCCGGCCACTGGCCGACGCGCTGGAAGCCGGCGGCCACGAGCTGGCCGAACGCCTGTCGGGCCTAGCCGTGTTGGCCAGCGGCGGTGCTCCGCTGACCGTCCCGCTCAAGAAGCGGATCCTGGACCTGCTGCCGAACCTGTCGATCCTTGACGCCGGCGGCTCCTCGGAGACCGGCGCGCAGATGGCCCAGACCGCCAGCCGCGGCCAGGCCTCGACCGGCCGGTTCACCCCGAACCCGGGCGCGGTCGTGGTCAGCGAGGACATGACCCGCATCCTGCGGCCCGGTGACGACGAAATCGGCTGGTTGGCTCAACAGGGTCATGTGCCGCTGGGCTACCTGGGCGACCCGGAGAAGAGCGCGCGCACCTTCCCGGTCATCGAAGGCATCCGGCATGCGGTCCCCGGTGATCGGGCCCGCTGGGATGCCGACGGCGGCATCGAGCTGCTCGGCCGCGACTCGGTGACCATCAACTCCGGCGGCGAGAAGATCTACGCCGAGGAGGTCGAAGCCGCGGTCGCCCGGCATCCGGCCGTTTACGACGTCGTGGTGGTGGGCCGGCCCAGTCCGCGGTGGGGCCACGAGGTCGTCGCCGTGGTGCAGCTGGCCGAGGGAGCCGAGGCCGACGCCGATGCCATCGTCACCGAGGCGGCCCGCTACATCGCGCGCTACAAGCTGCCCAAGGACGTGGTGTTCTGTGAGCGGGTGCAGCGCTCGCCGTCGGGAAAGGCCGACTACCGCTGGGCCACAGCGCAGGCGGCAGCGGTCCATACCTAGCCGAACCGGGGCTTGCGCTTCTCCCGGACGGCGGCCAGGCCCTCATGCACGTCCGGGCCGGAGAAACCGAGGAACTCCAAACCCAGTGCGGTCTCGAAGGCCGGCGCAAACTGCCGGTACCAGTAGTTGAGACTGTGCTTGGTGAAGCGGATCGCGTCCTGGGCGCCGTGCGCCAGGTCATCGGCGATGCGTGTCGCGGTCGCCAGCACCTCCTCGTCATCGACGCATTTGGAGACCAGCCCGATCCGTTCGGCCTCCTCGCCGTGCAGCGTCTCGCAGGTCAGCAGGTAGTACTTGGCCTTGGCCATGCCCACCAGCAGCGGCCAGCAGATCGCGGCGTGGTCTCCGGCGGCCACGCCCAGCTTGGTGTGCCCGTCGATCAGCCGGGCGGTGCGCCCGGCCACCGAGACGTCGGAGAGCAGCGCGACCACCAGACCAGCGCCGACGGCGGGGCCGTTGATCGCCGAGATCACCGGCTTGGAGAAGTTGACTATGTTCAACACCAGGTCGCGGGCCTCCCGCAGCACCTGCATCCGCCCGGGGTAGTCCCCGATGGTCTTCTCGATCAGCTCGAAGCTGCCGCCGGCGGAGAAGGCCTTGCCCTCACCGCGGACCAGCACCGCGCGCACCGCGTCGTCACGTTCGATCGCCGGCCACACATCGGCGAGGTCGCGGTGCATCTGCGGGCCCACCGAATTGAGCCCGGGCGCATCCAGCACCATCTGCAGCACACCGTTGTCGCCGGGCTCGAGTCGAAGGGTGGGGAAGTCGCGGTATCTGTCAGGCATCAGTTGTTTCTACCCGACCGTCACCGGTGCGGTCTAGCACCGGGAATGGTTCTCCGCGCAGAAACGCGAATACGGCTGGTATGCAAAGACTTCCGACGAAAGAGCGTCCGCGGCCGGGGTCAGTCCGCGGCCGGTCGACCGTACCGCCCGCCTGACCGGTGCCGCTGGATCAGCCGGCCGCCATCAGGTTCAAGAACTGACGTTTCTGGTGAATCGTCAAGTAACGCAAGCCATCCGGCCCCGCGATGAACTGTCGCCGGGATCGCCTGGGCATCCACAACAGCGCGCCCGAGGTCAAATCGACGGTGCCCAGTTCGGTGGTGAGCCGTCCGCTACCGGACAGCACGTGGATCAGGGCGTCGATCTCGGGGCCGACGTGCATGCCGGTGTCCTGGCCCGCCGACAGGCTGGTGACGTCGGCGTCGATCTCGCGGCTCTGGACGTCGAGCTTCCAGACCACCCCGGCCGGGTCGGGTTCCACGCCCTCGCCGGTGGTCGTGGTGTCGGTCAGAATCCACGGCACCGCGGTCGAGGAGAGCCGAGAGATTCTGGTCCGCCACAGCGCGCCGCGGTCCCGGCCCTTCTCCAGGTACTCCCACCCGTAGCTACCGGGATGCTCGCGTTCGAACTCGAGGCGCAAAGGTTCTGGTTCGTGGTCGTTGAGCAGCACAAACGACTCACCGACAGCCAGTTTTGCGAAGGTCGCGAAGATCGTCTTGTGCTTCTCCGGTTTGGGTAGCACCCGGGCGTCGAGTTCGGCCTCCGGCATTAGGCCTGCCTTTCTAGTTTCTACAAAATCCCTTGTGTAAACTCTACGCCCATGGCATATGTGATCGGGAAGCCGTGCGTTGACGTGATGGACCGGGCCTGCGTGGAGGAGTGCCCCGTCGACTGCATCTACGAAGGCGGGCGAGCCCTCTACATCCATCCTGATGAGTGTGTGGACTGCGGTGCTTGCGAGCCGGTGTGCCCGGTCGAGGCCATCTACTACGAGGATGACCTTCCGGACGAGTTGCAACCCCACCAGGCCGACAACGCGGCGTTCTTCACCGAGGCCTTGCCGGGACGCGATGAAGCACTCGGCTCACCCGGCGGCGCCGCCAAGATCGGCCCGCTGGGGATCGACACCCCGCTAGTGGCCAGCTTCCCTCCCCAGGGGGAGTGAGCGACATCGCCAAACCGCCTGGGCCGCCTGGAGGACGTCGACTCGACGTACTTCGGCTGGTGCAGGCCGCGGACGAGCCGCTGAGCATCGCGCAGATCGCCGACGAGTTGGGGGTACACCCCAACACCGTGCGTTTCCACCTGGACACCCTGGTGGAAGAAGGCCGCGTCGAACACACCGAACCCGACCACAAGGGCCGGGGCCGTCCGGCGCTGATGTTCCGGGCGATCCGGCAGATGGACCGTGGCGGCACTCGCCGGTTCCGGCTGCTCGCCGAGATCCTGACCATCGGTCTGGCCGCCGACTCCGATCCCAGCGGCAAGGCGCTGGCGGCCGGCCGCGCGTGGGGGCAGCGCATGCGCCCGCTGAACCGCCCGACCGAGCCGGTCGACGCCCAGGAGTCGACCGACCAGCTCGTCGAATTGCTCGACGAGCTGGGATTCCAGCCCGAACAGCTCGAACCCGACGCCGCCGGCGAGCAACAGCTCGGCCTGCGCCACTGCCCGTTCCTGGAGCTCGCCGAGACCTCGACCGAGGTGGTCTGCCCGATCCACCTGGGCCTGATGCAGGGTGCGCTGGAAGCCTGGGACGCCCCGGTGACCGTCGATCACCTCGACTCGTTCGCCAAGCCCGATCTGTGTGTGGCGCACCTGACCTCGGTGAAAGTCGATCAGCCCACACCGGGCCCGAACGGGGCCCGGATCGATCAGTCCCCGCCGGGGACGGTGCGAGTGGAAGGTTCTACCGGGTGAGCATGGCCTCCGGCGTCGCAGTCGCGGCGACATTTCTCTGGCTGGGCATGGTGATCGCGATCTCGTTCATGGAAGCGCCGCTGAAGTTCCGCGCGCCCAACGCGACCATTCCGGTCTGCCTCGGGATCGGCCGGTTGGTGTTTCGGGCCCTCAATGCCGCCGAGTTCGTGCTCGCCGCGGCTATCGCGGTGACGTTCGCCGCCGAGCCCCCGAGCGCCGCCGCCGTCGTGACGTTCGCGGTCGCGGTGGCCATGTTGTTCGCCCAGATGCTGGCAGTGCGGCCCCGCCTGAGCCGCCGCGCCGACCAGGTGCTGTCCGGATTGGACGCGCCGCGATCCCGGGCGCACTACGCCTACGTCGCCTTGGAGCTGATCAAGGTCGCCGCACTGGTGCCCCTGGGCATCGTGTTGCTGTCTCGCTGAGTGTCCGTCCCGAACACCTAACCGCCGAGCCGAAGGACTACCGATGGAATCGACCTCCCTGACCACGTTGGCCGATGAGAAGCTCGCCGAGGCCAGGCAACACCACAGTGGGCGTTCGGCCCACACCGTCTACGGCGGTTCGGTGCACCACCTGCGCCAGACGCTGGTCGCGCTGAAGGCCGGCGAGGCGCTGGCCGAACACGACAGTCCCGGGGAGTCGACGCTGCAGGTGCTGCGCGGCCGGGTGCGGCTGACCGCCGGCGACGACGCCTGGGAGGGCTCGGCCGGAGAACTCGTCACCGTGCCGCTGGCCCGTCATGCGCTGGAGTCGCTGGAGGACTCGGTGGTGCTGCTGACGGTCGCCAAGAGCGCCGCGCACTGAGCGTGGCCGCGGCCGCACTCGCCACGCCCTGGTCGCTGCGGACCGGATTGCGGGTGCCCATCGTCAATGCCCCGATGGGAGGGGTGGCCGGTGGTCGGCTGGCCGCCGCGGTCACCGCCGCGGGCGGGCTGGGCATGATCGGGATGGGCAGCACCGCCACGGCCGCGTCGCTGACCACCGAGCTGACCCTGGCCGGGCCGGCGAAGTTCGGAATCGGCTTGGTGGACTGGGTGATCCGCGATGCCCCGGACCTGCTCGACACCGCACTGGCCGCCGGCCCGGTGCTGCTCTCGGTGAGCTTCGGTGACGACCTGTCCTGGGTGCAGCGCGCCCACGCCGCCGGGATCCTCGCCGCCACCCAGGTCTATGACGTCGAGACCGCCCGGCGCGCGCAGGATGCCGGGCTGGACGTGCTGGTGGCCCGCGGAGCCGAGGGCGGCGGCCACGGCGAGGTGAGGCTGGCCACGCTGCCGCTGCTCGACGCCGTGCTGGACGCCGTG
>Ga0182736_1001200_pt1 | contig 27598 bp, 26 predicted proteins | sample eDN5th30CKraftBY_FD_128882 | JGI IMG/M metagenome (GOLD analysis project Ga0182736, IMG submission 128882) | Enriched backyard soil microbial communities from Emeryville, California, USA - eDNA 5th pass 30_C Kraft BY (version 2) (version 2) | ecosystem: Environmental > Terrestrial > Soil >...
GGAGCTGTTCGGGGGTGCCGGCACTGGCCGGGATCGATGTCCCGCTGCCGGTCGGCGCCGGCGGACAGCCAGCGGCGCGCTGCGCGCGCTCCCTCCACGAGTTCCGCGGCAGGGGCGGTTCGTCGCGGTCTCCAGAGTCTGAGCTTCGCGCCGGCGACGAGCAGGTAGGGCGCGTCGGACCGGCCGATGGTGCCTCACCCTCGCACGGAGTCGGCGGGGTGCCGAGGAGCCCGGAGCCGGGTCGACCAGACAGGCAGGAACCTGCCCGCTCCCCCGTGCCGCGTCCGTCGGGCGCGGTGCCGGCAGGGTCCTCGAGGGCCGACCGGTTCGCGCGTCGTGTCAATGAATCGTTTACCATAGAGAAGGGGTGAGCCCGGCTCCCGCCGGGACAGAGTCGGCCGCGTCAGCGCCGGTAGAACGGCAGCTCCGTCACGGTGTACGGCTGCCGCCGGCCCCGGACGTCCAGCTCGACCGCCGTACCGGGCGCGGCCAGCGCGGCGTCGACGTAGGCCAGCGCGATCGGGACTCCGAGCGTCGGCGACAGGACGCCGGAGGTCACCTCCCCCACCAGCGATCCGTCGGCGTCGAGGACCGCGGCGCCGGCCCGGCCCGCCCGGCGTCCCTCCCCCGTCAGCCCGACCAGGACCCGGGCCGGCTCGGACTCGGCCCGGGCGGCGAGCGCATCGCGTCCGACGAACTCCTTGTCGAGCGCGACCACACGGCGCAGCCCGGCCGCGAACGGGTCGGTGTCGACCGTGAGCTCGTGACCGTAGAGCGCCATCCCGGCCTCCAGGCGCAGCGTGTCCCGGCAGGCCAGCCCGGCCGGCTGGAGGTCGTGCGGCCGGCCGGCATCGAGCAGGACCCGCCAGAGCGCGGGTGCGTCGGCGCCGGGCACGTACAGCTCGAAGCCGTCCTCGCCCGTGTACCCGGTGCGCGCCAGCAGGATCTCGATCCCGGCCACGGCAGCCGGCGTGGCCGCGTAGTAGCGGAGCTCGTCGACGACGGCCGGGTCCGGGACGAGGCCGCGGACGATCTCGGCCGCCCGCGGGCCCTGGACGGCGACGAGCGCCGTGTCGGCCGACCGGTCACGGACCCGGACGTCGAAACCCTCGGCACGGCGGGCGAGCTCGGTGGCGTCGGCGCCGGCGTTGGCCGCGTTCACGACGACCAGGAACCGCTCCTCGGCGAGCCGGTACACAACGAGGTCGTCGAGCACGCCGCCGTCGTCGGCGCACAGCAGCGAGTACTTCGCCCGGCCGACGCGCATCGCCGACATCGCCCCGGTGAGCGCGTGGTCGAGCGCGGCCCCCGCCTGCGGGCCCTCGAACTCGACCTCGCCCATGTGCGACAGGTCGAACAGCCCGGCCGCGGTCCGGACGGCGTGGTGCTCGGCGAGGTCGCTGCCGTAGCGAACGGGCATGCGCCAGCCGGCGAAGTCGGTGAACGTCGCCCCGAGCGCCTCGTGCTCGGCGTCGAGCGGGGTACGGACGAGATGATCGTGTGCGGCGGTCATGCGGAGCTCCGGTGGGTGGTGCGACGCGGGATCACACGGCGCGGGCGCGGACGGCGGCGCCGGGTCGTCGGCGCGCGGGGTCGGCGTGTCGCGGTCGGGGATTCGCGGTCGGGAGTTGGCGGTCAGGGGTGCGGGTGCCCCGGGTCGACCCACGGCACCTCGACGGGATCGGCGACGCCCTCGATGTCGAGGTTCACCACGATCGGCTCCTGCCCGCTGCGGGTGAGCACGCACTCGAGCGGCTCGTCGTCGAGCGCGTTGATCTCCTGGTGGGGCACGTACGGCGGCACGAAGATGAACGAGCCGGGACCCGCCTCCGCCGTGTACTCGAGGTTCTCCCCCCAGCGCATGCGTGCCTTGCCCCGGATCACGTAGATGACGCTCTCCAGCTCGCCGTGATGGTGCGCCCCGGTCTTGGCACCCGCGTGGATGGTCACCGTGCCTGCCCACAGCTTCTGCGCGCCGACCCGGGCGTGGTCGATCGCCGCGGCCCGGTTCATGCCCGGGGTCTGCGGCGTGTTGGTGTCCAGCGCGTCGCCGGGGACGACCCGCACGCCGTCGGTGCGCCAGTCGTGGGAGTGCTCGTCGGCCGTGCTCATGCGGAGGAGCCTAGTGACGCGGCCGGTCACCACGCACCGGCCGGAGCGGGAGCGCCGGGGACGCGGCCCCCCGGCGCTCCGGTCCACGGTCGACGGGTCACCGCACGGGTTCGCCGGGCCGGACGGCCGTCGCAAGGCTCAGGCCGAAGCGGTCGAGCGGATCGGCCCACCAGCGGGTCAGCTCGAAGCCCGCGCCGGCCAGCATCTCCCGGACCCCGTTGCGGCGGAACTTCGCCGAGACCTCGGTGCACAGCTCCTCGCCCTCGGCGAAGCGCACCGTGAGACCGAGCTCGCGGACGTGCACCGTCATCGCCCGCTGCGCCCGCAGCCGCATCTCGATCCACTCGTTCTCCGCGTCCCACAGGGCCACGTGGTCGAACGCCTCGGGCTCGAAGTCGGCCCCCAGCTCCCGGTTGAGCACGTGCAGGACGTTGCGGTTGAACTCCGCGGTGACGCCGGCGGCGTCGTCGTAGGCCGGGACGACGACCTCGGGTGCGACGACCAGCCCGGTCCCCAGCAGCAGCTGCTCCCCCGGCTCCAGCACCGACCGCACGTGCGCGAGGAACTGCGCCCGTGCCGCGGGCAGCAGGTTGCCGATCGTGCCGCCGAGGAACGCGATCATCCGGCGGCCACCGCCGGGCAACCGGCCGAGGTCGCGGGTGAAGTCGCCGACGACGCCCCGCAGCTCCAGTCCCGGGTACTCCTCGGTGAGCTGGTCGAGCGCGCCGCGCAGGGCCGCCTCGCTGACGTCCTGTGGGACGTAGCGGCGCAGCGTCCCGGCGCGGGCGAACGCGTCGAGCAGCAGCCGGGTCTTGGCCGACGAGCCCGACCCGAGCTCGACGATCGTGTCGGCGCCCGACGCCGCGGCGATCTCGTCGACGCTCGACTCCAGCAGGGCCCGCTCGGTGCGGGTCGGGTAGTACTCGGGCAGCTCGGTGATCCGCTCGAACAGCTCGCTGCCGCGGGCGTCGTAGAACCACTTGGGCGGCAGGACCTTCGGCTCGGACGTGAGGCCCCTGGCCACGTCGGCGCGCAGGGCGGCTGCGGCGTCGGCGTCGGTCAGGTGGACGTCGAGCTGGACGACAGACATCGGACTCCTATCCGATCACCGGCGACGGCCCGGATCCCGCCGTCGCCGACGTCGCGCCCACGGTCGTGAGCGCGTCGAGGTGGTACCGGCCCGGTACGGCCCGTACGAGGTGCCGGTCGGGCACGGGGGCCCAGCCGGGGAGGTCGTCGAACGGCTCGGAGACGACGGTGACCGCGGCCGCGGCGGTCCCCGCGGCGGGCAGCACGCGCACGGACAGCGCGTGGTCCCACGCGGTCGCCCAGATCGCCGAGCCGTCGGTGAGCAGGAGGTTGAGCCGCGACCCGGGGGCGACGGCCGCGATCTCGGCGACGGTGGCGGCCAGCGCGTCGCCCGGGTCACGGCCCGCACGCAGCCGGTCGCGCACCAGCGCCCAGAGCAGGGCCGAGTCGGTGGGCGCGTCGAGGGTGAGCAGGTCGGTGACCGGAAGCCGTGCCGCGACGCCCGCCACCGACGCGGGCCATCCGCGGACGACACCGTTGTGGCTGAACAGCCAGCGACCCTCCGTGAACGGTGCCGCCGCGGTGCTCACCACCGGCATGCCCGTCGTCGCGGACCGCACGGCGGCCAGCACCGCGGCCGAACGCGTCGCCCCGGCCAGCGCGGCGAACGACGTGTCCGACCACATCGGCCGGTCGCTGCGGTAGCGGACCGGCGGCGCCCCCGAACCCGGGTACCAGCCGGCCCCGAACCCGTCGGCGTTGACGGTGCCGCCGCCACGCATGTCGCGCGGCGCCCACGACTGCCGCAGCAGCGCGTGCGACGGCTCCGTGAGCAGTGTCGACAGCGTCACCGGCGGGCCGAGGTACGCGAGATGGCGGCACACGCCGTCATCGACCCCCGGTCGGCACGCCGGACGACTCCGCCGCCTCGGCCGCCGACGCGTCGCGCGCGCAGCGGAACCCGGAGAAGATCTGGCGGCGGATCGGGTGGTCCCAGTTGCGGAACGTCGCCCGGACCGCCGACGGGTCCGTGCCGAACGACCCGCCGCGCAGCACCTTGTAGTCGCCGCCGAAGAACACCTGCGAGTACTCGGGGTACGGGAACATCTCGAATCCCGGGTAGGGCTCCCAGCCGCTGTCGCACCACTCCCAGACGTCGCCCAGCATCTGATGCACGCCCAGCGCCGACACCCCTGCCGGGTAGGCGCCGAGCGGCGCCGGCTGCAGGTGCCGCTGCCCGAGGTTGGCGTGGCCGGCACCGGGCTCCTCGTCGCCCCACGGGTAGCGCCGGGAGCGCCCGGTGGCGGGGTCGTGGCGGGCCGCCTTCTCCCATTCCGCCTCCGTGGGCAGGCGCTTGCCCACCCAGGCGGCGTAGGCCGCGGCCTCGTGGAAGCAGACGTGCACGACGGGCTCGTCGGCCGGCACCGGCTCGACGACGCCGAACCGGCGCCGCCACCACGTTCCCGACGCGTCGCGCTCCCAGAACTGCGGCGCCCGCAGGTCCGCCTCGACCCGGTGTGCCCAACCGCGTGCGCTCCACCAGCGCGGGTCGTCGTACCCGCCGGCCTCGACGAACGCGGTGTACTCGGCGTTGGTGACCGGGTAGGTGTCGATGACGAACGCCGGCAGGTCGACGGTGTGCGCGGGCCGCTCGTTGTCGAGCGCCCACGGTTCGGTCGACGTGCCCTGCACGAACGGGCCCGCCGGGACGAGGACCTCGCGCGCCCCGAGCCGCGCCGGGCCCGGGCCGGGCGGCGGGGGCTCGGCGTGCAGCACGGGCGCGCCCGCGCGCAGCTGGTGGGTGGCGAGCATGGTCTCGTCGTGCTGCTGCTCGTGCTGGACGATCATCCCGAACGCGAAACCGTGCTCGACGAGCCGGCGCCCGCGCAGCGGGGTCGATCCGAGCGCGTCGAGCGCCTTGTCGCGCACCTCGGCGACGTAGGCCCGCGCCTCCGGCGGGGTGAGCAGCGGCAGGTCCACGCGGCTCGCGCGGCTGTGCTGGAACGCGTCGTAGAGCCCGTCGATCTCCGGGCGCAGCGGCTCGCGGCCGCCGACGTCGCGGACCAGCCAGAGCTCCTCCTGGCTGCCGATGTGCGCGAGGTCCCAGACCAGCGGCGACATCAGCGGTGAGTGCTGCGCGACGAGGTCGGCCTCGTCGACGGCGTCGGTGAGCGCGATGCTGCGCGTGCGGGCGCGCTCGAGCAGCCGCACCACCCGGTCGCGGACGGCCGCCTCGCTCTCGATCGCGTCGCCGTCGGGCGCAGCGGGATCGGTGACGGTCGGCACCTCGGTCACGACGGGTCTCCTTCCGGGACGGCGGTGGACAGGGCGGCCGGCGCCACCACGCTGGTGAGCAGCGGCCACTCGTCACCGGTGTCGACGACGGGTTGCGGGCGCAGCCGTTCCTCGTCGAGCAGGTCGTCGGCCGGGCACCGGCCCCGCAGGACACGTCGCGCGGTCATGTCCTCGAGCGCGGTCACGACGTCGGCCGGGGCGCCCACCTCGCGCGCCGCGGCGCAGGCGAGCTCGAACACGGACCCGGCCGCCGCGGCCAACGCCGGGTCGGCGAGGGCACAGCGGGCCGCCTCGATCCAGCGGTCGGCGACGGGCCGGCTCAGCTCGAGCGCGCGCTCGGTGACCTCGCGCCGCGACAGCAGGGCGACCAGCACGGCGATGGGCAGGGCCCAGCCGGAACCGGCCTGCCCGTCGACGTAGCGGACCTCGAGGAAGCCGTGCGCCCGCACCGGCGGGAACAGCGTCGACACGTGGTAGTCGAGATCGGCCGTCGTCGGCGCGGTGGGCAACGCGCCCCCGATCCAGTCGGCGAACGTGACGCCGGGCGGCGCGTCCCACGGCCCGTCGTCGCGGCGCACGCACAGCAGCGGGGTGCCGAGCACCCGGGCGGCCCAGTCGGTGACCGGGTCGGCCGAGCGCGGGCGCGGCGGGGTCGTCCGCGTCGGGTCGGCGGAGAGCCAGCAGGCCATCCGCGACGACTTCCAGCCGGTCCGGCGCCCCGCGAGCACGGGCGAGTTCGCGAAGGCCGCCAGCAGCACCGGTCCGAGGGCGTGCAGGACCTCCCAGCGCAGCGGCAGGTCGGCGGCCGTCCCGACGTCGAGACACACCTGGACGGCCGTCGTCGAGCACATCCCGCTGCGGCCGTGCGGACCGCGGCGGTCGAAGGCGCGTTCCATCGCGGCGTAGCGCGGATGGTCGAGGATCCGCGTCGGCGGCCGGAGCGGGTCGGTGGCCCGCGGCTGGACGACGAGACCGCAGGCCGCGAGGCGGCGGTGGAGCTCCGCGGCGTCGGCGGCGGTGACGCGGACGAGCGAGTCCAGATCGGCGAGCGGCGGGCTGGCCAGCTCGACCTGGCCGCCGGGCTCGACCGTCACGGTCGATCCGTGCGGGAGCGGTTGGGCCGGGGAGGACGGGACGAGGGTGGTGGGGGCGTGCGGGCCGAGGGCCGAAGCCAGGCGCGCGCGGTCCGGCGGTGCCCCGGGGGCGGTGCCGGAGTGGACGAGCCATTCGAGCTCGACACCCTGCAGCCGCGGTGGGCCGTGCTTGAAACATACCGACGCCACGTACGCCTCCGCCTCCGACAGGCTGCGAAGCTGCCGCGCCGCCGCCGGCGTGTGCGACGGCGAGGACGCCGCGACTTCCACCTCGTGGACCACGGCGGAAACGGTACCCGCGGGGACCGACAGTTGCAGATGACCGAACAATGACGATCATGTGGCCGGCATCGGCTCCCCTGCAATCCGTACGTACGGAATACTGGAGGCGTGCCCCGCGTCAGCTCCGACCAGCTCGAGGCGCGCCGCCGTCAGATCCTCGACGGGGCGCGCGAGTGCTTCGCCCGCCACGGCTACGAGGGGGCGACGGTCCGGCGGCTGGAACAGACGACCGGGCTCTCGCGTGGCGCGATCTTCCACTACTTCCGCGACAAGCAGGCGTTGTTCCTCGCGATCGCCGAGCAGGACGCCCGCGTGATGGCGGCGGTGGTGGCCGAGCAGGGGCTCGTGCAGGTCATGCGGGAGCTGCTGTCCTCGCCCGACAGCCGCCCTGCCGGCTGGACGGGGACATATCTCGAGATGGCCCGCAAGGCGCGCACCGACGAGGCGTTCCGCGGGCACTGGCAGGCCTACTCCGCCGAGCTCACGACGGCGACCCGCGACCGGCTGGAGCGCCAGGCCGCGTCCGGTGCGCTGCGCGCGGACGTCGACCTCACCGTGCTCACCCAGTACCTGGAGCTCGTGCTCGAGGGCCTGGTGTCGCACCTGGCGATGGGCCTGCCGGCCGGTCATCTCGCGAGCGTGCTCGACGTCGTCGAGCAGTCGGTGCGCCGCACCACCGCTCCGGTGGACGGCGCGGGCGCGGTGGGCTGAGCCGCCGCGCCGTCCGGCCGCGGCGCCGCCCGCTGCGGGACGAGCCGGACGAGCCGCCCCACCCGTTCGGCGGTGCTGTCACGGACCGGTCACGGCGGGTTGACCCGGGTCACTCCGGCTGCGAACGTGAGCACCGTCCGCTGGGTGCAACGGCGCACCCGGTGGGCGCGAATCAGGCCGCGGCAGGCTGCCGGCCCACCTCGTCGGCGATCCGGGTCGCCGCGCGCTCGTCGGCGCGCCGTCCCCATCGGCTCGTGCACACCACCCCGAGGACGGCGACGGCGATCCCGCACACCGTCACCACGACCCACGCCGTGTGGCTCGCCTCCGCCAGCCCGACCGCGCCGGGGCCCGTCGTCCGCGAGGTGACGATCGCGCCCAGCACCGCCACACCCAGCGCCGATCCGACCTGCCGGCACGTCGAGGCGACCGCGGCCGCCACCCCGGCCTGGCTGACCGGCATCCCGGAGACGGTGGCGTTGGTGATCGGGGCGTTGACCATGCCCGAGCCGATCCCGAACACGACGTAGGCGACCAGCAGCAGGCCCAGCGACGTCGTCTCGGTCAGCCCCGTCAGCAGGGCGCCGCCGGTGGCGAGCCCGAGACCGCCCACGATCAGCGGAATCCGCGGGCCCCGGGTGCCGACCAGCCGTGCCGACAGTGGTGGCAGCAGCGCGACCGCGGCGGCCATGGGCAACGTCAGGAGCCCCGCGTGCAGGGCGCTGTAGCCGCGGGTCGTCTGCAGGTAGAGGGCGTTGAGGAAGAGGAACCCGGCCAGCGCGGCGAACGCGGCGATCGCGATGACGGTGGCCGCGCTGAACGAGACGCTGCGGAAGAACCGCGGATCGAGCAGCGGCTCGCGGCGGCGCAGCTCGACGGGCACGAGCACCGCCAGCGCGACGACCGCGACCGCGGCGGACCCGAGGATCCACGGCGACCCGATGCCACGCACCGGCGCCTCGATGATCGCGAAGGTGACGCCTGCGAGCAGCAGGACGACCAGCACCTGGCCGATCGGGTCGATGCGGCGCGGTCGCTCGGCCCGCGACTCGGGCACGAACCGCGCCGCGAGCACGACGACGACCAGCGTCACCGGCACGTTCACCCAGAAGATCGACCGCCATCCGACGGCGTCGACGAGCACCCCGCCCAGCAGTGGGCCGAGCGCCATGCTGATCCCGGCGACGCTCCCCCACGCCCCGATCGCCTTGGCCCGGGCCCGCCGTTCGGTGAAGACGTTCGTGATGATCGACATGGCGACGGGGTTGAGCATGGAGCCGCCGACGGCCTGCAGCATCCGGAAGGCGATGAGCGACCCGGTGTTCGGGGCGAGGCTGCACAGCAGCGAACCGAGACCGAACAGCATCAGACCGGTCTGGAACACCCGACGACGGCCGATCCGGTCCCCGGTCGAGCCCGCGAGCATGAGCAGGCTCGCCAGCACGAGCAGGTACGCGTCGACGACCCACTGCAGACTGCTCACCGAGGAGCCCAGATCGCGCGAGATGGCCGGCAGCGCGACGTTGACGATCGTGTTGTCGAGGCTGACGACGAAGAGACTGGAACAGCAGATCGCGAGGATCACCGAGCGCGTCCGCGCCGTCATCTCCGGCATCCCGCTCCGTTCGTCGTGGCGTACCGAACAGTTAGCACGCTACAACTAATTGGCGACCGGATCCCGGCCGGGACGACGAGATCGTCGACACGCTGCGGCCCCCGCGGACCGCGCTACCGCCCCTGGACACCGACGGCGGCGAGGGACGGCGACGGTCGGGCTCGCGCCGGCCCGTCGCCACTCACGACCGTGTCGCCGACAGCCACCGGGTGCCGCGACGCCACGCTCCCGGCCGCGACGCCACGCCCGATGTCAGTCGCCGGCGGCCAGGGCCCGCAGCCGGCGCAGCTGGGCGGCCCGCTCCGCGGCGAGCGCCCCGGCGGGATCGACGCCGTCGGCCACCCCGGCCAGCAGGGCGAGCGTCTCCCGGGCGGCGCCCGCGGGTGCGGACGTGAGGGCGGTGACCGCGGTGTCGGTCGCCGCGTCGAGCTGGTCGACGGGGACGACCTGCTGCACCAGGCCGATGGCCAGGGCCTCCTCCGCGCCGATCCGCCTGCCCGTGAGGCAGATGTCCACGGCCCGCGCGTACCCGACCGCGCGGACCAGCGGGAACGTCCCGCCCAGGTCGGGCACGATGCCCAGCGCCGGCTCGGCCATGCAGAACTGCGCGTCCTCCGCCGCGATCCGGATGTCGCAGGCGAGTGCGAGCTGGAAGCCGCCGCCGATGGCGTGCCCCTGCACGGCCGCGACGGTCACCCGCGCCGGGTCGCGCAGCCACACGAACCCGGCCTGGAACGCGGCGATGGCCTCGTCGCCGTCGGCGTCGGAGAGGCCGGCGATCGTGCCGACGCCGGGGTGGCCGTCGATCCCCTCGGGGGTGAACATCCGCCTGTCGAGCCCGGCGGAGAATGCCCGCCCGGCCCCGCGCACGACGACCGCGCGCACCTCCGCGGGCAGGCCCTCACCGATGGCGGCGAGGGCCTGCCACGTGTCCGGGGTCTGCGCGTTGAGCCGGTCCGGCCGGTCGAGGGTCACCGTCGCCCGCACGCCGTCGACCGTGAGGACGACCCCGCCACGCGACAGCAGGTCCGCGTCGACCGCGGGAGCCGGTCCGTCGGTCACAGGGTCCACCGAGTGCGCAGAGGTCACCGAGTCCGCCTTTCGTCCAGGGCGGGCGGGCCGAGCGCCCGTCCCGGTGGCCGACGCTACCCGGTCGTCTCCGGGTGCCCCGGCGGTGCGCGTCGGACCAGGACGCGCTGCAGGGGCGGGTCGAACCGCGGGCCCGCGTCGCGGGCCGGTACCACCTACTTCTTCTTGGTGCGGGTCGCCCCGCCACGGCCGCGCAGCGTCACACCGGTCTCGCTCAGCACCCGGTGCACGAAGCCGTAGGACCGTCCCGTCTGCTCGGCCAGGGCCCGGATGCTCGCCCCCTTCTCGTACTTCTTCTTCAGGTCGGTCGCGAGTTTGTCCCGTTGTGCGCCGGTGATCCGGGCGCCCTTCTTCAGGTCGGCCACGTCATTGACCTCCTCTGCCCCGCCGCGGGCCGTCCGCGGCCCCCGAGCCCCGCTCGGCTCGCGGTGCGGCAATGATCGACCACGGGGTAGGAACGTGCCAGATGATCGACTCGATGATCGGTGAACGGTTCCCCCGAACGGATCACGCGGATGGGTGATCATCGCGGTCGGTGGCGATCGGACGCGGTCATCCGGGTGTCGCGGTCCCGAACGACCACGGACGGGGGCTCGCGAGGGTCAGGCGAGCTGGACCAGCTCGAGGTAGTCCGCCGACCACAGGTCCTCGGTTCCGTCCGGCAGCACGATCACCTTGTCGGGGTCGAGCGCCTCCACCGCGCCGGGGTCGTGCGTCACGAGGACGACGGCGCCCGCGAACCGGCGCAGCGCGTCGAGCACCTGCTCGCGGCTGGCCGGGTCGAGGTTGTTGGTCGGTTCGTCGAGCAGCAGCACATTGGCCGAGCTCGACACGAGGCCGGCGAGGGCCAGCCTGGTCCGCTCGCCGCCCGACAGCGTCCCCGCCCGCTGCTCGAGCTGTTCGCCGGAGAACATGAACGTGCCCAGCACCGTACGCAGCTGCTGCTCGGGGGTGTCGGGTGACGCGTGCCGGATGTTCTCCCAGACCGTCGCGTCCATGTCGAGGGTGTCGTGCTCCTGCGCGAAGTAGCCGGTGCGCAACCCGTGCCCCGGGACGACCTGCCCGGCGTCGGGGACCTCGGTCCCGGCGAGCAGCCGCAGCAGCGTCGTCTTGCCCGCACCGTTGAGGCCGAGCACGACGACCTTGGCCCCGCGGTCCACCGCGAGGTCGACGCCGGTGAACACCTCGAGCGACCCGAACGCCTTCGACAGCCCCTCCGCCGTGATCGGGGTCCGCCCGCACGGCGCGGGGTCGGGGAACCGGATCTTCGCGACCCGGTCGTTCTTCCGCTCGGGTTCGAGCCCGGCCAGCAGCTCGTCGGCGCGGCGGGCCATGTTCTTGGCCGCGACGGCCTTCGTCGCCTTGGCGCCCATCTTGAGCGCCTGGGTGTGCAGTGCCGCGGCCTTCTTCTCGGCGTTGGCGCGCTCGCGGCGGCGGCGCTTCTCGTCGGTGGCGCGCGCGTCGAGGTAGCGCTTCCAGTCCATGTTGTAGACGTCGACCTCGCCGCGGGTGGCGTCGAGGAACCACACCTTGTTGACGACGGCGGCCAGCAGGTCGGTGTCGTGGCTGATCACGACCAGCCCGCCGTCGTGCGCGGACAGGAACTGCCGCAGCCAGGTGATCGAGTCGGCGTCGAGGTGGTTGGTCGGCTCGTCGAGCAGCAGCGTCGTACCGCTGGGGGCACCGCCCCCGTCGGTCGCGGCGAACAGGATCCGGGCGAGCTCGACGCGGCGGCGCTGCCCGCCGGAGAGGGTGGCGATCGGCTGGCCGAGCACGCGTTCGGGCAGCCCGAGGTGGGCGCAGATCCGGGCCGCCTCGCTCTCGGCGGCGTACCCGCCGAGCGCGGCGAACCGCTCCTCGATGCGGCCGTACTCGCGGACGGCCTTGTCGTTCTGCGCGCCGTCGACCAGCTCGGCCATCGCGGTCTGCGCCTTCTCCATGCGGCGCAGCAGCTCGTCGAGGCCCTTCGCGGAGAGCACCCGGTCCTTCGCCGTGACCCGCAGGTCGCCCTCGCGCGGGTCCTGCGGCAGGTAGCCCACCGGGCTGTTGGCCCCGACGGTGCCGCCGTAGGGCTCGGACTCCCCTGCCAGCACCCGCATCGACGTGGTCTTGCCGGCGCCGTTGCGCCCGACGAGACCGATGCGGTCGCCCGGCTGGACGCGCAGCGTCGCCCCGGACAGCAGGATCCGGGACCCGGCACGCAGTTCCATGTCGGTGGCGGTGATCACGAAGGAGGCTCCAGAATCCGGGGGACGGTCGCGGGAATGCGGCACGGCGGTCGACGACGACGGGCGCTACCCGATCCGGATCACGACGTCCAGGGTACCGGCCGTGTCGCCCCGGTTTCCCGCCGCGTCGGCGCGGGGTCGGCCACATCACGCCGTGGACCCGGTCACCCTGGTTAGGGTCACGACATGGACGAAGCCCTCGCCCCGGCGGCGACGACCCCCCAGGACCTCATCGGCCGTGCCGCGCTCGTGACGGGCGCGAGCCGGGGCATCGGGCTCGCGATCGCCGCCGAGCTGCTGGCCCGCGGCGCATCGGTCACGATCACGGCGCGCAAGGAGGCCGTGCTGGCCGAGGCGGCCGAGCAGCTGCTCGGCGGGCCCGCCGGGGGCGACGCGTCGCGGGTGCTCACCGTGGCGGGCAACGCGGGCGACCCCGCGCACCGCGAGGAGGCCGTCACCCGGACCGCCGACACGTTCGGCCGGCTCGACGTACTGGTCAACAACGCGGGCATCAACCCGATCTACGGGCCGCTGATGGACGCCGACCTCGACGCCGTGCGCAAGATCTTCGACGTCAACGTCGTCGCGGCGCTCGGCTACACGCAGCTCGCCCACAAGGCGTGGATGGCCGAGCACGGCGGCGCCGTCGTCAACCTCGCATCCGTCGGCGGGCTGCGCTCCACCGGCGCGATCGCCGCCTACGGCGCGTCCAAGGCCGCGCTCATCCGGCTCACCGCCGAGCTCGCCGCCGAGCTCGGCCCGGGGATCCGGGTCAACGCCGTCGCGCCCGCGGTCGTCAAGACCCGGTTCGCGACGGCGCTCTACGCCCACGACGAGGAGGGCGTCGCGTCGTCCTACCCGCTCAAGCGGCTCGGTGAGCCGCGTGACGTCGCCGCGCTCGTCGGGTTCCTCGTGTCGGACTCCGCGGCGTGGATCAGCGGTGAGACGGTGCTGGTCGACGGCGGTCTGCTCGCGGCCGGCGGGACGGGCTGACGCGGGCGTCCGGGACGGCCGGTCCGCGGCCCGTCGACGACGTCCTCGTCGTCGGGGCGGGCCCGGCCGGGCGTGCCGTCGCGGCCGCCTGTGCGGCCCTCGGCCTGCGCACGACGCTGCTCGACCCGGCGCCGCGGCGCCCGTGGCGCTCGACGTACGCGGCGTGGGCGAGCGAGCTGCCCGCGGACCTGCCCGACGCCGTCGTCGCGTCGAGGTCGCCGGGGCGGGCCGTCGCCCTCACCGAGCACCGGCTGGGCCAGGACTACGTCGTGCTCGGCACGCAGCCGCTGCGCGCCCACCTCGACGAGGCACTCGGTCGGGGCGGGGCGCGGGTCGTCGCGGGCCGGGCGGTGGCGATCCCCTCGCCGCACCGGGTGGTGCTCGACGGCGGCGGGTCGCTCACCGCGCGGGTCGTCGTCGACGCCGGCGGCCACCGACGCCCCCTCGGGACGACGGACTGGCGCCGGCCGGCGGCCGCGGAACAGACCGCGCACGGGGTCGTCGTGCCCGCCGAGGTCGCGCTGCCGCTGGTGGGGCCCGGGGAGGCCCTGTTCATGGACTGGCGCCCCGACCACGGCGAGGACGGCTGGCCCACGTTCCTCTACGGCGTCGCGCTGGGCGACGGCACGGTGCTGCTGGAGGAGACCTCGCTCGCGCGCCGGCCCGGGCTCGCCCTGGAGGACCTGCGCAGACGGCTGCACGCGCGGCTGGCCCGGCACGGCGTCGCCGTGCCCGACGGTGCACGCGTCGAGCGGGTGCGGTTCCCCGTCGACACCCCTCGCCACGACCGCGACGGCGTACTCGGGTTCGGCGCGGCGGCCCCACTGGTCCACCCGGCCACCGGCTTCAGCGTCGCGACGGCGCTGGTGCTCGCGCCGCGGGTGGCCGGCGCGCTGGCCGCGGCGCTCGCCGAGGGCGACGACGGGGCCGACGCGGCGGCCCGGGTCGACCGGTCGGTGCTCTGGACGCCGGCCGCGCGGGCCGTGCACGCGCTGCGCCGGCGCGGGCTGGAGGCGTTGCTGCGCATGCCCGCGCGCGACGTACCCGCGTTCTTCGACACGTTCCTCGCACTGCCCGACCGGCACCGCCGGGCCTACCTCGGCGCCCGCGACGACCTGGGCGCCACGCTCGCGGCGATGACCGCGCTGTTCGGCCGCTCGGGCTGGCCGCTGCGCGGGCGGCTCGTCGGACCCGCGCTGCTGCCCGCGGCGCCCGCGCGGGACCCCGAAGCGGGTGACGACCGCGCGCCGGGTGCCCGCGGCCGACGCTACCGACGGTAGCCTCCGAACACGGACAGCGAGAGTCGCACCGTCCGCGGCATCGGAGGACCCATGCCCGCCTACAAGACCATCGTCGTCGGCACCGACGGGTCGGCGACCTCGTTCGCCGCCGTCGAGCGGGCCGCGTCCGTCGCCGCGGACAGCGGGGCGAAGCTCGTCGTCGTGTCGGCGTTCACCCCGTCCGACCCGGGTGACACCGCGGGCGCGGAGGACGCGCTCAAGGGCGAGGCCCACCTCGTTCGGGGTTGGACGCCCGCGGAGGAGGCGCTGCGCGAGGCGGCCGACCGGGCGCGCGCGGCCGGCGCGGGTGAGGTGTCGACCCACGCCGTGGACGGCGCGCCGGTCGAGGTGCTGCGCGCGGCGGTCCGCGACCACGGGGCCGACCTGCTCGTCGTCGGCAACCGCGGGCTGAACACGCTGTCCGGCAGGCTGCTCGGGTCGGTCCCGTCGGACGCGGCGCGCCGCGCGGGCGTCGACGTGCTGATCGTCCACACCACCTGAGCGACCCGTGCCAGACGGCCCGGAGCCCGGCCTCGCCGAGGCCGTGCTGGGTGGTGCCCGCACCCTCACCCGTCCGCAGGTGATCGCCGCCGCGGGGATCGACCCCGAGGAGGGCGAGCGCCTGTGGCGCGCGCTCGGCTTCCCCGAGCCCGCCGACGACGACGTGCTGTTCACCGACCGCGACGTCGAGGCCGTCCGGGTCATGCAGCAGCTCGGCGACGCCGGGCTGCTGCCGCCGCGGGTGCGCGAGGCCGTCGCCAGGGCGGTCGCACAGGACATGTCGCGGCTCGCGGAGTGGCAGGTCGGGATGCTGCGCACGGTGCTCTCCGGTCCGGCGGGCGAGCGCTCCCCCGCCGACCTGGCCGCGGCGCTTGTCCCGGAGCTCGGCCGGCTGCAGGACTACGTGTGGCGCCGCCATCTCGCCGCCGCGTTGGAGCGGGCGGCGCCCGGTGCCGCCGACAGCGACACCCGTCCGCTCGCCGTCGGCTTCGCCGACATGGTCGGCTTCACCCGCGCGACGCGCCGACGCAGCGCCGCCGAGCTCGACGACCTGCTCGAACGCTTCTCCGCCCGGACCGCCGGGGTGATCGCAGAGGGGCGCGGACGGATCGTGAAGACCGTCGGCGACGAGGTGCTCTTCGTCGCCGACGACGCCGCGACGGCCGCCGGGATCGCGCTGGCGCTCGACGAGCAGGTCGCCGCCGACGACCTGCTGCCGCCCCTGCGGATCGGGCTCGCCGCGGGCGAGGTGCTGGCGCGTTTCGGAGACGTGTTCGGTGAGCCGGTGAACATCGCCGCCCGGCTGACGGCGCAGGCGCGCCCGGGCACGGTGCTCGTCGACCGGGAGGTCGCGGCGGCGCTCGACGGTGACGAGCGCTTCCGGGTCCGGCGGCTGCGGTCACGATCGGTCCGCGGCTACCGGCACCTGCAGCTGCACGCACTGAGCAGGGCGTGACGCGCTCGTGAGTGGCGGTGGTCGCCATGGCGACAGTCACCGTGGCGACCATCGCCACTCACGGGTCAGACCCGGAAGCCCAGCGCGCGCAGCTGCTCGCGGCCGTCCTCGGTGATCTTCTCCGGGCCCCACGGCGGCATCCAGACCCAGTTGATCCGGATGTCGTCGACCAGGCCGCCCGACGGACCGCCGGTGAGCGCGGCGCGGGTCTGCTCCTCGATGACGTCGGTCAGCGGGCAGGCCGCCGACGTCAGCGTCATGTCGATCACCGCGGTCTTCTCCTCGACCGCGAGCCCGTACACCAGGCCCAGGTCGACGACGTTGATCCCCAGCTCGGGGTCGACGACGTCGCGCATGGCCTCCTCGATGTCCTCGAGCGACGCGTCACCCGGTGCGCCCTCGCCCGCGGCGGCAGGGGGCTCGGGCATGCCGGCCGCGCCGCGCACGACCTCGTCGGCCGCCGGCTCCGCCGCGGCTGTGTCGGCGGACCGCTCCGCCGCGGCTGTGTCGGCGGGCCGCTCCGCCGCGGCTGTGTCGGCGGGCCGCTCCGCCGCGGCTGCGGCCTCGTTCGCCGTCTCGCTCATGCGGTGGCTCCCTTCCCGTCCTGCACCCGTACGACGGCGTCCTTGAACGCCATCCACCCCAGCAGCGCGCACTTGACGCGCGCCGGGTACTTCGCCACCCCGGCGAACGCGATCGCGTCGCCGAGGACGTCCTCGTCGGGTTCGACCTTGCCCCGGCCCTGGGCCATCTCCTGGAACGCCGCGAGGATCCTCATCGCCTCGTCGACGGTCTGGCCGACCACGAGGTCGGTCAGCACCGACGCCGAGGCCTGGCTGATGGAGCAGCCCAGCGTCTCGTGGGAGACGTCGAGGACCTTCTCACCGGCGTCGTCGAGCTTGACGCGCAGCGTGATCTCGTCGCCGCACGTCGGGTTGATCTGCTGGGACTCCGCGTCGAACGGGTCCTTCAGCCCGGAGCCGTGCGGCGACCGGTAGTGGTCCAGGATGATCTCCTGGTACATCTGCTCGAGCTGCATCAGTCGCCCGTCCCCGCACCGGCCACGCCGAAGAACTCCTGCGCCGCCCGCACGCCCTCGGCGAGCTGGGTGACCTCGTCGACGGTGTTGTAGCAGTGGAACGACGCCCGGACCGTCGCCGCGACGCCGAACCTGCGGTGCAGCGGCCACGCGCAGTGGTGCCCGACGCGCACGGCGATGCCGCGGTCGTCGAGGACCTGTCCGACGTCGTGCGCGTGCACCCCGTCGACGACGAACGCGACCGTGCCGCCCCGGCTCTCCAGGGTCTCCGGCCCGATGATCCGCACGCCCGGCAGGGCCCGCAGCCCGTCGAGCGCGACCTGCGCCAGCTCCAGCTCGTGCGCGTGCAGGGCGTCCATGCCGATCGCCGACAGGTAGTCGACGGCCGCGCCCAGGCCCACGGCCTGCGACGTCATCGGCACGCCCGCCTCGAACCGCTGCGGCGGCGGCGCGTACGTCGAGCCCTCCATCCGGACCAGCTCGATCATCGACCCGCCCGTGAGGAAGGGCGGCATCGCCTCGAGCAGCTCGGTGCGACCGTAGAGCACGCCGACGCCGGAGGGCCCCAGCATCTTGTGCCCGGAGAACACCGCGAAGTCGACGTCGAGGGCCCGCAGGTCGACGGGCATGTGCGGGACGGACTGGCACGCGTCGAGGACGACGAGGGCCCCCACCGCGCGGGCCCGCCGCACCAGCTCGGCGACCGGCGCAACCGAGCCCAGCACGTTGGACTGGTGGGCGAACGCGACGACCTTGGTCCGCTCGGACAGCTCGAGCGAGTCGAGGTCGATGCGTCCGGAGTCGGTGACCTCGTACCAGCGCAGGGTAGCGCCGGTCCGCCGGCACAGCTCCTGCCAGGGGACGAGGTTCGCGTGGTGCTCCAGCTCCGTCACGACGATCTCGTCGCCGGGGCCGAGCGCGAACCGCTCGGACTCGGCGCCCAGCCCGGTGCGGACCGAGGAGTTGCTCATCGCGTAGGCGACGAGGTTGATCCCCTCGGTGGCGTTCTTGACGAAGACGAGCTCGTCGGGCTCGGCCCCGACGAACGCGGCGATCCGCGAGCGGGCCGACTCGTAGGCGTCGGTCGCCTCCTCGGCGAGCAGGTGCGCGCCGCGGTGCACCGCGGCGTTGTGCTGCTCCAGGAACTCACGCTCCGCGTCGAGCACCTGGCGCGGCCGCTGCGACGTCGCACCCGAGTCGAGGTAGACCAGCGGGCGGCCGTTGCGGACCGTCCGCGAGAGGATCGCGAAGTCCGGACGCAGGGCCGCCGGGTCGAGCCGGGTCAGGCCCGCGCCCGCCGGGGCCTGCACCGCGGTCACGAGGCGACCTCGACTCCCGCCGCCGCGCCGGTGAACTTCACGTAGCCGTTGGTCTCGAGCTCGTCGGCGAGCTCGGCGCCCCCGGACTCGACGATCCGGCCGCCGGCGAAGACGTGCACGACGTCGGGAGTGATGTGCTTGAGGATGCGGGTGTAGTGCGTGATCAGCAGCACCCCCACGTCGCCGGCCGCCTTGTAGCGGTTGACGCCCTCGGACACGACGCGCAGGGCGTCGACGTCCAGGCCCGAGTCGGTCTCGTCGAGGATCGCGACCTTCGGCTTGAGCAGCGACAGCTGCAGCACCTCGTGGCGCTTCTTCTCACCGCCGGAGAAGCCCTCGTTGACGCTGCGCTCGGCGAAGGTCTGGTCGATCTCCAGGGCGTCCATCGCGCCCTTGACCTCCTTGACCCAGGTGCGCAGCTTCGGCGCCTCGCCGCGCACCGCGGTGGCCGCGCTGCGCAGGAAGTTCGCCATCGACACGCCGGGGACCTCGACCGGGTACTGCATGGCGAGGAAGAGGCCCGCGCGGGCGCGCTCGTCGACCGACATCTCGAGCACGTTCTCGCCGTCGAGGAGGACCTCGCCGCCGGTGATCTCGTACTTCGGGTGCCCGGCGATGGCGTAGGCCAGCGTGGACTTGCCGGAGCCGTTGGGCCCCATGATCGCGTGGGTCTCGCCGGCGCGGACCGTGAGGTCGACGCCGCGCAGGATCTCCTTGGCGCCCGCGTCGGTGGTGACCGACGCGCGCAGGTCCTTGATCTCCAGAGTGGACATGGTGTTCTCGATGACTCCGTGGCTCTGTGAAGCTCTGTGGCGGGTGGGGGCGGTCCGGGCTCTTCGCCGGGACCGAGGCGCTGTCGCCGGGACTCAGGCGCCGGTGACGGCCAGCTCGGCCTCGACGGCGGCCTCGAGGCGCTCGCGCAGCTCGGCGAGCGGGATCCTGCTGAGGATCTCGCCGAAGAAGCCACGGACCACCAGGCGGCGCGCGACGTCCTCGGGGATGCCGCGGCTCTGCAGGTAGAAAAGCTGCTCGTCGTCGAACCGGCCGGTGGCGCTGGCGTGGCCGGCGCCGGCGATCTCGCCGGTCTCGATCTCGAGGTTCGGCACCGAGTCGGCCCGCGCGTGCGCGGTCAGCACCAGGTTCCGGTTGAACTCGAACGTCTCGGTCTGCTCGGCGGCCGCCCGGATCAGCACGTCGCCGATCCAGACGGTGTGCGCGTCGGTGACGCCCTCCTTGCCCTGCAGCGCGTTCTTGTAGAGGACGTTCGAGCTGCAGTGCGGCGTCGAGTGGTCGACGAGCAGGCGCTGCTCGAGGTGCTGGCCGGCGTCGGCGAACCCGAGGCCGAACAGCTCCGCGGACCCGCCGGGGGCGGTGTAGGTGACGGTCGGGCTGACCCGGACCAGGTCGCCGCCGAAGGCGATGGACGTGGCGACGATCGTCGCGTCCCGGCCCAGCGCGATGTGCTGGCCGCTGACGTGGACGGCGTCGTCGGCCCACTCCTCGGTCACGATGACGACGAGCTTCGAGCCGTCGGCGACGACGAACTCGATGTTGTCGGCCAGCGCGCCGGACCCGCGACCCTCGACCACGACGGTGGCCTCGGTGTGCGGCGTGGTGCGGACCTGCAGGTGCGCGACCGCCGTGGCGCCGGCACCGGGGCCGTTCAGCGTGATCGTGACCGGTTCGGGCGTGCCGTCGAGGGTCACGACGGTCGCCTCGCGGAACGCGGACCACGCCTGCGCGGCGACGCGATCGGCAGGGACGCCGCCCTCGCCGATGCGCGCGTCGTCGCGGCCGACGGTCTCGACGGTCACGCCGGTACCCGCACCGCCCGCCGACACGTCGACCGCGGCGGTGCCGTCGAACGTCGCGGTGCCGTCGTGCAGGCCGCGCAGCCGCTTCATCGGCGTGAAGCGCCAGTTCTCCTCACGGCCGCCGGGGACCTCGAAGGCCTCGACGTCGTAGGAGGTGAACCGCTCCATCGCACCGGCGGGCGGAACCCCGCCCTGGCCGTACCGGCCGGCCTCCGCGGCGGCGGCGACAGTGTCGGGCGAACTCATCCGACCGAACCCTCCATCTGCAGCTCGATGAGCCGGTTGAGCTCCAGCGCGTACTCCATGGGCAGCTCGCGCGCGATGGGCTCGACGAACCCGCGCACGACCATGGCCATGGCCTCGTCCTCGGTCAGGCCGCGGCTCATCAGGTAGAACAGCTGGTCGTCGCTCACCTTGGAGACCGTGGCCTCGTGGCCCATCGAGACGTCGTCGGTGCGGACGTCGACGTAGGGGTAGGTGTCGGACCGGCTGATCGTGTCGACGAGCAGCGCGTCGCACTTCACCGTCGAGCGCGAGTTCTTCGCCCGCGCGTTGACCTGGACCAGGCCGCGGTAGGACGTGCGGCCACCGCCGCGGGCCACCGACTTCGAGATGATCGTCGACGACGTGTTGGGCGCCAGGTGGACCATCTTCGCGCCGGCGTCCTGGTGCTGGCCCTCGCCCGCGAACGCGATCGAGAGGACCTCGCCCTTGGCGTGCTCGCCCATGAGGAACACGGCCGGGTACTTCATGGTCACCTTGGAGCCGAGGTTGCCGTCGACCCACTCCATGGTCGCGCCCTCCTCGGCCTTGGCGCGCTTGGTGACCAGGTTGTAGACGTTGTTCGACCAGTTCTGGATGGTCGTGTAGCGGCAGCGGCCGCCCTTCTTCACGACGATCTCGACGACGGCCGAGTGCAGCGAGTCCGACTTGTAGATCGGCGCCGTGCAGCCCTCGACGTAGTGCACGTAGGCACCCTCGTCGACGATGATCAGCGTCCGCTCGAACTGGCCCATGTTCTCGGTGTTGATCCGGAAGTAGGCCTGCAGCGGGATGTCGACGTGCACGCCCGGCGGCACGTAGATGAACGACCCGCCCGACCACACGGCCGAGTTCAGCGCGGAGAACTTGTTGTCCCCCGACGGGATCACGGAGCCGAAGTACTCCCTGAACAGCTCCGGGTGCTCGCGCAGGCCGGTGTCGGTGTCCAGGAAGATGACGCCCTGCTCCTCCAGGTCCTCACGGATCTGGTGGTAGACGACCTCGGACTCGTACTGCGCGGCGACACCGGCGACCAGGCGGGCCTTCTCGGCCTCCGGGATGCCCAGCTTGTCGTAGGTGTTCTTGATGTCCGCGGGCAGGTCCTCCCAGGAGGCGGCCTGCTTCTCCGTCGAGCGGACGAAGTACTTGATGTTGTCGAAGTCGATCCCCGACAGGTCCGAACCCCAGCGCGGCATCGGCTTGCGCTCGAAGAGGTTGAGCGCCTTGAGCCGGAACTCGAGCATCCACTCGGGCTCGTTCTTCAGGCGGGAGATGTCGGCGACGACGTCGGCCGACAGGCCGCGACGTGCGGACGCCCCGGCGACGTCCGGGTCGCTCCAGCCGAAGTCGTACCGGCCGAGCGTCGCGAGCGTCTCCTCCTGCGTCAGCTGAGGCTGCACCTCAGGAGCGGTCGTCATTCGGGCTGCCTCCCTGTCGGGACCGTGGTGGTCGGCCCAGTGGTGGTCGTGAGGGCGTGATCCTCCGGCGGCACGGGCACCGTTGCCCGCGGCCCGGAGTGATCCGTACCGAGCCGCCGCAGGACGTCGGGTGCGCCCTCCAGCGGAACGTGCGTGGTGCACGCGGCGTCGCCGCGCGCGATGGTGGCCAGCCGCTGCACGTGGGTGCCGAGCAGCTGGGCGAAGGCCCTGGTCTCTGCCTCGCAGAGCTCCGGGAACTCGGCGGCCACGTGGGCCACCGGGCAGTGGTGCTGGCACAGCTGCACGCCGTGCCCGGCCTCCCGGGCCTGCGCAGCGTAGCCCCGCGCCGTGAGCAGCTTGGCCAGCGCGTCGGCCCGCGCGTCGGGCGAGGAGACGCGGCGGATCTGCTCGGCCTGCGGGCCGAGCAGCTCGAGCACCCGGTTCTCGGCGAACGCGCTCACCGCGCCGCCGCCCACCGTCTCGGCGAGGAACCGCAGCGCGCTCGCCGCGAGGTCGTCGTAGCCGTGGCCGAACCGGACCCGGCCCGCGTCGGTGAGCAGGTACTCGCGAGCGGGACGGCCCCGCCCGCGGTTGGCCCGGCGCGAGGCCTGGCGGGCCTCGGCCTCCCCGTCGGCGATCAGCGCGTCGAGGTGGCGACGCACCGCCGGCGCCGAGAGCTCCAGCTCCGCGGCGACCGCCGCCGCCGTGATCGGGCCCTGCTCGAGCAGCAGCCGCGCGACGGCCAGGCGGGTGCCCCCGTCGGCGGCGGCGCCCTGGTCGGGCCCCTGCTCGTCGACGGGCCGCTCCCCCGCATCGGGACGCCCGGCTGTTTTCACAACACCAGTGTTGCGTATTTACCCGCCACTCGGCAAAGGGGGTCGCCCGACGGGTGAGCGGCGTCACCCGGCCATCCGGTCGCTACCCTGCGACGCATGGCCGTACCGGGGCTCGAGACCTCCGGGCCCGGCGCCGTCCCGTCCTCCGGTCCGCAGCCCGCGCCGTCGCGCCCACGCGCCCGCGACCGCCGCGACCCCTCCCGGATCGCCCGCCGGTTCGGCCTGACCGGTGCCCTGCTCATGGCCTTCGGTGCGCTCGGAGCCGGCGCGCTGCCCGTCCCCAACCCGCTCAACGGCCTGCGCATCCTCGGCCTGCCGGGCCGCAACGTCACCGTCGCGATCGCCATCACCTACGCGGGCATGGGCATGCTCGTGCTCGCGTGGCTGTGGATCGGCCGGATGCTCAACGAGCGTGGCGCGGTCCACCCGGCGCCCGACCGTCGTCAGCTCGCCCGCACGGGCATCGTCTGGGCGCTGCCGCTGTGCTTCGCGCCGCCGTTGTTCTCCAAGGACGTCTACAGCTACCTCGCGCAGTCGGCGATCACCGCGCGCGGCATCGACCCGTACGTGCTGGGTCCGGCGCAGGCACTCGGCGTCGACGACCCGCTGACCCGGGCGATCCCGACGATCTGGCGCGACACCCCGGCGCCGTACGGCCCGTTGTTCCTGGGGCTGGGCCGCGGGATCACCGCGCTCTCGGGCGACGACGTCGTCCTCGGCCTGTTCCTGCACCGGGTGCTCGCGCTCGCGGGCGTCGCGCTGGTCATCTGGGCGCTGCCGAAGCTGGCCCGGCGCTGCGGCGTGGAGCCGGGGCTCGCGCTGTGGCTCGGCGCCGCCAACCCGCTGGTGCTGTTCCACCTGGTCAGCGGCATCCACAACGAGGCGCTGATGATCGGGCTGATGCTCGCGGGGCTCGAGCTGGGCCTGCGGGCGCAGACCCCGCTCGGCTGGCTCCCCGGCGCCGCGCTGATCACCGCGGGCGGGGCGGTCAAGGTGCCCGCCCTGCTCGCGCTCGGCTTCCTCGGCGTCCACCTCGCCCGCGCGCGGGGCGGGCGGGTGCGCGACGTCGCCTTCGTCGCGGCGGTGCTCGCCGCCGTCGCGGCGGTCGTCCTCGGCGCGCTGGGCTGGGTCACCGGGCTCGGGTTCGGCTGGGTGCACACCCTCGGCACCGCCAACAGCATCCGCAGCTGGATGTCGCTGTCGACCGACCTCGGCCAGCTCTCCGGGCAGCTGGGCATCCTGGCCGGGCTCGGCGACCACACCGACAGCGCGCTCACCCTCACCCGCGGCATCGGCGGCCTCGCGGGCGCGGCACTGTGCGCGGTGCTGCTGTTCGCGACGCTGCGCGGCCGCGTCGACCCCGTCACGGGCCTGGGCGCCGGGCTCGGCGCGGTCGTGCTGCTCGGGCCCGTCGTGCATCCCTGGTACCTGCTGTGGGCGGCCATCCCGCTCGCGGCGACCCGGGGCCTGCCGCGGTACCGCAGGCTCGCGCTGGCCGCCTCGGCCGTGCTGGCGGTGATGGTGCCGCCGACGGGGGCCGACTTCGACTTCCGCGCCTACCAGCTGCCGATGGCCATCGTCGCCGGCATCGCGCTACTGGCCGTCGCCGTGCTCGTCGTCCGCGGCCGGCACCGCGCGAGCGCCGGCCCCGGCGCGGGAGATCATCACGACGCCCTCGCCGGGGCGCCCCCGGCGTCGTGACCGGCGTCGCTCCGTAGACTCACCGTTCGTGAGCTTCCCTGCCGGCGCGCCGTCGTCCGCGGCGGCCGACGCGGCCGTCACGGTGCGCGGCCTGGTCAAGCGGTACGGGCCGACCACCGCCGTCGACGGCGTCGACCTCGACGTTCCCGTCGCGAGCGTGCTGGCCCTGCTCGGGCCCAACGGCGCGGGCAAGACGACGACGGTCGAGATCTGCGAGGGCTTCCGCCGGGCGGACGCGGGCGAGGTCCGTGTCCTCGGTCTCGACCCGGCGGGCGCACCGGACGCGCTGCGGTCCCGGATCGGTGTCATGCCGCAGGGCGGCGGCGCCTACCCGGGTGTGCGCGCGGAGGAGATGCTGCGGCTCGTCGCCACCTGCGCGGCGCACCCGCTCGACGTCGGCTGGCTGATCGACGTGCTGGGCCTCGGCTCGTGCGCGCGCACCCCGTACAAGCGGCTCTCCGGCGGCCAGCAGCAGCGCCTCGCGCTGGCCTGTGCCGTCGTCGGCCGCCCCGAGCTGGTGTTCCTCGACGAGCCGACCGCGGGCATGGACCCGCAGGCGCGCCGGCTCGTGTGGGACCTGGTCGAGGCGCTGCGCCGCGACGGCGTCGCCGTGCTGCTCACCACGCACCTCATGGAAGAGGCCGAGGCGCTGGCCGACGACGTCGTCATCGTCGACCACGGCCGGGTCGTCGCCCACGGCACGCCCGCCGAGCTCACGGCCGCGGGCGACCGGCAGGAGCTGCGGTTCCGGGCCCGCGCCGGGATGGACCTCGACGAGCTCGCGGCCGCACTGCCCGCGGGCTACCACGCCGCCGAGACCGCGACCGGCCGCTACGTCGTGCAGGGCCGGATCGACCCGCCCGTGCTCTCCGCGATCACGTCGTGGTGTGCCGACCAGGGCGCACTCGCCGACGACGTGCAGATCGCGCGGCGCAGCCTCGAGGACGTCTTCCTCGACCTGACCGGACGGGAGCTGCGGTCGTGACGGGGCACCCGGGGGCCGCGCCGACCGAGCCCCGACGAGGGAGTGGGATGACCGGCCCGTTGCGGTTCGAGCCCGGCACCTTCACCGCGCGCCCCGGCCGCGGGTCGCTGCCCCGGATGCTCGCCGCCCAGTCCGGCGTCGAGCTGAAGCTCGCGCTGCGCAACGGCGAGCAGGTGCTGCTGACCCTGCTCATCCCCGTCGTGCTGCTGGTCGGACTGACCCTCGTCCACGTCATCGACCTGCCCGAGCCGCGCGTCGACGGCGTGATCGCCGGGGTGTTCGCCCTCGCGGTCATGTCGACGGCGTTCACCGGCCAGGCGATCGCGTTCGGGTTCGACCGGCGCTACGGCGTCATCCGCAGGCTCGCGGCGACCGCGCTGCCCCGCTGGCTGCTCGTCGCCGGCCGGCTCGCGGCGGTCCTGGGCACGGTCGCGGTGCAGGTCGTCGTGCTCGGGGTGATCGGCGCGCTGCTCGGCTGGCGGCCCGACGCCGGGGAGATCGGGCTGGCGCTGGTGCTCGTGCTGCTGGGCTGCGCGGCGTTCGGCGGCCTGGGCCTGCTGCTCGGCGGGACGCTGCGCGCGGAGATCGTGCTGGCCGTCGCCAACGTCATCTGGTTCGTCCTGCTGCTCGGCGGCGGGATCGTCGTCCCGCTCGACTCGCTGCCCACGGCGGTCGCCGCCGTCGCCGCGTACCTCCCGTCCGGGGCGCTGGCCGAGGGGCTGCGGATCGCGCTGGCCGGGACCGCCGGCTCGCTGACGCAGTCGGTGCTGGTCCTGGTCGCGTGGACGGTCGTCGGCGCGGCCCTCGCGGCCCGGTTCGTCCGCCTGCACTGAAGGGGGCGTCTGCTCGGGCCGGCGCCGGGGGCCGTCCGAGCTGCGCCTACCATCGGGCCGTGGCCCGTCCCTCCCTGCTCGACCGTCTCCCCGTGACCCCGCCCGCGCTGATGCGTCGGCTCGCGATCGCCGCCGTCGTCGCGCAGATCGGTATCGCGGTCACCGGGTCGGTCGTGCGGGTGACGGGGTCGGGGCTGGGCTGCCCGACGTGGCCGCAGTGCTTCCCCGGCAGCCTCGTGCCCGTCGCGCACCCCGAGACGCTGCCGCTGCACCAGTGGGTCGAGTTCGGCAACCGGATCCTGGCGATCGTGCTGGTCGTCGTGTCGGCCGCGTGCTTCCTCGCCGCGCTCGGCGCCCGGCCGCGGCGCCGCCGGCTCCTCTGGCTGGCCGCCGCGATGCCGCTGGGCGTCGTCGCGCAGGCCGTCATCGGCGGGCTGACGGTGCTGGCCGGGCTCGTCTGGTGGAGCGTGATGCCCCACTTCCTCGCCTCGATCGTGCTGGTCTGGCTCGCGGTGGAACTGGTCGCGGAGGCCCGCGACCGTGCCCCGACGCGGCCCGTGGTGCCGCGGGCGGTGCGCGCGCTGGTGATCGTGTCCACGGTCGCGCTCGGCGCGCTGCTCGTCGCCGGGACGCTCGTCACCGCGGCCGGGCCGCACGCGGGCGACGCCGCCACCCCACGGCTGGGCATCGGCGTCCCTGCGCTCGCCCAGCTGCACGCCGACCTGCTGTTCGGCTACCTGGGGCTGGTCGTCGGCCTCGGCTTCGCGCTGTGGGCCACGGGGGCCACCCCGCGGCTGCGCCGCCGCTACGGGGTCCTGGTCCTGGTCGTGCTGCTGCAGGGCGCGCTCGGCGGGATCCAGTACGCCCTGGGGGTGCCCGAGGCACTCGTCTCGCTGCACGTGCTGGGTGCCGCGCTCGTGACCGCCGCCGCGGCGGCCGTGTGGACGGCCACCCGCACCCCGGTGGCGGCCGCGCCCGACGCCGCGCCCGACGCCGCGCCCGACACCTCGACCGGAACGCGCGCGGCCGACCCCGCCGGGGCCCCGACCGGTGCCGGAACCGCCGACGCGGCGTCGGCGTCCCGCCCGCTGGCCGACGCCGCGACCGGCCGCGACGAGCCCTGACCGACCGTCCGTGGCGCCACGGCCGTGGGCCGTGGCGCGGACGGGCATGATCGGCGGCACGACCCCGGCACGACCCGGACACGA
>Ga0182736_1001201_pt1 | contig 27527 bp, 23 predicted proteins | sample eDN5th30CKraftBY_FD_128882 | JGI IMG/M metagenome (GOLD analysis project Ga0182736, IMG submission 128882) | Enriched backyard soil microbial communities from Emeryville, California, USA - eDNA 5th pass 30_C Kraft BY (version 2) (version 2) | ecosystem: Environmental > Terrestrial > Soil >...
GATACGCCCGCGGTCACACGCAATTTGGGTAGTCCTCTCGTCCATCGTGGGCTGCCTAAAGAGTGCCCTCATAGGCCCCATCGAGCTTGGCTCGCGCACGGTCTGCCGCCCGAAGGTGTTGAGGACACTGGTTCAGCACGAAATAGCATCGGCCCAGCGCTACGCGCTGCCGCCGGGTCTACAAGGGAAACCAACGATTCGCTGGCGCAACGCGATTGAAGCGTTAGCGAGAAAGCGCGCGCGGACCCGCTTCACCCGTCGGCCGCGAAGCGGGCTGGAGCTATTTGGTGCTGAACCAGTTGGCTGTGTGGTGCGATGTGGCAGACCGTACGCGAGCCAAGCCCGGTGATTGTGATGAGGGCACTCGTTAGGCGAGTGCCACCTAGGACGAGAGAACTACCCAAATTGCGCGTGACCGCGGGCGTATCAGTAGCTGCTTTCTTTGGTTACTTTCTTTGCAGCAGCAAAGAAAGTGACTGCCGCCCCGCACAGGGGCAGTGCTAATAGACCGACACGAACGCAGGATTCCACGAAAGCGGAAGCGAACAAGCACAAAGCCCGACGCGAATACCGAATCCAGCGAAGAAGAAAACACGCACGAAAAAGGGCAAAAAACATCAAGAACAAAACTTAGCCAGCAACCCTAACTGCGCGTTGCGAATAGACTTACCCGGACGGCGCTTCCGATAATGCCCATCGCTCTGCATGACCCAAGCCGATTGATTATCGCCAAGACAAACCGATAACCCTTCAGCAATAACCCGCCGCTTCAACCGCCTATCGCGAATTGGAAACGCCACTTCCACACGACGAAAGAAGTTGCGATCCATCCAGTCAGCGCTCGACAAAAACACATCTTCCCTGCCATTCGCATAGAAGTAAAAAATCCGATGATGCTCGAGAAAGCGCCCGACGACTGACCGAACCGTAATGTTCTCCGAAAGATCCTCGACGCCGGGCTTCAACGAACAAACCCCGCGCACGATCAGATCGATCTTCACGCCCGCATGCGAAGCCTCGTAAAGCGCGGCAATAACCGTAGGCTCGAGCAGAGCATTCATCTTCGCGACGATGCGCGCACGCCGTCCCGCCCGCGCATGCTCGGCCTCGGCGCGGATCGCATCGATCAGCTTCGCATGTAGCGTGAAAGGCGATTGCCATAACTGATGCAGCGGAATCTCTCCGCCAATGCCCGTCAGTTGCTGAAAGACGTGATGCACGTCCTCGCACATTTCCTGATCGGAAGTCATCAGACCGAAGTCGGTATAAAGACGCGCCGTGCGCGGATGATAGTTGCCCGTGCCCAAATGGGCATAACGCTTCAACACGAACTTGCCGCCTTGCGACACGCGCCGCACGATCAGCATCATCTTCGCGTGGCACTTATGGCCGACGACGCCATACACCACATGCGCGCCAACCGCTTCGAGCTGCGACGCCCAATTGATGTTCGTCTCTTCATCGAAGCGCGCGAGCAGTTCCACGACGACCGTCACTTCCTTGCCATTGCGCGCGGCCTGCATCAGCGCATCCATGAGCGGCGAATCGGTGCCCGTGCGATAAATCGTCTGTTTGATCGCGACGACCTGCGGATCCTTCGCGGCCTGAAGCAGCAGCTCCAGCACCGGCTGAAAACTCTCGTACGGATGATGCAAAAGGATATCGCCCTGATCGATCGCATCGAAAAGATTCGACGTGTTCACGATCGCCTTCGGCACCGACGGAATATGCGGCACGAACTTGAGATCGGGTCGATCGACCATCTCGGGCAACTGCATGAGCCGCACGAGATTCACCGGCCCGTTCACGCGATACAGATCGCGTTCGCTCAGCTGACCTTCGTCGAGCAGACGCCGCACGAGATGCGGCGGCGTTTCCGCCGACACTTCGAGACGCACCGCGTTGCCCAGATGCCGCGCCGGCAATTCGCCCTGCAGCGCGACGCGCAGATTGGTGATTTCGTCCTCATCGACGAAAAGCTCGCTGTTGCGCGTGATGCGAAACTGATTGCAACTGCGCACGACGAGATGCGGAAACAGCTCGTTCACGAAGTGCTGCATGAACGAACTCAGCAGCACGAAACCATGCGGATAGCCCGACAGCGCTTCGGGCATGCGAACGAGCCGCGGCAGCGCGCGCGGCGCCTGCACGATGCCCATCATCGCCTGACGGCCGAAGGCATCGGTGCCTTCCAGCTCGACGACGAAGTTCAGGCTCTTGTTCAGCACGCGCGGAAACGGATGCGCGGGATCGAGCCCGATAGGCGTCAGGACGGGGAGCAGTTCGTTGTAGAAGTAGTCGCGCGCCCATCCGGTCTGCTGTTCCGTCCAGTCCTCCGCGCCGTGAAAATAGATGCCTTCCATTTCGAGCGCCGGCAGCACGATGTCATGCAGCATCGAATATTGCTGGCGCACGAGCCGTTGCGCGCGCTCGGAGACGAGGTCGTAGACGTGCTGCAGCGACATGCCATCCGGCGAGAGCGAGCCGGGGTTGTCGCGCATCTGCTCTTGCAGACCCGCCATACGGACTTCGAAGAATTCGTCGAGATTGCTGCTGGTGATGCAGATGAAACGCAGGCGTTCCAACAGGGGAACCGTCGTATCGGCGGCTTGCGCGAGGACGCGCTCGTTGAAACCTAGTATGCCCAGTTCGCGGTTGAAGAGCGGATAGCGTATGGACATCGGAGGGAGGGAAGGTGTCTCGATCAGATGGGCAAGGGAACTCTCGGATGCTCTCACAGTATGATGTATTTTTTATGACATAACGGATGTCACAAATTCTACTCACATTGCGGATAGCGTTGCCAGCGCAAACGCGCGGTTCCGAACGGGACGGCAAGGCCCGCTCGCCAACCCGGCATAGAATAGAATTCGTGCGCTGCAGCAGCGCCGCTGTGACAGTGCTTCCCCCCACTTCACGATTTCTGGATATCCGATGGTCACACATCCCCATCTACTTGCCGCGGTCGACCTCGGATCGAACAGTTTCCGGTTGATCGTCGGACGGGTCGAGGAAACGCCCGCCGGCAGCCAGATCTATCAGGTCGACGCGCTGCGCGAGCCCGTACGTCTCGGCGGCGGCCTCTCCAAGGACAAGATGCTCGACCGCGCATCGCAGGTGCGCGGCTGGGACGCGCTGAAGCGCTTCGGCGAACGTCTGCGCGATTTCCATCCCGACCAGGTGCGCGCCGTCGCCACCAACACGCTGCGCGTCGCGAAAAACGCGCCCGACTTTCTCGCCGAGGCGGAAGCCGCGCTCGGGTTTCCGATCGAAGTCATCGCCGGGCGCGAGGAAGCGCGCCTCATCTACGCGGGCGCCGCGCATTCGGTGCCGGCGAGCGCGGGCAAGCGGCTCGTGGTCGATATCGGCGGCGGCTCGACGGAATTCATCATCGGATCGCATTACACGCCGATCCACATGGAAAGCCTCTATATCGGCTGCGTGAGCCATAGCCGCCAGTTTTTCCCGGCCGGCAACGTCGACGAATACACGATGCGGCAGGCCGAACTCGCCGCCAAACGCGAGATCCAGATCATTTCGAGCGAATACAAGGGCACCGGCTGGGATCAGGCGATCGGCTCGTCGGGCACGGCGCGCGCGCTCGCGGAACTGATCGAGGCGAACGGCTTCAACGACGAAGGCATCACGCACGGCATCTCGCGCGGCGGGCTGGAGAAGCTCAAGCGCGCGCTCATCAAGGCCGAGAACGTGAACCGGCTGAAACTCGTCGCGTTGAAGCCCGATCGCGTGCCGGTGCTGGCGGGCGGGCTGTCGATCATGCTCGGCGTGTTCGAGGAACTGGGCATCGACTATGCCGATACGACCGATGCCGCGCTGCGCCTCGGCGTGCTCTACGACCTGCTCGGACGCTCGCAGCATCAGGACATGCGGACGGTGACGGTCGAAGGCTTCAAGCGCCGTTATGGCGTCGATGCCGCGCAGGCGGAGCGCATCGGCGAACTGGCGATCAGCTTCTACGACCAGCTCGGCGAACCCGACGAAGACGTGCGCGAGGAGAACCGCATGTTCCTCGCGTGGGCCGCGTCGCTGCACGAGATCGGACTGTCGATCGCGCACAGTGCGTATCACAAGCATTCGGCGTATATCGCGAGCAACGCCGACATGCCGGGGTTTTCCCGCACCGATCAGGCGCGTCTCGCCGCGCTCGTGCTCGGCCACGCCGGCAAGCTCGGCAAGCTCGCGCAGGCGCGCGACGTCGAATGGACGCTGCTGTTTTGCCTGCGGCTCGCCGCGCTGCTGTCGCGCCGGCGCACGGATGTCGGGCTGCCCGGCATCGAAGTGAGGCAGGCGAGTGGCGGTTTCGAAGTGCATCTGCCGAACGAGTGGGTGGCGAACAATCCGCTCACCGACTACAGCCTCGTTCAGGAAGCGATGGAATGGGAGAAGATCGGGCGGCCGTATCGCGTGGTCTATACGGGCGACTGATTTTCGCGTCGTGAGAAAAGCGAAGGCCCCGTCGAGTCGACGGGGCCTTTTGCGTTTCAGGGCTTCAACGTCCCTGCATGTCGCCGATGAAATGCCGCGCGTAACGAGCGTTGATATCGGACAGACGGAAGAGCGTGAGGAAGTCGGCGGTGTTGAAATCCGGATCCCATGCCGGCGCGCCGCAAATCCTCGCGCCGAGCCGCAGATAACCCTTCACGAGCGGCGGCGGGCTCACGTTCGCGCCGGTGCGCAACTCCTCGACGGGCAGCGGCGTGTGCGGGAACGCGCGGTACTCAGGGGCGGTGAGCGCATCGGCGGGTAGCGACGTGTAGAGATTCGCGGCGTAATGACCGCCGTCGATCATGCCGACGCTCGCGCAGCCGAGCATCGTCTCATAGCCGTTTTGCATCATGTACGCGGCGAGGCCGCCCCACAGCGACATGATCACCGCGCCGTTGCGATAATCCGGATGCACGCACGAGCGTCCTACTTCGACGAGCTTCGGGCGCAGGTGCGTGAGGCGCGACACGTCGAATTCGCTTTCAGCGTAGAGACGCCCGATGCGCGCCGCCTGATGCGGCGGCAGCACGCGATACGTGCCCACGACCTGCAGCGTGTCGAGATCGCGCACGAGCAGGTGATCGCAATAGGCGTCGAAGGCGTCGACGTCGAGCCCTGCGGGGCCGGACAGACGCGCGCCCATTTCCTCCGAGAACACGCGAAAGCGCAGGCGCTGCGCGTCGCGCAGGGCGTCGTCGTCGCGCGCCCACGCGACTTGCAGGCGCTCGCGGCCCGTGTTCGTTTCCGACGTGCGCGGAAGGTGGCGGCGCGAATCGAGCGAGAGCGATGACGCTCCGAGTTGCAGGAAAGGCGTCGGCAGTTCTTGCATTGGCGTTCCTCGACAGGACGTTGCTGTGGCTTCAAGTCCTCGCCAATGTAGTAATGCACAGTGACGCTCGCATGGCATCGCAATGACGTTTCGATGAAACGACATCCGCATGAACGCGAGCTTACGACGCCTGAAGCAGGTCCGGATTGATGACCGCGCGCAGCACGCTTTGCCCGTCGCCGCCGCGCGTGCGCGACTGGAGCCACCAGATGCCCGACTTCTTGATCGACCAATCCGCTTCGTGGCCCGTCATGAGGAGCGCGGCCACCCGGCCGAGCGTCGGCTGATGCCCGATGACGACGACCGTCTCCGCAATGCCGTCCGGCCAGCCCGCCGCATCGAGCACGGCCTGCGCGCCGTTGCCGGGCGCGAGCGCGTCGACGACGCGATAGCGGTCGCCGAAGGCTTCGGCCGTCTGGATCGTGCGCGTCGCGGGACTGGCGAGCAGCACGGCGTCATCGTCGATGCGCGCCTTCAGCCACTTTGCGATGCCTTGCGCCTGTTTGCGCCCGCGCGGCGTGAGCTGCCGCGCGAGATCGCTCGACGCCTGATCTTCTGCTTCGGCGTGTCGCCAGAGAATGAGGTTCATCGATTGTCTCCGGATGATGAGGTTCGCTTTCGGATGCAGCAGAAAGTTGCGTGCCTGAGTTCGGCATTGCGGACGCGGGTCAGGCACGCTACAATCTGCGGCTCGTCGGAGCGTAGCGCAGCCTGGTAGCGCATCTGATTTGGGATCAGAGGGTCGAAGGTTCGAATCCTTTCGCTCCGACCACGATACACGAAGGGGTTACAAGTTACGGCTTGTAACCCCTTTGTCTTTTCTACGCTCTTCCAGGAGTCTCAATGCGCGCTGTTTCCGCCTTCGCTTGCGCCGTTTTCTTCACGCTCGGTCTCGCCGCCTGTGCGGAGTCTGGCCATCAAAAGCACGAACCGAAAGATCCGCCCGACTACAAGGGCGTGCCGACGGACATGACGCCGCCGTCGATGATCTCCGATCCTGCCAAGCCTCAGTAAGCCCCGCAAAGACGAAGCCCCGATGCGGGCGCACCGGGGCTTCTGACCCGCGCCAACCGTTCGCGCGGAGATACGGCACGGGCTGCCGCCAGTCTAGGAATTCGAGCGCGTCACGGCTGTATGCGCTTGTTTCCGTGCGTAACGGGATGCAAGGCGCGCCTCGTGCAGGGATGCAAGAAACCGTAATGCGTAACCCTTTCCGTTTCGGCGATTTCGGCGGGATTCATCCAACGAAACTTTTGCCGCTCGGGTATCATCGCCCGAACTTGTTGCAAAATGTATCTGTCATGGATCTGCTCTGGATTTTTGCTGCTGTCGCGCCGCTCGCCGTCGCTTCGCTCGTGGCGTTTGCCGCGCATATCGATCCGTTGTCGGGGCATTGGCGCACGTGGGCGCCGAAAGACCGCTGACGGGCGTTACTGCTTGCAGCGGATCACCATCGAACGGTTCTTGATGTTCGCGCCGAAGATCCCGCCCACCGTGCCGCCTGCGGTCGCGCCGTTGTCGGCATCCTTCGAAATCACGTCGTAACCATACGCGCCGCACGTTTCACCCGCCTGCTTGTAGCAGGCCGCCCAGCTCGTCGCCGCGTCGCCGCCGCTGCAGTTGATCGCGAAGCCCGTGTCGCCCGAAGGCAGATAGGTCATCGTCGGGCCGCTCGCGCAGCCGGCCAGCGCGCCGGTGAGCGCGAGAGCCGCGCCGAGCGCGGCAGTGTTGATCCTCATCGTCAATCTCATCGATCTTCCTTAAAGCGGCCGCCGGCTGTCAGCGCGGCGGCAGATAGCGCGCCGGGTCCGTCGAGCGGCCCATGTAGCGCACTTCGAAATGCAGCATCGTGCGATTGCTGTCGGTGTCGCCCATTTCGGCGATTTGCTGGCCCTGCTGCACGGTCTGGCCTTCCTTCACCAGAAGCACGCGATTGTGGGCGTAGGCGGTCAGATAATCGTCGTCATGCTTGACGATCAGCATGTTGCCGTAGCCGCGCAGACCGTTGCCGGCGTAGACGACATTGCCGCTCGCGGCGGCGACGACGGGCGTGCCCGCCACATTGGCGATGTCGATGCCCTTCGAGTTCTTGCCGTCGAAGCTGCGAACGACGCTGCCCTGCGCCGGCCACACGAGCGTGACGCCCGGTCCGGCCTTGCTCTGCGAGGACGCCTGCGCGCCGGCTTCGCTCTTCGTGCTGCCCGTTGCCGCCGCACCCGATGAATCCGCGGTGCTCGCGCTGCTCGCAGGCGGCGCGATACGCAGCACCTGTCCGACCTCGATGGCGTCGGGATTCGCGAGCCCGTTCCAGCGCTTGATGTTCGCGATCGTCGTGCGATTCTCGCGCGCGATTTTGGAAACCGTGTCTCCACGCTCTACACGATAGAAACCCGGCGCGACCGGCCCCGTTCCACAAGCGGCCAACACTGCGATGAGCGATGCGCAGACGAGCCGTCGAATTGTTTTTTGCAAACCTGACCTCGCAAAGCATCGCCGCGAGCAGTGCGTGCACAGCCGCGCGGCGAATCGAAAGGCAGGATTTTACCGTCTCGGGTTTCCCCGGACAGAATGACGCCGCTTCGCCTACGACTGCTCGCCGACGACGAGCCGCAGCGAAGCCGTCTCCGTCTTGCCCGGCGCGAGCCAGCGCAGGCCGCGCCCGTTGTGGATGGCATCGGGCAGGCCGATCCACGGTTCGACGCAATAGAAGTCCGATGCGTCGGATTCGGTCCAGGTCGTGACCGCGTACCACGGCACGGAATCGGGCTGCTGCAACTCGAAGGCGATCGTGCGCTTGAGGCCCGGCAGATTCAACAGCACCGGTTCGTCGGACTGCCGCGTGAGGCAATGAAACGTATCGACGATGCCCGGATCGGCGAGCGAATAACGCGGCAGGCCGGGCTCGGCTTCGGTGATCGAGCCGTCCGGAAGCTGACGGCGCCGTTCGGTATGCGGCAGCGCGACGCTGCTCTCGCCGCGCTGGCCGTGCGGCAGATGAAAATAGAAGTGATGCCCGGCGTAGTAGGGCAGCGCGACCTCGCCCGGATTCGACGTCGTCAGCTCGACTTCGAGCGTATGGCCGTCGACGATGCGGTACGCCGCCTCGAAGCGGAACGCGAACGGATAGCCGTCGCGGGTGGCGTCGCTGTCGACGAGCGTCATGCGCAGGCCGTGGCCGTCGGCGTCGCGCGTGTGGGAAAAGGGCAGGTTGCGCGCGAAGCCGTGCGTCGGCAGCGCATGCACGATGCCTTCCGGATCGCGCCACTTGCCGATTTCGCCATCGACGAAATGCCGTCCGAGAAACGGAAAGAGCAGCGGATTGCCGCCGCGGATCTTCGCGGGATTGGACCAGTCGGCGGCGTCGGGCCAGTGCACGACGGGCTTGCCGCCGACGCGCCAGGTCATGAGGCGTCCGCCCGCGTGCGGCGCGAGCTGGATGGCGGCGCCGTCGCGCTCGATTTCGATGATGTCGGATTCCGGTGACATGATGGCAGGCGCTCCGTTGGATGGCGAGACGCCGCGCACGCTCCTGAGCGACGCGGCTTAACCCGACGATTCTGCCTTGGAATTCTGTCCGGAAAAACCCTTTGCGGGAAATTGCGACTAAGCAAGGCTTATGCAATATGTTGTTATATGCTCCCTGTGTTGGGAATCAGACGGACAAGGAGTAACCATGGATCTGGCGATGGCAATGGGCGTCGCGATGTTCGGGCTCTTCGGGGCAAGCACGGCGCTTTTCCTCTACAAGCTGAAGGCCTGACGGGCGATCGCCGAATTGCGAGTCCGCGTCCCGTTCGGAGGCGCGCTCGCTTTCGTATTGCCTGTCATCGACTTTCGATAATGCTTCGTTTTGCCGACGATTGACTGTCGGCGCAATTTGTGTGCGGTAAGCGCTTGGCGCTCGATTTAGCCGACGGCATAATCGGTCCCGTTTGCGCGCCGTATCGACTCATCCTTCCTGTTCCACATTCCCTGTCCGGCATCTTTGGCTTCGCGTGACGCGAGGAATGGAACTGCACGGCGCGTCCTCCACCTTCCCCGAAAAAGGACCGACGCGTGACTTTGTGGTTTCTCGTTTTCTTAAGCGTGCTCCAGGGCGTAACCGAGCTCTTTCCTGTCAGCAGCCTCGGGCACACGCTCCTCGTTCCCGGCCTGATCGGCATGCACATCGACAAGCACGCGCCGCAACTGCTGCCGTTTCTCGTCGCGCTGCATCTGGGCACGGCCGTCGCGCTGCTCTGGTATTTCCGTGAACGCTGGATCGCGCTGATCCGCGGCTTCTTCGCGTCGCTCGGCGGACGCAAGAACGACGATGGGCACATGATGCGGGCGCTCATCATCGGCACGATTCCGACGGGCATCGTCGGCTTGCTGCTCGAGAAGCGGCTCGAGGCCATCTTTCACGATCTGCGGATCGTCGCGGCGGCGCTGATCGTCAACGGCGTGCTGCTGTGGCTCGGTGACCGTCTGCAGCGAAGCCGCGCGACGCGGGCGCCGGAAAAGCTCACGTTCAGGCAGGCGTTTCTGGTCGGGCTCGCGCAGATCGGCGCGCTGATTCCGGGCTTTTCGCGCAGCGGCCTGACGATGATCGCGGGCGTGGGCGCGGGTCTCACGGCTGAAGCGGCGGCGGAATTCTCGTTCCTGCTCGGCACGCCGATCATCTTCGCGGCGGGCGTGCTCGAATTGCCGAAGCTCTTTCACGCGCCGGGACAACTCGCCGATTCGGTGCTGGGCGGGGTGCTGACGGGCATCGCGGCGTATCTGAGCGTGCGCTTCCTGATGCGCTACTTCGAAGGCCACGGCAAGCTCGCGTCGTTCGGCGTGTATTGCGTGATCGCGGGAATCTTCTTCCTCGGCTGGTTCATGATGCATCCGCAGCCGATGTGACGAGCCGGGACAAGGGCAGCGGCGAATGAGGTAAAATCGCGATCTCTTCTGATTCGCGGCGGTTTTTGCGGTTGTCTCGCGTCTTACTCGCGTTGCTTCCGCCGCGCGCTCCGGTTCTCCGCCCTTAGCTCAGCTGGATAGAGCAACGGCCTTCTAAGCCGTAGGTCACACGTTCGAGTCGTGTAGGGCGGGCCAAACGGCCTGCACACAGGCAAAAGCCCAGTCTTCCTTCGGCCGGGCTTTTTGCTTTGCGCTCCGCGCAAAGCAAGCAGCGAGGCACCATCGCCTGGCCCGCTTCCTGCCCGTCCTTCCCCCGCGTGCGCGCCCGATCCCCGCAACTCCGCGCCACACAACGCTTCACAAATTTAACCATCTCGTACAAGCAGACGTGCCGCCCATCGACGGTGCGCCGATGCGTCATCGTGGCGCGCGGTGCGCCACAACGGTGACGGTGCGTACCGCATCGTCGAAAGAGGGTGACTTGAACAATCGAGCATACGAAACCAGCCCGGCGCAATGCTCGCTATGGAATCGCAAGAAGCTGCGCCTGCAACCGGAATCGCGCCGCGTGCTGCTCGCGCTGCCGGAACGCGTGCTCGGCGCGTCGCTTGCGTCGCTGTTCGAGCTGAAGGGCTTTCCGGCGCAACTTGCGGCGGATGTGTCATCGGCCAGAAACATCGTCGAGCAATGGCGTCCGCATGTGCTTTTTCTCGATACGCGCATCGGAGGTTCCGGCAACTACGCGCTGGTGCGGGCGCTGCGCGAAGCCGATGACGACGCCACTCGCCTCATCATCGCGATGAGCGGTTTCCTGCCCGAAGAGCCGATCGCGCATCTCAAGGAAGCGGGTTACGACGGGCATTGCCGCCGTCCGTGTCCCGTATGGCAGATGACCGATCTGCTCGACGAGTTCTTCGCCTGTCACGCGGTTCGCTGACCCGCGCGGACCGCATCGCGCGCGCATACCCGCGCGGGACGAACACGACGTTGAGCGCGATCATCGCGACGAGGCTCGCGGCGAGCATCATCCACGACATCGAGAAGCCGCCGCTCACGTCGCGCACGATGCCCGCGACGACCGGCGCAATCGCCGCGATCACGAACCCCACGCCCTGCACGAACGCGACGAGCCGCGCGGCCAACGCGGGATCGTCGGCGTGATCGAGCGTCAGCACGAGCGAAAGGGCGAACACACCGCCAAGGCCCGCGCCGAGCAACGCGACGACGGCGAGCGGCGCGGCAAGCGGCGCCACTAGCAACAGCGCGAACCCCGCGAGTTGCGCGGCGAGGCCGAGCGCGATCCACGGACGACGATCCCTGCCGCGTCCGAAACGCGCCGCCGCCATCGGCAACAGCAGCGCGGACGACGCCTGGAACGCCGTGAGCATCGCCAGCAGCGCGCCGCTTTCGGTCACGCCGCGGCCGAGTTGCTGGTAATACGCGGGCATCCACGCGACGAGGCTCGTATAGCCGCCATTGACGAGCCCGAAGAAAATCCCGAGCGTCCACGCGCGACGATTGAGAAAGAGCGACGGCGCGGGCTTCGCGCGGCCCGTCGATGCGACGCGCGGCAACGCATCGGCGCGCATCAGCATCATCCAAGCCGCGAGCGCGATCAGCGCGGGAACAGCCCAGAACGCGAGTCCAGCCTGCCACGTCACGCGCGATGCGACCGCCGGCGTGATGCTCGCGCCGAGCCCGCCGCCCGCCATGATCGATGCGGAATAGAGGCCCATCGCGAAGGGCAGGCGCGCGGGAAAGCGCGTCTTCATCACGCCCGGCAAGAGCGCCTGAATGACGGCGACGCCCGTGCCCGCGATGGCCGCGCTCGCGACGAGCGCCACCGCGTTCCCCGCGACGAGGCGCGCCGCGCACGCCGCGACGATCGCGATGAGCCCGAGCGCCACGCCGCGCGCATTGCCGACCGAGCGTGACAGCGCGCTCGCGCCGAACGCGCACACGCCCATCGCGACGACGGGCAAGCCGGTCAGCATCGACGCCCCGCGAAAAGACAGTCCTGTCGCGTGCAAGATCACGCCCATCAGCGGACTGACGGACGTGAGCAGCGGCCGCAGATTCAGGCCGATCGCGACGATCACCGCGAGCCACGCGACGTTCGATGCTTTCATGTGACTCATCCTGGGTGCGAAATGGTTGACCATTCTATCTATTTTTGGTCAACCAAAAATACGACGAACCGAATAGGGCGCATTCGTACGCGGCGGTGCGCGCTCGCTACAATGCGATTCATCGCAAGCACGGCGGGCATCATGGCATCACGCAAGGACACTTCATCGAAGGACATTTCCGCGGACGAGCGCGTCTACGCGGCAATCGCGTCCGCGCTTTTGCAGGGCAAGCTCGCGCCCGGCGCGCAGCTCGTCGAGCGCGAGCTCGCCGCAGCCTTCGAGTGCACGCGCGGCACGATCCGCAAGGTGCTCGCGCGCCTCGGCGCGGAAGGCAAGCTCACGCTCGAAGCGAATCGCGGCGCGTTCGTGCCGTCGCCGACCGTCGACGACATCCGCGAGGTTTATCGCGCGCGGCTAGTGGTGGAGGCGGGCATCGTCGCATCGCTGTGCGGCGCGTTGAGCGTGAAGGCGTTGCGTGCGTTGCGCGCTCACGTCAAGGCCGAACAGCGCGCGCTGAAAGCGGGGAGCGTCGCGGAATGCGTGCGTCTCGCGGGCCACTTTCATGTGCTCCTCGCGGAACTCGCGGGCGCGCCGGAAGTGGAGGCGTTTCTCGCGAGGCTCGTCGCGAAGACCGAGCTCTACAAGGCGCTTTTCGATCCATCGAAGCTGTCGAACTGCTCATCCGATGAACACGCGCAACTCATCGACGCCCTCGAACAGGGCGATCTCGATGCCGCGCTAACTGCGATGCGTACGCACATCGACGAACTGGAAGCGCGTGTTCTCGCGCAAGCGGGCGCGTCGCGCACGAGCGATCTGGCGACGATCTTCGCGCTCGCGTGATCGTCGGCAAAAAGAAAGGGCCGCGGCTTCGAAAGCCGCGGCCCTTTCATTGTTGCGTGCGCGCGATGCTTACTGCGAGAAGTCGAGCGCGTTGGTCAGATCGCCCATCTTCGGCGCGCCGTTCGCCACCAGCGCGGCGTCGCGCGAGGCGAGGCCCGGCAGCGTCGGCAGGTTGAAGCGCTTCGTGATGAAGCGAAGGATCGACGTGGTGTCGTACTGCGTGTGATCGACGAAGCCCTTCTTCGCGTACGGCGAAATGATGAGCGCCGGAATGCGCGTGCCCGGACCCCAGCGATCGCCCTTCGGCGGCGCGACGTGATCCCAGAAGCCGCCGTTTTCGTCATACGTCACGACGACGACCATGTTCTTCCACTGCGGGCTCTTCTGCAAATGCGAGATCAGATCGGCGATGTGCTGGTCGCCCTGCGCGACGTCCGTGTAACCGGCGTGCTCGTTCAAGTTGCCCTGCGGCTTGTAGAACGCGACTTGCGGCAGCGTGCCCGCGTCGATCGCCTTGATGAACTCCGAACCGTTCGTGCCGCCGTCGAGCAAGTGTTGCGCGCGGTTTGCCGTACCGGGCGCGAGATCGGCGAAGTAGTTGAACGGCTGATGATGCGTCTGGAAGTCAGGCACGACGTTGACCGCGCCGTTGATGACCGAGCGGTTCGCGAGCGCCGCCGCCCACGAGCCGCCGTACCACGCCCAACTCACGCCCGCGCTGTTCAGCAGATCGCCGATGTGCTGCTGCGTCTGCGGCGGCAGCGTGTTGGCCTTGGTCGCATCGCCGAGCGCCGGATCGACGCCCGCGGGCGCCGGGTTGCCGCTCGGCTGATACGGCGGCTGCATCGTGTTGACGGCGTAGAAGTCGGGCGTGAGCGTGCCCGAGTTCACGAACTGCGCGTCCGCCGAGCCGGTGAGCGCCGAAGGCGGCGGATTCGTCTTGAGCTTCAGCGACACGCCATCGGCATTCACGGCCGAAATCGAGCCGGACGCGACGCTCTTGTCCGCGTTCGGATAGATCGGCGTGCAAGCGCAGACGAGCCACTGGTGATTCAGGAACGAGCCGCCGAACGCGCCCATGAAGAAGTTGTCCGCGAGCGTGTATTGCTGCGCGATCTTGTAGAGGGGCAGCTTGTCCGGCGGCGTGTCGTAGTGACCCATCACGAGCGCGCCCGAATCGCCCCACGCGGCGAACTTGTCGTTCTTGCCGCCGTCGATCTGCATCTGATTCTCGTAGAAGCGGTGATACAGATCGCGCGTCGTGACGTTGAGCTGGATGTTGAAGCCCTTCGGATCGTCGATGGCGAAGGGCGCGTTCGGCAGATTCGTCGTCATCGCCGCGGTGATCGCGGGCGTCACGCCCGTCGCCGTCAGGCCGGTCCAGATCGTCGGCAATGTCGGCAGAACGCTGCCGTCGCGGTCGAGCTGCTGCGCGCTCGCCGCCGTTACGTTCTGCAGGCCGTTCGCGCCGGGGAAATGCCCGTACAGATTGTCGAAGCTGCGATTTTCCGCGTAGATCACGACGACGTTCTTCACCGAAGAAATATCGCTGCTGTCGTGATGGTCGTCGCCACCGCATGCGTAGAGGCCGAATGCGGCAGTGGCCACGATCGGCACCGCGCAAACGAGTTTCTTGTTCATTGAGGATCTCTCTTGTGTTGGGGACCGGCGCACGGCGCGGCTTCATCGTCGAATGAGTCTTTGCTCGCCGGCGTGCGCAGTGTCGCAACGCAAATTGACGCAACCATGTAATAACGCTTTCGTTTGCGTAATGTTTGCTTAATAAATTTCGCGTAGATGGTTCGATGTGAAAGCGTCGAGGCTTGTCACATGAAAGACACGCAGACGACATACGCTTCGGCATCTTTCGATTCCGCCTCCTACGCCATGTCTTCGATGCGCCTGCCGTTCGTCCTGTGTTCCATCGCGCTTGCCGCGTTGTCGGCGGCGATGAGCGGCTGCGATTCGCACGCGGCGAACGTCGCGGCCAGGACGGTGAATGCGGCCAACGCGGACAACACGGCGCCGCACGGTCAATCGCGCGCGGAAGTATTCGCGCATGTGAAGCAGATCACCTCGCTCGGCGAGAAGCTTTTCTTCGATCCGTCGCTGTCCGGGTCGGGCAAGCTCGCGTGCGCGTCGTGCCATAGCCCGAGTCATGCGTTCGGGCCGCCGAATGCGCTGTCCGTGCAGCTCGGCGGCAACGACATGCATCAGGCGGGCTTTCGCGCGGTGCCGTCGCTCAGGTACTTGCAGTCGGTGCCTGCCTTCACGCGTCACTTCCACGATTCCGACGATGAAGGCGACGAAAGCGTCGATGCCGGTCCGACCGGCGGCCTGACGTGGGACGGCCGCGTCGATCGCGGATCGGATCAGGCGCGCATCCCGATTCTGTCGTCGTTCGAAATGGGCGGCACGCCGGGCAAGGTCGTCGCGGCGGTGAAGGCGTCGTCTTATGCCGATGATTTCCGCCGCGCGTTCGGCGCCGATGTCTTCGCAAGCGACGACAAGGCGTTCGCGTCGGTGCTGGAATCGCTCGAAGCGTTCGAGCAATCGCCCGACAAGTTCTATCCGTACACGAGCAAGTACGACGCGTTCCTCGCCGGCCGCGCGAAGCTCAACGACGCCGAAATGCACGGCCTGCAACTCTTCAACGACGAGAACAAGGGCAATTGCGCGTCGTGCCACATCAGCCAGCGCGCGAAGGACGGCTCGCCGCCGCAGTTCAGCGACTTCGGCCTGATCGCGATCGGCGTGCCGCGCAACCGCGCCTTGCCGATCAACAAGAATCCGAATTTCCACGATCTCGGCGCATGCGGTCCCGAGCGTCGCGACCTGAAGGGCATGGACGAGTATTGCGGGATCTTCCGCACGCCGTCGCTGCGCAACGTCGCGACGCGCAAGACCTTCTTCCATAACGGCATCTATCATCGTCTGGAAGACGTGGTGCGTTTCTATGTCGAGCGCGACACGAATCCGGAAAAGTTCTATCCGGTGTCGAAGAACGGCGCCGTGCAGAAGTTCGACGACCTGCCGAAGAAGTACTGGGAGAACGTCAACACCGAGCCGCCGTTCGATCGCAAGAAAGGCGACAAACCCGCGCTCGACGAAGCCGAGATCAAGGACGTCGTCGCGTTCCTCGGCACGCTCACCGACGGCTACGATCCGGCGAGGGACAAGGACTCGCAAAAGGGCATCGGCATCAACGAAATGAAGTCCGCGCAAAACTGAGACAGCGCGGGCGGCGCGGCCCGCGCCTCATGCTATTCTCGTTGCAGCCGACGGCCGGCGCGGTCATCGGCGAAACACCAATGCAACGAGGAGAAACTTCATGCCGATACGAGATCGAGCGTTCGCTCACGCCTCTCTCCGGACGATCGCGGCAGCCGCGCTCGTCGCCGTGAGCGCGACCGCATCCGCCGCCAATCTCGGCTTCCTGAACAACACGCCGATCACCTACATGAAGCAGCGCGACCTGCAGGCGCTCAACAAGGCCGCGCAGATCGCGCTCAACACGAAGCAGGACGGCGAATCGCTCGACTGGAACAACGAGGGCACGGGCAACACGGTCCCGATCAACGGAACGGTGACGCCGCAGGAAACCTTCGAATCCGGCGGCCTCAAATGCCGCAAGGTCACGCTCGTCGCACACGCGAAGGGACAGACGCAAACCTGGATCCCGACCGCATGCAAGCAGAGCGACGGCACGTGGAAACTCAAGAAGCAGTGACGAACCGGGCAAGCGATCGATGACCTCGCGCACCGTATCGTGCGGCGTGGTCATCCTCAACGAACAGGGCGACGTGCTGCTCTGTCACGCGACCGAAACCACGCACTGGGACGTGCCCAAGGGCGCCGCCGATCCGGGCGAAAACCCGCGCGAGGCGGCGTTGCGCGAGCTCGTCGAGGAGACGGGCATCGTGCTGCCCGCTGAACGTCTGAAGGATCTCGGGCGCTTCGTCTATCGCCGCGACAAGGATCTGCATCTGTTCGCGGTGCGCGTTTCCGCCGAGGAAGTGCAGCTCGAAAACTGCGTGTGCGAATCGTTTTTCCCGCGCTACAGCGACGGCACCATGATTCCGGAGATGGATGCGTATCGTTGGGTCAGTCCGGCGGATGTCGATCAGTTCGCGAGCCGCAGTCTCGCGCGGCTCTTTCAGACCACGCTCTCGCTCGCCGAACTGCACGAGACGCTTTGACCGGCGCGATCAGTCGATCGTGCGGTCGTTGGGATTGGCGAAGAGCGCCTTCATTTCCGGCGACATCGGGAATTGCAGGTTGATGCCGTCGGGCGGAATCGGGCGCATGAACCACGTCTCGTAGAGTTTCGTGGCTTCGCCCGAGCGCTGCATGCCGGCGATCACGTCGTCGACGATGCGCTTGAACACCGGGTCGCCCTTTCTCATCATGCAGCCGTACGCTTCGTTCGCGAGCGGCGCGCCCGTCACCGTGTATTCATTGCGCGCCGCGCCTTCCTGCGCGATCTTGCCGTAGAGAAGCGGATCGTCCATCACGAACGCGACCGCGCGATCCGACTTCAGCGCGGCGAACGCCTCCGCATGATCGCGCGCGCTGATGATGCGCAGGTTCAGCTTCCTGTCGATGCTCATCTGCCGCAGCATGCGCTCGTCCGACGTGCCCGCCGTCGTCACGACCGTCCTGTTCGCGAGATCGTCGTAATCGCGGATGCCCGACTTCTTCTTCACGGCCATGCGGATGCCGTACTGAAAAAAGCTGTTCGAGAACGCGACGAGCGGATCGCGATCGGCCACATGCGCGGTCGAGCCGCATTCCAGATCGACCTGATTGTTCACGACATAAGAGATGCGGTTCGCCGACGTGACCATCACGTTCTTGACCGCGAGGTTCGGCATCTTGAGGCGCTTCCTGATGTCGTCGACGACCTTCAGTGCGATGTCGTACGAGTAGCCCACTGGCTGCTGCTTCACCGTGTACGAAAACGGCACCGACGATTCGCGCGTGCCCAGCACGATCGCGCCGTTCTCGGCGATCTTGCGCAGCGTCGCCGACGGCGGCATCTGATCGACGCTGGCTTGGGCCGTCGCCAGTTCGGCGCTCGTGGCGGCACCCGCGCCGGCGGATGCGAACAGCAGCACGGAGGCGAGGGCGGCGCTTCGTTGGGCCCGTGTGCGGCGCGGCGCGAAGGAATGCGACTGCTTCATGTTCTCCTCGTTGGAAGCGGCGTATGGCCGGGCCGCCAGACACGACGAGGGCGCCGCGCGGCGCCCTCGTTGCATCGATGTCAGGCCGGCTTGCCCCAGCTGTCGCGCAGGCTGACGATGCGGTTGAACACGGGCTTACCCGGCTGCGAATCCACACGGTCCGCGACGAAGTAGCCGTGCCGCTCGAACTGGAAGCGGTCTTCGGCGTTCGCATCGCGCGCGCTCGGTTCGAGATAGGCGTTCACGACGCGCTTCGAATCCGGATTGAGCGCGTCGAGGAACTCCGCGCCGCCCGCGCCCGGCTGCGGTTCCTTGAACAGACGGTCGTACAGACGCACCTCGGCCGCATAAGCGCTCGCCGCGCTGACCCAGTGGATCGTGCCCTTCACCTTGTAGTTGTTCGCGCCTTCGGTGCCCGACTTGCTGTCCGGGAAGTAGTTGCAGTGCACGGCGATCACGTTGCCGTTCTCGTCCTTGTCCGCGCCCGTGCATTCGACGATGAAGCCGTACTTCAGACGCACCTTGTTGCCGGGGAAGAGGCGGAAATAGCCCTTCGGCGGCGTTTCCTGAAAGTCCTCGCGCTCGATCCACAATTCGCGCGAGAACGGGAACGTGCGTACGCCGCGATCCGCATGATGCGGATGCACCGGCGCGCTGCATTCCTCGCTCTGTCCTTCCGGATAGTTGTCGATGATGAGCTTCAGCGGATCGAGCACGGCGATCGCGCGCGGCGCTTTCTCGTCGAGATCGTCGCGCAGTGCGCCTTCGAGAATGCTCATGTCGATCCACGAATCGACCTTCGTCACGCCGACGCGCTCGACCATCAAACGAATGCTTTCCGGCGTAAAGCCGCGGCGACGCACGCCGACGATGGTCGGCATGCGCGGATCGTCCCAGCCGTCGACGTGATTGTCCTGCACGAGCTGCAGCAGCTTGCGCTTGCTCGTGATCGCGTAGGTGAGGTTCAGGCGCGAGAACTCGATTTGTTGCGGGAGCGGACGCTGAAACACGCCGTCGTCCGCGAGCTGCGCGAGGAACCAGTCGTAGAGCGGCCGATGATCTTCGAACTCCAGCGTGCAGAGCGAGTGCGTGATGTTCTCGATCGCGTCCGACACGCAGTGCGCGTAGTCGTACATCGGGTAGATGCACCACGTATCGCCGGTACGGTAATGATGCGCGAAGCGGATGCGGTAGATGACCGGATCGCGCATGTTGAAGTTCGGCGACGCCATGTCGATTTTCGCGCGCAGCACGTGCTCGCCTTCCTTGAACTCGCCCGCCTTCATGCGGCGGAAGAGGTCGAGGTTTTCTTCGGGCGAACGATCGCGATACGGCGAGTTGATGCCGGCTTCGGCGGCCGAGCCGCGCGTCGCGCGCATCTCTTCGGCCGTTTGACTGTCGACGTACGCCTGGCCCTTCTTGATGAGCATTTCGGCGTATTCGTACAGCTTGTCGTAGTAGTCGCTCGCGAAATAGCGGTGCTCGATGCCGTTCTTGTTCCAGTCGAAGCCGAGCCATTTCACGGCGTCGATGATCGAATCGACGTATTCGACGCTTTCTTTCTCGGGATTCGTATCGTCGAAGCGCAGATGGCACACGCCGCCGTAATCCGCGGCGAGGCCGAAGTTCACGCAGATGCTCTTCGCATGGCCGATATGCAGATAGCCGTTCGGCTCCGGCGGAAAGCGCGTCTCGACCCGCTGCGACCATTTGCCGGAGCGGTTGTCGTCTTCGATGATGTTGCGAATGAAATTGGATGGCGCCGGAGCGTCGTTGCGATCGGTGTTCATGCGGAAAAAGTGGCAGCGGATGCGCTCGCGCGCGTGATCGGTTCGGGAAGCGCTCGATGAAACTCGAAACGCGTACGAAGGCCTTGAATATTGGGTCGATTCTACCTTACGCAACCGTCCGGGGCAGGCCGCGGCGGCGTATGAGGAAGCGCTCGCGCTTTGTTTCGCCGGGCGGTTCCAGCCGTCGCGCCGTTTCGCGAGTTCCGTTACATGGTTTACGTGCCGCGGCACGCCTCGTAACCGCCGTAACGGGACGTAAATCGCGTTGAAAGGCGCGCGCGCGGGCTCTTAAGATCGGCTCGCGTACATCGAGCGCGCCGGTTCCGGGGGCACGCTCGAGCGCCAGGCACAACACATCACAACGACAACACAAGGAAGCCCATCATGAAGAAGATCGCCCTCACGACGCTCAAATTCGCCGCCGCAGCCGCGCTCGTATCGAGCCTCGCCGCCTGCGCAAACGTCTCGCGTCAGCAGGCTCACGCGGGCGTCGGCGCGGCCGCCGGCGGCGCGCTCGGGTATCTGGTCACGGGCGGGCCGATCGGCACCGTCGCGGGCGCGGCGGCGGGCGGTCTGATCGGCGCGGGCGTTCGATAAGGGTTCAGATCGCCTTCTTTTCCCGCAATCGCGCGATTTTCGCTTCGTCGTAGCCGAGCACGTCGGCCAGCACGCTCGACGTGTGCTCGCCTAGCAGCGGCGGATGCGTGCGCGCTTCGGGCGGCGTCGCGCTCATCTTGATCGGGCTCGCGACGAGTTTCACGGTGCCGGCCGTCGGATGCGGCAGATCGATCTGCATCCTGCGCGCGAGCACTTGCGGATCCTCGAATACTTCGCCGAGATCGTTGATCGGCCCGCACGGCACGCCCGCCGCCTCGAGCTCGGCGATCCATTCGTGCTTGCCTTTCAGACGCACCATGTCCGCGAGAATCGGCACGAGCATGTCGCGGTTGCGCACGCGCGACGGATTCGCCGCGAAACGCGCGTCGTCGGCCAGCTCGGGGCGTCCGCCCGCTTCGACGAACTTGCGGAACTGCCCGTCGTTGCCCACCGCGACGATGATCCAGCCATCGCTCGTCTGGAAGGTCTGATACGGCACGATGTTCGGATGCGCGTTGCCCCAGCGCACCGGCGGCTTGCCGCTCGCGAGAAAATTCGTGTTCATGTTGGCGAGCATCGCGACCTGCACGTCGAGCAGCGCCATGTCGATGTATTGGCCCTCGCCCGTGCGGTCGCGGTGCGCGAGCGCGGTGAGCACGCCGATGGTCGCGTACATGCCGGTCATCAGATCGGCGATCGCCACCCCCGCTTTCTGCGGACCGCCGCCGGGCTGGCCGTCGCGCTCGCCGGTGATGCTCATGAATCCGCCGATGCCCTGCACGATGAAATCGTAGCCCGCGCGCGACGCGTACGGCCCCGTCTGCCCGAAGCCCGTCACCGAGCAATAGACGATGTCCGGCTTCACGGCCTTCAGCGACTCGTAGTCGAGCCCGTACTTCTTCAGTTGCCCGGCCTTGTAGTTTTCGAGGACGACATCGCTTTGCGCGGCCAGCTCGCGCACGATCTGCTGGCCTTCGGGCGTGGCGATATCGACCGTCACCGAGCGCTTGTTGCGGTTCGCCGCGAGGTAGTACGCGGCTTCGTGCGTGTCGTTGCCCTCGGGCGTCTTGAGGTAGGGCGGGCCCCAGTGACGGGTGTCGTCGCCGGTTCCGGGCCGCTCGATCTTGATGACGTCCGCGCCGAAGTCGGCGAGCGTCTGCGCGCACCACGGTCCCGCCAGCACGCGGGTCAGGTCCAGCACGCGGATATGGCTCAAGGCTCCCATCGATGTGTCTCGCTACGTTGTGTCTCCGGAGTGCGACTGTCGCACAGAACCGCGGCGTGCGCGATAGCGCGGGCGTCCGCATCGCCCGGGCGCGCGCGGCGAATCCCGTATAATCGACAATCACCCTTGTTCCGCCGGCAGCCTGCGAAATCAGCTGCCCGCGGGCGCCATCAAAGAACCGAAGACACGCCCCGTACGCTATGAAAGCCGCCGAAATACGCGAGAAATTCCTGAAGTTTTTCGAATCGAAGGGCCATACGATCGTGCGTTCGTCGAGCCTCGTGCCCGGCAACGACCCGACGCTGCTCTTCACCAACTCGGGCATGGTCCAGTTCAAGGACGTGTTCCTGGGCAGCGAATCGCGTCCGTATTCGCGCGCGACGACCGCGCAGCGCAGCGTGCGCGCGGGCGGCAAGCACAACGATCTGGAGAACGTCGGCTACACCGCGCGGCATCACACGTTCTTCGAGATGCTCGGCAACTTCTCGTTCGGCGATTACTTCAAGCGCGACGCGATTCACTACTGCTGGGAACTGCTGACGAAGGTCTACAACCTGCCGGCGGAAAAACTCACGGTCACGGTCTATCAGGAAGACGACGAAGCCTTCGATATCTGGGCGAAGGAAATCGGCGTGCCGGTCGAGCGCATCATCCGCATCGGCGACAACAAGGGCGCCCGTTACGCATCGGACAATTTTTGGCAGATGGCCGACACCGGCCCGTGCGGTCCGTGCTCCGAAGTGTTCTACGACCACGGCCCGGAAATCTGGGGCGGCCCGCCGGGATCGCCCGAAGAAGACGGCGACCGCTTCATCGAGATCTGGAATCTCGTGTTCATGCAGTTCAATCGCGACGCGCAAGGCAACATGACGCCGCTGCCCAAGCAGTGCGTCGATACCGGCATGGGCCTCGAACGTCTCGCCGCCGTGCTGCAGCACGTGCACAGCAACTATGAGATCGACCTGTTCCAGAATCTCATCAAGGCCGCGGCGCGCGAAACGAACACGCCGGACCTGGAAAACAACTCGCTGAAGGTGATCGCGGACCACATCCGCGCATGCTCGTTCCTGATCGTCGACGGCGTCATTCCCGGCAACGAAGGCCGCGGCTACGTGCTGCGCCGCATCGTGCGCCGCGCGATCCGTCACGGCTACAAGCTCGGCAAGAAGGGCGCGTTCTTCCACAAGCTCGTCGCGGATCTCGTCGCGGAAATGGGCGCGGCGTATCCGGAACTCACCGATGCGCAACAACGCGTGACCGACGTGCTGCGTCAGGAAGAAGAGCGCTTCTTCGAGACCATCGAGCACGGTATGTCGATCCTCGAAGGCGAACTGGCCGATCTCGAAAAGAAGGGCGTGAAGCAACTGGACGGCGAACTCGCGTTCAAGCTGCACGACACCTACGGCTTCCCGCTCGACCTCACGGCGGACGTGTGCCGCGAGCGTGGCGTGACCGTCGACGAACCCGCGTTCGACGACGCGATGGCGCGTCAGCGCGATCAGGCGCGCGCGGCCGGCAAGTTCAAGCTGGCGGCGGGCCTCGAATACTCGGGCGCGAAGTCCACGTTCCACGGCTACGAAAAGGAAATCTTCGACGACGCGAAAATCCTCGCGTTGTACGTCGAAGGCGCATCGGTCAATGAAGTGAAGGACGGCCAGCAAGCGGTCGTCGTGCTCGATCACACGCCGTTCTATGCCGAATCGGGCGGCCAGGTCGGCGATCAGGGCGTGCTCGCGAACGCAAGCGTGCGCTTCGCCGTCGCGGACACGCTGAAAGTGCAGGCCGATGTCGTCGGTCATCACGGCACGGTCGAGCAGGGCACGCTCAAGGTCGGCGACGTCGTGAAGGCGGAAATCGACGGCGTGCGCCGCGCCCGCACCGCGCGCAATCACTCGGCCACGCATTTGATGCACAAGGCGCTGCGCGAAGTGCTCGGCGGTCACGTGCAGCAGAAAGGCTCGCTCGTCGATGCGGACAAGACGCGCTTCGACTTCGCACACAACGCGCCGATGTCGGACGAAGAAATCCGTCGCGTCGAGCAGATCGTCAACAACGAGATCATCGCGAACGCGCCGGGCGTCGTGCGCGTGATGCCGTACGACGACGCGGTGAAGGGCGGCGCGATGGCGCTCTTCGGCGAGAAATACGGCGACACCGTGCGCGTGCTCGATCTCGGCTTCTCGCGCGAGCTGTGCGGCGGTACGCACGTGCAGCGCACCGGCGACATCGGCTTCTTCAAGATCGTGATGGAAGGCGGCGTGGCGGCGGGCATTCGCCGCGTCGAGGCGATCACCGGCGACAACGCCGTGCGCTACGTGCAGGAACTGGATCAGCGCATCAATGCGGCAGCGGGCGTGCTGAAGGCGCAACCGTCCGAACTCACGCAACGCATCGCGCAGGTTCAGGAGCACGTGAAGTCGCTGGAGAAGGAACTGGGCGCGCTGAAATCGAAGCTGGCGGCGAGCCAGGGCGACGAACTCGTCTCGAAGGCCGTCGATGTTTCCGGCGTGCAGGTGCTCGCCGCGCAACTCGAAGGCGCGGACGTGAAGACGCTGCGTGAAACCGTCGACAAGCTCAAGGACAAGCTCAAGAGCGCGGCGATCGTGCTTGCATCCGTCGATGGCGGCAAGGTCAGCCTGATCGCGGGCGTGACGCCGGACGCGTCGAAAAAGGTGAAGGCGGGCGAGCTCGTCAATTTCGTCGCGCAGCAGGTCGGCGGCAAGGGCGGCGGCCGTCCCGACATGGCGCAGGCAGGGGGCACGGAACCGGCCAATCTGCCGGCCGCGCTGGCCGGCGTGACCGGATGGGTGCAGCAGCAGCTTTAAGCGTTCATCGCTTCTGACAAAACGGCTCGATCTGACGAAGATCGGGCCGTTTTTCTTTACACGCTGTCAGGTATGGCGCGTGCGTCTTCCCGTGAAGTTCCATCAACACAAGGGAGACGACATATGAATCGCAGACTCGCATCGATCATTCTGGCTTCGACGATGCTCGCAGCAACGGGCGCCGCGCAGGCGAAGGGCTGTCTGAAGGGCGCGGCGGTCGGCGGCGTCGCGGGACATGTCGCGGGCGGACATGGCACCGCGGGCGCGATCGGCGGCTGCGCGATCGGCCATCACGAAGCGAACAAGAAGGACAAGCAGGCGCAACAGGCGCAGCAGGCCAACGCCGCGAGCGCGCCGAACACCAAGTAGGCGCACGCGGTTCGGAAGGCGATGAACCGCTAAAATGGCCCGATTGCCGGCGCGCGCGATGACGTTCGATGTTTTAGCGCCCGCGCGCGCCGCGTTCAAAAACCGGCCATCACAGCGACCCCATGACAGCGCCCACGGACCCGATCCAACACTTCGCCTCCGACAACTACGCAGGCATCTGCCCGGAAGCGCTCCAAGCGCTGATCCAGGCCAACACGAGCGGCCACGAACCCGCCTATGGCGACGATTCGTGGACCACGCAAGTCTGCGACCGCATCCGCAACCTCTTCCAGACCGATTGCGAAGTCTTTTTCGTCTTCAACGGCACGGCGGCGAATTCGCTCGCGCTCGCGTCGCTCTGTCAGTCGTATCACTCGGTGATCTGCCACGAACTCGCGCATATCGAAACCGATGAATGCGGCGGCCCCGAATTCTTCTCCGGCGGCTCGAAGCTGCTCACCGCGAAGGGCGAGAACGGCAAGCTCACGCCCGACGCGATCGAGGAACTCGTCACGAAGCGCTCGGATATCCACTATCCGAAGCCCAAGGTCGTCTCGCTTACGCAGGCGACGGAAGTCGGCACCGTCTACACCGTCGAGGAGATCCGCGCGATCGCGGCCATCGCCAAGCGGCGGCATCTGAAGATCCACATGGACGGCGCGCGTTTCGCGAACGCGGTCGCGACGCTGAACGTGCATCCGTCGGAGATCACGTGGCGCGCGGGCGTCGATGTGCTGTGCTTCGGCGGCACGAAAAACGGTCTGCCGGTGGGCGAGGCGGTCGTGTTCTTCGACAAGGCGCTCGCCGCCGATTTTGCCTATCGCCTGAAGCAGGCCGGACAACTCGCCTCGAAGATGCGCTTCATTTCCGCGCCGTGGCTCGGTCTGCTCGACGACGACGTCTGGCTGCGCAACGCGCGTCACGCGAACGCGATGGCATCGCTGATGGCCGAGCGCCTCGCCGGCATTCCGGGCGTGTCGCTGCTCTTCAAGCCCGAATCGAACGCGGTGTTCGCGGAGTTGCCGGCGCACGTCGCGGCGGCGCTGCGCGCGAAGGGCTGGCGCTTCTATCAGTTCATCGGCTCGGGCGGCTGCCGTCTGATGTGCGCGTGGGATACGCAGCGGGGGACCGTCGAGCGCTTCGTCGATGAAGTGCGCGCCTTGTCGGCGTCGATCTAACCCCGATTGACACTTCCGGCGTGCGGTTTCAACATGGCCGCACCTCTTTTATCGACGCTGACGCCATGGCCTTCATCTTCTATCTGACCCACATTCATCTCGGCTACGACGCGCTACAGACGCTGCAAAGCGAATGCGCGCGCATCGGGATGAAGCGTCCGCTCGTCATCACCGATAAAGGCGTGAAGGCGGCGGGGCTTGCCGATCGCGTGATCGAAAGCGCGCGGCTCGGCGCGCTGCCGGTGTTCGACGACACGCCGTCGAATCCGACCGAAGCGATGGTCATGCAAGCCGCCGCGCAATACAAGCGCGAAGGCTGCGACGGCCTGATCGCGGTGGGCGGCGGCTCATCGATCGATCTGGCGAAGGGCGTGGCGATTGCCGCGACGCACGACGAGCCGCTCACGACCTACGCGACGATCGAAGGCGGCAGCGGCAAGATCACCGAGCGCGCGGCGCCGCTGATCGCGGTGCCGACCACGTCGGGCACGGGCAGCGAAGTGGCGCGCGGCGCGATCATCATCCTGAACGACGGGCGCAAGCTCGGCTTCCATTCGTGGCATCTGCTGCCGAAATCGGCGGTCTGCGATCCGTCGCTCACGCTCGGCCTGCCGCCGCCGCTCACCGCCGCGACCGGCATGGACGCGATCGCGCATTGCATCGAAACGTTTCTCGCGCCCGCGTTCAATCCGCCCGCCGACGGCATCGCGCTCGATGGACTCGAACGCGCGTGGGCCAACATCGAGCGCGCGACGCACGACGGCCAGGACCGCGACGCGCGTCTGAACATGATGTCCGCGTCGATGCAGGGCGCGATGGCGTTCCAGAAGGGCCTCGGCTGCGTGCATTCGCTGTCGCATCCGCTGGGCGGGCTGGCGGTGAACGGACGCACGTCGCTGCATCACGGCACGCTGAACGCGGTGGTCTTGCCTGCCGTGCTGCGCTTCAACGAAAGCGCGCCGACGGTCGTCGCGGACCGGCGTTTCGCGCGCATGCGCCGCGTGATGAATCTCCCCGATGATGCCGATGTCGCGCAGGCCGTGCACGACATGACGGGGCGCTTGGGCTTGCCGCGCCGTCGGTCGCGGAGGGGCGCCGACGAAACCATGTTCGACAGGGCGGGAAAGGGCGCGCCCCGGGATCACGGCAACAGGCGGAACCCGCGC
>Ga0182736_1001202_pt1 | contig 27524 bp, 25 predicted proteins | sample eDN5th30CKraftBY_FD_128882 | JGI IMG/M metagenome (GOLD analysis project Ga0182736, IMG submission 128882) | Enriched backyard soil microbial communities from Emeryville, California, USA - eDNA 5th pass 30_C Kraft BY (version 2) (version 2) | ecosystem: Environmental > Terrestrial > Soil >...
CGAGCCAGCCGCCCAGCACGGGTCCGAGCAGCGGCCCGAGCAACACGATCAGGCCGAAGATCGTCATGCCGACGGGCATCTGCTCGCGCGGCAGCCGCGTGCGGATGATGGTCTGCGCGGTCGGAATCATCGCGCCGCCGGTGAAGCCCTGGCCGATGCGGCCCACGACCATCATCGACAGCGACGTCGAGAAGCCGCACATCACCGAGAACAGCGTGAAGAGCACCGCGTTGCCGAGCAGAAAATTGCGCAGCCCGAACACGCGCGTGAGCCACGCGGCGAGCGGGATCATCACGATTTCCGACATCAGATAGCCGGTGGAGATCCAGGTCCCTTCGGTGCCGGTCGCGCCGATTTCGCCTTGAATCTGCGGCAGCGCGGAGTTGGTGATGGAAATGTCGAGCGTGGCCATCAGCGCGCCGAGCGCGCCGGCCGTGACCGCGATCCAGTCGGTCGCGCTCGCGCGATGCGGATGCGCGGCGGCCTCAGTCATGGCGATTTTCCGCCGCGATGCGATGGCTGTCGTCGGTGGCGGTTTTGGTGTCGACATCGACCGTTACCGAGAGGCCCGGCAGCAGCACCTTGCGCGTTTGCGGACCCGTATCGACGCGAATGCGCACCGGCACGCGCTGCACGATCTTCGTGAAGTTCCCGGTCGCGTTCTCCGGCGGCAGCAGCGCGAACTGCGCGCCGGTGCCGGGCGCGAAGCTTTCGACGACGCCGTGCAACTCGGTGCCCTTGAGTGCATCGACGTGCAGCGTCGCCGGCTGGCCGACGCGCATGCGCCCGACCTGCGTTTCCTTGAAGTTCGCTTCCAGATAGAGCGCCTCGACCGGCACGACCGTCATCAAGCGCGTGCCCGGCTGCACATACTGGCCGACGCGCACGGTGCGATCGCCGACGCGCCCCGCGACCGGGCTCACGAGCGTCGTGTCGCTCAGATCGAGCTTCGACTGATTCAGTTGCGCCTGCGCCGCTTCGACTTGCGCGCGCGCCTGCGCGATCTGCGCTTCGGTCGCGCCGATCTGCGTCGATGCCGAACGCGCGGCGGCGAGATTCGCGGCAAGCGTGGCGCGCGCCTGATCGCGCGTGGAGACGAGGCTCGCGAGACGCTCGGCGGTTTCGGCGCCCGTCGCGACGAGCGGACGATAACGGTTCACGTCGTCTTCCGCATGCGCGAGGCTTACGCGCGACACTTCGGCCTGCGCCTTCGCCTGATCGGCGTTGGCGTGCTGCTGCTTCAGCTCGGCTTCGGCGCGGTCGATGTCGGCGGCGCGCGCATCGAGCGCGGCCTTCGCCTGATCGAGCGAGGCCTGATACTGCCGCGTATCGAGCCGCGCGAGCGGCGCGCCGGCCTCGACCGCCTGATTGTCGGCGACGAGCACTTCGGTGATATAGCCGCTTACTTTCGGCGCGATGGTGACGCTGTCGGCCTTGAGATAGGCGTCGTCGGTGGTTTCGACGAAACGGCCGACCGTCCACCAGCGCACGCCCCATGCAATGCCGGCGACGACCGCGACGATGCCGATTGCAATCAGCAGGCGTTTGCGTGACGGTTTGCGTTCGACGGCGTCGGCGGGTTGGCCGCCGTGCGTGGGCGCTGTGACTGACATGTGTTCTCCGGGAGCTTTCGCGCCACCGCGCGGGTGCGGTAGCCTTCGATGAATGCGGGACGGCGAGGGCGTTGCGGCCAGAAATGACTACGATGTCACCGCGACGCGCTCGCCAAACTAGACGATGCCGTCTAGTATGCACGAATCTAGACGCGAGCGTCTAGTTTGACCTTGCTCGAGGAGAGACAATGAAGAAGGCTCGCGCCGACAATGAAAGCGAATTGCAGGATCCGGAGCGCGCCAGCACGGCTCGTTCGCCCTTGCAGGCGCGCGGGCGCGCGCGCATCGAGGCGGTGCTGGATGCGACCGCCGAGCTGATCGTCGAAAAGGGGTTGGAAGGCGTGACGATGCACGGCGTCGCGCGGCGTGCGCAAACGCCGATCGGCTCGATGTATCACTTCTTTCCGGATCGCGACGCGTTGCTCGCCGCGTTGTGGGACCGCCACGCGGCGGCGCTGCAGGAACTCGAAGACGAACTTGCGCGGGTCGACAGCGAGACCTGGCGGGCGTTGTCGGCGGAAGCGGTGATCGATCGGATCATGTCGCCGCATATCGAATATTTCGACCGCAAGACCGATCTCCTGATTCTGATGTCGGTCATGCCGCACGATGAAGCGAAGAAAAAGCGCAAGTCCAGCATGATGCGCAAGGTGATCGACGCACGCATGCCCGGCGTGAAAGCGTCCGAGCGCGAACTGTACGTGGACATGCTGCACGCGCTCGCGAGCGGCGCGCTGGCCGTGAAGCTGCGTCCCGCAATGGGCGACGTGCAACTGGCGCGCCGTTATCTGCGCGAGGTCAAGCGGGCGCTCGCCGCGTATCTCGCCGCCGTGGAGGCGGCGGTGCTCAAATGATGGACGGGCCTTCCAGTCTCTATCGGCCATGATTCGTCGTATTTTGTCCGACGATTCGACGGAAACGGCCATGCGCCATATAGGGCGATTATCTTTTCATCGCAACAACGGCGCGGAAACGGGATAATGACTTGTCCAAAGAAAACATGCCGAGCACAAAAAGCAGGCTCCACGAATGACGAGGGTCGGTCGGGGTGCCTGCGCTCGGTTAAACACGGGTCATAAATGTCCAACAGTCCAGCCAGCATTCAAGGCGATTTTCTCAACGCGCTGCGCAAAGAACGCAAGCGGGTTTCCATTTATCTCGTTAATGGGATCAAGCTGACGGGCCATATCCAGTCGTTCGACACCTATATGGTCTATCTCAATTCGACGAGCGGAAACCAGGTTCTTTTCAAGCACGCGATTTCCACCATTTGCGAAGATCACGGCGCGCCCGGCCGGCCGAATCATCGCGAGAGCCGTGGTCCGGGCGACCGTCCGCCGCGTCCGCCGCGCAGCTAGTCCGGTCTCGCGCGCGAGTTGGCCCAAGCGACGCGCGCGTGAGCTTGCTCACGCGCGTCGACGGGCCGACTATCCGCGCGCCACGATCGCGTGGCGCAATTCCTGATAGCCGCGCAATCCCGCCACGCCGAGCTCGCGGCCGATTCCGCTCAGTCCGAGTCCGCCCCAGCACGCCTGCGGGAAGATCAACTGCGGTGTGTTGATCCACACGAGGCCCGCGCGCAGCGCATGGCGAAAGCGCCGTGCGGCTTCTTCATCGCGCGTCACGACGGTTGCGACGAGCCCATAACGCGTGCCGTTGGCGAGCGCGATGGCTTCATCGTCGGTGCGGAACGACTTCACGCACGCGACCGGCCCGAACACTTCTTCCGTCCAAAGCACGTTGGCGGCATCCGGTTCGGCGACGACGACCGGCGCCATGAAAAAGCCGTCCGCGCAAGCGCCGTCGAGCGCGCCGCGGAACGCGATGCGCGCGCCGTCCGCCACGCCCTGCTCGACGAGCGCCTGCACGCGCGCACGCTGCGCATGCGATACGAGCGGGCCCATCGCGGCATTTTCGACGTGCGGCGGGGCAACCACGAGCGCGCGCACGGCCGCTTCGAGCGCGGCCACGAACTTGCGATAGACCTCGTCGTGAACGAGGATGCGCGACGTCGCCGAGCACATTTGCCCGGCGTTCGTGAACGCGCCGCCCATTGCGAGCGCGACCGCGTGCTCGATGTCCGCATCGGCGCGCACGATCAGCGCCGATTTCCCGCCGAGTTCGAGCGTCACGCGCTTCATGTCCTGCGCCGCCGTCTGCATCACCTTGCGGCCGACGCCCGTGCTGCCCGTGAACGAAATCTTGTCGATGAGCGGATGCGCCGCGAGCAGCGCGCCGACTTCGCCGCTGCCGTTCACGATATTCACGACGCCATCTGGCACGCCCGCCGCCGTCATGATTTCCGCGAGCAGATGCTCGACCGGCGACGTCAATTCCGACGGCTTCAGCACGGCCGTGCACCCCGCCGCGAGCGCGGGCGCGATCTTCCACGCGGTCGTGACCATCGGGAAATTCCACGGCACGATCAGCGCGGCCACGCCGACCGCTTCGTAATGGCGCTCGCCCGTCACGGCGTCGTCGGGCAATGTCAGCGTCTCGGTCGCAAAAAGCGATGCGTCCGCGCACAGGTCCGCGTAGTAGTCGAACGTGGCGATGGCGTCGCTGACGTCGGTGTCGGCTTCGAGCGGAGGCTTGCCGCTGACTGCTTGCTGCATCGACGAAAGACGCGTGCGGTTCGCAGCGAGCGACTGCGCGATCTTGCGCAGCACCTCGCCGCGCGATGCGGGCGTGCGGTTGCGCCATGCATCGAGCGCGGCGTGCGCGGCACGCACGGCGGCATCGACTTGCGCGGCGTCGGCATGTTCCTGCCAGCCGATGACCGCGCCCGTCGACGCGTTGTGGATCGCGTTGCCCGCTTCCAGAACCGATGCGCCATAGCGCGTGCCCGCGATCGTCGCGGCGGGCACAAGAATCGAGTGATTGTCGCGGATATTCATGATCGTCCTCGATGGTTCAACGGTACGCGACGCCCGGCATCACGCAGAGCATCTCGAATGCGAGATTCGCGCCGACGAGCGCCGTCGTTCCGGCCTGATCGTAAGGCGGCGAGACCTCGACGAGATCCGCGCCCACGACATTCAGGCCCTTCATGCCGCGCACGATTTCAAGGCCTTGCTGCACGGAAAGGCCGCCGATTTCCGGCGTGCCGGTGCCGGGTGCAAACGAGGGATCGAGCCCGTCGATATCGAAGCTCAGATACACCGGTGCGTCGCCCACGCGCGCGCGGACTTCTTCCATCAACGGCGCGAGCGACCGGTTCCAGCACGCTTCGGCCTGCACGACGGTGAAGCCCTGCTTGCGGCACCAGTCGAAGTCGTCGGCGTGATAGCCCGTGCCGCGCAGACCGATTTGCGTGACCTGATCGCAGCGAAGCAGGCCGTCCTCGACCGCGCGTCGAAACGGCGTGCCGTGCGCGATCTTCTCGCCGAACATCGTGTCGTTGACGTCCGCGTGCGCATCGACGTGCACGACCGCGACCTTGCCGTACTTCTTGTGCAGCGCGCGCAGGATCGGCCACGCGATCGTGTGATCGCCGCCGAGCGTGATCGGGCGACAGCCGCTCGCGACAATCTCGTCGTATGCCGATTCGATCAGCCGCATCGAATCCTTCAGGTCGTAGGGATTCGTCGCGACGTCGCCGATATCGGCCACTTGCAGCGAATCGAAGGGCGCGGCGCCCGTCGCCATGTTGTACGGACGTAGCAGCACCGATTCCGCGCGGATCTGGCGCGGCCCGAAGCGCGCGCCCGAACGGTTCGACGTGCCGATATCGAGCGGCACGCCAACGAAACACGCGTCGAGACCAACGGTGCTCGCCGCCTGCGGCAGCCGCATCATGGTCGCGATGCCGGCGAAGCGCGGCATGTCGTTGCCGCCGAGCGGCTGATTGAGTTCGCGCTGCATCGATACGTCTCCCGTCATCGTTGTAAGGACGGGGCGATGTTAGGCGAGGCGAGCGCCGCGCGAATCACGAAATGGAGATGTTCACATCGAGCCGGTTCGATGTGAACGCGGCTTCAGGTGGCGTGCAGACGAGGATGCTCCTGCCCCCACGCGATCAGATCGCGCTTGGTCCGCACGCCGAGCTTCGCGAACGCGCGCTTCACATACGACTCGGCCGTACCGATTCGCACACCGATGATTTCCGCCGCTTCGGGCACCGTGCGGCCCGTAATCAGATGCGTGCAGGTCTCGTATTCGCGCTTCGACAGACGCACGCGATCCTCGGCGATGCGCGCATCGAACTGAGCGAGCGGATGCAGGAACGACGTCGGATGCGCGACGCGTTTCGCGGCGCTCGTCGAAGCATGCAGCTCCAGCAGCGGAAACAGGAACTCGCTCACGTTGCGAAAGCGGTTCATCTCGGCGAGCGTGAACGGCGGCGCATCGAGCGCGCGTTCGAGCGCGATGGAATCCTGCGCGTGCGGCGTGCCGCGCGCGAGCACGCATTCGTGCGCGATCGACGCTTCGTCGAAGAGCCGCTGACGGAATTCGCCCGGCGGAATCGCGCCGATATCGCGCACGACGAGCATCGTCCCGACCTTGCCGCGAATGCCCGCGAAGAGCGGATCGCTGTCGTAGAAGCGGTCGTAGTACAGCGTCATGACATCGGAGATGACGCTCGTGTCCATGCCGACGCCGCTGCTGCCGATCCACTCGCAGCGAAACCCCGTGGGCTTGCTGCGATCGACGCGCGAACGTTCGATGTGCACGACATTGAGCGGCACGACTTCATTGAGAAGCAGCGTGAGACGCGGCACGAAATCCGGCGTGCCGACAGCTTCGATGACTTTGCCGAGCGTCTTGAAAGACAGCGGAAACGCGGCTTGATCCTGATTGAGCGGGGGTACGTTGAGCAGCATGGCGCGCCCCAAAGAAAAGGCTGTCCGATTGTAGATCAAGCGCCGCATCGCCCGCCAGACGGGGATTTCGAGGTAACTAGGTATTTACCCGCAGATCGCTGAAACGCGGCTTGTCCCCCCTGCGGGGGGGCATACCGGGGCATGTCGACCCGGTAACTTTGGCGCACCGATTCATTGAAAACGACGCACCGAAGGAAACACATGAGCAAGCTGATTCAGGACATCGCGCCGCTGGGCGCTGGCATCGGGCAATTCACGCAACTCGATTACGGCATGGACGAAAGCGACTGGCGCGCGGCCGAAGGCAAGACCGGCAACTACGTGATCGGCTGGTGGGAAGGCAAGGTCGGCGCCGTCGATTTCCCCGCGACCACCGCCGACGAAGCCGTCTGGCTCGTCGAAGGCCGCATCGCGCTGACCGATATGAACGGCGCGCGCCGCGAGTTCGCGGCGGGCGAGGGCTATCTGCTGCCGGCCGGTTTCGCGGGCCGCTGGGAAACGATCGAGGACGCGAAGAAGTTCTACGTCGTGCTCGAACCGCAGCAATAACGTCGCGCACCGCGCCCGAGGAGGAGACACGTCATGAACGAAAGCGCGCAACTGTTCGAAGCCGACTTCGCCGCACCCGGCGCATCGCGCGATGTGCGCCGCAAGCGGGCCCGACTGACCGTCGAAGAAGCACTCGCCCGCACGAAGCTCTGTCCCTACTGGCTCGACAATCCCGCCGAGCCGCCGGCCGAACCGTCGCTCGCGGGCGAAACACGCGCCGATCTGCTGATCGTCGGCGGCGGCTTCACCGGCTTGTGGGCCGCCGTGCAGGCGAAAGAGCAGATGCCCGAACTCGACGTCGTGCTGATCGAAGCAGGACGGGTCGCGCACGGCGCATCGGGGCGCGCGGGCGGCATCATCTCGACATCGGTGATGCACGGCCTGCCCAACGCCGTGCGGGTCTTTCCGAACGATATCGCCGAGCTCGAAGCCTTCGGCCAGCGCAATCTCGACGGCTTCGAAGAGACGCTCGAACGCTACGGCATCGACGCCGATATCGAATGGAACGGCGAGATGACGGTCGCCGTCGATCCCGAGCATATCGACCATCTGCGTGCCGATTACGATCTGCACAGATCGTATGGCCACGACGTCACACTGCTCGACGCCGCGGCCACGCGCGAACAACTCGATTCGCCGCTGTTCGCGGGTGCGCTGTGGTCGCGCAATCGCAGCGGCATCGTGCATCCGGCGAAGCTCGCGTGGGGTCTCAAGCGCGCGGCGCTCGAACTCGGCGTGCGGCTTTACGAGCACAGTCCGCTGATCGACGTGATCGACGAAGGCGCGACCGTCTTCGTGACGACGCCCGCGGGCAGCGTGCGCGCGCCGCGCGTGCTGTTGGGCAGCGGCACCGCGAAAGTCGGCATTCCGGATATCAACCGGCGCGTCCTGCAAGTGCGCGATCACGTACTCGCGACCGAGCCGCTCACCGGCGAGCAACTTGCGCGCATCGGCTGGAAGCAGCGTCAGGGCATCTACGACACGCGCACGCAGCTCAACTATTTCCGCCTCACGAAGAACAACAACATCATCTTCGGCGGCCTCGTGAGTTATCACTTCGATGGCGATCCGAATCCGCCGCGCGATCGGCAGCGCGACACGTACTACCGTCTCGCGGAGGCGTTCTACAAGACGTTCCCGCAACTGAGCGACGTGCGTTTCTCGCACGCGTGGGGCGGTCCGATCGACTACTGCTCGCGCGGATCGGTATTCGCGAAGCGCTATCTCGGCGACAAGGCCGTGTTCGTCGCGGGCTACACCGGCTTCGGCGTGGCCGCGAGCCGCTTCGGCGCGTTCATGGGCCTGAACATCCTTTTCGATCGCGACAGTCCCGAGCGCGCGCTCGACATCGCCAATCGAAGCCCGACCTACATTCCGCCCGAGCCGGTGCGATGGCTCGCCGCGAAAGTCACGTTCCACGCATTCGACGGCGCCGATGCCGAGGGCGGCTGGAAGCGCGCGTGGATCAAGGGCATCAAGGCGATGGGCTTCCCGATGTGAGCGCGACGACATGTTCTCCAATACATCCGATCTCGACCTTCGCCTCGTGCGCGTCTTTCTCGCGGTCGTCGACGCGCGCGGCATCACCGCCGCGCAAGCGTCGCTCGGCGTGCGCCAGTCGACCATCAGCTCGCAGCTTTCCGCGCTGGAGGCGCGCGTCGGCTTCAGGCTGTGCGAACGCGGACGCGGCGGCTTTCGGCTGACGTCCAAAGGCGAGCGTTTCGTGATGTCGGCGCGGGCGCTGATCGGCGCGACATCGCAATTCGTCGCGCAGGTGCGCGACATCGATCGCAAGCTGGTCGGCACGCTGTCGATCGGGTTGATCGGACAGGCATCGCATGTCGAGAACGCGCGGCTCGCGGAAGCTATCGGCGCATTTCGAAAGCGCGATCAGGCCGTGCGTTTCGCGATGCACGTCGCGCCGCCGCAGGAACTCGAAGAAAGCCTCGTCAATCGCGAACTCGATCTGGCGATCGGCTATTTCTGGCATCGCGTCGCGGGGCTGTCGTACAGCAGGCTGTTCAACGAGCGGCAAGTGATCTGTTGCGGGCGCGGACATCCGCTCTTTCATGCGGACCCGCTCGTGACGCTCGACGATCTGCGCGCGCACGACTGGATCTGGCGCAGCTATCCGGTGCCGGAAGAACTCGCGGGCATCGGCGAGCGGCGCGTGACGGCGATCGCGGACAGCATCGACGCGGCCACCGTGCTGATCCTGTCGGGCAGTCATATCGGCTATTTGCCCGCGCATCACGCGGACGCCTTCGAGCAGCGCGGACTGGTCCGCGTGCTGGGACGCACCGCGTTCGGCTTCGACGTGCCGCTGCATCTCGCGATGAAGCGCGACATGGCCGACAAAGCCATCGTTCGAGCCTTCTGTGAAGACCTTTTCGGCGTCTATGGCGCGCGCGAGATTCATCACGATGAGCCTGAACGCGCGGTAGCAACGTGCCCGATGTGAACGCCTTGACGACGCCTTGATGACGCATTACGGCGCGCATTCCGACGCAACGGAATGACCGCCGATAACAATGGAGCGAGACAACATGGCAGACAACACCAGCGACAGCACCAGCATCACGAAGATCGAAACCTACGGTTTCGAGCGCATTCCCGACGCTTCGCGATACGCGCGGCCCATCGATCTGTTCCGCCTGCTGTTCGGCGGCTGCAATACGTTTTCGACTTCGGTGCTCGGCAGCTTTCCGGTGCTCGTCGGCCTTTCGTTCGAAGCGAGCGTGTGGTCCATCGTGATCGGCGTGCTCGCGGGCACCTGCATGCTCGCGCCGATGAGCCTCTTCGGGCCGCGCAACGGCACGAGCGATCCGGTGTCGTCGGGGGCGCACTTCGGCATTCATGGCCGCATCGTCGGATCGTTTCTCGCGGTGCTCACATCGGTCGCGTTCTTCTCGCTCGCCGTATGGAGTTCGGGCGATGCGCTCGTCGGCGGCGCGCACGACATGATCGGCTTGCCGGTCAATCCGTGGACGCTCGGCACGGCGTATCTGGTGTTCGCGGTGCTCGTGCTGATCGTCTGCATCTACGGATTTCGCTTCATGCTGTGGGTGAACAAGATCGCCGTGTGGGCGGCGAGCCTCATGTTCGTACTCGGCGCATTCGCGTTCGCGAAGCCTTTCGACGTCCACTACGCGGGCGCGCTTCAGCACGGCAGCGCAGGCTTCTGGGCGGCGTTCGTCGGCGCGGCGCTGGTCGCGTTGAGCAATCCGGTTTCGTTCGCGTCGACGCTCGGCGACTGGGCGCGCTACATTCCGCAATCAACGCCGCGCCACCGCGTGATGGGCGCCGTGTTTCTCGCGCAGATCGCGACGTTCTTGCCGTTCCTCTTCGGCCTCGTCACCGCGACGATCATCGCGACGCAAGCGCCGAGCTTCATCAGCTCGAACGACTACGTGGGCGGCTTGCTTGCGGTATCGCCGCGCTGGTTCCTGTTGCCGATGTGTCTGATCGCGATCATCGGCGGACTGTCGACGGGCACGACCGCGCTCTACGGCACGGGCCTCGACACGTCGAGCATGTTCCCGAAGTTCCTCAACCGCGTGCGCGCGACGGCGCTGATCGGCCTGCTCGCCATCGGCTTCATTTTCGTGGGGCGTTTCGCGTTCAACCTCGTGGAAAGCGTGGCGACGTTCTCGACGCTCATCTGCACCTTCAGTTGCCCGTGGATGGCGATCATGGTGATCGGCTTCGTGCAGCGCGGCGGTTTCTATCTGGCCGACGATCTGCAAGTGTTCAATCGCGGCGGGCGCGGCGGCCACTATTGGTATAGCCACGGCTGGAACTGGCGCGCGATGGGCGCATGGCTGCCGGCCGCGTTCATCGGGCTGACGTTCGTGAATCTGCCGGGACAGTTCGCCGGGCCGCTCGGCGCGCTCGCGGGCGGCTGCGATCTCAGCGTGCCGGTTTCGTTCGTCGTGGGCGGCGCGCTGTATCTGACGATGCTGCGGCTCTTTCCCGAACCCGACGCCGTTCACGGTCCGCAAGGGCGCCGTCTCGTCGGCGCGTCGCGCGAATCTTCACGCACGAGCGCGCACGTTCCGATCACGGCGCGCGTGCGCGAGGATTGACTTTCATAACGCTCGTCTATTCGAACATTCGGACGATAGATTTAATCCACCGTTGATCCAGCGCTTTTCCAGTATCGGTTCAACACATGGACGTTATTGACGCGTGTGTTTCAGTGCGGATCGCAAAGGCGATCCGAGACGGAATACATCGCGTTCCGGCATTTCCCGACAGGAGACGAGATGTCCGAGCCGAAACATCCAGCCGATGCAGAAGCGCGTCGAGTCTTTCTGAAGAACGTTGCGGTCGCCGGCATGGCGACGGGCCTGTCGGGCGTCGTAGGCGATGCGCTGGCGCAGGCCGACGCGTCGCCATCGGGCGGGACGGGCGCGGCGTCGAAGCCGGCGACGCGCGCGACGCTCGACATCAATCAGCAGTACGCCAACTTCCTTAACTTCGCGGATGCACAGGACTTCGAGGACGCAACCGACGCATCGCGGCGCAGCAACATCGTCGTGATGCCGGAGGCGGGCTTGCGCGCATGGCTCGCCGGACGGATCGGCGCGCGCGCGGCGCTCGGCGATGCGCTCTTTCACGTCGACGCGCCGGCGCTCGCCGGAACGACGCTGGCGACGATGCTCGCGAGCGCCGAATCTTCCGTGGCCGACGCGCGCTGAAGGAGCGCCGATGACGGTTTTAGTCGATCATCCGGAAGGTTTGTTCGTCGTGCTGCTCGCGCTGTTCATCGGCGCGGTGGCGTGCGGCGCGCACGTATTGCGGCGCTTCGCCGTGCTGCCGCCGGAGGATCGCGAAGACTTCAACATCATCCAGACTTCCACGCTGACCTTGCTTGCGCTGCTCGTCGGCTTCAGCCTTTCGATGGCGGTGAATCGCTACGACTTGCGCAAGACGCTGGAGGAAAGCGAGGCGAACGCGATCGGCACCGAATATGCGCGCGCCGATCTCGTCGATGCCGCGACCGGCGCGAAGATCAAGTCCGCGCTGCTCCGCTATACGAAGCTGAGACTGGCGAACTACACGACGCGCGCGCCCGATGCGCTCGCGACGATCGTCCGCGATACGTCGAATGTCGAAACGGAGCTGTGGCAGCTCGCGACGCAAGTGGCGAAGGATCAGCCGACGCCCATCGGCGCGCTCGTCGTCGCCGGCATGAACGACGTGCTGAACTCGCAGGACTACTCGGAGGCAGCGCGCATCAACCATATTCCGCTGGGCGCGTGGTATCTGATGATCATCATCGCGCTGCTCGGCTGCGTGATGCAGGGCTACGGCGCGAAGGGCAAGCTGACCAAAGGGCTGCTCATCACGATTCTTCCGGCGACGGTCGCGCTGTCACTCGCGCTGATCGCCGACATCGACAGTCCGAAAGGCGGATTGATCCGCGTCGAGCCGCGCGATCTCACGCGGTTGCTGCAGTCGATCGGAGCGTGAGAGCCATGGCGCGCGTCCGGCTGCGTGCTATCTTTTTGAGTGGAAGCAGATCTTCCGCCCAGGAGAGATCGTGGACGTCGCCGCCTGGCTGCGCAGCCTCGGAATGGAACGGTACGAGCCGGTGTTTCGCGAGAACGCCATCGACGCCGACGTGCTGCGCAATCTCACCGCCGACGACCTGAAGGAACTCGGCGTCGCGCCGGTCGGGCATCGGCGCAAGCTGCTCGATGCGCTGGCCGGACTGCCGCATGCGTCCATCAAACCGGGCGATGAAGGAGAGCGGCGGCAAGTCGCCGTGCTTTTCGCCGACCTGTGCGGCTTCACGCAGATGAGCCGGGAAATCGACGCGGAAGAAGTGCTCGACGTGCTCGATCGATACTTCGAGCAGGTCGATCGCATCGTGGAGCTGCATGGCGGCCATGTCGACAAGCACGTCGGCGACTCGGTGATGGCGGTCTTCGGCGCGCCGGTCTCGCATGGAAACGATGCCGAACGCGCCGTGCGCGCCGCGCTCGCAATCGACGATGCGATGCCCGGCCTGTCGCGCGCGCTCGGTCGCGCGGTTTGCGTGCACATCGGCATTGCGGGCGGCGAGGTCGTCGCGAGCGGCACGGGCAGCGCGACGCATCGGGCGTACACCGTCACGGGCGACACCGTCAATCTCGCGTCGCGTCTCACGGACGCGGCCGGCACGGGAGAAATCCTCATATCGGAGGCCGTGCGGCGTCATCTGGCCGAGCGTCTCGATTGCGTCGAACGCGGCGCGCTGTCCGTCAAGGGATTCGCCGATCCGGTTCCGGCATGGCGCATCGCCGGCATTCGACACGCGCCGCCGATCCGGCCGATGGTCGGCCGCTGCGAAGATCTGCTCGCGTTCCGGACCGTGCTCGGCTCGTGCCGCGCGACGGGCCATGGACGCACGATCGTGCTGCGCGGCGAGGCGGGCATCGGCAAGACGCGCCTCGTCGAAGCGTTCGAAAGCGCCGCGCGGGATGCGGGATTCGTCTGTCACGGCGGGCTCGTGCTCGACTTCGGCGCGGCGACCGGACGAGGCGCGATTCAATCGCTCGTGCGCGGACTGCTCGCGCTCGACGATCCGAACGATGACGCAACGATAGGGCAGGGCATCGCCCAGGCGATCGCCTCCGGTTCGATCGATGAAGGCGATGCGCTCTTTCTCGAAGACCTGCTCGACATGCCCATGCCGCTCGCGGATCGCACGGTCTTCGAGGCAATGGACAACGCGATGCGCGTTCGCGGCCGGCGCGATGTCGTGGCGCGGCTCGTTCGTCGCGCGAGCGGCCGGCATCCGCGGTTTCTTGCCGTCGAAGACATTCACTGGTCGGATGCGCCGACGCTGGCGGACCTCGCGGCGCTATCCGCGACGGCGGCGGATTGCGCGGCCGTGCTCGTACTGACCGCGCGCCCGTTATCCGAAACCTTCGACGCGTCCTGGCACGCCGCGCACGGCGCGCCGTATTCGCTCATCGATCTCGGACCGTTGAGCGCAAGCGAGGCGCGCGTCATGGCCGAATCGTTTCCCGGCGCGACGGCGGATCTCGCGGAGCGCTGCATCGCGCGGGCGGCGGGCAATCCGCTGTTTCTCGAACAGTTGCTGAACCACGCGCAGGACGGCGCGGAATCCGGCGTGCCCGGCTCGGTGCGCAGTCTCGTGCAGGCGCGGCTCGACCGGCTCGATTCCGCCGGCAAGACCGCTTTGCAGGCGGCGTCGGTGCTCGGGCAGCTCGTCGAGAAGGATGCAGTCGATTTTCTCGTCGATGAAACCGGCGCGGGCGCCGCGCTCGAATCGCCGTCGATGGATCGCCTGGTGCGACGCCAGGGCGCCGGCTTCATCTTCCACCACGCGCTGATCCGCGACGCGATCTACGACGGGCTGCTGAAAAGCCGTCGCCGCGCGTTGCATCGTCGCGCGGCGCAGTGGTTCGGCGAGCGCGATCCGGTTCTGCGCGCCGAGCATCTCGATCGCGCCGCGGATCGCGCCGCGGCGCTCGCCTATTGCGACGCGGCGCGCGTGCAGGCGTCGGCGTATCGGCATGAAGCGGCGCTTCGGCTCGTCGCGCGCGGGCTCGAAATCGCGGATGCGGACAGCGACCGCGCCGCGCTCGAATGCCTGCGCGGCACGATCCTGCACGACGCGGGCGACATGACATCGGCGCTCGCGGCGTTCGAAACCGCGCTCGGCTTCGCCACGACCGACACGGCGCGCTGTCACGCGTGGATCGGGCGCGCGACGGTGAAGCGCGTCATCGACGATCTCGATGGCGCGTGGGCCGATCTGAATCGCGCCGCATCGGCCGCGACCGCGCAAGGACTGCTGCGCGAGGAAGCGCGCATCCATTTCCTGCGCGGCAACCTGTGTTTTCCGCGCGGCGATATCGAAGGCTGCGTGCGCGAACACGAACGCAGCCTCGCGCTCGCGCAGCAAGCGGGCGACGCGGAACTGGAGGCCGCCGCGCTCGGCGGAATCGGCGACGCGCAGTACATGCGCGGACGGATGATCAGCGCGAACGACGCCTTCAGCCGCTGCATCGAGCTGTGCCGGCGTCACGGATTCGGACGGATCGAAGTCGCCAATCTGCCGATGCACGCGATTACCGCATGGTTCGCGGGCGCGGCGAACGCGGGGCTCGATGCGGCGCTCGCGAGCGTGGCCGCGGCGGAGAAGGTCGGGCAGTTGCGGGCGCTCGCGGTTGCGCATCATGCGGCGTTTCACTGCCTGCACGATCTCGCGCAGTGGGATCGCGCGTGGGAGCATGTCGGCCCGGCGCTGCGCTGTGCGCGCGAACTGAAATCGAGGCGCTTCGAAGGCGAGGCGCTCGCGTTGCGCGCGGAATTGCATCGTGTTGCGGGACGCCGGCGCGACGCGCTCGACGATATCGAAGAGGCGCTGTCGATCAGCCGCGAGACCGGCATGACGTATCTGGGCGCCGCGTATCTCGGCGTGCTGGCGCGTTCGACGGACGACGTCGCGGTCTTCGACAGCGCGCTCGCGGAAGGCGAAGCTCTGCTCGCCAGCGGCGCGGTGAGCCACAACCACTTTCTCTTTCGGCGCGACGCGATAGACGCGTGCCTCGATCGCGGACTTCTGGACGCGGCCGCGCATCACGCTGCGGCGCTCGAAGATTACGCGCGACGCGAGCCATCGCCGTTTTCGGCATTCGTCGTGGCGCGGGCGCGCGCGCTCGTCGCGCATGGCAAGGGCGACCGGAAAGCGGCGTCGACGGATGCGCTACAGCGACTCGCGCAAGAGGGCAGGAAGCGCGGCTTGGTTTGCGCGGTCGCAGCAATCGATGACGCGCTGCGTCGATGAGGACGGCGATCATGTGGAACGAATGGACGCGTCGAATCAAGGTCTTCGTTCAACGCTTCTGGCAGCCGACGAGCGCATGCATGACGTGCATGCCCGGCAGCTGGGGCAATATCGCCAGCGCCGCGCACTGGATGGTGGCGTTCAAGACCGGGCTTCTGACCGGACTGCTCGCGCTGCTTCTGACCTTCACGCCCGCCGCGAAACTCTACGGAAACCGGTACGGCAATGCGGCGCTCGTCGGCGTGCTCACCGCGATCGGCGATGCGTATGCGCATCCGGGCCACTATCGTCTGCCTTACGTCGAGCATGTGCTGACGGGCGCCGTCTCCATGCTTCTCGCGCTGCTCGCTTCGTATCTGTTCGAGGACCGCGCGCGGCGCCTTCGGGTGGCGTGGCGACGCGTGTTCGGGTAGCCGGCGTCGTATGATCCGCGAGCAAGCCAATCTCGAATCAGGATCGCCAATGTCATCGAGCATCAACAAGCAGGACCTGGAAGCGATGTCGAGCTTCCGTTACGAGCTGCGCAAGTTCCTGCGCGTGTCGGAGGAAGTCTGCAACGCGGCCGGCATCACGACGCTTCAGTACCAGTTGCTTCTGCATGTACGCGGATTTCCCGAACGGCGCTGGGCCACCGTGGGCGAGCTCGCGGAGCGGCTGCAGGCCGCGCCGAACGGCACCGCGGCGCTGGTGTCGCGATGCGAGACGGCGGGACTCGTCACTCGCAAAACCGACAAGACCGATCGCCGTCAAGTGCAGGTTCACCTCACCGCGAAGGGCGAGCGGTGCCTGCTCAGGCTCGCTGCAGAACACAAGGCGCACTATGGATCGTTCGGCTGGGTGTTCGGTCCGCAGGAAGTGTGATGCAACTTTTATGTCACAATGTGCCTTAAATTTTAGGCGGCTTCCCCGATGCACATTCCTGGATTCATCGACCGGCGCACCATCCTGCGCGCGCGCAGACTGTGGCTGCATTACGGCGTGTTCTGGCTCGGCGCGATCGCGACCGGGCTCGTCGCGGTCATGTATGCACGGCTGATCGACTTCGGGTACGACGCTTTTCTGCGCGTCGTCGCCGTCTACTGGTGGTTGCCGCTGCTGCTCACGCCCGCGATCGGCGCGCTCGCTGTCTGGCTGACGCGCCGCTTCTTTCCCGGCTCCGAAGGCAGCGGCATTCCGCAGGTCATCGCCATGCTGCACGACAAGCGCGAGCTCGGGCCGCGCTTGCTCACGCTGCGCATTCTCGTCGGCAAGATCGCCATATCGTTTCTGTCGATTCTCGGCGGCTTCACCATCGGACGCGAAGGGCCGACCATCCATGTGGGCGCGGCGCTCATGTTCAGCTTGCGCCGCTTCTATCCCACACGCTTGCGCAACATGCGCGGCGGCGCGCTGGAACGCAATCTCGCGCTCGCGGGTGCGGCTGCGGGATTGTCGGCGGCGTTCAATGCGCCGCTCGCCGGCGTGGTGTTCGCCATCGAAGAGCTCACGCGCAGCTTCGAGCAGCGCACGAGCGGCGTGCTGATTACGGCGATCATCTTTGCCGGCATCGTTTCGCTCGCGCTGCAAGGCAACTACGTCTACTTCGGCACGATCGATCTCACCGGACACTTCCCCGAATCGCTCGCGCTCGCCGTCGTTTTGCTCGGCGTGGTGACGGGCATCGCGGGCGGCATCTTCTGCTGGCTGTTGCTCAACACGGAGCGCTGGATGCCGGGCCGTCTCGCGAGCTGGCGTCAGACGCATCCGGTGGCGTTCGGCGCGGCGTGCGGGCTCGTCATCGCGGTCATCGGCGTGGTGGCGGGCGGCCATACCTTCGGCAGCGGCTATGCGGAAGCGCGCGGCATGCTCGAAGGCCACACGGAAGTCGGCGCGAGCTATCCGTTGCTGAAAATGGCGTCGATGGTCGGGTCGTATCTGCCGGGCGCGCCGGGCGGACTTTTCGCGCCGTCGCTCGCGATCGGCGCGGGCATCGGCAATGCGCTGCATCTCGTGTTCGGCAACATGGAATTGCCGATGCTGATCGCGCTCGGCATGGTCGGCTATCTCGCCGCCGTCACGCAGAGTCCGATCACGGCGTTCGTGATCGTCATCGAGATGATCAACGGTCACGCGCTCGTGCTGTCGCTGATGGCCACCGCGCTGATTGCGAGCCAGGTGTCGAAGCTGTTCGCACCGCCGCTCTACGAAGCGCTCGCGCAGAAGTACATGGGCAAGTGACGCCGCGCGTCACGATGCGAGCTTGCGCGCGAGGCGGCGCATGCCGTCGAAGATCGTCTCGGCGACGTCCATCGGGAAATCGCGTGGCAAGCGTGCGGCCACTTCGTCGATGACGTGCGGCGTGCGCGCGCCGAGTTCATCGATCTTCGTTTCGACATCGTTCGCGGCGAGTCCCACGCGCCGCCCCTGCGCGATCCAGTGCCGCCGCTGAATCTCGCCGATCAGATAGTGCGCGTTCTTGCTGCGCACGGCCATCGCGAGGCGCACGCGTTGCGCGGCGAATTGATTGGCCCGCGTACCGATGACCGGATGCGCCGAGAGCACGTCATAAAGCGGCGTCGATTCATACCGGTTGCCGGGCAGATGCGCGATGCTGAAGTTCTTCGCGTGACCATCGGTGGCGGCGAGTATCCAGAAGATCATCTGCGTGCGAAAGAAGCGAAGACGGTCCTGTGCGGCGTGCGTCGATCCGGCGAGCACCTCCATGATCCGTTCGATGCCGGGACCGCCGTCCGACTCGTACTTGAGCAGCGCGGGCGTGCCGGTGGCCTGACACATGTCCTCTTGCGGCAGGCGCAGGATCCACGATTTGTCGCTCGACAGACGGCGATCGAAGCGCTCGACGACGAGCACCTTCTGATCGTCGAAGCGTTCCATTTCGCATCGCGCGATGGGCAGGCCGAACGCCGCGACGATCTTCGAGCAGAGCCATTCGTTCTCGACCGACGTACGCATGTCGGCGCGCATGTTGCCGACGAGCCCGAGCGGCAGCTTGAAGATATGCGTGGTCGGCGTGCTGCCTTCGGGCAGAAGCCAGCGCTTGCCGTGACGCAGAAGCGCGGTCTTTTCCTGCGCCCCGGCGATGGACAGGCGCAGGTCGTCGACCGTTTCGTGCTGACCGAGTTGTGGCGCCGATGTGGTCTCGCGTAACAGACGCGCGATCTGCGATGCGGTGAGCGCACGGCCTTTTATGGTGTCGAGATCGACGGGCGCTTCGCCGGGCGGCAGCATTTGAAGGGCGCCGACGCAATCGCGGCCCAACTGCGCGAGCAACTGGAACGGCGCCGTGCCGCCGGTGCGGAATCGCGTGGCGATGCGGCGGCGGATCGGCTCGCTATCGGGCAGGAGATTGTCGAAGAAGTCGGTGACGACTTGCCCGCGCCACGGCTGATTGCCCGGCGTGAAGGGCAGCGACAGCGATAGCGGACGGCCTTGAGGATCGGCGATCCAGTCGTCGCGATAGACGAGGCGTTCGCCGGCCGCGCCTGTTTCCCAATGCCCGACGGGCAGGCCGTTCATCCACAGGTCGAGTCGGCCGGATTGCGTGCGGCGCGCCATGATTACCAGTTCTCCCGTTTCTTCGAGGCCGCAGCGGCGGCCGTGGCGCGCTTGCGTGCGGGGCGCGCGGCGGTGGCCTTGGCCGCGATGGGCGGCGGCGGGTGTATCGGCGTGGCTTCGCTCGCCTTTTCCGCTCGCGTGAGCGCGAGTTCCACGTCGAGCACGCGTAGAACCTTGAAGAGACGTTCGACGCTCACTGCTGCCGGATTGGCTTCGAGTTGCGCGTACGTCTGCTGCGTAACGCCGAGACGCGCCGCGACCGCCGCTTGCGTAAGGCCCGCCGCCTTGCGAAAGCCGATCAGGATCGGCCTGAGCTGGCTCAGTGTTTTCAGCGAATAGTCCATCGCGTGCTCCTACAGGTTTTGATCTGTAAAGCCATTTTACAGCCTTTGATTTGTTAAGCGTGAAAACAGATCATAGCCTGTAAATCGATGCGTGCCCGTCGATGCCTCGTACTTTGGGTTTGTCCCAATGGCCTCGTCGTCAAGGTCTCAACTGATGCGCGAAATGGCGGGCGGGCGTCCCGGCCTCATCACGAAGACCGGGCTCGGCACGTTCGTCGATCCGCGTCAGCAGGGCGCGCGTCAGAGTCCGTCGACGGAAGAGATGCTCGTCGAGCTGATGCGTATCGACGGCGAGGAATGGCTGCGCTTCAAGCCGTTCCCGATCGATATCGCGTTCCTGCGCGGCACCACCGCCGACGAAGACGGCAACGTCACGATGGAACAGGAAGCCGTGCTCGGCGAAATGCTCGCGATGGCGCAGGCGACACGGCGCGCGCGCGGCATCGTCGTCGTGCAGGTGAAACGCATGGCGCGGCGCGGCACGCTGCCGCCCAAGCAAGTGAAGATCCCCGGCATTCTCGTGGACTTCGTCGTCGTCGAGCCGGAGCAGCGTCAGACTTACGCGACCGATTACGATCCGAGCTACGCCGGCGAATTGCGCGTGCCGCTTTCGGAGATTCGTCCGCTGCCGTTCGGCCCGCGCAAGGTAATCGTGCGGCGCGCGGCGATGGAGCTGTATCCGCATGCCGTGTGCAATCTCGGCGCAGGCATTTCGACGGGACTCTCGACCGTCGCCGCGGAAGAAGACCTGCTCGACTCGGTGATCCTCACCAACGAGCAAGGGCTGATCGGCGGTGCGCCCATCACAGGCCGCGATTCGGGCGGCGCGCAGAACTTCGCCGCGATGATCGAGCAGCCGTCGCAATTCGACTTCTACGATGGCGGCGGTCTCGATCTCGCGTTCCTCTCGTTCGCGGAAGTCGACGCGCACGGCAACGTGAACATCAGCCGCTTCGGCGACAAGATCGTCGGCGTCGGCGGGTTCATCAACATCAGCCAGAACGCGAAGCGCGTGATCTTCAGCGGCACGCTCACCGCGGGCGGGCTCGACGTGCAATGGGAGAACGGCAAGACGCGGATCCTGCAGGAAGGCAGGCATCGGAAGTTCGTGCGTTCGCTCGAACAGATCTGCTATAGCGCGCCGCTCGCGCACGAGCGCGGCAATTCCGCGTTGTTCATCACCGAGCGCGCGGTGTTTCGTGTCGGCGATAAAGGGCTGGAGTTGATCGAAGTCGCGCCGGGCATCGATATCGAACGCGATGTCTTCGCGCAGATGGATTTCGGTCCAGCCATCGCCACCGACGTGCACGAGATGGACGCGCGCATCTTCGCGCCGCAACTCATGGGCATCAAGGATGAAACGGTGGCCCGGGAACGTAGGCATCGTTCGCAACGCATCGCCGAGTGGTACGGGAGCCGCGCATGAGTGCCGCGTCGATCACGGGGCGCACGCGCTTGTACGGCATCATCGGCGATCCTATCGCGCAGGTGCGCTCGCCCGAAGTCTATACGCGCAAGTTCGCCGACGCGGGCATCGATGCGGTGCTCGTGCCGATGCACATCGAGGCAAGCGAGATCGATGCGGTTCTGCCCGCGCTGCTGCGCCTGAAGAACCTCGACGGCCTGCTCGTGACGTCGCCGTTCAAGACACGTGCGCTCGCCATCGCCGATGAAGTGCATTCGCGCGGACGGCGCATCGGCGCGGTGAACGCTTTGCGTCGCGATGACGAAGGCCGCTGGCACGCCGACATGTTCGACGGCGAAGGCTTCGTGCGCGGCCTGTTCGCGAAGGGCCACGACGTGAAAGCGAAGCGCGCGCTCGTGCTCGGATGCGGCGGCGCGGGCGCGGCCATCGCGGTATCGCTCGCGGATGCAGGCGTCGCGCACATCACGCTCTGCGATATCGATCGCGCGAAGTCTGCAACGACGTGTCCGAGCGCGCGTTCCAGCTCGAACACGGCGGTCAATGGGTGAAAGGCAAGATGGCGCCCACCTTCGGTCCGCTCGGTCCGTGGCTCGTCACGCCCGATGAACTCGGCGACGTGCAGAATCTGCCGCTGTGGCTCGAACTGAACGGCAAGCGCATCCAGAACTCATCGACGTCCGACATGATCTTTCCGATCAGCAAGCTCGTTTCGTACATCAGCCAGTTCGTCGTGCTCGAAGCGGGCGATGTCATCACGACGGGCACGCCGCCGGGCGTCGGCCTCGGCATGAAGCCCGAGCAATACCTGAAACCGGGCGACGTGATGAAGCTATCCGTCGAAGGGCTCGGCGTTCAGGAACAGACCGTCGCGCGCTGGGACGATCAGTAACGCCGCAACCCATGCGACGCAAAAACGGCGGACATACGCGTCCGCCGTTCGCTCACGCTTCGATCAGAAGCGGTGACGCAAGCCCACGGTCGCCGAGACCTGGCTGTTCGTCGACGATGCCGACAGTCCGTTGATCGCCGCCGTGATGCCCGAATCGCCCGTATCGCTCACGTGCTGATACACGCCTTGCAGATACACGTCGGTGCGCTTGGACAGCGCGTACGCCGTTTGCAGGCTGAACTGATTCCACTTCGGATCGACGCCTTCGAGATGGCCGTCGGTGAAGGTGTACGCGCCCGACACCGACCACGCGGGCGTCAGGTTGTAGCGGCCGTTCACTTCGTAGTTGGTGAAGCGCGCGCTGCCGCCATCGAGCGTGATGCCGTTGGTCGTGCCCGATGCCGATGCGCCGATGCCCGTCGCGCCGTCGAGTCGCGTCTGCGTGAAGACGAAGCCCGCTTGCGCCGCGCCGAACGTGTAGCTCAGGCCCGCGCCGAACGTGCGCTGACGGCTTGCGCTGAACGTGGCGTCATCGCTGACTGCGCCGCTCGAATTCAGCGTCGCGCCCGCGTTGTTCAGCTGCATGTAGCTCGCCGCTACGTTCAACGGACCGTAGTTGTACGATGCGCCCACGCTATACGCGCGATTCGTCGCGAAGCCGCCCGCATCGTTCGAGAAGCCATACAGGCCGCCGAACTTGAAGCCGCCGTAGTTCAGGCTCTGGTACTTCACGGAGTTGCTGACGCGGAACGAGTTGTCGAGGTTGTCGTTGTCGAACGGATGCGCGGCCTGCGTGCCGCCGTATTGCGTGCCCGTGAGTGCGAGCGGGCCGAGATAATCGACGACGGAATCGTACTGACGGCCGAGCGTGAGTGCGCCCGCGCGATCGCTCGACAGTCCGACGAACGCCTGACGGCCGAACTCGCGTCCGCCTTGGCCGAGCTTGCCGTTCATGATGCTGAAGCCGCTTTCGAGGGTGAAGATCGCCTTCAGGCCGCCGCCGAGATCTTCCGTTCCGCGCAGGCCCCAGCGGCTGCCGTTGACGGCGCCGCTCGTCGCCTGAACGTTATGCGCGCCGCCCTGATTGTTCGTGTAGGTGAGGCCCGCGTCGATGAGGCCGTAGAGCGTCACGCTGCTTTGCGCGTGCGCCGTGCCGGCGACGGTGCCGAGCGCGGCCAGCGCGCTCAGCGTGAATAGGGATTTCTTCACTGTGGTATCTCCAAGAGAGCTTGAGGTTCTTTCCGATCGATCGGTCGACGCATCGGACGGCGGATTAAATCACGGCACATGACGTGCTTTCGTTGGACGCGAGTTACCGAATGTTGTGTAACGCGTGCGCCTGCGGAGCACAGCGAAAGAGGAATCCCTTGAGCATCAATGCGTTCGCGTGCGCGCGATGCCGCAATGCGGCGCGAATCGGGATTACCTGCGGTAATGTCTTGTGCGAATCGGAAGGACGTTGTGGTCTGCGCGCGACATCCGCGTACTGAGTAAGATGGCTGAGTGTGTCCGGATTGACATCAAGTTCAGGTCCGGATTGATGGACAATCTCGTCTTGAGGCGCGACGCCGCCCGCTCTCGAACCGGTGCAACGAAGTGAACGAATCTCAACTGCTGCTCGTGGAAGACGACCCGGAAATCAGCGAATCGCTCGCGGATTATCTGCGCGGCAAGGGCTTTCGCGTGCAGGTCGCCGGAAGCGCGGAAGCCGGACACGAACTGCTCGCGCGCGGCGGCTTCGACCTCGTGCTGCTCGACGTGATGCTGCCCGGCGAAGACGGCCTGAGCTTCTGCCGTCGCGTGCGTGCATCGGGCGGGCCGCCCATCATCATGCTGACCGCGCTGTCCGAACCGACCGACAAGGTCGTCGGCCTCGAACTCGGCGCGGACGATTACGTGTCGAAGCCCTTCGATCTGCGCGAGCTGCTCGCGCGCATCCGCGTCGTGTTGCGCCGCGGCCAGACGAACGAGGCCGCCGCGCGCGCGCCGGCAAGCGAAATCGTGATGACGTTCTCCGGCTTCACGTTCTATCCGTACCGGCGCTTTCTACGCTCGCCCGCCGGCTTGCGCGTGCCGTTGACGGGCGCCGAAACCGACTTGCTGCTCGTGCTGTGCCAGCATCCGCGGCAAGTGCTATCGCGCGAAGAACTCATCCGTCTCACGCGCGGCAAAAACTTCCCGATCGCGACGCGCTCCGTCGATCTGCTCGTGAGCCGGCTGCGCCGCAAGCTCGCGGGCGACGATCCGCTCGATGATCCGATCCGAACCGTGCGCGCCGACGGTTACGCGTTCCAGCCCGAAGTGACCGCCCAGTGATGCGCCGCCTGATGCCGCGCGTTTTCGCGACCACGCTCGGGCAGATTCTCGCGATCGTCGCGGGCTCGTCGGCGGCGACGCTGTTGCTCTTCATCGTGTTGCTGTTCTATCCCGGCGCGCCGCCGAGCCCGCCGTGGCCGTGGCAGACGTCGTATCGCATCGTCGCGCTGGTGGACATGCTGAGCGCGACGCCCGACGCGGACCGCGTGCGCGTGCTGGCCGCCGCCGGTCGCGCGCGCATGACGGCGAAGCTCGTCGACGATGCCGTCATCTGCAAAGGCTCGACGCTCGACACCCACGATCTCGAAGCCGCGCTCAGAGCGGAACTGCACGCGGGCGCGGCGCTGACGGTGCGAACGTGCGATGCGCGTCAGCCGACGCAGAATCTTCAAGTGCTGATTCCCCTCGGCCAGCGCACGCTGGAGATTCGCACCGACCGCAACGAACGCGAGCCCGATCGCTTCACGATTCCGTTCTTCGGCGCGCTCGCGTTTCTGTGCGTGGGCGTCGCGGGATTGTCGGCGTGGGCGGTGTCGCGCGTGATTCGCCCGTTGCGGCGATTGTCCGAGAAAGCCGATGCGTTCGGCCGCGACATCACCGTTGCGCCGATCGATGAAGAAGGACCGCTCGAAATCCGCCGCGCCGCGCATGCGTTCAACCGCATGCAGGAACGCATCGCGCGCTCGATGCAAAGCCGCACGCGCATGCTCGCCGCGATCAGCCACGATCTGCGCACGCCGCTCACGCGCATGCGCCTGCAGCTCGACGCCGAGAAGAAAGAGATCGAGCGCGCCAAGCTGCTGCGCGACATCGATCTGATGCAGACAATGGTGAGTTCCGCCCTCGCATTCCTCACGAGCGATGCGGGCGCGGAGAAAAAAGAGTGGCTCGATCTCGGCGCGCTGCTCGGCACGCTATGCGACGAATACGCGGAGTCGGGCGCGGCGATCCGCTACGACGGGCCGGATCAGATTCCGTTCTTCTGCAAGCCGGATGCGATCCAGCGCGTTCTCACGAATCTCATCGACAACGCCATTCACTTCGGCACGGAGATCGTCGTGACGGCGGCGCTCGATGCAGGCAACGTGGTGATCGACGTGACCGACGACGGGCCGGGCATTCCCGCAGATCGCCTTCAGGACGTGATCGAGCCGTTCGTGCGCCTGGACCCGGCGCGCGCGCAGCGGCCCGGCAGCGTGGGCCTCGGGCTGTCGATCGTCGATGACATCGTGCGTTCGCACGGCGGCACGCTCGCGCTCATCAATCGCGAGCCTTCGGGCCTGATCGCGCGCGTGACGATGCCCGCATCGAACTGAACGTTCGCTCAGATTTCGAGCTTGTATCCGACGCCGTAGACCGAGACGATGATCTCGCCCTCGGGCCGGACGTCCTGCAGCTTGCGGCGCAGATTCTTGATGTGGCTGTCGATCGTGCGATCCGTCACCACGCGATGATCCGCGTAGACGTTATCGAGCAGAAACGAGCGCGGCAGTATTCGGCCCATCGACACATGCAGCAGATGCAGCAATCGGAATTCGATCGGCGTGAGGCGCAGTTCGTGGCCGTCGAGCGTCACGCGATGAAACTGCGGATCGATTTGCAGCGCACTGGCCGCCGCGCCGCTCGCGGTTGCGTTCGCGCCGCCCGCGCGACGCAAGATCGCCTTCACGCGCGCGACCACTTCACGCGGGCTGAACGGCTTGCACACGTAGTCGTCCGCGCCGGTTTCGAGTCCGAGCAGACGATCGATCTCGTCGATGCGCGCCGTCAGGATGATGACCGGCAGCTCCGAAAACGTCCGCAATTCGCGGCAGATATCGAGTCCGCCGCGGCCCGGCAACATCAGGTCGAGCAGCATCAGCGAAGGCGGCGTTTGACGCACGAACGGGATGACCTGCGCGCCATCGGCGAGCGTCGTCACGATGTAACCCGCGACGCGCAGATAGTCGGCGAGCACGGCGGCCAGCTTCGGCTCGTCCTCGACGATCAGGACATGGGCGGGAGAAGTTACGGGCATCGCTTACTCGCGGTGGGAAGGAAAGCGCGCGGTGATCGACACGCCGCCGTGCGCCGAATCGTCCGCGCGGATGCTGCCGCCATGCGCCGTGACGATCGCCTTGCATAGCGAGAGCCCGAGTCCCGCGCCGCCGCTTTGCCGGCTGCGCGATTCGTCGACGCGATAGAAACGGTCGAAGAGATGCGGCAGCGCGGACGTCGGCACGCCCGGCGACGAGTCCTGCACGTTGAGCGTCCAGTCGTCGGGTGCGCCCGCGAGCGCGACGCGCACGCGCCCGTTCGGATCCGTGTAGCGCAGGGAATTCTGCAGCAGGTTCTTCAGCAATTGCACGAAACGCGCGGCGTCGACATCGACATCGGCGGAGGCGAGCGCATCGCTGCATTCGACATCGATGGCGAGCCGCTTCGCGCGGAACGACTGACGCATCGCATCGACGGACGCGCGCGTGAGCGCGTTCACCTGCGCGGGCGCCTTGCGATAGCGCAGCATGCCGACATCGCTCAGCGACAGGTCGTACAGGTCTTCGATGAGCTTGTTCAGCGCCGCGACTTCCGTCTGCAGCGAGGCGAGCGATGCGGCATCGAATACATGCACGCCGTCTTCGATCGCTTCGAGTTCGCTGCGCAGCACGGCGAGCGGCGTGCGCAATTCGTGCGACACGTCCGCGATGAACTCGCGCCGGCAACGTTCCGCGCGCTCCAGCGAATCGGCGAGCGAGTTGAAGTCCGATGCGAGCTTGTCGAGCTCGTCGCGATTCTTCGCGGGCACGCGAATCGAATAGTCACCGCTCGCGAGCCGATGCGTCGCGGCCATCACGCGGCGCACCGGCACGAGCACGAGGCGCGCGAGCACCATCGCGACGACGGCGGCGAGTATCACGGCGACGCCGCCGATCTGCCAGGTCGCGCGCATCTGCTGCGCCTGAAACGCGATGTCGGCGGCGTCGGTGAGCGGCGTCGGCCCGGCGGTTGCGAGCCAGCCGACGATCTTGCCATGCACGCGCACGGGCGACGCGGGCGCATCCGGCGGCGGCGGCTCGTTGGTGGATGCGACGAGCGCGCGATCCGCATCGAACAGCGCGGCAGGCGGACGTTCCCGTCTATGCCCGCGCACGCGATCCGCCGATTCGATTTCGGGCGCTGTATTCAGCGAATCGCGCAGACGTGCGGATTCGGGCGGCGCGAAA
>Ga0182736_1001203_pt1 | contig 27517 bp, 27 predicted proteins | sample eDN5th30CKraftBY_FD_128882 | JGI IMG/M metagenome (GOLD analysis project Ga0182736, IMG submission 128882) | Enriched backyard soil microbial communities from Emeryville, California, USA - eDNA 5th pass 30_C Kraft BY (version 2) (version 2) | ecosystem: Environmental > Terrestrial > Soil >...
CAACCGGACGTGACACGCCGAGTGACGCTGAGTAATCGTACGTTGCACTCGGTCACGCCCTTTCTCAGTTGATCGTGGGATACGTCCGGATGCCGCTGGGTGCTCACCGACAGTGAGTAGTCGGCTGCTCCATTCAGGCGCTGTCGAGGGACGCCCGTTACGGGCATCGGTCACCCTCGTTCAGGTTCGTGTGACGACCACTGCCGCGGACAGCGGCACGCGCCCTCTCGCGGGGCACCTGCGGGCACTCACCGGACTGCGCGTCGTCGCCGCCGTCTGGGTCGTCGTCTTCCACTTCCACTTCACGGCGCTGCCGGGGATGGCCGACGTCGTGAAGGTCGCCGGGCCGGTCGTGACGACGGGCGCACTCGGCGTCGACCTGTTCTTCGTGCTCAGCGGGTTCGTGATCGCCTACACCTACCTCGACGCGCTCGGCCCGGCAGTGCACGTGAGGGCCGCGGCGCGGTTCGTGTGGGCGCGGGCGGCGCGGCTGTGGCCCGCCTACGTCGTCGTGTTCAACCTGTTCGGCGTCTGGGTGCTCGCGCGGTACCTGTTCGGCCACGACGGGGTGGTCGCCTTCCAGTCGGTGCAGCCGGTCGTCAGCGTCGGGGAGTGGGTCCGCCAGCTGTTCATGGTCCAGCTGTGGGACCACAGCTTCTTCGACGGCGCGTCGTGGGTCGGGTCGACGTGGTCGATCAGTGCTGAGTGGCTCGCCTACCTGCTGTTCCCGCTCGCCGCACCGATGGTCCACCGCATCCGCCGGCTGCCCGTCCCGGTTCTCGCCGTGGTCGCGCTCGCGCTCATGGCTCCGATGGCCTGGGCCTACCTCGCGCTCGGCAGCCCGTACTACCCGTGGAGCTGGGTCACCCGGATCCTGTGCGGGTTCGGTGCCGGGGTGCTGGTCTGCGTGATCGTGCGCCGCATCCGGGTCACCCCGCGCGCCCGCCGGGTCGCCTCGCACGTCGCGAACGGAGGCGTCGTGGCGATCGTGGCCGGGCTGTGGGTGGGTGAGCGGGTCGCGCCGGGGCGCGGCGGGGTCGTCATCGTGTTGTTCCCCGTGCTGATCGGTGCGCTCGCGCTGGCCGACGGCGGCGTGGCGCGGCTGCTGTCCTCGCGGGCGTTCGTCGCGGGGGGCCGGGCGTCCTACAGCCTCTACCTCGTCCACATCCCGATCTTCGAGGTCTACTGGCTGGCCATGGCGTACGTGTCCGCGCTGTGGCAGCCCACCGTCGCCGCGCACCTCGTCGGGCTGGCGGTTCTGGCCCTGACGGGACCGACGGCCTGGGCGCTGCACCGGTGGGTCGAGGAGCCGGGCAGCCGGTGGATGCGGGCGCTGCCGGCGCGACTCGCCATCCGGCACAACCGGGCCGGACGCGCGACACTGCACACGTCGCCGGGTGGCGGTCCGTCGCGCGACCGCCGGCCGCCGCTCGGCACACACCCCGTGGCCGCGGGTCCGACCGTGTCCTACGGGCCGCCCCGTCAGCGCAGGCCCCGGCACGCGGCGGCGCTGGGAGTGCCGTCCGCGCTCGTCACCACGGGGGCTCCGGTCGCCGGTGGGAGACACGCCCGCAGGCCCGCGACGGGCGTCTGACCACAGGGGCCCGCTCGCACCCGCCGGCTCGCCGATGGTGTGCTGACCACGATGAGCGACGACCAGCCCCCTCCCGGTGCGCCGACCTCGACGGCCCGCGCCGAGCGCGTGACCGAGTGGCACGTGCGGGTCGCCCGGCACCACCTCGGCCCCGGCCCCTATCTCGACCACCTCTGTACCGACGGCAGGCGGCTGCGCCTGCTCTCGCGGGAGGGCCCGGCAAGCGGGTACGTCGCCGACGCCACCGTTGTGCAGCGGGTCCGCGAGGAGGCACCGGGCTGCCCCGTCGTCGGCGACCCCGACGACCTCCCCGACGCCGGCTTCCACGCGGTCGTCGCCGTCGAGGGCCTCGACGCACTCGACGACGCGGGAGTCCTCGCCGCGATCGACCTGTGGAAGCGGGTGCTGCGGCCCGGTGGTCGCGTCCTCGTGCAGGCGCCCGACGCCGGGGGACGCGGGCCGGTGCTGCGTGGCGTCGAGCGGGTGCTCGGCGACCGGGACCGCGGGCGTTGGGCGGAGCTGCTGGAGGGCGGCGGCCTGACGATCCTGCGCCAGGGCAGCGACGGCCTGTCGCGTCCGCCCTACGGCCGGGTGCCGGCCTGGCTGGACGTGCGGCTGCTGTCCACCTCGTCCCAGTTGTCGGCGGGCCGGCTGGTGCTCGGGCCCGGGTCGGGTGAGGCCGCGGTGTTCGTCGCGGAGGTTCCCGGGTGATGATCGGGGCATGACCGAACTGCTGCCCCTCGACCCCGACCAGCTGCTGACGACGACCCGGTCCGTCCGCAAGCGTCTCGACCTCGAACGTCCGGTGCCGCTGGAGATCGTCCGGGAGTGCCTCGAGATCGCCATGCAGGCGCCGACCGGCAGCAACCGGCAGGGCTGGCACTGGATCGTCGTGACCGACCCCGATCTGCGCAGGTCCGTCGCCGACCTCTACGCGCGCTCCTATCGCGCCTACCGCGACAGCCCCACGTACGCGGGCTCGGGCGACCCGTCGCAGAGCGCCGAGCGCCAGGCCACCCAGGCCCGGGTCAGCACCAGCGCCGACTTCCTCGCCGACCACATGGCCGAGGTCCCGGTGCTGGTCATCGGCGCCATCCACGCCGGAGCCGAGCTCCCCGCGGGCAACCAGGCCGGCCTGTGGGGATCGCTGCTCCCCGCGGCGTGGAGCCTGCAGCTCGCCCTGCGCGCCCGCGGCCTCGGCAGCGCCTGGACGACGCTGCACCTCAGCTACGAGAAGGAGGTCGCCGAGATCCTGGGCATCCCGCCGAACGTCCGGCAGGGCGTCCTGCTGCCCGTCGCCTGGACGAAGGGCACCGACTTCAAGCCCGCCCACCGCGAACCGCTCGACACCGTCCTCCACGTCGACGGCTGGTGAGTCGGACGGGCCCTCCGACACGCGACCGTTCGGACGCTCGCGGACCCGACCTCGGCAATAGCATGGGGGTGGGCCCCGATCCGGGGCCGTTCCCGCGTTGATCGGATGGAGTGCCCGTCGTGGCGACGGTGACCGGGGCGGGCGCGACCGTCGGGCCGGGGACGGCGGCACCGGACGGTGCCGCGGTCCGGCGCAGGCGGTGGGTCCGCGCCGTGCTCGTCGGGCTCGCCGCAGGCGGTGTCGTCCTCGGCGCGCGTGCGACGGGGCTGCTGATCGGCGGCCCGGGCCTGCTGCTGACGGTCGTGCTGGTGCTGCTGATCCCGACCTCGCGTGAGTTCTCGCGCCGGGTGCTGCTCGTCGGCTGCGTCCTCGTCGGCTGGCTGCCGGTGCTGTGGTGGGCGCCGATGCCGTTCGCCGGCCTGGGCCGGATGACCGTCGCCCTCGCCGCGACGGCCGCGCTGCTCGCCGCGTGGGTCGCCGCCGCCCCGCAGCCGGCGCGGCGGCTGCGGGCGCTGGTCCCGCGCTTCCGCGTGGTCGACGCCTACCCGGTGCTGGTCGTCGGGGCCGGTGCGGTCCTCCTCGCGCCGTGGCTGACCGTCAAGACGCCGGTCCAGTCGCTCGGCATGCTCATGCTGAGCTGGGACAACTCGGCCCACTTCGGCATGTTCCACATGATCCGCACGACGGGCGTGACCGCCGACGTCCTCCCGCCCCCCGCGACGGGCGGGCCGTGGCAGTTCGCGAGCTATCCGCAGGGCTTCCACACGCTGGTCGCGGCGCTCGTCGAGGTCTTCGACGGTCCGCAGGTCGCGTCCGTCGGCGGTGAGCTGCTCAGCTACACGCGCGGGGCGGCGCTGCTCGTCGTCGCCGCGACGGCGATGCTCGTCGCCGGGCTGGTCGCGCTGCCGTCGCTGCGGCGGCGACCGTTGCTCGCGCTGCCGCTCGCGACGCTCGTCGCCGCCGTGTTCCTCCTCGGGCCCGCGTCCTCGGCCTTCTACGACGGTTTCGGCAACTACGTGCTGGCCTGCGCGCTGGTCGTGGCGATCGCGCTGGTCGTCGTGCCTGCCGCGCGGGTGCTCTCGCCGCTGCACCTGCTGGCACTGGCGGGGGCGGTCGTCGGTGTCGCGCAGGGCTGGGCGCTCCTCGGTGTGCTCGCCGCGCCCGCGGCCCTCGCGGCCCTGCTCCCGTTGCGGCGCGGCCGGTGGCGGACGCGGCCGGTCCGGTTGCTCGCGTGCGTCGTCGTGCTCGTGGCGGCGGGCGCGTGCCTGGCCCGCACGGTCGTCGTGCTCGCGACGGTCGGCGTGCCGAACCCGCTCGTCCTCACCGGCGGGCTCAGCCAGCCGAACCTGGGACTGGCGATCGGTGCGGCGGCCGCGGCGATCGTCGTGCCGATCGGGATGCGCTGGTGGACGAGGCGTCCCGAGCGACCGCGGCTCGTCGCGCTCGTGGCGGTGCCCGTCGCGGGGGTGCTCTGCAGCGTCGTCCTCGTGGTCATGCAGGTGGCGGCCACGGGCTCGGTCAGCTACTACGGCTACAAGTTCATGACGGCGGTGGAGATCGTCGCGCTGTGCCTGCTCGCGGTGCTGGGCGCGCACCTCGGCCGCCGGGTCACCCGCCGCCGCTGGCTCGTCGCGCCCGCGGCGCTGCTGTCGCTGGTCGTGGCGGCCGCGGCGACGCAGGCGTTCGGCTGGACGTTCGCGCAGATCCCGCCCGGACCGACGGCGGGCCTCGAGACGGCGGCACCCGCCGGGCTCGTCAGCCGCGAGATGGAGTACCGGCTCATCGACTCCCCGCCGACGACGGCCGACCTCGCCGAGCGGGTCGGCGGCGGCGCGCCCGACCTGCCCGGAATCGTCGTCTACCTCGACGTCACCGACGGCTACCCGGTCGACCCGATGATGGCCGCGCAGTGGTACTTCGCGCTGACCGGCACCTGGACGGCCGAGGGCAACGCGCTCGCGTCCGAGATCACCCTGCACGGCCGGGCGATGCAGGACTGGGCGACGGTGGCCGCGAGGATCCTGCGGGCCCGCACGGACGTGTGGATCGCGGTGCGGCCGCAGGAGGCCCCGGCGCTGCGGGCGCTGCTGCCGACGAGGCTGGCGGCCCGCGTGACCACCCTGTGAGCGCCGATGGTCGCCACGACGACCATCGGCGCCCACGACCTCAGAGCGGCAGGCGGCGGAAGATCGGCCGCGGCACGTGCCGCAGGATGCTCATGACGAACCGCAGCGGCGCGGGCGCCCACACCAGCTCCTTGCGGGTGCGCACCGCGTCGGCGACGATCGCCGCGACGGCCTCGGGCGTCGTCGAGAGCGGGGCGGCCTGCAGGCCCTCGGTCATCTTCGTGTGCACGAACCCCGGCCGGACGACGGTGACGACCACGCCGTGCGGGCGCAGCGCCTCGGTGAGACCGGAGTAGAACGCGTCGAGACCCGCCTTCGTGGAGCCGTAGACGAAGTTCGAGCGACGCGCCCGCTCGCCCGCGACCGACGACAGGGCGACCAGCGCGCCGTGGCCCTGCTCCTTGAGCCTGTCCGCGACCAGCACCCCGACCGAGACCGCCGCCGTGTAGTTGACCTGCGCGAGCTCGACGGCGTGCGCGGCGTCGGTCCAGGCCTGCTCGTTGTCGCCCAGCAGCCCGAACGCGACGACGGCGACGTCGACGTCACCACCGGCGAACGCCTTCTGCACGACGTCGGCGTGCGAGCCGAGGTCGGTGGCGTCGAACTCGACGGTCTCGACGGCGCAGCCGCGGCCCTCGAGCCGGGCGCGGGCCTCGTCGAGACGGGGGGAGGGGCGCGCGGCGAGCACCACCCGCATCGGCCGGTCGGAGGCGAACGCCTCGACGACGGCGAGGCCGATCTCGGAGGTGCCGCCGAGCAGCAGGATGCTCTGCGGGTTGCCCACGGCGTCGATCATCGGTTACACGAGCTCCAGTCGTCGTGACATGTCGGACGCGAAGACGCCCTCGGGGTCGACGGCGGCGCGGACCTTGCGCCACTCGTCCAGTCGCGGGTAGCCCCGGCGGATCGCCTCCGCGGAGGTGCGCGACTCCTTGGCCAGGTAGTGCCGCCCGCCCGCGTCGAGCACGATGGTGTCGAGCTCGTCGCACAGCTCGCCGAGCCCGCGGCCGATCGGGATGTCGACGCACAACGTCCAGCCCGGCCTCGGGAACGACAGCGGTGCCCGGTTGCCCTCGCCGAACCGCTTGAGGACGTTCAACGCCGAGACCTTGCCCGCCGCGGTGATCCGCTCCAGCACCGTCCTGATCACGTCGCCGCGGTCCGGCGGGACGACGAACTGGTACTGCAGGAACCCGTTGGGCCCGTAGCCGCGGTTCCACTCGCCGATGATGTCGAGCGGGTGCAGGAACTGCGTGATGTTCTGGACGGCGCCGTGCTTCGTCGGCGACTTCCGGTACCAGAGCTCGCTGAAGATCTTCCCGGTCAGCTTGTTGAGCATCCCGGGCGGGAACACGTCGGGCACGGTGAGCAGCTGCGGCGCGTCGAACTTCAGCGGCTGGGCGCGCAGCTTCTCCGGCAGGTCGTCGAGGCGCGCGTGGTTGGCGCGGGTGAGGATGCCGCGGCCGAAGTGCGGCCCCGTCGTCACCGCGTCGAACCAGGACACCGACTCCGCGTACTTCTCGTCGTCGCGGGTCTGGCGGTCCATGAGGTCGTCGAGGTTGTCGATCTGGTCGGTGTCGACGAGGAAGTACGCCGTCTCGACGTGGTGCAGCCGCAGCCGCGCCCGCACGACGATGCCGGTGAGACCCATGCCGCCGACGGTCGCCCAGAACAGCTCGGAGCCCTCGCCGTCGGGTGTCAGCTCGCGGACCGCGCCGTCGGCGGTGACCAGCACCATCGACTCGACGTGGTTGCCGAAGCTGCCCACGACGTGGTGTGCCTTGCCGTGGATGTCCGCGCCGATCGCGCCGCCGATCGTCACCTGCCGGGTGCCGGGCAGCACGGGGAGCCACAGCCCGAACGGCAGCGCCGCGCGCATCAGGGTGTCGAGGCTGACGCCGGCGTCGACGTCGACGAGGCCGGACTCCGCGTCGATCGAGTGGATGCGCGACAGGCCAGTCATCTCGACGACGCGCCCGCCGCCGTTCTGTGCCGGGTCGCCGTAGGAGCGCCCGAGGCCGCGGGCGATGACGCCGCGCGGGCCGGCGCCGCGGATCGCGGTGGCGACCTCCTCGGGATCGCGCGGCGTCACGACCTCGGCGACCGAGGGCGCCGTGCGACCCCATCCGTGCAGGCGGCGGGGCTCCCCGACGGGAGCGGGCAGGCTCGACATCGCGGCCAGGCTACGCGGGTCGCCGGTCCGACCGGCGTGGGCCTGCTCGGTGCGAGCCCCTCCCCCGCAGGAACGGCACTTTCCCGCAGCCCAGTTGCGGGAAAGTGCCGTTCCTGCACCCTGGGGAGCCCGGGACTGCCGGGGCCACCCGCGCCGTGTGTCAGGGTGGTCGGCGTGCTCGACGTGTCGACGGCCGCCGCGCCGGTCGCGGACCGTCCGCGGCAGGTCGCCAGGGTGCGCCTGCCGCCGCTGCTGCTGGTCGGGCTGGCCTACCTCGCGGTCTCGCTCGGTCTGCAGCACCGCGTCCTCGGCGCCTTCACGACGTCGACGATCGGCGACGTCACCGGCGACCCCGACCTCTTCGCGTGGTGGCTCACCTGGACCCCGTGGGCGGTCCTGCACGGCCAGAACCCGCTGGTCACCAACTGGATGCACTACCCGCTCGGCGTCAACGGCATGTGGAACACGACGGTCCCGCTGCTCGGCGTGCTCCTCGCGCCGGTCACGCTCACGGCGGGGCCGGTCGCGTCGTACAACGCCGGCATGATCCTCGGCCCCGTCGTGTCCGGGGTGGCGCTCGCCTGGGCCCTGGGCCCGTGGGTGCGCCGGTGGCCCGCGCGGGCGGTGGCCGGGGCGTTGTACGCGTTCGGGCCGTTCCTGGTGGCGCACGCGTCGGCCGGGCACCTGAACCTGGTGTGGTCGGTGTTCCCGCCGGTCCTGCTCCGCCTCGTGCACGTGCTGTTCGTCCGCGGCCCGCGTCGTCCCTACCGCACGGGCGCCCTGGTCGGGCTGGTGCTCGCCGCGCAGACCCTGCTCTACACGCAGACGCTCGCGCTCGGGGTGCTGATGCTCGTCGTCACGGCGGTCGTGCTGGCGATCCGGTTCCCGGCGCGGGTGCGGCCGGCACTCCCCGGGCTGGTCCGGGCGGGCGCGGCGTGCGTCGGCGTGTACGCGGTGGTGTGCGCGTACCCGCTGTGGCTGATCCTCGCCGGCCCGCAACGGCCGCGCTCGACGATCCGCGATCCGCTCTACGGCGTCACCGACCTCGCCAACGTCGTCGTGCCGACGCCGCTCACCGCCCTGCGCCTGGTCCCCCACGGTATCGCGGACACCATGCGCGCCAACGTCGGCGAGCAGGGCGGCTACCTCGGGCCGGCGATGATCGTGCTGGTGGCGGTCCTGGTCGTCGTCGTGCGGTCGACGCCGTTGCGGATCGCGGCGACCGTCGGGCTCGTGTCGCTGGTGCTCTCGTTGGGGCCGTCGCTGGTGGTCGCCGACCACGAGACGGGCTTCCCGCTGCCGTGGACGGTGCTGTCGCCGGTGCCGCTGCTCGGCGAGGCGGAACCGGTCCGGCTGCAGGCGGTCACGCTCATGTGCGTCGCGATGGTCGTCGGCATCTGGCTCGACCGGCTCACCTCGATCCGCCGTCTCGCCGGGGTCGGTGCCGCGTCCCTGGCGACGGCGTTCGCCCTGCTCACCCTGCTGCCCGCGGGGGCGTACGCGGCCCGCGAGGCGGCGACCCCGACGTTCTTCGCCCATGCGGCGCAGCACCTGCGGCCGGGCGACGTCGTCGAGACCGTGCCGGCGGTGACCAGCGTGTGGGACGGCGGGGCCCGGCCGATGCGCTGGCAGGCGCAGGCCGACATGGGCTACAAGATCGTCGGGGGCTACTTCATCGGCTCCGACGCGGCGAACGACGTGCTCATCGAGGCACCCGTCACGCCCTACCAGCGCGGGGTCGACGACATCGCGGCGCACCGGCCGGTCTCGGTCCCGGCGAGCGCCGCGGCCGAGTCGTTGCGCGCGGCGGGCGTGACCGTCGTGGTCGTCGTCCCGGAGCCCGACCGCGACACCCCGGCGGTGCTGGCATGGACGGCCGCCGCGACGGGCGTCACCGGGACTCCTGTCGACGACGCCTGGGTGTTCCGCCTCTGACGTGCGGCGCAGTCGCGACTAGGCTTGCTGTGGTGAGCCTGCAGCCGTCGTCGCCCGGTGAGCCGCCGGGGATTCGCATCTCCGACGCCGACCGCGAGCGTGCTGCCCAGCGGCTGCACACCGCGCTCACCGAGGGCCGCATCACCGTCGCCGAGCTGGAGGAGCGGCTGGCGGTCGTCTACGCGGCCCGCTACGGCTCCGAGCTCGTCCCGCCGCTGGCCGACCTCCCGGGCGACCCGCTCGACGTCACCGTCCCCGCCCCACCGCCCTCGACGCCCGCGGGCCCGCCCGTCGTCCTGCGGACGGGGATGGGGTCGTTGCGGCGCAGCGGATCCTGGCAGGTCCCGGCGCGGCTGCGGGTGCAGAGCGGGATGGGCTCGGTCGTCCTCGACTTCTGCGAGGCCGAGATCCGGCACCCCGTCGTCGAGATCGAGTTCGAGCTGGGTGCCGGATCGGCCCGGGTCCTGCTGCCGGACAACGCGACCGCCGACGTCGACGGCCTCGTCTCCGGGATGGGGAGCGTCAAGTCGAAGGTGCCCGCGACGCCGCGGCCCGGCGCGACCCACTTCCGGATCTACGGCCGCACGACGATGGGGTCGGTGACCGTCCGACGCCGGTACCGCCTCGCGGGGCACTGGTTCTGACCGAGTTCCCGTGAGTGGGCTGGGGGATCAGCGGAAGCGCCTGCCCTCGTCGCGACGGTAGGCCCAGCCCGCCAGCGCGGCCGTGACGACGACCCAACCGGCGAACGCGACGACGGTCAGCACGCTCGGCGCTATGCCCTGCACCGCCCAGACGACGATGTCGCGGGCCCCGCGCGAGGGCAGCAGCTGCGAGACCGTCTGCAGCCAGACCGGGAACAGCTGCGGCGGCAGGAACAGCCCGCCGCCGAACGCCAGCGGGAAGAAGATCAGCTGCGTGACGGGCAGCGCCGCCTTCACCGGCAGCGAGTAGCCGACGGTCAGCCCGCCCAGCAGGAACGGCAGGCCCGCGACCAGCATCGCGACCAGCCCGGCGAGAAAGCGCAGGGGGGTCGTCGTCGCCGAGGTCAGGGCCGCGCCGACGACCGTCACCGGCACGATCGCGATGAGCGCGAACACGAAGCCGGTGAGCAGCCTGCCGGCGATCCGCGGCGTCGCGGCCGCGGGCAGCGTCCGGACGTAGGGGTCCCAGGCGTGCTCGCGGTCGTCGGCCACCCCGACGCCGAAGGTGAACAGGAAGCTCGACAGCACGCCGAACACCGCGAGCTGCACGACCGCCGACGTGGCGGCCACGCTGTCGTCGCCGTAGCCGAACGGGACGACGAAGAACAGCAGCGAGAGCGCCGGGAAGATCGCGGCCGAGCCGACGGCGATCGGCACCCGGAGGTTCTCCAGGAGCAGGTAGCGGAAGTGCGTCCGGGTCAGTGCGAGGGTCGTCATGCCGCCGCCTCCGTGAGCGTCAGGAACGCCTCTTCCAGGGATGCCGTGCGGACCTGCAGGTCGCGGAACGCCGCCCCGCTGCGCACGAGGTCGCGCACGAGCAGATCGGCGTCGGCGGTGTGCAGGCGGTGCCGGTCGCCGTCGACGTCGTCGCGGACGACGCCCGGCAGCGGCGGCAGCGCGTCCGACCGCAGCTCGACGAGCGAGAGCCCGACGAGTCGCCGCACCGACGCCGTGTCGCCCTCGGCGAGCACCCGGCCCGCCCCGATGACGACGACGCGCTGCGCGAGCTCCTCGATCTCGTCGAGGTAGTGGCTGGTCAGCAGCACGGTGCCGCCGCCGTCGTGGTAGGCGCGCACGCCGTCCCACAGCGCGCGGCGGGCCTCGACGTCGAGCCCCGTGGTCGGCTCGTCGAGCACGACGAGCGCCGGGTCGCCCGCGAACGCCAGTGCCACCGCGAGCCGGCGCTTCTGCCCGCCCGACAACCCGCCGCACTGGCGTCGCTCCAGCCCCGTGAGCCCGAACCGCTCCAGCACCTCACCGGCGGGCAGCGGCTGCGGGTAGTGCCGCGAGACGAAGGACAGCACCTCGCCCACCCGCAACGTGGCCGGCAGCCCGGTCTCCTGCGGGGTGACGCCGAGGCGCTGCCGGCGGCCGGGGTCGGTCGGGTCGCCGCCGAAGAGCTCGACGCGGCCGGAGTCGGGCCTGCGCAGCCCGGTGAGCAGGCTCAGCAGCGTCGACTTGCCCGCGCCGTTGGGACCGAGCAGGCCGGTGATCGTGCCCCGCACGACGTCGAGGTCGACGCCGTTCAACGCCACCGTCGAACCGAAGCGGCGGATGACGCCGCGGGCCGTGGCGACGGGGCGGACCAACTGCTCGCCCACGTCGGAGGGGGTCCGCTGCGCGGTGTCGGTGGTCATGGCGCCGTGCTCCTGTCCGGGTCGTCGGCCTCGCGCGGCGCGACGGCGGCCGCGGTGGCGGGGTCGAGCAGCGCGCGCAGCGCCGCGGTGTAGTCCTCGAAGGCGCGCCTGCCCCGGTGCGTGAGCTCCACGTACGTCACGGGCGTGCGCCGCTGATGGGCCTTGGTGATCTCGACGTAGCCCGCGTCCTCGAGCTTGCGCAGGTGCGTCGAGAGGTTGCCCGCGGTCATGTCGAGCAGCTCCTGCAACCGGGGGAACGTGATCTTGTCGCCGGCGCACAGGGAGGCGAGGCTCGCCGTCACCCGCAGCCGTGCCTGCGCGTGGATCACCGGGTCGAGCTCGGGCATCGCGGTCACCGGGCACTCCGGCGGGCCAGCGCCCGGACCCCGGCGAACAGCAGCGCCCCGCCGCCGCCGAGCCCGATGACCAGCGGGCTCGCCGGCAGCCCGACGAGCATCGACACCACCGCGACGACCATGATCCAGATGCCGAGCACGTAGTCGACCCGGCTCGTCCAGATCGCGCCCGACAGCATGTAGAGCGCACCGGCCAGGAACACGTACAGCGCGGGGCCGACGACGGCCATCGTGTCGCCGGGGACGCCCGTCGAGCCGAGGGCGCCGACGAGCACGCCGAGCAGCACCATCGAGATCGGCCAGCTCAGGCCGTACCAGAGGCCCTGCCGGGTCGACGGTCCGCTGATCCCGCGCCCGGTCCGGATGCCGATGACCGCGCTCAGGACGGAAGCGGCCACGACCGCCACGCCCGTTCCCCAGCCGGAGGCGGCGGGGCTCACGACGTCGATCCCGGCCAGGAACCACACGAGGCCGATCACCACCCAGACGACGCCCCAGATCGTGTAGAAGACGCCGATGCTGGGTGTGAGCCGCGACGCCGCGTGCGACTGCGCCTGCTGGATGATCGCCAGCGCGTCGGCGGCGGAGGGGGTCACGTCCCCGTCCGTGCCCTGCTCGCGCCCGGTCGTGCCGCGCTCTGCCATGGCGCGTTCCCCCAAACCAGTTTGAACCAGTGGCAACTTTGTAGCGCAGACTCCACTGCCATGGCAAGTGAGTTCCTCGGTACGGGTCTGATGCGATGGCCGACGACGCCGTCGCCCGCCGCACCGGATCGCCCGACGCCGCCGGCACGCCGGGTCGTCGACACCGTCCGGCCGGGTTGAGACCATGCGTGCGAGGCGGTCCCGGCGTCGCGACGGAGGTGCTCGTGGTGCAGCCGCTGCTCGCGACCAAGCTCCACGTCCCCAAGCGACGCCGCGCCCTGGTGCCGCGGCCGCGGCTCAGTGAGCGGCTGAGCCGCGCCGACGGCGCCGCGTTGACGCTGGTCTCGGCGCCTGCCGGGTTCGGCAAGACGACCGTCCTGACCGAGTGGCTCGACTCCGGCAGCGCCGGGGCGGGCGCGGTCGCATGGCTCTCGCTCGACGAGGGGGACAACGACCCGGCCGTGTTCTGGACATACGTCCTCGCGGCGCTGCGGACCGTGTCGGACGCCATCGGGGCCGACGTCGGGTCGTCCGTCCACGCCGTGCCGGCGCGGCTGGTCAACGAGCTCGCGGCGCTCCCCGGCGAGCTCGTCCTGGTGCTCGACGACTACCACGTCGTCGACTCGTCCGAGGTCCGTGACGGCGTGCAGCTCCTGGTCGAGCACCTGCCCGCACAGGTCAGGCTCGTCATCGCGACGCGGACCGACCCCGTCCTCCCGCTGGCGCGGATGCGCGGGCGCGGGGAGCTCGTCGAGCTGCGCGCCGCGGACCTCCGGTTCACCGCCGAGGAGGCGGCGACCTACCTCGGCGAGGTCATGGGCCTCGACCTCACCGGTGACGACGTCGCGGCACTCGAGGCCAGGACGGAGGGCTGGATCGCCGCCCTGCAGCTCGCGGCGTTGTCGATGCAGGACCGCGACGACGTCGCCGGCTTCATCGCGAACTTCGCCGGGGACGACCGCTACATCGTCGACTACCTCGTCGAGGAGGTCCTGCAGCGCCAGCCGGAGCCCGTCCGCTCGTTCCTGTTGCAGACGTCGGTGCTGGGCAGGTTGACCGGCCCGCTGTGCGACGCCGTCACCGGCCGCGACGACGGCGCCGCCGTGCTCGACGCGCTCGACCGCGGCAACCTCTTCGTCGTCCCGCTCGACACCCGTCGTCGCTGGTACCGGTACCACCACCTGTTCGCCGACGTCCTGCAGGTCCATCTGCTCGACGAGCAGCCCGGCGCCGTCGCCGACCTGCACCGGCGGGCCTGCGCCTGGCACGAGCGCGAGGGCGACCTGGCCGAGGCGGTCGCGCACGCCCTCGCCGCGGGGGACCACGACCGCGCCGCCGACCTGATCGAACCGGCCCTGCCCGCCCTGCAGCAGCACCGGCAGGAGGCGACGATGCGGCGCTGGCTCGAGGCGCTGCCCGACGAGGTCGTCCGCGCCCGGCCGGTGCTCTCCGTCGGGTACGTGGCCGCGCTCATGGTCAGCGGGGACGCCGCAGAGGTCGACGAGCGGCTGCGCGACGTGGAGCGCCTGCTCACCGCGGACGACGCCCCGGCTCCGGGGACGGTCGTCGTCGACGAGGAGGCCTTCCGCAGGCTGCCCGCCGCGATCGCCGTCTACCGCACCGGGCGCTTGCTGCTGTCCGGCGACGTGCCGGGCGCGATCGCCCACGCCCGGACCGCTCTCGACCTCCTGCGTCCCGAGGACCACCAGGGGCGCGGCGCGGTCGCCGGCCTGCTCGGCCTGGCCCACTGGACCACCGGCGATCTCGACGCGGGACTGCGCTGGTGGACCGAGGCGGCCGCCGCGCTGGAGAGCGCGGGATTCAGGTCCGACGTGACGGGTGCAGCTCTCGCAACGGCCGACATCCGCTCGGCGCAGGGCCGCCCGGGCCAGGCGATGGCCGCGTACGACCGGGCCCTGCGGATCGTCGATCCGGGAACCGGGACACCGCTGCGGGGAGCGGCGGACCTGCACGTCGGCATGGCCGGCGTGCTGCTGGAACGCGGCGACGCCGCGGCCGCGCGGCGGCATCTCGCGGCCGCGGACGAGCTGGGGGAGGCCGGCGGGCTGCCGCAGTTCCCGTACCGCCGGTGCGTCGAGCTGGCCCGGGTGCACGAGGCCGACGGCGACGTCGACGGAGCGCTCGCCCTGCTCGCGGAGGCCGAGCGCCGCTACGTCGCCGACTACTTCCCCGAGGTGCGGCCGGTCGCCGCGCTCCGCGCCCGGCTGCTCGCCCGGCAGGGCCGGTGGGGCGAGGCCCTCGGCTGGGCGCGCGAGCGCGGGCTGTCGCCCGCCGACGAGCTCGACTACCTCCACGAGTTCGCGCACCTGTGCCTGGCCCGCGCACTGGCCGCCCGGCACGCCGCCACCGGCGAGCAGCAGGCCCTTCTCGACGCCGTGTCGCTGCTCGACCGGCTGACGGCCGCGGCGGAGGCGGGCGGGCGGACCGGCAGCCTGATCGAGCTGCTGGTCGTGCGGGCCGTCGCCGAGCAGTCGCGCGGCGACACCGGGGCCGCGGCCGCCGCCTTGCGCCGCGCCGTCGACCTCGGCGAGCCGGCGGGCTACGTGCAGGTGTTCCTCGACGAGCGCCGGTCGCTCGCCGCCCTGCTGGCGACGGTCGCGACCCCGGGCGGCGTGCTCGCCGCCCAGGTCCGGCGGCCCACGGCCGACGTCCCGGGCGGCCCGGTCGACGCGCTCAGCGCCCGCGAGCTGGACGTCCTGAGGCTGCTGGACACCGACCTGGACGGCCCGGACATCGCGCGCCGGCTGTTCGTGTCCGTCAACACCGTCCGGACCCACACGAAGAACATCTACGCCAAGCTCGGCGTGAACAACCGCCGCGCGGCGGTCCGCCGCGGCGACGAGCTCGGCCTGCTGGGGCGCGCGGGCGAGCGCTGACGGCCGCGGCGCCGCGCGTCTTTCCCGGCATCGCGCGGATCCTGCGGACGGCGCGCGCCCAGCAGCCGGCCCGGCGACCGCACAACCCGCGCGCCGAACTCACCAACCGGCTCACAACGTGTGGTGAGCCGGACTCACCATTACGGCTCCTACGGTCCTGCGCACGGTCGGGAACGGTCCCGGCCGACACGGGCGGGAGACCCGGATGACGACGTATCCGTGCTGCTACGAGGTCCGGCTCGACGGGCGCCTCGACGAGCGCTGGGCCGGCTGGTTCGACGGGATGACGGTCACGACCGACGGCGACGGCACGACGACGCTGCGCGGACCGCTCGTCGACCAGGCGGCACTGCACGGGCTGCTGCGCCGCGTCCACGACCTGGGCCTGGCCCTGGTCTCGGTGACCCGACTCGATCCCGGCCACTGAACGCTGGATGAGGAGACCGACATGACGACCACCGTCGCGACGGCGCCGCCGACGACCGACCCGATGCGCCGCAGGGCGTTCGCCGCGGGTGCGCTCTACCTGCTCACCTTCGTCTCGATGCCGACGCTCGCCCTCTACGGTCCCGTCCGCGAGCATGCCGACCTGGTCCTGGGCGCGGGCAGTACCAGCGGGCTGCTCTGGGGCGCGCTGTCCGAGGTCGTCGTCGCCCTCGCCGGCATCGGCACCGCCGTGGTGCTCTACCCCGTCGCGAGGCGGCAGAGCGAGACGGCCGCGCTGGGCTTCGTGACCTCCCGCGTGCTGGAGGCGGCGCTGATCCTGGTCGGCGTCGTGAACGTGCTGTCGATCGTCACGCTGCGCGAGGAAATGGCAGGCACCGCCGGTGCGGACCCCGCCGCGCTGGTCACGACCGCCCACGCACTGGTCGCCGGGTACGACTGGGCGTTCCTGCTCTCGCAGAGCCTCGCGCCGGTCGTCAACGCACTCTGCCTGGGTTACGTGCTGTACCGCTCGGGCCTCGTGCCGCGCGTGCTCCCGCTGATCGGGCTCGTCGGGGCGCCGCTCCTGCTGGCGTCCGACGTCGCGATCTTCTTCGGCCTGTACGACCGGATGGCTCCTGTCGCGGCGTTCAGCGCGCTCCCGATCGCGGTCTGGGAGTTCTCGCTCGGCGTGTACCTGGTCGTCAAGGGCTTCCGCCCGGCCGCCGTCGCGGCGCTGCGCTGATCGACCCTGCCGATCCGGTGCGTGGGGTGACGAATCCGTCGCCCCACGCACCGCACTGCGGGTGCGAGCGGGCGCCGGCACCGGACAGTGACCGCCTTCGAGGGGTCGCTAGCCTGGTCGCGTGACCGCGACGCAGGAGCGTGCCGGGATGAGCCTGGTCGGACAGCTCACCCGCTTCGTCGCCGTCGGCGTCGCCTCGGCGGCGGTCGACTACGGCGTCTACCAGCTCCTGCTGCTCGCCGTCGGGATGGACCCGCACGTCGCCAAGGGCATCAGCTTCATCCTCGGCACGACGACGGCGTACCTGCTCAACCGCCGCTTCACGTTCACCGAGGCCGGCGGTGGCACGGGCCGGTTCGCCGGCTTCGTCGCCCTCTACGCGACGACGTTCGCCATCAACGTCGGTGTCAACGCGCTGGCGCTCGCCCTGCTCCCGCAGATGCCGCTGCGCACGTCGGTGGCCTGGGTCATCGCCCAGGCCTGCGCCACGGCGATCAACTTCGTGATGCTGCGGACCGTCGTGTTCCGCGTCCCGAAGAACGCCGCCCCGAAGAATCCCGCCCCGAAGAATCCCGCCCCGGAAGCCTGACCGGCGGTCAGGGGCGGTCGAACCGCTCCGCCGCGCCCGCGCGCACCAGCCGCAGCCACTCCCGGAACTGTGCCGGGCTGCGCTTGGTGACCAGGAAGTACCAGGCGTAGCGCGGCACGTCGAGCACTCCGACGCGACGCATCCCCGGCTGCGCGATGAGGTAGCCCCGGTTGCGGTAGGTGTAGAAGCGCTTGACCGGGTCGTCGGGGTCGCGGGCGTGGAGCCGCCCGCGCAGCATCGGCTTGTCCTCGCCGACGGCCGCCGGGTGCAGGTAGGCGGCCTGCAGCGCGGTCCCGAAGGGCAGCCCGGACCGCACCAGCCTGCGGTGCACGTCGACCTCGTCGCCGCGGACGAACAGCCGCAGGTCCGGGACTCCGACGCGTTCGAGGGTGGCCGCCCGGAACAGCGCGCCGTTGAACAGCGCCGCGATGCCCGGCAGGAGCTCGGCGTCGGCCGACTCCTCGGCCAGCAGCCCCGACCGCGTCGCGTGCCAGGTCAGGCCGCGACGTACGGGGAACGCGAGCCGGTCGGGGTCGTTGCGGTCGGCGACGGTCGGCGACACCGCCGCCAGCCCGCGACGGTCCGCGAGGTCGAGCAGCGTCGCGAGGACGGTCTCGTCGGCGGCGAGCCCGTCGTCGTCGCCGAGCCAGACCCAGTCGGCGCCGAGGGCGAGCGCGTGCAGGATGCCGAGCGCGAAGCCGCCGGCGCCGCCGAGGTTGCGCCACGACGGGATCCACGTCGCCGGCAACCCGCAGCCCTCGACGACCTCGCGTGCCGACTCGTCCGGCCCGTTGTCGACGACGACGAGGTGCGCGATCGGATGCGTCTGCTTGGCCATGGCGGCCAGCGAGTCGACGAGCATCGCCGCCCGGTGCCGCGTGACGACGACCGCGACCACGGACCCCGGGGGGAGGGGGGTCACCGGCGCTCGAGCTCCGCCAGCACGTCGTGGCCCTTGTAGTGGTGCAGGACCTCGCGCAGCGGACCGTGCTCGCGGATGGTGCCGTGCTCCATCCAGATCGCGGTGTCGCACAGGTCGGCGAGGAACTCGTCGGAGTGCGAGGCGAAGACGAGGATGCCGGAGCGCTCGACGAGCTCGTTGAGCCGGTCACGGGCCTTGGCCAGGAACTGCGCGTCGACCGCGCCGATGCCCTCGTCGAGCAGCAGGATCTCGGGGTCGATGCTGGTCACGACGCCGAGCGCGAGCCGGACCCGCATGCCCGTCGAGTAGGTGCGCAGCGGCATGTCGAGGTAGTCGCCGAGCTCGGTGAAAGCGGCGATGTCGTCGACCCGGGACTCCATCTGCTTCTTGGTCATCCCCAGGAAGAGTCCGCGGATGAGGATGTTGTCGAGGCCGGTGATCTCCGGGTCCATGCCGACCGCGAGGTCGAACACCGGGGCGACCTTGCCCTGCACGACGGCCTGCCCGCGCGTCGGCTCGTAGATGCCCGACATCAGCCGCAGCAGCGTCGACTTGCCCGCGCCGTTGTGCCCGACGAGCGCGACCCTGGCGCCCTTGCGCAGCGACAGGTTGATGTCGCGCAGCGCCTCGATGATCGGGACCTTGCTCTCGGTGCCGATCCGGCCGCCCGCCTTGCCCAGCACGGCCTTCTTCAGCGAGCGGGACTTCGCGTCGAAGATGGGGAAGTCGACACGGGCGTCGCGGATGTCGATGGTCGGGTCGGTCATCTCGTCACACCCAGTAGGCCACGCGGGCACGGTAGTTGCGCATGCAGACCAGGGCGACGGCCCAGCCGACGACGGTGATGACACCGACGACGATCCAGTGCCGCCACGTGATCGCGTCGCCGAGCATCGGCTCCCGCAGGATTTCGATGAAGTGCAGCACCGGGTTGAGCTCGGCGATCCGGGCCCGCTCGGCGACGGCGGGGTTCTCCTGCAGCCGGTCGTAGGACCAGACGATCGGCGTCATGAAGAACACGAGCTGGGTGAGGCTCGCGACGATCGGCGGGATGTCGCGGAACCGGGTGGCCAGGATGCCCGAGAGGATCGTGATCCAGCCGCCGTTGAGCACGAGCACCGCGAAGGCGGGCAACGCCATCAGCGACATCCAGCCCAACGGGTGCGGGAAGATGATCATCAGGATGACCCAGACGATCACGTTGTGCGCGAAGAACAGCACCTGGCGCCACACCAGGCGGTAGACGTGCAGGCTCAGCGGCGCAGGCAGGAAGCGGATGAGCCCCTCGTTGGCGATGAAGACCTCGCTGCCCTCGAGGATGCAGCCCTGGATGAAGTTCCAGATCAGCAGGCCGGTGGCGACGTAGGGCAGGAAGGTCTTGATGTCCTCGTTGAACAGCGCGCCGTAGAGGATGCCCATCGCGGTCGCGATGACGGCCATGCTGATGCTGATCCACAACGGCCCCAGCACCGAGCGCCGGTAGCGCTGCTTGATGTCCTGCCAGCCGAGGTAGCCCCACAACGACCGCTGGCGCCAACCCTGGCTCAGGTCGTCGAAGGCGCGGGTCCAGCTGCGGGGACCGGGCACGTCGGGAAGCGGGCGAGCCTGCTCGGCAGGGCCCCCCTCAGCGGTCACGGTCACAGCCACGCAGCGAGGGTACCTGCGGGTGACGAACGTCCGACGCGCGGTGGGCCGAGGTCGATCCGGGCCGCGACGAACGGCCCCGACCTGCAGCTGAGCAGGCGCGGGGACCGTTCGTCGCGGACCCGGAGCGGTGGTTCAGAGGTACTGACCGGTGCCGCGGCCCATGCCCTCGGGCACCGGCTGACCCTGCGGCGGCATCGCACCCGGCGGCAGCCCGCGGCGCATCTGCTCGAGCTGGGCGCGGGCGGCCATCTGCTGGGCGAACAACGCGGTCTGGATGCCGTGGAACAGGCCCTCGAGCCAGCCGACGAGCTGCGCCTGCGCGATGCGCAGCTCGCTCTCGGACGGCGTGGTGTCCTCGGTGAAGGGCAGGCTCAGCCGGGCGAGCTCTTCGCGCAGCTCGGGGGCGAGACCCTCCTCGAGCTCCTTGATGGAGTTCTCGTGGATCTCCTTCAGCCGGACCCGCGAGGCCTCGTCGAGGGGAGCGGCCCGCACCTCCTCGAGCAGCTGTTTGATCATGGTCCCGATCCGCATGACCTTCGCGGGCTGCTCGACCATCGAGGCGGGACCCTGCTCCTCGGTCTCCTCCTCGTTCTGCGGGACGCGGGCCATGCCGACGGGGCGCCCGTCGGGGCCGATCACCACGACCTGCTGCTCGACGTCGTTCTGCTCGTCAGACGGCTGGCTCATGTGCCCATCATTGCGCGCCCGCCCCGACGGCGCCGTCCCGCACCCGGGGTCAGATCGTCAGCAGGAGCTTCCCGACGACCCCGCCCGCCTCGAGCGTCCGGTGCGCCTCACCGGCCTCGCGCATCGGCACGGTGGCGTGCACGACGGGCCGGACCCGGCCGTCGGCGACCATCGGCCACACCTGTTCACGCACCCCCGCGACGACGCGTGCCTTGCCCTTGGGGCCGTCGAGCGGCCGGCCGCGCAGTCCCAGCGCGGTCACGCTCGCGCGCTTGGTGAGCAGCGCCGCGAGGTTGAGCTCGCCCTTCACCCCGCCCTGTAGGCCGATGACCATCAGCCGTCCGTCCGTCGCGAGCGCCTTGACGTTGTTCGCGAGGCCCTTCGCCCCCATGTTGTCGAGGATGACGTCGGCGCCGTGCCCGTCGGTGGCCGCCAGCAGCGCCTCGGCGACGTCGTCGTGGTAGTCGATGACGATGTCGGCCCCCAGCTCCCGGCAGCGCTCCAGCCGGTCGGGCGCGCCCGCGGTCGCGGCCACCCGGGCGCCCAGTGCCTTGGCGACCTGGATCGCGTGCGTCCCGATGCCGCTGCTCCCGCCCTGGACCAGGAACGTCTCGCCCGAGGTCAACCCCGCTGCGTCGACGACGTTGGACCACACCGTGCAGGCGACCTCCGGCAGCCCCGCGGCCGTCGTCAAGTCGACGCCGGACGGTAGCGGCAGCACCTGCGTCGCGGGCACCGTGACCTTCTCCGCGTAACCGCCGCCCGACAGCAGCGCGCAGACCTCGTCGCCGATCCCGAGTCCGACGACACCCTCGCCGACCTGCGAGATCCGCCCAGAGCACTCCAGCCCGATGATGTCCGACGCCCCCGGCGGCGGCGGGTAGTTGCCCTGCCGCTGCATGACGTCGGCCCGGTTCACCCCCGCCGCGACGACGTCGACGACGACCTCGCCCGGCCCCGCCTGGGGGTCGGGGACCTCGGTCCACTCCATGAGCTCCGGTCCACCCGGCTCGCGCATCGTGATCGCGTACATGACGCAGACGCTATTGCGCTTGCGCTCGTACGGCACCCTTCGGTCATGCCCGCGCCGCCCGATCCCTGGCCCCTGCGCCATCTCGTCCTGCGCACCCCCCGCCTCGAGCTGCGTCCCGACGACGACGCCGGCCTCGACGAGCTCGTCGCCGTCGGCTACCGCGGTGTGCACCCGCCCGAGGAGATGCCCTTCCACGTTCCCTGGACCGACGCCGACCCCCGCTACCTCGGCCGCGGGATGCTGCAGCACTTCTGGCAGCAGCGGTCGGTGCTCGCACCCGAGAGCTGGGCCGTGCACTTCCTCGTCCGGTTCGAGGGCCGGGTCGTGGGGGTGCAGACGTTGCGGGCCGACGAGTTCGCCGTCAACCGCCGCGTCGACTCCGGCTCGTGGATCGGCATGGAGGCGCAGGGCAAGGGGATCGGCACCGAGATGCGTGCCGCCGTCCTCGTGTTCGCCTTCGACCACCTCGGCGCGACGGGCGCCCTCTCCGCCGCCTTCGCCGACAACGTCAGGTCGCTGCGGGTGTCGGAGAAGCTCGGTTATCGACGGGTCGGCACCCGCAGCGTCGTCCGGCGCGGGGCGCCCAGCGAGGAGGTGCGGGTCGTCCTGACGCCGGAGGGGTTCGTCCGGCCCGACTGGACGCTGGAGGTCGAGGGCTATCCGGCCTGCGCCGCGTTGCTGGGCGCCGGCTGAGCGGCGGACTCAGCCGAGGTTCACCCCGCGGGCGAAGGTGTCGCACTGCGCCGGGTTCCCCGTCTGGTAGCCCGTCGAGAACCACTTCTCGCGCTGGGCCGACGTGCCGTGGGTGAACTGGCTGGAGTTCACACGGCCCCCGCCGAGGTTCGACTGGATGTAGTCGTCGCCGATGCGGGAGGCGGTGTCGAGCGCGGCCTTCACGTCGGCCTGCGTGACGTCGGTGATCAACGGCCTGCCCGACGACGTCGGGACCTGCGTCGCGTGGCTGCCCCAGGAGCCCGCGTAGCAGTCGGCCTGCAGCTCCAGCCGGACCGAGCCCGAGGTCGGACCCGAGTCGCCCGCGCGGACCCTGCTGCTCGTGCCGAGCAGGTTCTGCACGTGGTGGCCGTACTCGTGGGCGATCACGTACGCCCGGGCGAACGGGCCGCCCTGCGCACCGAACCGCGTCTCCAGCTCCTCGAAGAACGACAGGTCGATGTAGACCTCACGGTCGGCCGGGCAGTAGAACGGCCCGACGTCGGAGGTCGCGCTGCCGCAGCCGTCCGTGTTGACCGAGCCGGTGAAGAAGGTGATCCGGGGCGCCGTGTAGGTCTGCCCCGACCGGGCGAAGACATCCGACCAGTAGCCGTTGAGCGAGTTGACGACGGCGACGACCTCGCAGTCGAGCTTCGTGTTCGCGTCCGCGCCGGTGCGGCAGCTCTGCGCGATGGCCGTCCCATCGGCCTGCTGGCCGCTCTGCAGTCCGGTCAGCCCGCTGCCGGGCAGCGCGAACCCGCCACCGCCCGTGGTGCCGCCGCCACCCCCGAGTGCGGAGATCACGAAGAAGAGGATCAGACCGACGATGCCGAGCCCGCCGCCGCCGATGGCGACGCGGCCGCCGAGGCCCCCGCCGCCACCTCCGCCGCCGCCCCCGCGCAGGTCGTCGACGCTCGACGTGTCGAGATCGGCGTTCTCGTCGAACCGCATGTCAGCTGCCTCCCACGCGACCCGGTGCCGCCAGCGTGGTGATCCCACCACAGCGGCATCATCCGGTCGACTCCGACGTGCCGGTAGGCTGCGTACATGAGTGCTGCAGCGACACCGCAGTGGCTCGACGACGACGAGATGCGGTTCTGGCGCAGCTTCATCCTCACCGCGACGCTGCTCGAGTCCCGGCTCAACCGCGAGCTCGTCGAGGGCCACGGCATCTCGCACAGCGACTACTCGATCCTCGTCGTCCTCTCCGAGGCTCCCGATCACCAGATGCGGATGAGCGCGCTGGCCGACTTCATCGCCTCCTCCAAGTCCCGGCTCTCGCACCAGGTCGCGCGCATGGAGAAGGCCGGGCTCGTCGAGCGCCAGGAGTGCGACTCCGACGGCCGCGGCGTCCTCGCGGTCATGCTCCCCAAGGGGCGCGAGCTGCTCGAACGAGCTGCGCCCACCCACGTCGCCGGCGTGCGCGACCACGTCATCTCGCGCCTGTCCGCCGACGAGCAGCGTTCCTTCGCCGACGCCCTCGAGCGCGTCCTGCAGGGCCTGAGCGGCTCCGACGAGGTCGCTGAGGCCAGCTAAGCTGCCGCGCGGAAGCGTGGCAGAGCGGCCGAATGCACTCGCCTTGAAAGCGAGAGACCCGCAAGGGTTCGGGGGTTCGAATCCCTCCGCTTCCGCCAGGTCACGTCCGCGGAGCCGGCAGCTCGGCCTCGGCGAGGAAACCCAGGACGAGGTCGTTGAACCGCGTGCGCTGCTCCCATTGCGGCCAGTGCCCCGCGCCCTCGATCAGCTCGAAGCGGCCTCCCGGGATCCTCTTCGCCATCTGCATGCCCGCGCCCGCGGGTCCGGAGGGGTCGTCGGAGGTCCAGATCACCAGCGCGCCGTGGGGGACGGCGGCGAGCTCGTCGTCGGTGACGAGGTTGCGCCGCCGGACGTCGGGGTCCTGCAGGCACAGGATGTGGCGCATCGACCGCGCGAACCCGGGCCGGGCGTAGATCGCCCGCCGGATGGCCACGAGCTCGTCGGTCACCGACGCGGGGTCGGCCATCAGCCACTCCAGTCTGGCCCGGATCCGGGCGGGGGTCGGGTCGTCGGCCGCGGCCTGCGACAACGTCCGGATCCGCTCCATCACGTCGGCGCGCGCCATCGTCCCGCCGGGCGTGTTGAGCACCAGGCGCCGGACGCGTGCCGGGTGGGCGGCGGCGAACTTCACGGCGACCCAGCCGCCCAGCGACTCCCCGTTGAGGTGGGCCCGCTCGATCCCGAGGGTGTCGAGCAGCCCGGCCAGGTGCGCGACGTACGCGTCGAGCTCGAGGTCGGCCGTCGCGAGGGTGGTCCAGCCGTGGCCGGGGTAGTCGTAGGCGACGACCCGGTACCGCGTCGCGAGGGCGGGGACGTTGTGCGCGTAGGCCTCCAGGTGCCCGCCCGTCCCGGCCATGAGCACCAGTGGCTCGCCGTCGCGCGGGCCGGCCTGCAGCACCCGGGTCCGCCAGGGACCGACCTGCACGTAGTCGACGGTGTGCGCGACCGCGCCGAGCGCGACCCACACGGGCGTGTCCACCGCGGTCACCATGGCGCCGACAGCAGCCACTCGTGCGGCGCGCCTGCCGCCGCGCGGTCCCATGCGGGCCCGGGGAGGTCGAGGAAGGCGCCGCGCGCGTAGAGCAGCGGCTCGCCGGGGAAGGTCGTGACGGCGCGTACCAGCCCGACGACGATCGCGTGGTCACCGCCGTCGAGCACCGTCTCCCGGTCGCACTCGATGTGCGCGACCGCGCCGTCGAGCAACCGCGCCCCGGCTCGTCCGGGCCGGGTGGCGAGTCCGGCGAAGCGGTCGTGCGGGGTGCGCGCGAACGCCGTCGCCACGTCGCGCTGGTGGGCGGCCAGCACGTTGACGGCGAACCCGGGGGCGGCCGCGAGCAGCGCGTGCATCCGCCGCCCGCGGCCGACGCAGACCAGGACCAGCGGCGGGTCGAGGGACAGCGAGCAGAACGCGCTGATCGTGCAGCCGGCCGGTCGGCCGTCGGCGTCGACGGTGGTGACGACGGTGACGCCGGTGGCGAAGCGCCCCATCGCCTCCCGCATCGCGACGGCGTCCGGCGGGGCGACGGTCGCGGTCACGGGCGCACCTCGGCGACGGCCTGCGCGGGGTCGCCCGCGAGCGCGAGGGCGCGGTCGACCAGTGCGAAGGCGTCCGTCTTGTCGTAGGCCAGGTAGTTCATCGAGTACAGCCGGACCGGGTCGCCCGCGTAGTAGCGCTCGTACTGCACGGCGCGCTGCCCGAACCCGTCGCCGCAGAGGTCCCAGGCGAGCTTGTAGAGCCGGACGCGGTCGGTCGCGTCGAGTCCGGCGGCGCCCTGGAAGTACCGGGCGATGTCGCCGCCGATCGGGCTGTCGAAGTCCGCGGCCGACGGCATCATCAGCAGCCCGCCCGCGCCGAGCGTCTGCAACACCTCGGCGGCCCTCGGATAGCTCGACGACAGGTGCATCCGCAGCGTCTGCAGCGGCAGGAACCCGGGGCGTACCGACCGGCCCGACGCCGACGTCTCGTGGTCGATCTCGGCGGCGCGCAGCAGTGCCCGGCAGGTCTCGGTGGCCGCGATCAGCTCGCCCAGCTTCTGCTGGACGTGCAGGAACCCGTCGATCCCGACGGTCTGCGCCAGCTTCATCGCGACCCCGGTGACGAACTGCATCTTCACCAGGCCGCGCACCCCGGTCTGGTGGGCGGTGTGCTGGCGCAGGTTGGTCTCGACGTACATCGCGTTGGCCAGCGCGACGTCGCCGTGCAGGAAGACCCGGTCCCACGGGACGAGCACGTCGTCGAACACGACGAGGCAGTCGGCCTCCTCGAAGTGCGACGACAGGGGGTGGTCGAACCGGTTGCGGGTGCCGTCGTCGAACGGCTCGCGGGAGATCAGCCGCAGGCCCGGCGTCTCGATGGGGACGGCGAACACCGCGGCGTGCTTCTCGTCGCCCGGGCGCAGTCCCGGCAGGTTGTAGATGATGAGCTCGTCGGCCATCGGGGCGAGGGTCGCCAGCATCCGGGCGCCGCGGACGACCAGCCCGTCTGCCGTCTCGGCCACGACGCCCATGTGCAGGAACGGATCGGCCTGCGCGGTCGAGCCCTTCGAACGGTCGGTCTGCGGCGTGATCAGCGCGTGGGTGAGGAACAGGTCGTTGTCCCGGACGTACTCGTAGTAGCGCACCACGTTGTCGGCGTAGCGCGAGCCGAGCCGGGCGAAGACGCCGGGTTCCTCGGCAAAGGCCAGCAGGGTGGTGTTGAGGAAGTCGGGCGAGCGGCCCATCAGTCCCAGCGTCGCCTCGGACCACAGCCGGTAGGCCTCGCGCCGCGCGACCAGGTCCGCATAGGACGCCGGGGCGACGAACGCGGTGCCGACCGGCCCGTTCGGGCCCGGCCGGGTGAGGACGTCACGATGGGCGGGGTCGTGCTGCATGTCGTACAGGGCGGCGATCCGGGCGGTCGGCCGGGCGAAGGCCGGGTGCGCGGTCACGTCGTCGACGCGCTCGCCGCGCAGCCACACCTCGCGCGGGGTCTTCTGCAGGCGTTCGAGGTACTGGGCGCCGGTGCGGACGCTCATGCGGACTCCTTCCGTGCCGGGTCGTCCGACCCGGCGGGGGTGATGCTCGAGGCGATGCCCATGCCCGTGATCCACGCTCCGACGGGCTCGTAGTGCGTCCAGGCCAGCGGGCCCGCCCAGGCCGCCGCGGCCGCGGCCCAGGTCCGCAGCTCCAGGGCCCCGGGACCGGCGGCGCACTCCACGTCGGCGTCGCGGAGCCGGGCCAGCTCGTCCGGGTCGACGGCGACGCGGCGCAACACGTCCCGGTCCCAGACCGGGTTCACGCGGCCGGTCGCGGCGTTCGCGGCGAGCTCCTCGGCCCGGCGCCGGCGGACGGGTTCGAGCTGGGTGACCCGGGACCGGCCGTGGATCAGGAAGTCGCGCCAGTCGGTGGTGACCGCGGGGTCCTCCGCCGAGATGGACGCGGGCCAGTGCGACATCCCCCCGGACCCGACGACGAGCACCCGCTCCGATCCCACGGACGCCGTGATCGCGGCGCCGACCGCGCGGCCGAGGTCGGCGCACCGGGCGAAGCCCGGCAGGGGCGGGCACCCCGAGTTGACGACGACGGGCACCAGCGGCACGTCGAGCCCCGGGAGCAGCTTCGCGTAGACCTGCGTGATGCCGTGGTCGACGCCGAGGTCCAGCGAGATCGCCGGGTCGAACCCGCGCGCCGTCACCCCGTCGAAGACGTCGCGCGCGAGCCGTCGCGCCACGGGCAGGTCGCCGCGGGGGGTGCCGTAGTCGCCGGTGCCCGTGACGCGCTCGACGCCGATGCAGAAGGGCGGCA
>Ga0182736_1001204_pt1 | contig 27503 bp, 26 predicted proteins | sample eDN5th30CKraftBY_FD_128882 | JGI IMG/M metagenome (GOLD analysis project Ga0182736, IMG submission 128882) | Enriched backyard soil microbial communities from Emeryville, California, USA - eDNA 5th pass 30_C Kraft BY (version 2) (version 2) | ecosystem: Environmental > Terrestrial > Soil >...
AAGACCTGGTGGCGCAACTTCTCCGGAGATGGTGCGCCGCTGAAGATCCGGCTGGACGGAGCCGACCGATCCGGGCACGCCGTCGCAGAGCGCGACGAGCAGGGCCGGGTGAAGGTGGTCGTACGGCTGGACCCGCGGTAGGCCAGGCGTGGCGTCAGCTACGCCTGGTAGCGCGGGAACACCCCGGACGGCGCCGGCAGCGTCAGGCCCGGCGCCAGCCGCTGGGATGCGGCGGTGAACATGCGCTGCTCGCTCGGCTGGCCCAACAGGTCCAGCAGCTTGCCCGCCGATTCGGGCATCACCGGCTGAACCAGCAGCGCCGCGATCCGCACCACCTCGAGCGTGGTGTACAAAACGGTGCCGAAGCGGGCCCGATCCGCCGCGGATTCACTCTTGGCCAGCTTCCAGGGTTCGTTGGCGGAGAAATACCGGTTGGCCGCGCCCAGCACGAGCCAGATCGCCTCCAGCCCCAGGTGCATGGCCTGGGCGCCGAACGCCGCACGCACCTTCTCCAGTAGGCCGTCGGCCAGCGCCAGCAGCTCCTCGTCCTCGGCGGCCTGCGCCGTCGGCTCGGGCACCAGCCCGTCGAGGTTCTTGGCCACCATCGACAGGGAACGCTGCGCCAGGTTGCCCAGCTCGTTGGCCAGGTCGGCGTTGACCCGGCTGATCATCGCCTCTTCGGAGATGCTGCCGTCCTGGCCGAAGGGGATCTCCCGCAGCAGGAAATAGCGCACCTGGTCCACACCGAACTTCTCGACGAACTCGACCGGGTCGATGACGTTGCCCACCGACTTGCTCATCTTCTCGCCCCTGTTGAGCAGGAAGCCGTGCGCGAAAACCTTGCGCGGCAGCTCGATTCCGGCCGACATCAGAAACGCCGGCCAGTACACGGCGTGGAACCGGATGATGTCCTTGCCGATCATGTGCAGATCGGCCGGCCAGTACCGGCGGAAGGATTCGGAGTCGGTGTCGGGGTAGCCCACCCCGGTCAGGTAGTTGGTCAGGGCGTCCACCCAGACGTACATCACGTGGTCGGGGTGGCCGGGCACCGGCACGCCCCAGTCGAACGAGGTGCGCGAGATCGACAGGTCGCGCAGACCGCCGGAGACGAAGCTGACCACCTCGTTGCGGCGCACCTCCGGGGCGATGAATCCCGGATTGGCCTCGTAGTGCGCCAGCAGCCGGTCGGTGTAGGCCGACAGCCGGAAGAAGTAGGTCTGTTCCTCGGTCCAGGTCACCGGGGCCCCGGTTTCGGTGGCCACCCGCGAACCGTCCTCGAGGGTCCGGGTCTCGCCCTCGGTGAAGAACCGTTCGTCGCGCACCGAGTACCAGCCGCGGTAGGCGTCGAGGTAGATGTCCCCGGCGTCGACCATGCGCTGCCAGATCGCCTTGGATGCCTCCAGATGATCGGGGTCGGTGGTGCGGATGAACCGGTCGAAGGAGATGTTGAGCTTGCGCTGCAGCCGCTGAAACACGTCGGAGTTGCGTCGCGCCAGCTCCGCGGTCGGAATACCTTCGGCGGCGGCGGTTTCGGCCATCTTCAGCCCGTGCTCGTCGGTGCCGGTCAGATACCGCACGTCGAAACCGTCGAGCCGGTGGAACCGGGCGATCGCGTCGGTGGCGATGTACTCGTAGGCATGGCCGATGTGCGGATCACCGTTGGGGTAGGTGATCGCGGTGGTGATGTAGAAGGGCTGCATCGTGCTCATCGCTCCCCACCCTATGGTGTGCGGGTGAGCTCGAAACGATCAGCCAAAACTCCACCGCCTGCGCCGCAGCCGCTGAGTCCGCTGGTCGACGCGCACACCCACCTGGATGCCTGCGGCGCCGACGACGACACCGCGCTGCGCGCGATCATGGATCGGGCCGCCGCCGTCGGGGTGCAGGCCGTGGTGACCGTCGCCGACGACCTGGATTCGGCACGCTGGGTGACCCGGGCCGCCGCCGCGGACGAGCGGGTCTATGCCGCGGTGGCTCTGCACCCCACCCGCGCCGACAGCCTGACCGACGACGCCCGCGCCGAGATCGAGGCGCTGGTCGCCCACCCGCGGGTGGTGGCGGTCGGCGAAACCGGGCTGGATCTGTACTGGCCCGGCCGCCTGCAGGGCTGCGCCGAGCCGCACACCCAACGCGAGGCCTTCGCCTGGCACATCGACCTGGCCAAACGTAGCGGCAAGCCGCTGATGATCCACAACCGCGACGCTGACGCCGCGGTGCTGGACGTGCTGCGTGCCGAGGGCGCCCCCGAGACGGTGATCTTCCACTGTTTCTCGTCGGGACCCGAGATGGCTCACACCTGTGTGGACGCCGGCTGGATGTTGAGCCTGTCCGGCACGGTCAGCTTCAAAAACGCCCGTGACCTGCGAGAAGCCGTGCCGTTGATCCCGGCCGAGCAACTGCTGGTGGAGACCGACGCGCCGTTTCTGACCCCGCACCCCTACCGCGGCGCGCCCAACGAGCCGTACTGCCTGCCATACACTGTCCGGGCGCTGGCGGAGCTGCTGGGGGTGTCGGCAGCCGAACTGGCGCAGGTCACGAGCCGCAACGCCCGGCGGGTGTACGACTTGCCGTGAAACGTCGGGCAGGTCACATTCGGTTGCCCGAACGACCGCCGGTTCGTTACCGTCTCGTTATCAAATCGGGGTGCCGCAAGGGCCCCTTTGCCGTGTCTTCAGCGTTGTGAGGTTTTTGGCTTGAACACTGTGACCAGGCTGCATCAGGCGCCCTCGCCGATGCTGCGGATGCTGGTCGGCGCGCTCTTGCTGGTTCTGACGTTCGCCGGTGGTTTCGCGGTCGCCAGTGCCAAGACCGTGACGCTGGATGTCGACGGCATTCCGGTGACCGTGACCACGATGCGCTCGCGGGTGATCGACGTCGTCGCCGAGAACGGGTTCGACATCGGCGAGCGCGACGACGTCACCCCCGCGCGAGACGCCCGGGTCAACGATGCCGACACGATCGTGGTGCGCCGCAGCCGGCCGCTGCAGCTGTCCCTGGACGGCCGCGAGCCCAAGCAGGTGTGGACCACGGCCCTGTCCGTGGACGAGGCCCTGGCGCAGCTGTCGATGACCGATACCGCCCCGGCCGCGGCCTCTCGCGGCAGCCGGGTGCCGCTGGCCGGCATGGCCCTGCCGGTGCTGAGCGCCAAGAACGTCCGGATCGACGACGGCGGTGTGGTGCGCACGGTGCGTCTGGCCGCGCGGAACGTCGCCGAGTTGCTGGCCGCCGACGGAGTGCCGCTGGAACAAGCCGACAAGGTCAGCCCCCCGGCGTCGACCCCGGTCACCGAGGGCATGGAGATCCAGGTGACCCGGATCCGGGTCAAGCAGGTCACCGAGCGGGTGCCGCTTCCTCCGACCCCGCGGCGTGTCGAAGACCCGACGATGAACATGAGCCGGCAGGTCCTCGAGGATCCCGGGACCCCGGGCACCCAGGACGTGACCTACTCGGTGGCCACGGTCAACGGTGCCGAGACCGGTCGGCTCCCGGTCGCCAACGCCGTGGTGGCCCCGGCCCGCGACTCGGTGCTGCGGGTCGGCGCCAAGCCGGGCACCGAGGTGCCGCCGTCGGTCTACGGCGCGGCATGGGATCGCATAGCCCACTGCGAGTCCCACGGAAACTGGGCGATCAACACCGGCAACGGGTTCTACGGCGGCGTGCAGTTCGACTACGGCACCTGGATCGCCAACGGCGGGCTGAAGTATGCGCCGCGCGCCGACCTGGCCACCCGCGAGGAGCAGATCGCGATCGCCGAGGTCACCCAGGCACGGCAGGGCTGGGGCGCCTGGCCGGTGTGCAGCGGGAGACGCTGACCATCGGGCTACTCGGGGCCGGCGACATCAGAGCCCTGGCCTCAGAACTGGACCTGCGGCCCCGCAAAGCCCTGGGGCAGAACTTCGTTCATGACGCCAACACCGTGCGCCGGATCGTCGCCGGTGCCGGCATCACTCCCGAGGACCACGTCCTGGAAGTCGGGCCCGGTCTGGGATCGCTGACCCTGGCCCTGCTGGAGCACGGCGCACGCGTCTTCGCCGTCGAGAAGGATCCGGTGCTGGCCGGCCGGCTGCCGGCCACCGTCGCCGAGCACGCGCCCGCCGATGCCGACCGCTTGGTGGTGCTGGGCCGCGATGTATTGACCCTGCGCCGCGACGAGGTGAAGCCCGAGCCGACCGCGGTGGTGGCGAACCTGCCCTACAACGTCGCCGTCCCGGCCCTGCTGCACCTGCTGGCCGAATTCCCCTCCATCCGCACCGTGATGGTCATGGTGCAGTTGGAGGTGGCCGAGCGGCTGGCCGCCGAGCCGGGCGGCAAGGACTACGGGGTGCCCAGCGCCAAGGCCCGCTTCTTCGGCGAGGTGCGTCGTTGCGGCACGGTGTCGCCGAGCGTGTTCTGGCCGGTGCCGCGGGTGAACTCCGGGCTGGTGCGCATCGACCGGTACGACACCGCGCCGTGGCCGGTCGACGACGCGTTTCGCCGGCAGGTCTTCGCGCTGATCGACATCGCGTTCGCCCAGCGCCGCAAGACCTCCCGTAACGCCTTCGCCGACTGGGCGGGATCGGGCGAACAGTCCGCCGCGCGGCTCAAGGCGGCCGGCATCGACCCGGCGCGACGCGGTGAGACGTTGTCGATCGACGATTTCGTGCGCCTGCTTCAGGTCGGCGGTTCCGCCAGCACCCGAGACAGCTGTTCGACGAACTCGGTGCAGGAGCCGTAGCGGCGCGCGGGCAGCTTCGCCATGGCGCGTTCCACCACCACGTCGAGGGCCCGGCTGGCCGGACCGAATGCGTTCGAGATGGGCGGCGGCAGCCGTCGCAGGTGTGCGTCGACCAGTTCGGCCGCGCTCGGCGCCGGGAACGGTGGCGCCCCGGTGAGCAACTCGACCGCGGTGCAGGCCAGGGCGTATTCGTCGGTGGCGGCCGAGGGGGCCTTTCCGCACAGGATCTCCGGCGCGGTGTAGGGCAGCGACACCTCGGGATTGCCGGAATCTCGGGGCCTGCGCAGTCGTGCCCAGACGTCCTCGACCACGGCGTGGGCCGAGCCGAAATCGGTCAGTACCGCCCCGGTGCGGGGGAAGTCCGCGGGGATCAGGATGTTGGCGGGTTTGACGTCGCAGTGCACGATGCCGCGGTGGTGGGCGTAGTCGAGGGCGTCGGCGATCTGGGTCAGCGCGGCCAATCGATCCGGCACCGTTTGCAGGCCGGTCGACTTGCCGCCGTCGACGAACTGCATCGCCAGCCAGAACGGTCCGTGCCGGTAGACCGTGACCACGTTGGGGTGGTCGAGGGCGCGCGCGAACTCGAACTCGCGGTTCAGCCGGGCCTGCTCGGCGGGGGTGCGGTGCGATTCGTCGAGGACCTTCAGGGCCACCGGCGCGGCGGGGTCGACGTGCGGGTCGCAGGGGTGGGCCAGGTACACGGTGGCGTGGCCCCCGCGCCCGACGTCCCGGTCGATCAGGTAGCCGCCGATGTCGCCGCCGGCCTCACCCATGCTCCCCAGGGTATGGCCACGGCACCGGCTTCGGCGGCGTAGCGCGTCGATGCGCAGAAACTGAGAAACAGATGTTTGAATATCGAGAAATGAATGACATTTCGCTGGCATAGCGTGATAATCATCCGACCGCAATCTTGGGAGGTCCGCATGACAACGCCGTCCCGTCCCGCTCTGCGCACGTTCGGCGCCGTGCCACTGGCCGTCGCCGGCATCCTCGCACTGGGGGCAGCACCCGCCGTGACGCCTGCGGTGGCAGCGAGCGCGAAAACCGTGGTGGCGCAGGCGACGTTGCTGGACACCGAGTCGTGGATCATGGGCGGCAGCGGGCTGCCGGTGCCGCCGCCGCAGTACCTGACCGCCCTCACCGATCGGTTCCTGGATCCCGCGACGCCCAAGTTCGCCGGCCAACCGCTGTTCCCGGTGGACGTCACCAACCCGCTGTTCACTCCGGAGGGCCTCTACCCGCTGACCGGGGTGAAGTCACTGCCGCTGGACACCTCGCTGGATCAGGGCGTCTCGATCCTGCATCAGAAGATCATGGACGAGACCGCCGCCGGCAATAACCTTGTCGTGCTTGGGTATTCGCAGAGCGCGGTGATCAACGCGCTGGAGATCAAGCAGCTGCTGAGCCTGCCCGAGGACCAGCGCCCCGACGCCGACCAGCTGTCCTTCGTGATGCTGGGCAGCCCCAGCACTCCCGACGGGGGACTGTTGTCCCGCTTCGACCTGACGAGCATCAATCCGAACCTGCCGGAGCTGACCCTGCCCAGCCTGGGTGTCACGTTCAGCGGCGGGACTCCCGCCGACACCCCGTGGGAGACCGCGTTCTACATCCAGGAGTACGACGGCTTCGCCGACTTCCCCAAGTACCCGTTGAACCTGCTGGCGGATATCAACGCCTTCATGGGCATCATGTTCGTGCACGGCACGTACCCGACGCTGACCGACGCCCAGCTGGCCTCGGCCATCGAGCTGCCGGTCAGCGACGGCTACACCGGCAACACCCAGTACTTCATGATCCCCACCGAGGACCTGCCGATGCTGGCGCCGTTGCGGGGCAGCGGATTCGGCAACGCGATCGCCGACCTGCTGCAGCCGAGCCTGCGGGTGCTGGTCAACCTCGGCTACGGCGACATCGATCACGGCTGGTCTCAGGGGCCGGCCGATGTGTCCACCCCGTTCGGGGTGTTCCCCGACGTCAACCCCGCCGACGTGTTCACCGCCCTGGTCAACGGGGCCCAGCAGGGCTGGACCGACTTCGTCAACGACCTGCAGAACCTGTCGTCGAGCAGCGCGGCGGACCTGTTGGGTTTCGGCGCGGGCAGCGCGGACTTCGTCATGCCCAGCCTGACCGACATCGTCAACGCGTTCACCAGTGCCAGCGCGACCCTGTACGCCACGCTGCTGCCGACCGCCGACATCCTCAACTCCTTGATCACCACCTTGCCGGCCTACAGTGCGACGCTGTTCGCCCAAGAGCTGGCCTCCGGTGATCTGCTCAACGCGATCGGTCTGCCGCTGGCGGCTACCACCGGGCTGGTCACCATGGCGGCCGGGTTCGAGTTGGAGGTCATGCTCAACGCGTTCAGTTCGATCCAGGCGGACTTCGCCGACCTGTTCGGATAGCCGCCGGCGCGGATGTACCCGCTAGTCTCATCGGCGTGACCGCATCCGACGGAAACGCCGCCACCGAGTGGTCCCCGACCGGGTCGGTCACCGTGCGGGTGCCGGGCAAGCTCAACCTGTACCTGGCGGTCGGCGACCGCCGCGAGGACGGCTATCACGAGCTGACCACCGTTTTCCATGCCGTTTCGCTGGTGGATGAGGTGACGATCCGCGACGCCGACGTGCTGTCGTTGCGGATCGCCGGCGAGGGTGCCGATGCGCTGCCCACCGATGAGCGCAACCTGGCCTGGCAAGCCGCCGAGCTGATGGCCGAGCACGTGGGCCGGGCCCCGGACGTGGCGATCACCATCGACAAGTCCATCCCGGTGGCCGGCGGCATGGCCGGAGGCAGTGCCGACGCCGCGGCGGTCCTGGTCGGGATGAATGTGCTCTGGGAGTTGGGCGTGCCGCGCCGCGACCTGCACGCCCTGGCCGCCCAGCTCGGCAGCGACGTGCCGTTCGCGCTGCACGGCGGCACCGCGTTGGGCACCGGCCGCGGCGAAGAGCTGGCGACGGTGCTGACCCGGGAGACGTTCCACTGGGTGCTGGTCTTCGGCGACGGCGGCCTGTCCACACCGGCGGTCTTCGCCGAACTGGACCGGTTGCGCGAGACCGGCCGCAGCCTGCCGGAGTTGGGCGAGTCCGAGCCGGTGCTGGCGGCGCTGGCCGCCGGTGATCCGCAGCGGTTGGCCGGGCTGCTCGGCAACGACCTGCAGGCCGCGGCGGTCAGCCTCAACCCCGCGTTGCGGCGCACGCTGCGGGCCGGGGTGGAGGCAGGTGCGCTGTCGGGCATCGTGACCGGTTCCGGGCCGACGTGCGCGTTCCTGTGTGCCTCGGCCGTGTCGGCGGCCGATGTCGCCGTCGAGCTGGCGGCCGTCGGTGCCGGACGCGCGGTGCGGGTGGCCAGCGGGCCGGTCTACGGCGCCCGGGTGGTGCCGTCGTCGGTGACCGGAGTGTGACGGCGAACCCAATGCGGCGCCGGGATTTGCTCCTCGATTAAGAGGAGTTTAAGATACAGCGCGGTGACTAGTTGCGGCCAGGACATCCCTGCCGACCAGACGCACGCCGATCTGGTCGGTCGCGCATTACGGTATCGAGATGCAAACGCCACCCTTTTGTGCGCGCGCGCCTCTCGCGTAGTGGTCCCCAGCAGGTGGAACATGAAATCTCAGCCCGTTGGCAAAGTACCGGTGCCGGCTAGGAGGCCGTCGTGAGCAGGTTTACCGACAACATGTTCCGCAGCGCACGCGAATCCACCAAGGGCATGGTCACCGGTGAGCCGCACGAGCCGGTCCGGCACACCTGGGGCGAGGTCCACGAGCGCGCCCGTCGCATCGCCGGCGGATTGGCGGCCGCCGGTGTCGGGCCGGGCGACGCGGTCGGCGTGCTGGCCGGCGCCCCGGTCGAAATCGCCCCCACCGCGCAGGGCGTGTGGATACGCGCCGCCAGCCTGACCATGCTGCACCAGCCCACCCCGCGCACCGACCTGGCGGTGTGGGCCGAAGACACCATGACCGTCGTCGACATGATCGACGCCAAGGCCGTGATCATCTCCGATCCGTTCCTGGCCGCGATGCCGGTGCTGCAGGAGAAGGGCCTGAAGGTCCTGACCGTCGCCGAACTGCTGGCCGCCGACCCGATCGACCCGGTGGAGGCCGGTGAGGACGATCTGGCGCTGATGCAGTTGACCTCCGGGTCGACCGGATCGCCGAAGGCCGTGCAGATCACCCACCGCAACATCTACTCCAACGCCGAGGCGATGTTCATCAGCGCCGAGTACGACGTCGAGAAGGACGTCATGGTCAGCTGGCTGCCGTGCTTCCACGACATGGGCATGATCGGCTTCCTGACCGTGCCGATGTACTTCGGCGCCGAGCTGGTCAAGATCACCCCGATGGACTTCCTGCGCGACACGCTGCTGTGGGCCAAGCTGATCGACAAGTACAAGGGCACCATGACCGCCGCCCCGAACTTCGCCTACGCGCTGTTCGCCAAGCGGCTGCGCAAGCAGGCCACGCCGGGGCAGTTCGACCTGTCCACGCTGCGGTTCGCGCTCTCGGGCGCCGAGCCGGTCGAGCCGGCCGACGTCGAGGACCTGATCGACGCCGGTAAGCCGTTCGGCTTGAAGCCCGAGGCCATCCTGCCGGCCTACGGCATGGCCGAGACGGTGCTGGCGGTGTCGTTCTCCAAGTGCGGCGCGGGCCTGGTGGTCGACGAGGTCGACGCCGATCTGCTGGCCGCGTTGCGCCGCGCGGTGCCGGCCACCAAGGGCAACACCCGTCGGCTGGCATCGCTGGGGCCGCTGCTGAAGGGCATCGAGATCCGGATCGTCGACGAGAACGGCAACGCGTTGCCGCCGCGCGGGGTGGGCGTGATCCAACTGCGCGGGGAGCCGGTGACCCCGGGCTACCTGACCATGGCCGGCTTCCTGCCGGCGCAGGACGAGCACGGCTGGTATGACACCGGCGACCTGGGCTATCAGATGGAGAACGGCCACGTCGTGGTGTGCGGCCGGGTCAAGGACGTCATCATCATGGCCGGCCGCAACATCTACCCGACCGACATCGAGCGGGCCGCCGGGCGGGTCGAGGGCGTGCGCCCGGGCTGCGCGGTGGCGGTGCGCCTGGACGCCGGGCACTCCCGCGAGACGTTCGCCGTCGCGGTGGAGTCCAACGCCTGGCAGGACCCGGCCGAGGTGCGCCGGATCGAGCACCAGGTGGCCCACGAGGTGGTCACCGAGGTCGACATGCGGCCCCGCAACGTGGTGGTACTGGGACCGGGCAGCATCCCCAAGACCCCGTCGGGCAAGCTGCGCCGGGCCAACTCCGTCGCCCTGGTCACCTGACCGCGGCGAGCAGACGCGGAATCGCATCTCAGCGAGTCGATCCGTGCGAGTCTGTGTCTGCTCGCGCCACTAGCCCCAGGCGTGCACGATGTTCTGCGCCGGCTCCAGGCCCAGTTCGATCAGCAGCTCGGTGGCGTCGGCGGCCTGCTCGCAGATCGTCGGCACCTCCTCGCGCTCGCGCGCACCGAACGCCTGCAGCACGTACGCCGCGGGATCCTGACGCCCGGGCGGGCGGCCGATTCCCCAGCGAACCCGCTGAAAATCCTTGCTGCCCAGCACTGTTGCGATGGAGCGCAGCCCGTTGTGGCCGCCTTCGCCGCCGCCCTGCTTGAGCCGGATCCGGCCGAACTCCAAGTCGAGATCGTCGTGAATGACCACCAGGTCACCCACCGGCACCGAGTAGAACTTGGCCAGCGGCCCCACTTGGCGCCCCGACTCGTTCATGTAGCAGCGCGGACGGGCCAGTATCACCGCACGCCCGCTCAATCGCCCGGTGGCCACGTCGGCCCCGGACTTCTTGTGCAGCTTGAACGCCGACCCCATCCGCTCGGCGAGCAGGTCGGCGACCATGAAACCCACGTTGTGCCGGGTGCGGGCATAGGTCGGCCCGGGGTTGCCCAGGCCGACCACCAGTACCGGCGGCGACTCGGCCACGCCGCGCTCGGCCTACTCCGCCTCGGGAGCCGCGGCCTCGCCAGCCTCCTCGCCGGCGGCCGCCTCGGCCGCCTCGGCCGCCTCTTCGGTTTCGGCCTCTGCCTCGACGACCGGCTCGATCACGTTGACCAGCAGCAGCTCCGGGTCGGAGATCAGGGTCACGCCCTTGGGCAGCTCAAGGCCGCCCGCGGTGAACTGGGTGCCGGCTTCGGCGCCCTCGATCGAGAGGGTCAGCTGCTCGGGGATCGACAGCGCCTCGGCCTCGATCTCCACCGCGGTGGCGTCCTGGGTGACGAGCGTCCCCGGGAACGGTTCGCCCTCGATGACGACGTTGACCTCGACGATCACCTTCTCGCCGCGGCGGACCACGATCAGGTCCGCGTGCTGGATGGTGCGACGGATCGGGTGGACGTCCAGCGCCTTGGTCAGCGCCAGCTGCTCTTTGCCGTCGATGTCGAGGGTGAGCACCGCGTTGGCGCCGGAGTGCCGCAGCACGGCCGCGTAGTCGTGGGCGGGCAGCTCCAGGTGCTGCGGATCGGTGCCGTGGCCGTAGAGCACCGCGGGGACCTTGCCCTCGCGGCGGGCCCGGCGGGATGCGCCCTTGCCGGTCTCGGAACGCACCGAGACGGTGAGCTGGTTGGTGGTCGGGGACTTGGCCATTGATACTCCTGTGGTTGCTGCGGCGTGCATGAGGCACGGCCAGATCGCGACAACCGTCTAGGAGGTCCTCGCCGATAACGGCGGCCGGGTATCGACCGCCCTCGCCGTGACGCCTGGTCAGGCTAGCGCATCAGCACCGCAGAGAGGAAATTCGCCCCCCGATGAGCCAGGTGGACGCTCAGTGGCAGTTGTTGGTGTCGATCCAGCGGCCGTTGTAGCCGACGCAGGTCTGCGGCGGGGGAGGCGGCGGTGGGGGCACGTCCTCGGGCAGTGGGGCGTAGTAGGCCGGCGGTGGTGTGAGGTCGGTGCATCCGCTGATGTGGATGCGGCGGCCCACACCGACGCAGACGTCGGCGGCGGCGCTGCCCGCGGGCGTGATCACCACGGCGGCTCCCGGCAATGTGAGCAGTGCCAGTGCCGCGGCGGCGCAGAACCGGCGCGGCATCACTGGCCCAGCAGGGGATGGTCGGGCTCGGCCAGTCCGCAGCGGCTGTGGAAGTCGACGAGGGGCCGTCGCAGGGCGAGCAAGTCGGTGTGGGCCTGCGGGTTGCCGTCGAAGTAGCTGCGGACGGCGTCGGGCACCTCGTCACCGGGTCGGTCTTGCAGTCCGGTGTAGAACTCGTTGACGTCGGGATGGGCGAACAGATAGCCGGAGGTCGAGGCGGCAACACCGGCGGCGACGTTGGCGAGGTCGGCGGCGGTGCAGCCCGGGGGCGGGTCGGCCAGCGCCGACGGCGGTGCCAGCAGGCCCGCGGCGAACACGGTGAGGCCGACAACAGACACGCGCAGCGACGTCCAAACGGTGGGGGCAAGGGCCATGACAGAACTCCCTTTCTCCTGGCCCGGTGCACGTTAGCAGCCCCGATCGCCGCGCGGGGTTACTTGGCGGCGACGGTGAACCCGTTCATGATCGCCTCGACCTCGGCGGCCTGTTTGGGCGCCTCGTCGTTGAGGCCGGTGACCGACAACTGCACCAGGTAGCGCTGATCGGCCGGTGCCGAACCGGTGGCGATCACCATCCGGAACCAGCTGTGCAGGCGCTGACCGTCCATGTCATGGGTGCCCTGGACCATCGACGACGGGAAGCCCTGGTAGTCCTCGTTGGATGCGTCGAGCAGGCGGAAGTTCTGCGAGAGTTGGGCATCGACGACCCCGTGTTTGATGGCCTCGTGTGAGTCGAAGTCGCCGGTGAGTTTGACCACGCTCAGGATCGCCCGCGGAAGCTTCTCGCCCTTGCCGATGACCAGGGTGGTCGCCGGCAACGCCGGGCTCTCTTTCTTCGTCCAACCCGGCGGGGTCGGGATCGACACCGTCAAATCGGTCAGTGCCTTCGGGTCCACCGCCTCGGCGGCCACCCCCTGGTCTTCCAGGTAGCGCCCCACCGTCACCGGTGCCTGCGCCTCGGCCGACGTGGTGGTGGTGCTGCCGTTAGTCCAAATCGACTGGTAGTCAGGTGCTTTGGTGCCGCATCCGGCCGCTGCTCCCGCCACAGCGGCGCACGCCAGCGCGGCGGCGCACGCCAGAGCCGCCCGGCGAATCACAGGATCTCGTGGACCGCATCAATCGGGCGGGCCAGCCGGGTTCCCTTGTCGGTGACGACGAACGGCCGCTGGATCAGGATGGGGTGGGCGGCCATTGCGTCGAGCAGTTCGTCGTCAGAGGCGTCGGCGAGGTTGAGCTCGGCGTACTGCGCCTCGCCGGTGCGTACCGCGTCGCGCACACCGATGCCTGCCGCGCGGATCATCTCCGCCAGCTCGGCGCGCGACGGCGGGGTTTTCAGGTACTCCACGATCGTCGGTTCGATGCCTTTGTCGCGCAGCAGGTCCAGGGTCTTGCGTGAGGTGGAGCAGCGCGGGTTGTGGTAAATGGTCCCGTCGGTCATTCAGGCGTCTCCGTTGAAAAGTCCGGTGACCGAGCCGTTTTCGAACACCGCCCGGATCGTACTGGCCAGCAGGGGGGCGATCGAGAGCACCGTCAGCTGCGGGAACATCTTGTCCTCGGTGATCGGTAACGTGTTGGTGACGATCACCTCGCAGGCACCGGAGGCGGCCAGTCGCTCGGCGGCCGGCTCGGACAGCACCCCGTGGGTGGCCGCGATGACGACGTTCTTGGCGCCGTCCTCATGGAGCAGGTTCACCGCCGCCGCGATGGTGCCGCCGGTGTCGATCATGTCGTCGATCAGCACGCAGGTCTTGCCCTGCACCTCACCGACGACGCGGTTGGACTTCACCCGGTTGGGCACCAGCGGGTCGCGGGTCTTGTGGATGAAGGCCAGCGGCACCCCGCCCAGGGAGTCCGCCCACTTCTCGGCGATGCGCACCCGGCCCGAGTCGGGGGAGACCACCACGACGTCGGAGTTGCCGTAGTTCTCCTTGATGTAGCCGATCAGCAGCGGCTGGGCGCGCATGTGGTCGACCGGGCCGTCGAAGAACCCCTGGATCTGGTCGGTGTGCAGGTCCACGGTGACGATCCGGTCGGCGCCGGCCGTCTTGAGCAGATCGGCCACCAGGCGCGCCGAAATCGGCTCGCGGCCGCGGTGCTTCTTGTCCTGGCGGGCGTAGGGGTAGAACGGCAGGATCGCGGTGATCCGCTTGGCGCTGCCCCGCTTGAGGGCGTCGATCATGATCAGCTGTTCCATCAGCCACTTGTTCAGCGGCGCCGGATGCGACTGCAGTACGAACGCGTCGCAGCCTCGCACCGACTCCTCGAAACGCACGAAGATCTCGCCGTTGGCAAAGTCGCGGGCGGTCTGCGCGGTGACCGGGACGTCCAGCTCTTTGGCGACCTGATCTGCCAGCTCCGGGTGCGAGCGACCAGCGAAGAGCATCAGGTTTTTGCGGTTGTCTGTCCACTCGTGGCTCACGTGCTGCCCCCGCCGTTGGAGATTTGGAAAATTAGTCGAGTTAACTCGCGCCTTATGGTACGTAGCCCGACGGGTGACGTCGCCCCGGGCTGCCTCAACGCTACCGACGTCACGCTGACTCGTCGGGTTGGTCCGTGCCCGGTCCGCCGGACGCGTCGGCCGCCTGGGCTTTTTCGGCCGCTTCGGCGGCGGGGCTGCCGGGGCGCTTGCGCAGCACCCAGTTCTCGATGTTGCGCTGCGGACCGGCGGAGACCGCCAGCGCGCCCGGCGGCACGTCGTCGCGCACCACGGTGCCCGCGCCGGTATAGGCGCCGTCACCGATGGTGACCGGCGCGACGAACATGGTGTCCGAGCCGGTGCGCACGTGCGAGCCGACCGTGGTCCGTCGCTTGGTCTGGCCGTCGTAGTTGACGAACACGCTCGAGGCGCCGATGTTGGAGTGCTCGCCGATGTCGGCGTCGCCGACGTAGGTCAGGTGCGGAACCTTGGTCCCGGTGCCGATGGTGGAGTTCTTGGTCTCGACGAACGCTCCCAGCTTGGCCTCGGCGCCCAGCGCGGTGCCGGGCCGCAGGTAGCTGAACGGCCCGACCGTCGCCCCGGCCCCGATCGACGACGAGGTGGCGTGGCTGCGGATCACCGATGCGCCGTCGCCCACCGTGACGTCGGTCAGGGTGGTGTCCGGTCCGATCTCGCAGCGCGCCCCGACCCGGGTGCCGCCGAGCAGCTGGGTTCCGGGTGCGACGGTGGTGTCGCGCCCGATCGTCACGTCCACGTCGACCCAGGTGGTGGCGGGGTCGACGACGGTGACGCCGGCCCGCTGATGAGCGGCGATGAGCCGGCGGTTGAGTTCGGCGGCCAGCTCGGCCAGCTGCACCCGGTCGTTGACGCCGGCCACCAGGGCGGCGTCGTCGACATGACGGGCGTGTACCGCCAGGCCGTCGCCGCGCACGATGCCGATCACGTCGGTCAGGTACAGCTCGTGCTGGGCGTTGTCCGAGCCGAGCCGCCCCAGCGCCGAACGCAGCGGCGCGATGTCGAAGGCGTACACCCCGGCGTTGACCTCGCGGATCTCCCGCTGCGACTCGGTGGCGTCGGCCTGTTCCACGATCCCGGTCACGGCGCCGTGGGAGCCGTCGTGCTCCCGCAGGATGCGGCCGTAGCCGGTGGGGTCGGGCAGGGTGGTGGTCAGCATGGTGACCGCGGCCGGGGCGCTGCGGTGGGCGTCGACCAGCGCCTGCAGCGTGGCGGTGTCCAGCAGCGGGATGTCACCGGAGGTGACGACGACGGCGCCGGCGAAGTCCTGCGGCAGTGCTGCCAGGCCGCACAGCACCGCGTGCCCGGTGCCGAGCTGCTGGTCCTGTAGTGCGATGTCAATGCGGCAGCCCAGGGCCTGCGCCAGCTCGGCGACCGCTGCGGTGATGCGCTCGTGCTCGTGGCCCAGCACCACCACCAGGTGGCGGGGCCCGATCCCGGCGGCCGCGCGCAGGCAGTGCGCCAGCATGCTGCGCCCGCCCAGCTCATGCAGCACTTTGGGGGTGTCGGAGACCATCCGGGTGCCGGCTCCGGCCGCCAAGACAATGACGGCGTCCTGGCTGGCCACGGGGCCGTCTCCTGTCCGCGAGGGGGCGTGTTTGTGCGTGGACACGCCGCCTAGCCTGTCATTTTGTGCACGGTCGCGCCAAAGGGGTGGGACACATCTGAGCTCCGTCGCCAGGACTCGAACCTGAACTATCTGAACCAAAATCAGAGGTGCTGCCGATTACACCACGACGGATTGAGTGCATGAAGACTCTACCGAACTGGATATCCTGGGAATTGTGGCTGCTCTGGACAGGGATGGCAGGCCCCCGCGGGCCCGGATGACCGGCAGCGAACGTCGTCACCAACTCATCGACGTCGCTCGGTCACTGTTCGCCGAGCGCGGCTACGAAGGCACCTCCATCGAGGAGATCGCGCTGCGCGCCAACGTCTCGAAACCGGTGGTCTACGAGCATTTCGGCGGCAAGGAAGGGCTGTACGCGGTGGTGGTCGACCGGGAGATGTCGGCGCTGCTGGACGGCATCACCACGTCGCTGACCAAGTCGACCAACAACCAGTCGAGGCTGCGGGTCGAGCGGGTCGCGCTGGCGCTGCTGACCTACGTCGACCAGCACACCGACGGATTCCGGATCCTGATCCGCGACTCACCGGCGTCGATCAGCTCCGGCAGCTACTCCACCCTGCTCAACGATGCGATCGGCCAGGTGTCGTCGATTCTGGCCGGCGATTTCTCCCGGCGCGGCCTGGATCCCGAGACCGCCCCGCTGTATGCCCAGGCGTTGGTCGGTTCGGTGTCGATGACGGCCCAGTGGTGGCTGGATGTGCGCGAACCCAAGAAGGAAGTGGTGGCCGCGCACTTGGTCAACCTGTGCTGGAACGGCCTGTCGCACCTGGAGGTCGATCCGACCCTGCATGACGAATAAGGCATGCACCCCAACGCAAATCGGTGCCCGCAGCGGCACCGCCTAGAATTGCCCGCATCATGACCGCACCGGGGCACGCCAGCCCAGCCACCCCGATCGCCGGGCTCGTCGAAGCCGCCCTGAGCGCGCCGACCTTCGCCGATCTCATCGAACACGCCGGTGACCGGCCCGCCGAACTCAACCTGGTCGGCCCGGTCGCGGCGCGGCCCTTCGTCGCCGCCGCGCTCGCCCGCAACACGGCGCTGCTGGTGGTCACCGCCACCGGCCACGAGGCCGACGATCTGACCAGCGAACTGCGCGGCGTCTACGGCGACACGGTGGCGCTGTTCCCGTCCTGGGAGACGCTGCCGCACGAGCGACTCTCCCCGGGGGTGGACACCGTGGGGGCCCGGATGCTGCTGCTGCGCCGGCTGGCGCGGCCCGACGACGCCCGGCTGGGACCGCCGCTGCGGGTGGTGGTGACCACGGCCCGGTCGCTGCTGCAGCCGATGACCCCGCACCTGGAGGCCATCGAACCGGTCTTTTTGACCGTCGGCGACGAGACGCCCTTCGAGGCGGTCATCACCCGGCTGGTCGAGCTGGCCTACACCCGGGTGGACCTGGTCGGCAAACGCGGCGAGTTCGCGGTGCGCGGCGGGATCCTCGACGTCTTCCCGCCGACCGCCGAGCACCCGGTGCGCGTCTAGTTCTGGGGCGACGAGATCACCGAGATCCGGCCGTTCTCGGTGGCCGACCAGCGCTCCATTCCCGAGATCGAGGCGGGCACCGTGGTGGCGGTGCCGTGCCGGGAGTTGCTGCTCACCGAGGACGTGCGGGCCCGCGCCGCCGAACTGGCACGCGACCGGCCACCCGGCGACGGCAACGCCGTCACCGGCACCGTCGGCGACATGCTGGCCAAGCTCGCCGAGGGCATCCCGGTCGACGGCATGGAGGCGCTGGGCCCGGTGCTGCGGCCCGGCCGGCAGGCACTGCTGACCGACCAGCTCGGCGCGGGCACCCCGGTGCTGGTCTGCGATCCGGAGAAGGTCCGTGCCCGCGGCGCCGACCTGATCAAGACCGGGCGTGAATTCCTGGAGGCGTCCTGGTCGGTCGCGGCGATCGGCGGTGACGCGCCGATCGACATCGAACAGCTCGGCGGGTCGGGATTCCGTGAGCTCGACGAGGTCGGCCAGGCCGCGACGGCCGCGGGACATCCGTGGTGGACGCTGAGCCAGCTGTCCGACGAGGCGGCGATCCAACTCGACGTGCGTCCGTCGCCGTCGGCACGCGGGCGACAACGCGACATCGACGAGATCTTCGCCATGCTGCGCGCGCACACCTCGACCGGCGGCGCGGCAGCGATCGTGACCCCCGGCGTCGGCACCGCCAAGCGGCTGGTGGAACAGTTGGCCGAATCCGACACCGCGGCAACCATCTTGGAGCCCGGAGCGGCACCGGCACCCGGTGTGGTCGGCGTGCTGGCCGGCCCACTGCACGAGGGCCTGGTGATCGCGGGCGCCAACCTGGTGATCGTCACCGAGACCGACCTCACCGGAAACCGGGTGGCCGGGCCGGAAGGCAAACGGCTGGCGGCCAAGCGCCGCAACGCCGTCGACCCGCTGGCGCTGACCGCCGGCGACCTGGTGGTGCACGACCAGCACGGCATCGGCAAGTTCGTGGAGATGACCGAGCGCACCGTCGGCGGTGCGCGGCGCGAATACCTGGTGCTGGAATACGCCTCCGGCAAACGCGGCGCGAACGGCACCGACAAGCTCTACGTGCCGATGGACTCGCTGGATCAGCTGTCCCGCTACGTCGGCGGCCAGGCCCCGGCACTGAGCAGGCTCGGCGGCAGCGACTGGAGCCAGACGAAAACGAAGGCGCGCCGGGCCGTCCGAGAGATCGCCGACGAGCTCGTGGCGCTCTACGCCAAACGCCAGGCCGCACCCGGCCACGCGTTCGCCCCGGACAGCCCGTGGCAGGCCGAGATGGAGGACGCGTTCGGGTTCACCGAGACCGTCGACCAGCTCACCGCGATTGGCGAGGTCAAGGCGGACATGGAAAAGCCGGTCCCGATGGACCGGGTGATCTGCGGCGACGTCGGTTACGGCAAGACCGAGATCGCGGTGCGCGCGGCGTTCAAAGCCGTTCAGGACGGCAAACAGGTCGCGGTGCTGGTGCCCACCACGCTGCTGGCCGATCAGCACCTGCAGACGTTCGCCACCCGGATGGCCGGCTTCCCGGTCACCGTCAAGGGCTTGTCCCGGTTCACCGACGCGCAAGAATCCAAGGCCACCATCGACGGCCTGGCCGACGGCTCCGTCGACGTGGTGATCGGCACCCACCGGCTGCTGCAGACCGGGGTGCGCTGGAAAGACCTCGGCCTGGTGATCGTCGACGAGGCGCAACGGTTCGGCGTCGAGCACAAGGAGCACATCAAAGCGCTGCGCACCCATGTCGACGTGCTCACCATGAGCGCCACCCCGATCCCGCGGACCCTGGAGATGAGCCTGGCCGGCATCCGGGAGATGTCGACGATTCTCACCCCGCCCGAGGACCGCTACCCGGTGCTGACCTATGTCGGGCCCCACGACGACAAGCAGGTCGCCGCGGCGCTGCGCCGGGAGCTGCTGCGCGACGGCCAGGTGTTCTACGTGCACAACCGGGTCAGCTCCATCGACGCGGCCGCCGCCCGGGTGCGCGCGCTGGTTCCCGAGGCCCGGGTGGTCGTCGCGCACGGCCAGATGCCCGAAGAGCTGCTGGAAACCACCGTGCAGGGTTTCTGGAACCGGGAGTACGACATCCTGGTGTGCACCACGATCATCGAGACCGGTCTGGACATCTCCAACGCCAACACCCTGATCGTCGAGCGCGCCGACACCTTCGGGCTCTCCCAGCTGCACCAGCTGCGGGGCCGGGTGGGCCGTAGCCGGGAACGCGGCTACGCCTACTTCCTCTACCCGCGTGAATCGCCGCTGACCGAGACCGCCCACGACCGGCTGGCCACCATCGCCCAGAACAACGAGCTGGGCGCCGGCATGGCGGTGGCGATGAAAGACCTGGAGATCCGCGGCGCCGGCAACGTGCTCGGCGTCGAGCAGTCCGGGCACGTCGCGGGGGTGGGCTTCGACCTGTACGTGCGGCTGGTCGGCGAGGCTGTCGAAGCGTATCGGGCGGCGTTCAACGGCGAGACGGTCACCACCGAGGAGACCAAGGACGTCCGCATCGATCTGCCCGTCGACGCCCACTTGCCGCCGGAGTACATCAACTCCGACCGGCTGCGTCTGGAGGCCTACCGGCGGCTGGCCGCCGCCCTCGACGACGCCGCCATCAACGCGGTCGTCGACGAGCTGACCGACCGCTACGGTCCGCTGCCCGAGCCAGCGGGCCGGCTGGTGGCGGTGGCCCGGCTACGGCTGTCGTGCCGCGCCGTGGGCATCACCGAGGTCTCGGCGCCGTCGGCGACCACGCTGCGGCTGGCCCCGATCACCCTGGCCGACTCAGCCCAGTTGCGGCTCAAGCGATTGCACCCGTCGGCCAGTTACCGCGCCACCACGGCCACCGTGCAGGTTCCGATACCGCGGGCCGGCGCTGGTGTCGGCGCGCCCCGCATCCGCGACGTCGAACTCGTCCAGATGGTGGCGGATCTGATCGCGGCATTGGACGGCAAGCCGCGGGGCCACGTCGATGTGACCGGCCCGGCGCCGGCCACCGCAGAAAAAGCCACGGCGGCCGGCCGACGATGACCGTCGTCCTGGTCGACCCCCGCCGGCCCTCGCTGGTGCCGGTGGAAGCCGTGGCGCTGCTGACCGGCGACGTCGTCTACACCGAGGAACTGCCGATCGCGGTGCCGTGGTCGCTGCCGTCGGCGCAGTCGGTGCTCTCCGGCGGCTTCGAGGGCCGGGCCGCGGTGCTGCTCTCCTCGGATCGCAACCATCCCGCCGTCGTCGCGCGCCTGGCAGCCGGTGAGACGCTGATCGCCGCACCGGAGCCGCCGGCGGGGGAGCGGTTGATCGACGCGGTCGCGATCATGGACCGGCTGCGCAGCACGGGCCCGTGGGAGAGTGAGCAGACCCACGATTCGCTGCGACGGTTCTTGCTCGAGGAGACCTACGAGTTGTTCGACGCGGTCCGCGGCGGGGACGCCGAGGAATTGCGCGAGGAGCTCGGCGACGTGCTGCTGCAGGTGCTGTTCCACGCCCGTATCGCCGAGGACGCCCCTGAGCACCCGTTCGGCATCGACGACGTCGCCGACGCCCTACTGCGCAAACTGTGCAACCGGGTGCCGGCGGTGCTTGCCGGCGAGGAGATCTCGCTCGACGACCAGGTGGCGCAGTGGCATGAGCGCAAGGCCCGGGAGAAGCTGGAGAAGAACGCCGGGAACTCGATCATGGACGATCTGTCGACCGCTCAGCCGGCATTGGCGTTGGCGTGCAAGGTGCTGCAGCGCGCCGCACGCGCCGGCCTGCCTGCCGACCTGGTCCCCGACACCCTCACAACGGTCACGGTCGACACCGACAGTGATGCGGAAAACGTTTTGCGCACAGCGGTTTTAGAATTCATGGATACCGTCCGCTCCGCCGAGCAGGCGATCGCCGCGGCACGCGACGGCGGCGTGGACGTTCTCGATCCCGACACCGCACCGCTGGGTGAGATCAGCGAACAGGAGTGGCGCGCCCACTGGCCGGCGACTTAGGAGGGGAAATAGATCACCTGGTTGGAGAAGAGCGCGGCCGGCTCGCTGATGTGGTTGGCGGCCGCGACGACCGACATCCGGGTGTCCAGATCCGCATCGCCGTATTCCTCGCGGCACAGTGACACCAGGGTGTCGCCGGCGATGTGGCGGCGCCGGTTGAGGCCGGGGACGATGAGCACCTGGCCCGGGCTCGGTTCGGTGTTCGCGGGAAGGTTGTTCGCCAACCCGATCACGATCGCGAGGTGGTCGTCGCCGTACCACCGGGCGGCCAGCCCCGCGAGGCTTTCTCCGTCGACGACCGTGTGGTGCCCGACGTTGGACAGGTCGGGGATGTGCAGCCAGCTGCCCTGCTGTATCTCCCGCTGGGCTACTCCGTTGACGATCTCCCAGATCAACTGCACGTTGGTGTCGTCGGTTCCGTAGTAGTGCTGGGTGATCTCCTTGCGCGTCGCGGTGGAATCGGCCGCGGTGACCAGGTGTCGATAGGTCACGTACGGGATCAGCAGCTGCTGCCCGGACACGATCAGATCCGGGTTGGCGAGATGGTTCTGCCGCGCGATCACCGGGTACAGGGTGCTGTCACCGTACTCGCGCCGGGCCAGGGCGAACAGGGTGTCGCCCGGCTGGACTTGGTAGGTCTTCACGGTTGTCATTCCTTCCTGTCGGACTAGGGGATTCGCAGTAGCTGCCCGACCCGGATCAGGTCGGGATTGTCTATGCGGTCTCGGTTGGCGATGAACAGCCGCTGCCACAGGTCGCCGTCGCCGTAGCGGTCCTGCGCGATCTTGAAAAGGGTGTCGCCGGAGACGACGCGATGCAGGGAGAAACTGTGGAACGGTCCGCCGAGCAGCGGGCGCCCGAACGTCAGCGGCACCGACACCGTGAAGTCGTTCTCGGGTAGCCCGCTGGGGTTGTCCGAGTGGACGATCAGCATGCCCTCCGCGGTCGCGGGCACCGGGTAGCTGACCGGGAAGTCGAACAGGGTGTAGCCGAATCCGGTGTTCGGCACGAACATCGGCGCGACCGTGGTCAGGACGGTGCCGTTGCGGTCGGTCAGGGTTGCCGTGCCGATGACACCTTCGAAGGCGCCACCGAGCCCGCACAACACGAAACTGTCGCCGACGATGTCGAACGGTTGCGGACTGCGAACCGCGAGTCGCGGAATCTCGTTCATGCCCGGGGATCCTTTTCACTGGTGGGGTCATGACCATCCTGGGGCCGACGCCGCCGGCTACGCACGGGTAGTGGACTACTCCATTTCGCGGCCCGCGCCGGTCTGGCCCTGGCGGAAACGTCACGGTTTTCGGGTAGCCCGGTACTCGTGTCACGGCCGGTCACCGGAGTGGAGCATCGGTGTCACCCGGAATCCCGCCGACCGCACAGTCCGGGGGCGAGCAGAGGGAGGAACAACCATGCCGATGTGGGTCGAAACAGCGGGCGCCGCGGCGCCTTCGCCGGTATCGCTGGTCAACCGGCGGTGCCACCTGACGAACTACACCAAGCAGTCCATCCCGGCAGTCAGCGTGCACAGCGACGTCATCGCCTACGCGTCACCGGACTCCACCTATGCGGTGACCAAGAAACTTTTCGACGCCGCCACCCGGTCGATCCTGATCGGAATCTACGACTTCTCCGCCGCCTACATGAAGCAGCTTGTGCTCGACGCGCTGGCGCGCGGGGTGACGGTCTCGCTGATGCTCGATATCGACAGTGCGGCCGAGACCCGGCTTTTCGGCGAGCTCGTCGATATGGGTGTGGTGGGGGTACCCGCGCCGTCCTGCGCCAATCCCAGCGTCCAGATCTTCGCGTCCGCGCACGAGAAGGTCATCGTGATCGACGACGAGTGGACACTGGTGCAGAGCGGCAATTACAGCTCCAACTCCATCCCGCTCAACGAAATCGACGGCGGTGGCGGGCCCGCGTTCCGCACCGGTAATCGGGACACGGGCCTGGCGATTCGCTCCACGGAGCTGGCCGGGCTGTTCACCGGCATCCTGACCCGGGACATGGCCCGGGTCACCGCAGGTCTTGACCAGGCGCTCGGCGTGCCGCCGGAACCGGGGATGATCCTCGTCGAACGAGCACCCACGCGTCACCCGTCGACACTGTTTCCCAGCCGCGTGTTCCGGCTCGACGCCCCGCTGACCGTCCAGCCGGTGCTCAGCCCGGACAATTACCTGGATGTGGTGCCCGAGCTGATCCGAACCGCAACGACATCGATCGTCATCGAGCAGCAGTACATCAAGGCCGACCAGCCGGGTGTGCGCCTGCTCCTGGATGCCATCGCGGCGGCGCGTGCCCAACATCCGCTGCTGCAGGTGCGCATCGTTCTAGGCAAGGTCTTCGACCGGGGCGATCTGCCGCGCGAGCACGCGAACCTCGAGGTGCTGGCCAAGGACTACGGACTCAAGCTGGATGACAACATCCGTTACATCAATACCGATCAGTTGGTGCACTGTCACAACAAGATGATCGTGATCGACGGCGCCGCGGTGCTGGTGTCCTCGCAGAACTGGTCTGATTCGGCGGTCACCAAGAACCGTGAGGCCGGACTGTGGGTGCCGCACCCGGGCATTGCGCAGTATTTCGAGGCGATCTTCGAGACGGACTGGGACAGCGCGTTCACCAGCCCCGAGCAGGGCCTCGGGGAGACGCCGGTGACCCGCGCCGTGCTCGGCGCCGGCGGTTTCGTGCGCGTCGAGCCGGCCGACTACGAACAAATATGAGGCGGCAGTGCCGGTTTCGCGTAGTCGGCTACTCGTGACCCGAGTCGGCGTCGGCATCCAGCATGGGTGACATCCACCAATGAGTGCTCCTGGGATGGGAGCCTGAGCCGCCCGGAGGGTGTCATGCACAGTAACTGCGGTTGTTTCATCGTTCCCAAGGATGTGCTGGAGGAACTCGCCGCCGACGAATCCTTGTCCGCCCGGTCCCGTCAAGCGTTACGTGACACCGGTGCCCTCGAGCCGGTGTGGCGTCAACTCAGGACCGCGCAGATCCGCGCCGCCCAGGCCGGAATGCTGTTCACCGGTGAGGCGATCGCCAACAGGCTGGCGTCGCAACCGGAATCGACGGTGTTCAACTGTAAGAACACCCGGTCGCTGCCCGGCGCCCCGGTGCTCAACCCGGACTCGTCCGCGGACGCCACCGCCGGCCGCGTCCACCGAGAGACGCTGGCGGTGGCCGACTTCTACGCCCAGTGCTTCGGACGCAACTCGGTCGACGACGCCGGCATGACCCTGGTGTCGTCGATCCACTACGACGTCCACTACTCGAACGCCTTCTGGAACGGCACCCAAATGACCTACGGCGACGGCGACGGCGAGGTGTTCGTCGATTTCACCACGTCGACCGACGTGATCGGACACGAATTGACCCACGGCGTAACCCAGTTCACCGCGGGCCTGAACTACACCAACGAGGCCGGCGGCCTCAACGAGAGCGTTTCCGACGTGTTCGGCACCATGTTCCGGCAGTGGAGGAAGAGCCAGACCGTCGACCAGGCCGACTGGCTCATCGGAGCCGACATCATCGGCCCGAAAGCCGCCGCGAAGGGCTACACCTGCCTTCGCGACATGGCCGATCCCGGCGCACAGCACTGCCTGTCCCGGCAGCCGGGGCACTACCGCGACTACGTGCCGGGCGGCGATCCGCACACCAACAGCGGCATACCCAATCGCGCGTTCTATCTCGCCGCCAAGACCATCGGCGGACAGTCGTGGGAGAAGGCCGGCAAGGCCTGGTATGCGGCACTGACCAGTCCCAAGGCCACCCCCAACATGAAGATGAAGTCATTCGCCAACCTGACCCGGTCCGCGGCCAAATCCTTGTTTGCGGCGGATACCGCTGTATACAGTGCGATTGACGCCGCATGGGAGGCGGTCGGCATCGCGTAGCTGAATCGAGGCAGGCGATGAGTGAATATGTCATCGAACGGCGCGGCGGCTTGGCCGGCTTACCCGCGGCCGGCCGGGTTCAGGCCGACGCGCTGGAACCGGATGCCCGGGCAGAGCTGGACCGCCTCCTCGACAGTGCGGCGTCGTTGCCGAGGGATTCCGGTGCTGACCGCTACATCTATGTGGTGACACGCCGGACGCCGGCGGGGGAGACCCGCCGCGAGATACCGGAAAGCCTGTTACCGCAGTCGGTGACAAGCCTGGTGCGAGAAACGATCTAGCGCCCGAGGAGCACCGATGATCACTCTTGAACGATCCGTCGATGAAGCCGACGATCACGAGGCGCCCGGCAAGGATCCCGATCTCGCCGGCGTACCCAGATCGCTACGCATCCTGTTGGCCGGGTGGGTCGGCGCCGACGCCGTGCTCGTCCTCGGATTGGCCGTGCGGAATGCGACGCTGACCAGCACCGCGTGGGACCTGATCGGGACGGCGCTGTTGAGCGCGATCGGCATCACCTGCGTGCTGGCTCTGGTTCAGATCGCCAAGGGATCCGACGGAGCCGCGTTGACCGCGATGGTGAGTCAGGTCTTCGTCGCCGGCCTTTCGGTCTATATCTGGATGGTCGACCAGCGCAGCCCCGAGAGCCAGCTGATGGGCGTGACGGGCATCGCGTTGGCGGTGGGCGGTATCGCCCTGCTCTGGGTGCTCTACCTGGGCCGCTACGCCCGCGGTGCCTTCAGTAAGGGCGCAGCCGTTGCTGTCGCACTGATTCCCTTGGTGGGTCTGGGACAATTCTGGATGCAGACCGAGTACCTGCCTACGTCGGCACGTCCGCTCATCGACATCAGCACTGAGCTCTCACCGACGGGTTCGACCGGTCCGATCATCCACCTGTCGGCGAAAGCGACCCTGCACAATCGTGGTTCGGTACAGGCGGACGTGCACGCGGCCTTGATCCGCGTCACGGCGTACCCCGTGGGAACACCTGCGGAACCGGCCAGCACCGAACGCCTGCTCGCCGGGCTGACTCCGTACGGACGTATTCTGCGCGGCGAGTACCGTGAAACTCCCGCTCTGCCCGCCGACTCCCAGCTGCTGTACGCCAATCTGTTCGCCGCCCCGTACGACGAGTCCCTTCTCCCGCCCGGTGGGACGGTCGAGCAGAAGGTGGTGATCGACATCGATTCGCGCAAGGTCCGGCTGGTACGCCTCTCGGTGAGCGGGGTTTTCGTCACCCGCCGGTTGCTCAAGGACACCCATTCGTGTTACCCGCCCCAGATCTCCTTCGCCAAAGACCCGTTCGCCTTCTTCGACGAGGCGGGGAAGGTACACGACTTCGGCGACACCAAGGCGGGCGTGTTGTGCTCGGAGAGTCAGTTCGCCTCGACGGGTGCGATCCAGGACCTGGTTTCGGATCATCCGATGTCGAGGGTCTTCGTCATGGTTGCTCCTCCCGCGCCGACCATGAATGCGCCGGACCTGATGCCGTTCTTCGGCACCCGGGAAACCCTCGAAGATCCGCTCCGGCACATCGATGCGATGTCCCAGATCGACAAGGCCAATCCCGCCGTGATCATCAATAGTTCGGCGGAGTATGTGCCGTCGGACGCCGACGTTCACCCGGGTGCGCGTTAGCGACCGAATTCGGGTAGACCGCTACTCGTGCCGACCGGCCGCGCCGGGCAGATGCTGGATTCAGACGCCCACCGCCCGGAGGTATATGCGTCATGACCCGAACACTCGACAAACGCACGAACACCGACACCGATGCCGTCGTGCGCTGGATGGACGCCGGCGCAGCGCGATCCGATCCGGAGCCGACGCTGCTGCCGGGCATTCAGCCGGCGAAACGGCGGCTGCACGCCGCGTGGCGAGAAAACGCGCAGAGCCGGATCGTCGAGCTCGATGTCGAAATCGACTGTCTGATCGATCAGTTGGGAGACCCGGTATCCGCGGCCCAACGACGCCGGCTGGCCGAGGCGAAGAGCAGGCTGCGCGCCGCGGATTCGGTCGTCCAAAGCCGTCCGGGACTGCGGAACGCGTGGACGGGGGTCGATGTCGCCCGCGCGCTGGCGCACATCAATGCGGTCGAAGTCACGCTCACTCGCCTGTCGCCGCCGAACACCGTCACTGCGAAACTGCCCGACATCATCACGCACGCGGCGCTACTGCTCAAACCCCACGATGCACGCCTGGATGACTTGCGGCGCTACGCCGCGAAACCGGACCTGACCGACGACGACCGCGGCCACATCGCGCAGGACATGCGGGCGATCTACGCGGCGTGTGC
>Ga0182736_1001205_pt1 | contig 27450 bp, 29 predicted proteins | sample eDN5th30CKraftBY_FD_128882 | JGI IMG/M metagenome (GOLD analysis project Ga0182736, IMG submission 128882) | Enriched backyard soil microbial communities from Emeryville, California, USA - eDNA 5th pass 30_C Kraft BY (version 2) (version 2) | ecosystem: Environmental > Terrestrial > Soil >...
CATCTCGTTGCGCGCCCACAGGCTCGACGGGTCGGCGAGCAGCCGCGGCAACGTCGCGGTGATGACGCGTGCGCCCTCGATCGCGGCCGGCAGGATCAGCGGGCTCACGCTGGACAGCGGGACGACGTCGATGCAGTGCGCCAGCGCGTTCAGCGCGCTGGCGGCGCTCACCGCGGCCGGCAGGCCCAGCGACAGCTCGGCGTCGTAGACGACCGTCGACGCGCGCATCGCCTGGCTCTCGTGCATGCGCTTGACGCCGTCGATCGTCATGCCGCAGTAGCCGGTCATCTCCGAGCCGGAGTACGTCGTCGGCACCGCGATGATCGGGAGCCCGGACTCGTAGGCGATGCCCTTGCACAGCCCGGTCGCGGCGCCGCCGCCGACGGCGACGAGGCAGTCGGCGTCCATGCTCTCGGCCTTGTCCCGGCCGCGGCGGGCGAGCTCGATCGGGACCTGGCTGACGGCCTCGGGCAGCAGCCCGGCGCAGGCGTCGCCGATCTCGCCCGCCAGCCGGTCGCCCAGCTCGGTGCGCCCCGGTGTCGTGACGACGAGCGCGCGCGACGCGCCGAGCCGGGCCACCTCGTCGCGCAGTCCGGCCACGCTGCCCGGGCCGAACACGACGCGCTTGGGCGTCTGGTTGTGCAGGCCGCCGGGGTGGGCGAAGGAGCGGGGCGCGGGCCTCACCAGTCCACCACCGTTCCGTCGGCGAGCACGGCGGAGCTGCTGTGGGGCACCTCGGGACGGTAGGGGTGCTTCGCCGCCTCCCGTTCGTCGACCTCGATGCCGAAGCCGGGGGCCGTCGGCACCTGCCAGTGGCTCCCCACCCGGCGCATGGGTGTCGAGACCACGTCGTCGTACCAGCTCACCGCGCCACTCATCTCCTCCTGGATCACGAAGTTGGGGGTCGCCACGTCGAAGTGCAGCGCTGCCGCGCCCGCGACGGGACCGTTGGGGTTGTGCGGCGCGACGCCGACGCCCTCGACGTCGCACAGTGCGGCGATGCGCGTGCCCTCGAGCAGGCCGCCGGTGTGGTTGAGGTCGGGCTGGGCGACGTGCACGGCCTTCGCGGCGAGCACCGGCAGGAACTCCCGCAGCCCGACGAGCCGCTCGCCCGTCGCGATCGGTGACGGCGACCGCGCCGCGACGGCCCGCAGCGCCTCGGTGTCACCGGGCTGCACGGGCTCCTCGCAGAACAGCGGGTCGTAGGGCGCGAGGACCTCGATGTACTGCAGGGCGGCGGCGACCGACGCCGTCCGGCCGTGGAAGTCGATCATCACGTCGACGTCGGGGCCGACGGTGTCGCGCAGCGTCGACATCATCGCGTCGACGTGGCGGCGCTCGGCCGCGACGGTCAGGTGGTGGCCGTAGGGGACGATGACGACCTTGAGCGCGTCGTAGCCCGCCTCGACGACCTTCGAGGCCTTCTCCCGGATCACCCCGGTGTCGACGGTGTCGTAGACCGACGTCATGTCGCCGAGGCCGAGGTGGGTGTAGACGCGGACGGCGTCGCGGGTGCGGCCGCCGAGCAGCCGCCAGACGGGCAGCCCGGCCGACTTCCCGAAGACGTCCCACAGCGCGTGCTCGATGCCGCTGATCGCCGTCGCGCCGATGACACCGAGCCGGTAGTAGCTGTGCTTGGTCATGACGCGCACGCACTGGGCGACGTCGCGCGGGTCGCGGCCGAGGATCATCGGCGTCAGGTCCTCGATCGCGCCGACGACCGACCGGGTCTTCCAGTTCAGGCTCGCCTCGCCCCAGCCGTACAGGCCGTCGACGTTCGTGCGGACCTTCACCAGGATCCAGTTGCGCATCTCCGCGTTGACCACGAGCGTCTCGACGCCGGTGATCGTGATGGCACCCGGGTCCTCGGGCTGCATTCCTGAACTCCTTTGCACCGTCCGTCTGGGTTGCGACGACGGTAGGTGCCTGCAGTGATCGTCTCCAACTCTTTGTTCGGATCAATTGATCCATGCTGCTTATCAGGGAATGCTGACCGGATGGACCGCTTCGGGCTGCAGTGCTTCGTCGCCCTCGCCGAGGAACTGCACTTCCACCGGGCCGCCGAGCGCTGCCACATCAGCCAGCCGGCGATGAGCCAGCAGATCGTCCGTCTCGAACGCGAGCTCGACGTCCGGCTCGCGCACCGCAGCAAGCGGTCCGTCGCGCTGACCAGGGCGGGGGAGGTCTTCCTCGAGCAGGCCCGGCGCACGCTGCGGCAGATGGACCTCTCGGTGACGCTCGCGCAGCGCACCGACCGCGGGGAGATCGGGCAGCTGACCGTCGGCGTCACGTCACCGGCGCTCTACGTCATGTTCCCCGAGGTCGCAGCGGTGTTCCGGCGGCGGCTGCCCGGTATGGGGCTCGTCGTGCGCGAGCTGACGACGGCGGAGCAGGAGCGCGCGCTGCGGATCGGGGACATCGACGTCGGGCTCGTGCACCCGCCACTGGACGACCCGCGGATCGCGACGGAGGAGGTCGCCCGCCCGCCGTTCCACGTCGCGTTGCCGGCCGGGCACCGGCTCTGCACGCAGGAGGAGGTGGAGATCGCCGACCTGGCCCGTGAGGGGCTGGTGATGTTCCCGCGCCAGATCGCCCCCCAGCTCTACGACACGATCGTCACGCTGTGCCAGGACGCCGGCTTCAGCCCCACGATCGCGATGGAGGCGCATCCCGCGCAGTCGATCATCGCGTTGGTGAGTGCGGGGGTCGGGATCGGCTTCATCGCGTCGCAGGCACAGCGGCTGGCCCGCGACGGCGTGGTGTACCGGCCGATCCGTGGGCCGAAACCGCTGCTCGGGCTGGGCGTGGCCTACCACCGGGACGGGATGCTCCCGGCCGTCGAGGCGTTCCTGGACGCGGCGCGCGAGGCCGGGCGCGGGATCCGCTGAGCGGGCCGCCGATCCCGGGATCGGCGGCCCGCTCAGGGTTCGCTCACGTGCTGTTCATGCGGTCACAAGCGCAGTCGCGAGCGGCGACGGCCGTAGAGCGACGCCGCGAGCGCCACACCGAGCGCGGCGACGATGACCTGCACGAGCAACTCCAGCCAGTCGATCCCCGAGGTCTGCGTCGGGATGCCGATGGCGCGGGCGATCGCGGTCCCGATGAACGCGGCCACGATGCCGATGAGGATCGTCAGCCAGATCGGGATGCGCTGCTTGCCGGGCAGCACGAGACGGCCGAGGGCGCCGATGATCAGACCGATCACGATCGCCGTCAGGATTCCGGTGATGGTCATTCCGTCCTCCAGGTCCGCGGTCACCGCCTGTAGGCGACCGGCGCCACGGACTACCCGAATGGGGAAGGCGTCAACCGGACCGGTGGCGCGGCGGACTCAGCCGCCGGCCGCGGGGACGGTGGGCCGGTCGGCGACCGGCGCGCTCCGGGTCAGGACGACGCCCAGCAGGATCAGCGCCCCGCCCGCGAGCTGGAACGGCCCCGGCAGTTCACCCAACAGCAGCCAGGTGATCAGCGTCGAGAAGACGACCTCCAGCAGCGCGACGAGCGAGCCCCGGGTCGCCCCGATCCGCGACACCGCCCCGACCCCGGCGAGGTAGGCGATCAAGGCGCAGACCAGCGCCAACGTCACCGCCGGGAGGAGCCAGCCGACGTCGGCCCCGGCCAGCAGCACGGGAGCCGTCGGGGGCACGGCCAGCACGATCGGGGTGATCCCGACGAGCCCGCACAGCACGACGGCCACGGTGCCGACCACCATGCCGACGCCCGTCAGGACCAGCGGCGGGGTCCGCGTCCCGGCCCGGTCGACGACGAGGAAGTACGACGCCCAGCACACCGCGCCGAACAGTCCCCAGGCGACACCACCCGGATCGAGCACCCCGCCCGACCACACCTGCAGCACCAGAACCAGCCCGACGACGGCGGCGACCGCACCGACGAGCGTCGTCCGGTCGGGCGGCCGGCGGCGCACCAGCCACACCCAGCCGATCACCAGCACCGGTCCGAGGTACTCCAGCAGCAGGGCGATGCTCACCGGCAGCGTGCGGATCGCGCTGAAGTACGCCACCTGCACCCCCGCCACCGCGAACGCGCCGTAGAGCAGCAGCGCCGGGCCGTCGGCGCGCACCGCGGCGAGCACCCCGGGCCGGGCGACGGCGAGGACGACCACCAGCACCGCCGCGGCCCCGCCGATCCTGACGAGCACGGCGCCCGCGGGCGACCAGCCGGCCTCGATCAACGCCTTCGCCACCGGCCCGGACACCCCGAACGAGAGCGCCGAGACGAGTCCGAGTGCGACGCCGGTGGTCGTGCGGCTGCGGAGGCTCATCCGGGTGCCCGCTCGTCGGACCGGTGGACGGGGCGGTCGACGGCCTCGGCGACCGGCGGCGGGTCCGCCGCGACGGCCGTCGGTCCCGACCGGGTCAGGACGATGCCGGCCAGGATCAGCACCCCGCCCGCGAGCTGCCACGGCCCCGGCAGCTCGCCCAGCAGCAGCCAGGACGCGACGGTCGAGGCCACGACCTCCAGCAGCGCCACCAGCGACCCGCGCGCGGCGCCGATCCGCGTGATCGCGGCGACGCCGGTGAGGTAGGCGACCACCGTCGACACCACGACGAGCAGCGTCGCCGCGACCGGCCACCCGACGTCGTGCCCGGCCAGCACCACCGGCTCCGCGGTCGTGGTGGTGACGACCACCGGCAGCACACCCAGCAGCCCGAGCACCGCGACGACCGCCGTGCCGATCGTCATGCCGACACCTGCCAGCACGGTCGGCGGTGTCCGGGTGGCGCGGTCGGCGAGCAGGAAGTACGACGCCTGGCAGGCCGCCGCGGCCAGCCCCCACGCGATCCCCGCCGGGTCGAGCGCACCGCCCGACCACACCTGCACGACGAGCAGCAGCCCGGCGATCGCGACGAGGCCGCCGACGACCGTGCGCCGGCCCGGCGGCGTCCGGCGGACCAGCCACACCCAGGCGATCACCAGTACCGGTCCGAGGTACTCCAGCAACAGCGCGACGCTCACCGGCAGGTACCGGATGGCGTTGAAGAACGCCACCTGTACGCCGGCGACGGCCAGCACGCCGTAGACGACGAGCGCCGGGCCGTCGGCCCGCAGCGCGGCCAGCACGCCGGGCCGGGTCACCGCCAGCAGCACGAGCAGCACCACGGCGGCCCCGCCGATGCGCACCAGCACGGCACCGGCCGACGACCAGCCCGCGTCGATCAGCGCCCTGGCGAACGGCCCGGACAGCCCGAACGAGATCGCCGACGCGACGGCCAGGCCGAGCCCGGACGACGTGCGCGCCCTCACCGGCCCGCCCCGGATGCGGACGCCGCGCGCGGGCGCGACGGGTCGGCGTGAACGGTCATGGCGACCCGAGCGTGCCATCCGGACCGCGGCTGTGTCCCCCCCGCCCCGCCCCCGCCCCGGCCCCGGCCCTGACGCGGCGGGCGCGCCGCGGGGGCTCAGCGTTCGCCGGTCAGGACCGGCTTGACGTCGAGCACCGGCGTGCCGTCGACGGCTTCGAGGTCGCGGACCCGGAACCGGCCGGGCTCCACGGCGGTGATCGTCACCCGGTGCACGCCGATCGGGTTCGGCCGGTCCGCCGAACGGGTCGCGAACACCCCGCGCAGCGGCGCCTCGGGGTCGTCGCGCGGATGCACGACGAGCGTCGCCCGGTCGGCGCGGTGCAACCACGTCAGCAGCAGCACCTCGGAGCCCGCGGCGAGGTCGCGCGCGGCCTCGCGATAACGGTCGTCGAGGACGACCCAGGCCTGCGGCCCGCCCTCGTCGCCCTGCTTCGGCGCCGCGTCGGTGTCGGTCAGCGGGGAGGAGACGTGCCCGACCGCCACCAGGGCGGGACGTCCGGTCGTGCTGTCCGGCGGCGTCGCGTCAGGGGCCATGCCGCCGACGGTAGAAGACGTTGCCGTCGCGCGGGGCGGTCACTAGCGTCGGCACTCCGCCGGGAACGGAGGACGGCCATGGCGTCCGTCAGCGTCCGCTACATCGTCGACGACGTCGACGACGCGATCGCCTTCTACTGCGGGCACCTCGGGTTCACCGAGATCATGCATCCCGCTCCGACGTTCGCGATGCTGACCCGCGGCGCGCTGCGGCTCGTGCTCAGCGCCCCGGGCGGCCCGGGCGGTGGCGGGCAGGCGATGCCGGACGGCCGGGTCCCCGCCCCCGGCGGCTGGAACCGGTTCACCCTCGAGGTGGAGGACCTCGACGCGGCGGTCGCGTCGCTGCGCTCGGCCGGGGTCGGTTTCCGCAACGACGTCGTGTCCGGCGTCGGCGGCCGTCAGGTGCTGGTCGACGACCCGTCCGGCAACCCGGTGGAGCTGTTCGAGCCCACTCGTCCGGAGGCGCGGCTGTCGTCGCGCTGACGGCTCGACACGCCACACGATCGGGCGTCTCGTGGTGACGCGTGTCTCAACGTCCTCGTTGTGCCCGTATGGGGATACCCGAGAGCACGGTCGAGCTCGTCGCCGATGGGAAAAGCATCCCGATCGGTTCCAGGCCGGGGACCGAGGAGGCGCTCGGTCTGGGATGCCGGTGCCCGGTACTGGTGAACGGCCCGGCGACCGCGTCCGGCGATCTGCTGGTGGCACCCGACTGCGGGATCCACAGCGCGGACGAGCGCCGGTAGGGCGCCGGGACCGGGCGTCCGGACCCCCCGACCGTCCGGCCGGCCCCGGCGCGGAGCGATCCTCCCGGTCCCGGCGGGGCTCCGCGACCGGCCGCCGGCGGACACGAGGCGTCGGTCCGATGAACACCGGGAGAACCCCCGGTGCCGGCCGGACCCGCGACCGCACCGCCGCACCGGTCAGGTCGCGCCGGAGCGAGGGTCAACGGCATTCGGTGTGGCTTGCCACTCGTCCGGGTGGATCCGCGGGATCGTGCCGGGTTAGATGGCGGCCGATGGCCACCGGTCCGCACAGTGGCGCGTCACCGCAGGTGGCGGCGCCGCTGCAGCCGACCAGGAGCTTCGACACGGCCTGTGCACGCGTGATCGACTATCTGTGCACGGCGTTGCCGATGGGTGCCTGGGTGGTCACTCGGCTGGTCGACGACCGCCAGCTCGTCCTCACCGCCCGCGGTGACGCCTACGAGCTCGAGGGCGGCCGGTCGTTGCCGTTCGCGCAGACGCTCTGCAGCCGGATGGCGTCCGGCGAGGCCCCCCGGATCGCGCCCGACGTCTCCCACGTCCCCGCCTACGCGCGGATCGCGGCCGCGCTGCCGCTCGAGCTGGGCGCCTACGTCGGGACGCCGATCGTCTGGCCCGACGGGACGCTGTTCGGGACGGTCTGCGGGTTCGACCCGGCGCCCAAGCCCGACGCCATGCGCGCCCACCTCCCGCTGCTCGACCTGCTGTCGAGCCTGCTCTCGGCGGTCCTGGAGGCCGATCTCGGCGCGACCTCGGCGGCCCGCGCGCTGGAGATGGCCCGGCGGGAGGCCGACGTCGACCCGCTCACCGGCCTGCTCAACCGGCGCGGCTGGGACCGCTTCCTCGGGCACGAGGAGGAGCGGTTCCGCCGGTTCGGCGACTCGGCGAGCGTCGTCGTGATCGACCTGGACAACCTCAAGGAGATCAACGACACCTTCGGTCACGAGGCGGGCGACCGCTACATCCGGGCGGCCGCGCGGGCACTCGCCGGCACCGTCCGTTCGGGCGACGTCCTGGCCCGGCTCGGGGGCGACGAGTTCGGCGTCGTCGCCGTCGGCTGCACCCCCGACCAGGCCGCCGACCTCGTCGTCCGTGCCGGTCGCGCGCTGGAGGCGGCAGGCATCTCCGGCTCCTTCGGGCACGCGCCCTACAGCATCGTCACCGGCTTCCCCGGGGCGTGGCGGGCCGCCGACGAGGCGATGTACGCGCAGAAGCGCCGACGTCGTGGCCGCCCGCCCCGGCACGCGCGGTCCGGGCCGGGGTGAGCCGTCGTCACCGGTCGGCGGGCACCCGCGCGGTCGACACGGCATCGGCGGGGATTCGGGCGGCGGGCGTCCGGGCCGCGCGGCGCACGAACGGCGCCACCGGGCTCAGCCGCAGCGCGCGCCGCATGCGGGCGACGGTGTCGCGGCGGCCGTCGAGCTCGACGAGCCCGGTCCGGGTCGCGACGTCGAGCGCGATGCGGCCCTCCCACACCTGGTAGAGCACCCCGAGCGACGACCGCAGCGTCACGTCGACGTCGTGACCGGGATCGGTCATGCACAGCGACACGTCGGTCGGGTCGACGACGAACCAGAACCGCTGCCGCCGCGTGTCGGGCAGCAGGACGTGCAGCACCGCGCGGCGGCCGTCGAACGGCGCCGGGTCGATCCCCGCGCGGATCCACCACATCAGGACGACGGGATCGAGCTCGTCGCTGCGCGGTTCGCCGAACGCCCAGCGCGCGCCCCACTCGGCGAGCCCGAAGACGATCGGGCGGAGCTCTTCGCAGGCCGGCGTCGGCCGGTACTCGCCGCCGACGTGCTCGACGAGCCCGTGCCGCTGCAGCTGGTCGAGCCGCTTGGACAGCAGGCCGCGCGACATCCCCGGCAGGCCGCGGGCCAGCTCGTTGAACCGGGTCGCGCCGACGAGCAGGTCGCGGACCACCAGCAGCGTCCATCGGTCGCCCAGCACCTCGAGCGACCGGGTGATCGGACAGTACTGACCGTATCGGGACACGAGGACATGCTCCTCCGACCGGTACAGATTGGGAACTATCGACGGTTGCGGGGTCGCCCGATCCTCACCGTATGACAACCACCATCACCACTCCTGCCACCGCAATCACCGACGACGACGTGCGCGCCCTCGCCGCCCGTGTCGGAGCGGTCGCCGCCGCCCACGACGCCGCCCACGACCTCGACGCCACGTTCGTCACCGAGGCCTACGCCGAGATGGCCGAATCCGGGTACCTGCGCCTGGCCGTCCCCGTCGAGCTGGGTGGGCTCGGCGCGTCGATGCGCCAGGTCGTACTCGCCGAGGAGGAGCTCGGCGCGCGGTCCGGCGCGGCGGGCCTCGCCGCGGCCATGCACCTCTACCTCACGCTCGTGCAGTGCTGGCGGCAGCGCCGCGGTGCCGACGGCGCCGAGACCGCGCTGCGCCGCATCGCCGACGGGCTCGTGGTCGCGACCAGTGGCGGCTCGGACTGGGTGTGCCCGTCGACGACGGCCGTCGAGGTCGAGGGCGGCTACCGGTTCGACGGCCGCAAGACGTTCTGCAGCCAGGCCCCCGGGGCCGGCGCGATCTCCACGTCGGCGACCCTCGGCGAGGGAGCCGACGCCGTCGTCCTGCACGCGACCGTCCCGCTGTCCGCGCCGGGCGTGCGCATCGTCGAGACCTGGGACACGCTCGGGATGCGCGGCACCGCGAGCCACGACATCGTCTTCGACGGGGTGTTCGTCCCCGCCGCGGCGGTCCTCGGCACGCGGCCGTACGGCGTGCTCGCCGGTCCGCTGTTGGTCGCCGCGATGCACTTCGCGCCCGTCGCCGCGGCCGCGTACCTGGGCGTCGCCCGTGGTGCGGTCGAGGAGGCGACCCGCCTCGCACGCCCCGGTTCCACGCGAGGCGTGGGGGAGATGCACGCGAGGCTGCGGGTCGCGCGGTGGGCGCTGCACTCCGCCGTCGCCGAGATCGGCGAGGACCCACCCGCCGACGAGGAGACACTCGCGACGGTGATGACCGCGAAGCGGCACGTCGTCACGGAGGCCCGGACGATCGTCGACATCGCGCTGGAGGTCGCGGGCGGCCGGGCGTTCTTCCGGTCCTCGCCGCTCGAGCGCGCCTACCGCGACGTCCGTGCCGGCATGTTCCACCCGCTGACGCCGGAGGACACGCTGCAGCTGCTGGGCCGTCGGGCGGGCGTGTCGTAACGGCTCAGCGGCCGGTGACGCCGTCGATCGCCTCCCGTAGGAGGTCGGCGTGCCCGAGGTGGCGGGCGTACTCGGTGACCAGGTGCAGCAGCACCGCCCGCGTCGACATCGCCCTCCCGCGGAAGTCGATCTCGTGGTCGATCGGGACACGGGCCAGCGCGGCGTCGGCCCGCGGCCACTCCGCGACGAGCGTCGCGAGGTCGCGTTCGGCGGACGCGGGCTGCGCGTCGGCGAAGTCGCCCGGGTCCCCGGGGCCGCCGTGGAGGGCAGGGACGTCCTCGCCCGCCAGCCGCTGCCGCAGCCACACCCGCTCGACCTTGGCCAGGTGCCGGACCAGACCGAGCAGCGACAGCGTCGACGGCGGCAGCGCGCGCTCGGCCAGCTGCTCGGCCGTCAGCCCGGCGCACACGTTGAGCAGCGACGCGCGCTGCCGCGCCAGCAGGCCTTCCAGGATCGGCCGTTCGGCGCCGGTGATCGGGCCGTCGGTGATCGGCGCGGCAGGTGCGTCGGCGGGGGCGGGCGAGGTCCAGGTCACCACCTCATCGTGACCGAGCGACGACGGACGCGGTCGCCCGGACCACCGCGAGCGGCGACGGTCGCCCGACCAGTCCGAGCGGCGATGGTCGCCACTCACGAGGGAGGACCGCCCGGCCCGCCCGGCCCGCCCACGGCTCAGTGGGCGTGCTCGTGGACCTGCTCTGCGGCGGCGTCGTGCACGTGGGTGTGCTCGTGGGTCTCGCCGTCGTGGGTGTGGGAGTGGGTGTGCTCGACGTGCCGGTGGTCGTGCGCGCCGTGCTCGTGGGTGTGGCTGGCGTCGCCGTGGGTGTGCTCGTGGGAGTGCGTCGCGCTCATCGTTCGCCCTTCGTCGATGGGGGCCGGACTGGTTCGTGGCGTCGACGGTAGGGGCCCGCGGGCGCCGGGGGAACGGCTCGGCCGTTGTCTCCAGAACATTCCTGTTGCAGTGAAGCTGCAGGTGAGAGGCCTGGGCGGCCATCCCGGTGCGCACGGCCGGGTGTTGCCGGCGGTGCCGTGTGGAGCAGGATCGGACCGTTTTGGTGTGATCGTCGGTTCACGGCGCCGATCCGAGGAGGAACCCCCGATGTCCGTCTCCGCCGGCGGGGACACCCGTCCGGGAGCATCTGGTTCGCTCGCCCGCCGGCACGGGTGGGTCGTCGTCCTCGCGGCGGGCGTCGTGTTGTTCGTCGTGGTCGAGCGGACGCTCGTCGCCACCGGGAACCCGAACTTCGTCCCGTCGGCCCTCCTGCTCGGCGCGGCGATCGTGCCGGCGTCGTTCATCGCGTTCGTCTACGGCCGCCGCCTGCCCTACGACGTCGACGCCGCCACGATCGGGAGCTCCGCCCTCGTCGGTGGCGTCGTCGGCACCGTCGTCGCCGGGCTCCTGGAGTACGACGTCCAGCGGTCCTTCGGGTTCGTCCCGATGGCCGGGGTCGGGCTGATCGAGGAGACCAGCAAGCTGCTCGTCCCGGTCCTCGTGCTGATCTTCGCGGCCGGCTACCGGACGCGTGCCGACGGCCTGCTGATCGGTGTCGCGGCGGGCGCCGGGTTCGCCGCGCTGGAGACGATGGGCTACGCCTTCACGACGCTCGTGCAGTCGCACGGCAGCGTCACGGCGACCGTCGACGTCCTGCTGCTGCGCGGGATCATGAGCCCGGCCGCGCACATGGCCTGGACGGGCATCACGGCCACGGCGTTGTACGCGGCCGCCGAGTCGGGGTGGGCGGCCCGTCGGACCTGGATGTCCGTCGGCGCGTTCGTCCTGGCCGTCGCCCTGCACACCGCATGGGACAGTGCGCCCTCCCTGGTCTGGACGGCCGTGGTCGCCGTGGTCAGCCTGGTCGCGCTCGGCTGGACGGTGCACCGCACGGCCGTCGACGTCCGGGCCCGCGCCCAGGCACCGACGCCGGCGCCGCGCGTCCGACCGGACGCCTGAACCGGCCGGACGGCCCGGGGCGCGCAGCGCCGTCGCCGTCTCCTCAGTGGTCGGTGCCGTCGGTCGCCGAAGGGTGCCCATCGCCGGGCCCGTCCTCGACGACGAACTCGCCGGGCCGGACGTCCTCACGGCACGCGCCGCAGGTCACGACGGGATGCAGCGCCGCCCCGCAGCGGTGCAGGAACACGGTCTTGGCCTCGTGATCGCCGGTGTGCCGCTCGCCCCACTCCTTGAGGGTGAGGATGACCGGCAGCAGATCGGCCCCGGCGGCCGTCAGGTGGTACTCGAAGCGGGGCGGGTGCTGCGAGTACTGCGTCCGCGTGATCGCGCCGGCCTCCTCCAGCCTGCGCAGCCGACCGGTGAGCAGCGTGCGCGGCGCCCCGGTGAGCGCGGCGAGGTCGGTGAACCGGTGGAAGCCGTACATCAGCTCGCGCAGGATCGGCAGCGAGTAGCGGTCGCCGAGGATCTCCAGCGCGTCGGACATGGTGCAGTCCCGCGGAGTCGGTATCGAATCTGGACTCACGCTGCTACCGTACCGGCACGGGTCAGTCCAGAAACTGGACCGACTGGAGATCCACCACACCTGGAGACGTCATGACCGACATCGCCGATCTGGTCGAACGCAACGCCGACTTCGCCGCCGGGGAGTTCGCCGCCGGCCCCGCACCGACGATGGCGCCGCGGGGGCGGCTGATGGTCGTCGGCTGCGTCGACCCCCGCGTCGATCCCGAACGCGTACTCGGCCTCGAACGCGGCGAGGCCGTCGTGATCCGCAACGCGGGCGGGCGCCTGACCCCGGCGGCGCTGCGCGACATGGCGGTCCTCGACCGGGTCGGCGCCAGGGCGAACATGGCGAGCGGACCGGGCGGACCGTTCAACCTGGTGATCCTGCACCACACCCACTGCGGTCTGTCCCTGCTCGACCCGCACGACGACGCGGTGGCGGCCTACTTCGAGACCCCCCTCGACGGGGTCGACGCGTCGGCCCTCGGCGATCCGTTCACCTCGGTCCGGGCCGACGTCGAGATCGCCCGGCAGTCGATCCGGCGGCCCGGCCACCTGGTGTCGGGACTGGTCTACGACGTGGTGACCGGGAGGGTCGAGGTCGTCGTTCCCGCCGCGGCGGTCCCGGTCGGCTGATGGCTCGCCGTCCATCCTGCTCGCCCGGTCACCGGGGCGGCCGCCGACTGCCGGAACCCTCGACGACGACGGACGGCCACGGGGGATCAAACACCCGAATGGCCGGTGACGGCGCCGCGCAGACCCCGACATAGTAGGCCACTGGTCAGACCAGTGGACGTTGTCGAGATCGCACGGCGGGAGTTGGCCTGTGGACGACGGTGGGGCGGCGCACGCGACGACGGAGCGGCCGGCGGCGGACACCGGAGGTGCCGGTGCGGCGCCGGTGGCCCTGCGCGGCGCCCGTGAGATCGGGACGCGGTACGGCCTCGTCCTCGTGTGGGTGGCCCTGATCATCGCCTTCACGTTGCTCGCCCCGGGCCGGTTCCTCGTCGCGCAGAACATCGGGAACATCTTCGGTTCCCAGGCGGTTCTGCTGATCCTGGCGCTGGGCCTGATGTTCCCGGTCATCGCGGGCGAGTGGGACCTGTCGGTCGGGTCGATGCTCGGTCTCTCCCTGACGATCGTCGGGTACTTCAACGCCGTGCTCGGCCTGCCGATCTGGGTGGCGGTCCTCGTGGCGCTCGTGGTCGGCCTGGTCGTCGGGCTGCTCAACGCGTTCTTCATCGTCGCCGCGGGTGTGCCGTCGTTGATCGCCACGCTCGGGATGGCGACCCTGCTCGGGGGCGTCACCTATGCGATCTCCAACTCGACGATCTCCGGGCTGGACCCGGGGTTCGTCGCCGCGGGCCAGCGCTCGGTGTTCGCGATCCCGACCCCGTTCTACGTCGCGATCGGCATGGCCCTGGTCGCCTGGTACGTCCTGCGGTGGACACCCGGCGGGCGGTACCTCTTCTTCGTCGGGTCGAACCGGGACGTCGCCCGCCTCTCGGGCATCCGCGTGTCCCGGGTCCGGGTGACGGCGCTGGTCGTCTCGGGTGTCGTCAGTGCGTTCGCCGGCGTCGTGCTCGCCGCGTCGCTCGGTGCCTCCGGCCCGACGATCGGCGCTCCCTACCTGCTCCCCGCGTTCGCGGCGATCTTCCTCGGTGCCACCGCGGTCACCCCTGGACGGCTCAACGTCTGGGGGACCGTCATCGCCGTCTACTTCCTGATCACCGGCGTGACCGGGATGCAGCTGCTGGGCGCGCCGTCGTGGGTCCAGGACGTCTTCTACGGCGCGATCCTGCTGGCGGCCGTCGCACTGAGCCTGCTCGCCAGGCGCCGCACATGATCCCCGACGCCGGCGCCGCGCCGGTCCGTCGGAGCACGTCCCCGCAGTCCCGCGTCCCGGGTGAGGAGCAGCGATGAAGCAGATCCAGAGACCGCCGCGGCGTGGCCGCACCGCCACGAGGGCGTTCGGGGCGCTCGCCACCGCCGCCGCGCTGACCGTGCTCGCCGCGTGCGGGGGGCAGGGCGGGTCGAGCAACGGCTCGTCCGCGGCGGCCGACCCGGCCGCGGTGCAGAAGGCGACGGATGCGACGACGGCGCTCAGCGCGCCGCCGACGTTCGGCCTCACCGATGCCGACAAGGTCGATCCGGCCGGTGCCGCGGGCAAGAAGCTGTGGATCATCGACATCTCGTCGTCGATCCCGCTCGTCCAGGTCAGTGACGCGGCCACGACCCAGGCGCTCGGGCTGGTCGGCGCCACCGTCAAGACGTACGACGGCAAGGGCTCGGTCACCGAGTACACCCGCGGCATCCAGGCCGCGATCGCCGACAAGGCCGACGTCATCGCCCTGTACGCGATCGACCCGAACCTCGTCGCCGGCCCGATCCAGGCCGCGGCCGACGCCGGCATCAAGGTGGTCGTCGTGCAGTACGGCGACCCGGGCGCGCAGCTGCCCAAGAACGTCGCCGCGCAGGTCACCTACCCCTACACGGATGCCGGCGCCGCGATGGCGAACTTCATCGTCTCGGACGCGAAGGGTGCGGCGGTCGGCGTCGAGTTCATCTCGGCCTCGGACGTGAGCAACTCGAAGGCGATCGTCGGCGGTTTCCAGGACACGCTGAAGGCGGCCTGTCCGAACTGCTCGCTGACCGTCGACGACGTGCCCGTCGCCGACTGGCAGACGAAGATCACGACCCAGGTCAACTCGACGCTGGGCAGCCACCCGGACATCAAGTACGTCGTCCCGGTCTACGACGGCATGGCCACCTTCGCCGTCCCCGCGATCAAGACCTCCGGCAAGAAGGACGTCAAGCTCGTCAGCTTCAACGCCACGAAGTCGATCATGCAGAACCTCAAGGACGGCGACACCGTCGCCGCCGACGTCGGCTCCCCGCAGGCGTGGGAGGGCTGGGCGCTCGCCGACCAGTTCATCCGCATCGTCGGCGGCAACCCGCCGCTCGAGGACGAGAAGGTCGGGCTGCGCATGTTCACGGCCCAGAACATCGGCCGGATCGACCTCTCCGCGCCCGAGTCGACCTGGTACGGCGTCGACTACGAGAGCGGATACAAGAAGCTGTGGGGTGTCGGCGAGTAGCACCCCCACACGGACAGGAACGCGCATGAGCGACCCGGGCCCCTTCAGCCAGGTCAAGCCGGTGAGAGCGTACGAGGCGATCGTCGCCCAGTTCGACGAGGCGATCCGCTCCGGCGCGATCCGGCCGGGCGACCGGCTGCCGTCGGAACGCGAGCTGATGCGGCAGTTCGGGGTCGGGCGCTCCACCGTGCGCGAGGCGCTGCGCGTCCTGCAGAGCAACGGGATGGTCCGGTCCCGGCCCGGTGACCGGCGGGGCCCGGAGGTGGTGGCGTTCTCCACCGAGCTGCTGCACCGGCCGATGGAGGCGCTGCTCAACGTCGGGCAGGTCACGCTCTACGAGCTGATCTTCTTCCGGATGGTGACGGAGGGCAGCCTCGCCGGGCTGGCCGCGACGCGGTCCGGGGTCGACCCGGACGGCGTCGCGCAGCTCTGGTCGCTCGTGCAGGACCTCAAGGACGGGGCGGCCCGGGGGATGCAGCACTTCCTCAAGGCCGACACCGCGTTCCACGAGGGGGTGTCGCGGGTGGCGGGCAGCAACTTCCTGGCCGTGCAGAACGACGTCGTGCGCAACGCCGCGCGCAACTACCTCGCGACCAACATGGACACGCCGGTGCGGAGGTCGGACTACATGACCAAGGCGATCGAGAGCCACGAGACGCTGGTCCGCCACATCGAGGCGGGCCGCCAGCACGCCGCGACCCTGATGAACCACCGCACGATCCTGGCCCACTACTCGGTGTTCTTCACCGACGACGAGGTCGCCCGGCTGCGGTCGTTCTTCCTGGACCCGCCGGAGGCCGCGGAATGACCGTCGTCCTGCAGGTCGCCGACCTGACCGTGCGGTTCGGCCCGACCACCGCGCTCGACGGCGTCTCGTTGACGCTGCACGGCGGGGAGGTGCACGGGCTACTGGGGCACAACGGCTCCGGGAAGTCGACGCTGATCAAGACCCTCGCGGGCGTGAACACCCCGGAGTCCGGGACGGTCACGTCGAACGGTGCGGAGCTCGCGCTGCCGGTGAGTCCGACGGCGGCGCGGGCGAGCGGACTGGCGTTCGTCCACCAGGGGCTCGGGCTCGCCCAGGACCTCAGCGTCCTGGAGAACATCGCCGTCGTCGCGTTCGACACCGGCCGGATCGGGCAGATCCGGTGGGCCCACGAGGCCCGCAAGGCCCGCGAGGAACTGGCCCGCTTCGGTGTCTCGGTCCGGCTCGACACCCCGGTGCGCGAGCTGCCGCCCGTCGAACAGGCGATCGTGGCGATCGTGCGGGCCCTCGCCTCGGTGGAGGGACCACCCGGCGGGCGGCTGCTCGTGCTCGACGAGCCGACCGTCTACCTGCCGCGCGACCAGGTGCAGCGGCTGTTCGACGCGGTCCGCGGGTTCGTGGCGGGCGGCGACGCGGTGCTGTTCGTCTCGCACCGCATCGACGAGGTCCTCACGCTCACCGACACCATCTCGGTGCTGCGTGGCGGCCGGCTCGTCGCGACGGAACCGACCGGCGCCCTCGACGAGCGCCGGATCGTCGCGTTGATCGTCGGCCGCGAGCTCGCCGCGGCCGCCCCCGACACGCACCACGTGACCGGTGAGGTCGCCGCGACCTTCGACGACATCAGCGGAGCCGTCCTGCGCGGCATCTCGTTCACGGTGGCGCGCGGGGAGATCCTCGGCGTCACCGGGCTGGCCGGATCGGGCTTCGACGAGCTGCCCTACGTACTGGCCGGCGCGCGGCCCGGCTCGGGAACCGTGGCCCTCGGTGGCCGGCGGGTCGACGTCGCCGGGCTCGACCCGCGCGCGGCGATCGCGGCGGGGATCGTGCTGATCCCCGCCGACCGGGCCCGCCTCGGCGTGATCGGCGAGGTCAGCATCCGGGAGAACGTGGCGTTGCCACGGATGCAGCGGTTCTTCAGGGGCGGCCTGCTGCGCGAAGGCGCCGAGCGTGCCTGGGTGCGCGAGCTCGTCGACGGGTTCGGGGTCCTGCACGGCGGCGTCGACCGCGAGATGAACACCCTCAGCGGCGGCAACCAGCAGAAGACGGTCCTCGCCAAGTGGCTGGCCGGCGACCCCGACCTGATCCTGCTGCACGAACCCACGCAGGGCGTCGACGTCGGCGGCCGCTTCGACATCTACCGCCAGCTGCGCGACGCCGCCGACCGGGGCGCGGCCGTCGTCGCCGCGGGCGAGTCGCCCGAGGAGCTGGCCGAGCTCTGCGACCGCGTGCTGATCGTCAAGGACGGCGCGCTGTTCGGCGAGCTCCGCGGTGCACGCGTGGAGAAGCACGCGATCGTCGACGCGACCCTGTCCGAAACACCCCTGTGAGTGGCGATGGTCGCTGGAGCGACCATCGCCACTCACGACCGACTCGACCCGATACGAGGCTCGGCCCCGTACGAGAAGGAGTGACCATGCTCGACCTCGCGCTCACCGGCGGCCTCGTCGTCGGACCGACCGAGACCTCCGCGCTCGACGTCGGCATCGCCGACGGCCGCATCTCGATGCTCACCTCACCCGGCGGCCTCCCTGAGGCCCGCGAGAGCGTCGACGTCTCCGGGCTGACGCTCGTCCCCGGCGGCATCGACCCGCACGTGCACTGCGACCTCGCGATCGAGCACGAGGGCCACGAGCCGGCGGTCTCGTTCGGGCCGGACGTCGTCGGCTCCGCGGCGCTCATCGGCGGCACGACGACGTTGATCGACTTCGTGTGGCTGAACCCCGGCGAGGCGATCCCCGACGGGATCGAGCGCTTCTCCCGGCGCTGGGAGGAGGTCAGCCCGATCGACTTCTCGTTCCACGTGGTGCTGCGCGGCGAGGTCGGCCGTGAGCTGCTGGCCCAGATGCCGGGCGCGATCGAGGCCGGCTTCCCGAGCTTCAAGGTCTTCACCACGAACGTCTTCCCGAGCGCCCCGATCGGTGGCATCCCGCTGATGGTCGACTTCGGGTCGCTGCAGGAGGTCCTGGAGACCACCGCCGCGAACGGCGGCATCACGATGATCCACTCCGAGGACGACGACATCGTCCAGCACATGTACCGCAAGCTCCTCGCGGACGACCGCATGGAGTACACGAACCTGCACGAGGTCCACAACTCGCTGTCCGAGGACCTGTCGTTCCGGCGGGCGATCCGGTTGGCGCACAAGGTCGGTGACGCGCCGATCTACTTCGCCCACGTCAGCGCGAAGACGGGCGTCGACGCCATGGCCGAGGCGCGCGCCGAGGGCCGCCCGGTGTTCGGCGAGACCCTGCACCAGTACGCGCTGCACACCTACCACGACTACCGCGAGCCCGACGGCATGAAGTACCACACCTACCCGTCGCTCAAGGACCACGAGGACACCGAACGGCTCTGGTCGGGGATCGGCGAGGGCGTGCTGTCCTGCTTCGCCACCGACGCGCAGGCCACGACCTACGCCGTGAAGACGCAGGGCCGTCGGGTGGACGACGTCGTCGGCGGCAACACCGGCCTCGAGCCGCGGATGGCCCTGCTCTACACCGAGATGGTCACCAAGCGCGGCATGACGTTGCAGCAGTACGTCGAGGCCACCTCGGCCAACGCCGCGAAGATCCACGGCCTCTACCCGCGCAAGGGCCTGCTGGCCGTCGGGTCCGACGCCGACATCCTCGGCCTGCGCACCGGCGTCGAACGCACCATCACCCACACCGACCTGCACGAGTCCGACTACACGCCCTGGGAGGGCTGGACGGTCAGTGCGTGGCCGCAGCTGACCCTGTTGCGCGGCAAGGTCGTCGCGCGCGACGGTGCATTCGTCGGCGACCCGGTCGGTGGGCGCGTCGTTCCGCGGAGGATCGCCGACGCGATCACCACCGGCCCCCGGTACGCGTGATGGGGCTGCCCCGCATCGGGATCGCCGCCTGCGGCGGCACCATCGCCGCCACCGCGGACGGCGGTGGGACGGCCACGCCCCGGCTCGGCGCCGCCGACCTGCTCGACGCCGCGCCCTGGCTGCGCGACATCGCCGACCCGCAGGCGCGCACCGTCATGACCAAGGCGTCACCCGACATCACGGTCGACGACACCGTCCGGCTCCACGACGAGCTGGTCGCGTTCGTCCGCGACGAGCGGCTCGACGGCGTCGTCGTCACGTCGGGGACGGACACCCTCGAGGAGGTCGCGTTCACTCTCGACCTGCTGTGGGACTCCGACGTGCCGCTCGTGGTGACGGGCGCGATCCGCAACGCGAGCAAGCCCGGCGCCGACGGCCCGGCGAACCTGACGGCGGCCGTCGCGACCGCGGCGTCGGCCGCTGCCCGGGGGCTCGGTGCGCTCGTCGTGCTGAACGACCAGGTCCACGCCGCGCGGTACGCGCGCAAGGGCAACTCCGGCAACGTCGCCGCGTTCGTGTCGCCGACGGTCGGGCCGCTCGGCTACCTCGCGGAGGGTGTCCCGGTGATCCCGCTGCGGGTCTCGCGGACCCCGCGCGTCGACCCGCCGGTCCTCCCGGTGTCCGCGGCCGTCGCGCTGCTGACCACCTTCATGGGCGACGACGGTGCCCTGCTGCCTGCCGTCGCGTCGGGCGGGTTCGCCGGGCTCGTCGTCGCCGGCTTCGGGGGCGGTCACGTGCCCGCCGCCTTCGCGGAGCACCCGGCGTTCGCGCAGCTGCTCGACTCCGTGCCGGTCGTGCTCGCGTCGCGGGCCAACGCCGGGGAACCGTTGCGCGCCACCTACAGCGGGTTCTCCGGATCCGAGACCGAGCTGGCCCGTCGCGGAGTCATCAGCGCCGGTTGTCTCGACGCGCCCAAGGCGCGCGTGCTGCTGACCCTGCTGGCGGCCGCGGGCGAGCCGCCCGAACGGGTCCGTGCCGCGTTCCGCCGGTTCTCCGCACTCCCGTAGGCCCTTCCCAGGAGGACACTCCGCATGCGCACGCACAACCTCGCCGTCATCGGTGGCGACGGGATCGGACCGGACGTCACCGCAGCGGCCCTCGCGGCCATGCGCGCCGCCGCCGACCGGTTCGGTTTCACCCTGTCCACCACCGACTTCGACCTCGGCGCGGCGAGCTACCACCGCACCGGGGTGGCACTCGACGACTCCGCCGTGGAGCAGTTGCGCGGCCACGACGCGATCCTCCTCGGCGCCATCGGGGACCCGAGCGTGGCTCCCGGGATCCTGGAGCGCGGCGTCGTGCTCGCGCTGCGGGTCGCGCTGGCCCAGTCGGTCAACGTGCGGCCCGTCCGGCTGTACCCGGGGGTGCAGAGCCCGGTGCGTGACATCACGCCCCAACGCTGCGACATGGTGATCCTGCGCGAGAACACCGAGGGCCTCTACGCCGGCGGCGGCGCTCTCGTCCACGAGGGGACGGCGAACGCCCTCGCACTGCAGCAGTCGGTGACCACGGCGTCGGCCACCCGCTCGATCGTGGAGGTGGCGTTCCGGCTCGCCGCGGCCCGCCGGGGACGGCTGGCGTTGTGCCACAAGTCCAACGTCCTCACCTACGCGGGACGGCTGTGGGACCAGGTCGTCGAGGAGGTCGGCGCCGAGTACCCCGACGTGACGCGCGACTACGTCCACGTCGACGCGATGTGCCAGCACCTGCCGCTGAGCCCCGAGCGGTTCGACGTCGTCGTCACCGACAACCTGTTCGGCGACATCATCAGCGACCTCGGCGCGACGGTGCAGGGCGGACTGGGGCTCGCGGCGAGCGCCAACCTCAACCCGACCGGGTCGGCCCCCAGCATGTTCGAGCCCGTCCACGGTTCCGCGCCCGACATCGCGGGCAAGGGCTGGGCGAACCCGGCCGCGGCCGTGCTGTCGGGCGCGCTCTGCCTCGCCGCGCTCGGTGAGCGCGACGCGGCGCTGGCCTGCGAGGCCGCGGCGGCGTCCGTCGTCGCGGAGCTGCCCGCGCTGTCGGGGGCGGCGATGGGCGCGTCGACGGCGGAGATCGGGGAGCGGATCGCCGCGCGCGTGGCGACGGCCGACCCGGCGACCATCGGCGACCCCGCGACGTCGCTGATGAGCGCCATGGCCGCCATCGCGCCGGTGCCCGACCGCGGCTGAGCAGCGCGGTCCGTGCGGCGCCGGGACCGCCGCCCCTGTTGCCCGGGGCTGCAGGTTCCTCGACGGGGAAGGCTGCGGACGCGGTCGTGAGTGGCGATGGTCGCCATGGCGATCATCGCCACTCACGGAAGAGCCGACCGGGGTCAGACCGCGCTGCCCGACGCGGCGACCAGCGGCCCCCGTCGTCCGACCGCCCACACCACGAGTGCGAACGCGCTGGCCACCGCCCCCGCCACCGAGATCGCCGTCCACCCGCCGGCCGACCACAGCACCGTCGCCGCTGCCGAGCCGATCGCCCCGCCGACGAAGTTGCCGGCCACGAGTGCGGTGTTGAGCCGGCTGCGCGCCTCGTGCGAGATCGCGAACACGCGCGTCTGGTTGAGGATGTTCTGGGCCTGGATCGCGATGTCCAGCAGGACGACGACGACCAGCACCAGCACCAGCGAGTGCCCGGCGAAGGCCGCGACCACGAACGTCACCACCGCGAGCGCCCAGGCGACACCGCTGGCCGGCAGTGACCAGCCGCGGTCGTGCAGCCGCCCCGCTCGTTGCGCCGCGAGCGCGCCTGCCAGTCCGGCGAGGCCGACCAGCCCGATCACCGTCACGGGCAGGTGGAACGGCGGGCCGCTGAGCAGGAAGGTCAGCGCCGTCCAGAACATCGAGAACACGCCGAACCCGGTCGCGGCGATGACCAGCGTCCAGCGCAGCACCCGCTCGTGCGCGAGGGCGCGGCCGACAGACGCGATCAGCGCCGGGTAGCGCAGCCGCGTCTTGGGCTCCAGCGGGGGCACCGCCCGGTACAGCAGCACCGCGAGGACGACGGTCAGCGCCGCCGCCGCAGCGAAGATCGCCCGCCATCCCGCGAACCCCGCGACGAGACCGCTGATCGTGCGCGACAACAGGATCCCCGTCAGCATCCCGGACACGACGGTCCCGACGACCCGCCCGCGCACGGCGACGTCGGCCAGGTCGCCCGCGAGCGGCGCGAGGATCTGCCCGGCGACGGTCGTGACACCGAGCACGGCGATCGCGCCCAGCAGGAAGCCGATCGACGGCGCCAGCGCGCACGCCACGAGCGCGGCCGTGGCGCACAGCATCATCAACGGGATCAGCCGCCGTCGGTCGACGACGTCGCCGAGCGGCACGATGAGCAGGATCCCGATCGCATACCCGACCTGGGTCGCCGTGACCAGCCAGCCCGCGACGGCGGTGGGGGCGTGCAGGTCGTCGGCGATGAAGTCCAGCAGGGGCTGGGCCCAGTAGAGGTTGCCGACGGCCGCACCGCCCGCGACGGCGAAGAGGAACGTCAGCCCGCGGGTCATCACCGCGGGCGCGTCCGACCGGACCTGGATGCCGCTCACGCGGCGGCGCTCGACGTCACCGTCCGATCCTGCGCTGCCGGCGTCGATGTCGCGTCGTGGGCTGCGGCACAGGCGGTGCCGGCGGACGGATCCGTCCAGGGGCAACTCGGATGTGGGCAACTCCGATCGGACGAACGACTATTCCGAATGCAGTAGTTCACGTCGTACGCTCGCGCCGGGCCGGGGAGACCATCTGGAGGCATTGATGCCCGCACGTCGCCTTGGCCGCAGCCTTGGCCTGGTCCTCGTCGCGCCGCTCGTCGTCACGGCGTGCGTCGGAACCCCCGCCGCTCCTGCAACGTCGTCGACGAGCTCGCCGCCGACCGCGCAACCGACCGCGCAGCGGGCGGTCCCGCAGGGCGGCATCGACCCCGCGACCGCGTTCACCGCGGTCTCCGCGACGACGCTGACCACGCCGGCGCCCGTCACCGGCACCGACGGGAAGACCCACCTCGCCTACGAGCTGCTGCTCACCAACGCCAGCCCGGCTCCGCTGCGGCTCGACGAGGTCGACGTCCTCGACGCCGGCTCCCGGAACGTGCTGCTCTCGTTGAGCGGCCCGGCGCTCGCTGCCTCGAGCAACCTGGTCGGTGGCGACACCGGCGACGAGGGGACGGCCGAACCCACCACGGTCGGGACGCCGATCCCGGGCTCGGCCACCACGGTCGTGTGGCTCGACGTCACCGTCGACGGCGCCCCGCCAGCCGCGCTCACCCACCGCGTCGCCGCCACGATGACGACCCCCGGCGGCGACCGGCCCCTGGAGTCGACCGTCGGCCGCGTCGACGTCTCCACCGCGAAGGCGCCCGTCCTCGGCCCGGTCATGGCCGGTGGCCCCTGGTACGCCAGCGACGGCTGCTGCGCCGACGACACCCATCACCGCCGCGGCCTCGCGCCGATCAACGGGACGCTGCTCGTCCCGCAGCGCTACGCGATCGACTGGTACCTGCTCGACGACCAGCACCGCGCCTGGGCCGGCGATCCCAGCAAGCTGACCAGCTACTACGCCTACGACAAGCCCGCGCTCGCGGCTGCCGACGGTGTCGTCGTCGACGCGACCGACGGCATCGCCGAGACCACCTCGGCACCCGAGCCGCCGCCGCTGCCGCCGATCAAGGACACCGTCGGCAACCACGTCACCGTCATGATCGCGCCCGGGGTCTACCTGCTCTACGCGCACTTCAAGCCGAACACCGTCGCGGTGAAGACCGGCCAGACGGTCAAGCGCGGCGACGTCCTCGGCCACATCGGCAGCTCCGGGAACTCCACGGCCCCGCACCTGCACTTCCAGATCATGACCGAGCCGACGTTCTTCCCGACCGACAGCACCCCGTTCGCCTTCGACTGCTTCGCGGTGAACGGCCAGGTCACCGAACGCATCTGGGACGACGTCCTCGGCCTGCAGCCCGACCCGGTGCTGCCGTACGCGGCGGCGACGGACACGAGCCGGCGGAGCGGACAGATGCCCCTGGACCGCAACGTCGTCACATTCTGCTGAGCCGCCCCTGCCCCGTGATCCTCCGTCGGTCCGCCGCTACGGTGGGGCCGTGGGGGACGGCGTGGCGCGGCGTGATCTGCGGGTGTCCCACGCCGAGCGCGAGCACGTCGCCCGCCTGCTCACGGCCCACTTCGAGGCCGGGCGGCTCACCCCGGACGAGTACGAGACCCGCAGCGCCGCGGCGGCGGTCGCGGTGACGCGCGCCGACCTCAACGGGTTGCTGATCGACCTGCCCGGGGTCGACGCGGTGCGGGCGCGCGAGGTCCTGGAGTGGACCAGCGGCAGGGGCGACCTGAAGCGCTCCGGCGACTGGCTGGTCCCGCCACGGATCGTGCTGCGGTCGCGGTTCGGCGACGCCGGGCTCGACTTCCGCCACGCCCGGTTCATGGAGCCGTCGGTCACGGTCGCCGTGGACATGTGGGTCGGTGACGTCGACCTGCGACTGCCGCCCGGTGGGTCCGTCGATCTCGACGGCGTCCGCACCCACGTGGGCCACGTGAAGGACAGGACGGGCGCGTCCGGGCGGCGCGGGGACCCGCACATCGTCGTCACCGGCCGGATGTACGTGGGCGACATCAGGATCCGCTGACGGTCCTCGGCGGGGGAGCAGGGCCTCGGCGGGCGGAGCCGGAGAACGGCCCGGCCGTCGGCAGCCCCGCCTCGTCGAGCGGGCGCCGCCCCGTCCGGTGGTCGTGCACGGTGCTGTCGAGGACCCAGACGACCCCGGCGAGCATCAGCAGGCCCACGATGACCGCGACGTGCAGCCAGCCGGCGACGAGCAGCACGACGCCGGCACCGACGAGCAGAGCCGCGAGGCGGACGCCCGGGTGGCGACGCGGCGCCGAGGGCTGCTCGGGCTCGGCCGCGGGGGCGGCGGTGGCGATGGTGGTGTTCATGGTCCGGTCTCCGATCCGTGCTGGTGAGGCGTCGTTCCCGATGCCTCGAGCGTGGTCCGGAGCGGGCGTCGGCGCGGTCGGCCCGGTGGAGGGTGCGGGGGACGAGACCGGTGTCGGTCGATCGGGGGACGCCCCGGACACGCCGCGAGCCCGGCCACGGGCCGGGCGAGGCGGGGCGGATCGGGTGGCGATCCCCTGTCGGGTGGGTCAGCGCTCGCTGGGCAGCGTCCCCGCCATCGGGGCCGCGGGCCGGAACTGGGCGAGCCGCAGCCGGCGGCTCCCCGTCACGTGGCCGTAGGTGACGGTGCCGACGAGCAGGAGCAGCGCGCCGAGCATCAGCAGCGAGACGTCGACCGCGGTGTGGGCGCTCGACGCGAACGCGATCGCGATACCGGCCCCGAACACCAGCGCGACGGCGCGCACGGCGTTGTGGCGCAGGGTCTCCGCTTCGCGGGGCGAGCGCTCGACGGGGGCGAAGGGGTTGGTGGGGGTGAAGGGCGCGTCCATGATCCGGTCTCCGATCCGTGTGGCCCGGGGCTGTTTCCCCGATGCCTCGAGGTTCGTCCCGAATCCACCTCGGCACCGTCAGTCGGCCGGTGGGTGCGCGGGGCGACGCCCGTGTCCCCCGCTCGGCCCCCTCAGCCCTCGTCCGCCAATAGATGGTGGAAGTCCTCGTGGATCATCTGGCCCCCGGGCGCGCCTCGGGGTCGGGATCGGGCCGACAAGATCGGGCCGTCGGCGGAGCGCGGGATGCCGCAGGTGGTGAGGCGCGGCGGGACGTGCGCTGATGCGGGCTCGGACCGCGCGCCAGGGCTCCGCCGACCTCGACGTCGGGCCGGTTCGATCACGAACCCGGCATCGTCAGCAAGCGGTGGCGGCCCCGAGCCGACGGTCGAGCTCGACGGCGAGATGGTCGAGCGCCGCGGCGGCCCGCCGGGACAGGGCGTGGTGCGCCGGGTGCACGGCGACGACGTCGGCCCGCGGCGTCGGCACGTCCTCCAGGACGCGGACGAGGGCGCCGTCGCGCAGCAGCGGACCGACGTGCCAGAGCGAGCGCATGATCAGGCCGTGCCCGTCGAGGCACCAGCGGGTCGCGACATCGCCGTCGTTGGTCACCATGGTGCCCGGCACCCGGACCGTCGTCTCGGCGCCGTCGGACCCGAAGCGCCACAGGGCGTGGTCGGTGTCGATCTCTCGGATGACGATGCAGTCGTGGTCGGCGAGGTCGGTGAGGCCGCGTGGCGCCGGACGGGTGGCGAGGTAGTGGGGCGACGCGCAGACGACGCGGCGGTTGGGCAGGAGCATCCGCGTCCGCACCGAGGTGTCGTCACGGCGCCCGACGCGGATCGCGAAGTCGAACGGGCTCCCGGCCACGTGCAGTGGCAGGTGCGAGAGCTCCAGCTCGACCGAGACGGCCGGGTGGGCCGCGGCGAACGCCCCCATGACAGGAGCGACGTGGGCGCGCCCGAGCCCCATCGTGCAGTGCACGGCGACGCTGCCGCGCAGGACGTCGCGGCGGTGCCCGACGTCCTCCTCGAGGTCGTTGATCAGCGGCAGGAGCCGGGCCGCGCCGGCGGCGTAGCGGACGCCCTCGTCGGTCAGGCTGAGCCGGCGGGTGCTGCGCCGCACCAGCTGCGCGCCGAGCCGGCGCTCCAGGTGCGCGAGCCGCTTGCTCACCGCCGACGTCGACACCCCCCAGCGCCGGGCGGCCTCGGTGAGCGTCACGGCCGTCGCGATGCCGTCGAAGAACTCGAGGTCGTCGAGGTCGGGGAGATCCACCTCGGCGTACTCCTTTCGTCTCGCGCAAAGGTGCTGGGCCGAATCTCGCCTGGAACTGCCCTTTTGTGCTACCTAGGCTACAGAGAGCAGCTCAAGCGATCTCGGAAGGAAGCGCATGACGACGCACCGCATTGCTGTGATCCCCGGCGACGGAATCGGCAAGGAGGTGGTGCCCGAGGGCGTGCGGGTGCTGCGCGCCGCGGCCGCGGCCCACGGCTTCGACGTCGAGCTCGCCGACTTCGACTTCGCGTCCGCCGACTACTACCAGCAGCACGGCACGATGCTGCCCGACGACTGGTTCGAGACCCTCCGCGGCTTCGACGCGATCTTCTTCGGCGCCGTCGGCTGGCCGGAGGTCGTCCCAGACCACGTCTCGTTGTGGGGCAGCCTGTTGCAGTTCCGCCGCCGCTTCGACCAGTACGTCAACCTGCGCCCGGTCAAGCTGCTCGACGGCGTGCGCAGCCCGCTGGCCGACCGCAAGCCGGGCGACGTCGACTTCCTCGTCGTCCGGGAGAACACCGAGGGGGAGTACTCCAGCGTCGG
>Ga0182736_1001206_pt1 | contig 27425 bp, 22 predicted proteins | sample eDN5th30CKraftBY_FD_128882 | JGI IMG/M metagenome (GOLD analysis project Ga0182736, IMG submission 128882) | Enriched backyard soil microbial communities from Emeryville, California, USA - eDNA 5th pass 30_C Kraft BY (version 2) (version 2) | ecosystem: Environmental > Terrestrial > Soil >...
CATGCCTTGCAGCGCGGGCGCATCGGCGGGCTGGCCGACAGTCGTCGACGGATCGAGCGGCGAACCCTGCGCGCCCGCGATCACGACGAGATCGCGGTCCGCCTGAAAACGCGTCGCGATGGCCCATTCGATTTCGGCGGGATCGTGCACGTTCACATCGGGATCGACTACGACCACTTGCTTGATGTCGTAATGCGCGCCGAACGCGCATAGGATCACGTTCTTCGCTTCGCCTTCGCGCTTCTTGTCGAACTGCACCCACAGGTGATAACGGCACACGCCGCCCACCGAAAGATGCACGTCCTTCACGTTGGGATGGCTGCGTTGAAGGTGCGCGAGCAACGTCGCTTCGCGCGGAATCGCACCGAGCAGCAGATGCTCCATCTCGGCGGGCACGATCGTATGAAAGACCGGATCGAGCCGATGCGTCACCGCCGTCACTTCGATGACTTCGCGCGCTTCCTTTGCACTGTAGTACTTCGGGAATTCGCCGAACGGTCCTTCCGGCTCGCGCACGTCCGGCAGAATGCGCCCTTCGATCACGATCTCCGCGAACGCCGGCACATGCACGCCGTTCGTCACGCACGCGACGACGGGCAGCGGCGCGCCATGCAGCGCACCCGCGATCTCCAGCTCGTCGTGATCGATCGGCGTGATCGCTTGCGAAGCGAGCATCGTGAGCGGATCGACGCCGATGGCTACGGCGACATCCAGCGCATCGCCGGCTTCTTCCGCCGCGCGCTGAAAGGCATAGAGGTGGCGCGGCAGCAGCAGGATCGCCATGCGGTCGCGGCCATGCACCTGAATGCGGTTGATCGAAACGTTCTGCACGCCGGTCCGCGGATTGCGTGCAATCACGAGACCCGCGGTGATGTACGGGCCGTTGTCGTGTTCGCTATGCGTCGGAATCGGCAACAGCGCGTGCAGGTCGATGCCGTTCGTATGCACGACTTGCTGGCACGGCGCGTTTTCGCGCTCGACGCGTTTCGATGGAAGCGGCGCAGCAGCAGCAGCCGAGAAGCGGGCGAGCAGTTCGGTTTCGTCGACGCCCATCGCTTCCGCGATCCATGCACGCTTCGCCATGAAGCCGCTGACGACAGGCACCGCGTGACCGCCCGGCTGCGTGAAGAACGCCGCCTGCGTGCCGTCGAGGCGCTTGGCGATGGCAGCGAGTTCATGTTCGAGCGCAACGGGCTTGTCGATCGTCGCGACGCGGCCGGTCCGCGCAAGATGCGCGAGCCAGTCGCGCAGCGAAAGGGAGCCGGTATCGGTGCGATCCGGGGCCCACGAGAATGCGGGATTGCCGTTCGTTGCGGCATCGCGTGTGTTCATCAGCGTCTCCATCTGGGCGCGCCTGCCAAAGCCAGCGCATTGGATGAAGCGTAGCGAGATCGCCCCATAACGGCTAATACTGTTTATTGATGCGCCGAATCATTCGTGCTTATATCGGTGCTAGCCCGGATGACACGGTTGTTACGGTCACGTATCAATGGAGCACGCGCGAATGGGCGCTTGAGCAGCAAGCCTGAACAAACGCCCGGCGCGGTCCATCGAAGCAGTCTGATAACGGTGCGGTCGCCTATTAGCATCGCTGATACCCCACGGAACATGGACCTCAAGCAAATCCAGTACTTCATCGCGCTGTTCGAGGACGGCTCGGTCACGCGCGCGGCCAAGCGTCTCAACATCGTGCAGCCCGCGCTCAGCATGCAGATCGCGAAGCTCGAGGACGAATTGCATCAGCAGCTTTTCGAGCGCGGCGCGCACGGCATGGCGCCGACCGCCGCGGGACGGCTGATGTACCGCCTGTTCTTGCCGATCATGCGGGACCTGGCCCACGCGCGGCAGCAACTCGTGCAGCGCGACGAAGTGGTCACGGGACATGTCGGCATAGGGTTGATCGCATCGGTGACGGAGAGCGTGCTCGCGGATTCGCTGTCGCGCTTTCACGCGCGTTACCCGGATGTCGAAGTCACCGTCGCCGATGGCTACAGCGCCACCTTCATCGACTGGGTCGCGGGCGGCCAGCTCGATGCCGCCATCATCAACAAGCCGCGCGCGCGTCTTTCGCTCGACTCGCGCCCGCTGCTCGACGAAGAGATGGTGCTCGCCACCAGTGCGACGCATGGACCGGATCTGCCGCACGCGATCGAACTCGCGCAACTGCCGGAACTGGAACTCGTGCTGCCGACCAAGCGCCACGGTCTGCGCGGCGTGCTCGACAGCGCCGCGCAGCACGAAGACATCCTGCTTGCGCCGCGCTTCGAGATCGACGTGCTGTCGACCATTCTCAAGCTCGTCGAAAATACGCGCTTCGCGACGATCCTGCCGCGCATCGTCGTCGAGCGGGCCGCGCGGCACGGCACGTTGCGCGCATGTCCGATTCTTGCGCCGCGCATCGTGCGACACATTCTCTGCGTGAGCCATCCGCGCCGCCCGTTGAGCGCGGCGGCCGAAGCGCTCATCGCGATCATCGGCGACGAGTTGCATCGGGCGTCGAACTTTTCGGGTGACGAACCCTCCCCCTTAATCAAGGAAAGCTCCGCATGAACGCACGACACTGGATCGCCGGCGAATGGACCGGCAGGCCGACGCTCGACAGCATCGACCCCGCGACGGGGGAAGCCATCGGCCAATATGCCGACGGCGGCGCGCACGAAGCCGACGCAGCCATCGCCGCCGCGCGACATGTGTTCGATCGCACGACGTGGGCGCAGGACGCGCGTTTGCGTCAGGACGTGCTGCTGGCGTGGGCCGCGGCGCTGGACCACGAGCGCGAGTCGCTCGCGACGCTGCTCACGCGCGAGAACGGCAAGACGATCGCGCAGTCGCGTGGCGAGATCGCGGGCGCCATCTCGGAGGTGCGCTATTACGCGGGTCTTGCGCGCCATATCGCCGGGCATGTGCTGGAGCCTGAGCCCGGCACGATATCGACGATGCTGCGCGAAGCGGCCGGCGTCGTCGCGATCATCGTGCCGTGGAACGCGCCCGCCGTGTTGCTCGTGCGCTCGCTCGCGCCCGCGCTGGCGGCCGGTTGCACGGCGATCGTCAAGCCCGCCGCCCAGACTTCGCTCGTGACGGCCGCGATGATGCGCTGCTTCGAGCTCACCGCGTTGCCCAAGGGCGCCGTGAATCTCGTCAACGAGCGCGGATATGCGGCGAGCGAGCGGCTCGCGGATTCACACGGCGTCGATGTCCTCAGCTTTACGGGATCGACCGCGACGGGCAAGAAGATCATGGTCGCGGCGGCGGACAGCATCAAGAAGCTGTCGCTCGAACTCGGCGGCAAGTCGTGCTGCGTCGTGTTCGGCGATGCGGATATCGACGCCATCGCGCCGCGTCTCGCGCGGGCCGCGACGATCATCTCGGGTCAGCAATGCACCGCGGCGCGCCGCGTGCTGGTTCATGCGTCGCGGGCGGCGGACATGCGCGAGAAGCTCGCGTCGGCGCTCGCGTCGCTGAAGGTGGGGCCGGGCATCGATCCGGCGACGGATATCGGCGCGCTCATCGACGCCGCCACGCGCGATTCCGTCGAGCACACGATCGAACGTGCGTGCGCGACTGCCGATCGCTTGCTGCTGCGCGGTGCTCCATCGGGACATGCGTTTCTGTCGCCGACGCTCGTCGAGCATGCCGACCCCAAGGCGTTCTTCTGTCAGGACGAGATATTCGGTCCGTTCGTCACGCTGGAGGTGTTCGAGAACGAGCAGGAAGCGATTCTGAAAGCCAACGATACGGTTTTCGGCCTCTCCGCGAGCGTGTGGACGAACGATGGTCCGCGCGCGTTTCGCATGGCGCGGGCGCTGCGCAACGGGACGGTGTGGATCAACGATCACAACAAGCTATTCGCCGAGGCGGAAACCGGCGGCTATCGTCAAAGCGGGCTGGGACGGCTTCATGGCTATGATGCCCTTGCGGATTTCACCGAGCTCAAGCATATCTGCATGCCAGCCGGCGTCGCGGACGGGATCGCGCCGCTGCGGTGATGGCGGGTGGCGGGCCGGCTTCGTCGTGCCGAGCCAAGGCACCAAAAAGAAAGGCAAGAGTCATCCTGTGTAATCCCGATATAAGAAAGTTTTATCCGAGCCATCACGCGATGCTATTAGAACCGGTGGACCTTTCTGCCTAGAATTCAGGTCTCTCAGGTTCGTCGGAATCTCGCTTCTTTGACGGACTTTCAAGCGCCGCCCCCGTAATGGAGTCGGCGCTTTTTTGTTGGCGACTCGGACCCGACTCGCTGACCGAGCGAGGGGCACCGAGTTCCGCCGGCAGCGGATTCCAACGCTCTGCAAGTCGCGAGAAGATAGGAACAAAGACTGCACAGTGGACAGGATAACAACCAGCCCAATCGAGTCACGACCATGATCGTACGCATCGCCCAATATCCACCGAAACAGCGCCTGGTCTTCGGTATTGCAGCTACCGCCGTTATCGTGACAGCTCAGCAGGCGCTGACGATGGTTGCCCACGGACGGCTGACATTCCTCTTCTTCAGCGCGACGCTTCCGTTGATCACGGTGCTGTTCGGCGCGTGGTCGGGATCGCTGCTTCTCGTGAGCGGCATGGCCTTCGGCGCGCTCTGGATGCCGCCCGTCGGCAGTCTGGCCGTTCTGCAACACGACGACCGCATCGTACTGGTGGCATACGCGTTGGTCGGGGCATTTCTGGTGGCGGCCGGGCAGCAACTCGCCAAGGTGGCGCGGCGTGCAGGAAGCGCCGAAGCCGCTACGCAGGAGGCCACGGATCGCCTTCTGCAGGTCGAGCGCCAGGCGCGACACCGGTTCGACGTGGCCCTGGACAGCGCAGGCGTCCCGTTCGTCATCCTGACCCCGGTCGTTCGCGAGGGCCGCATCGCCGAGTTTCGATGGGACTATCTGAACAAGGCGGCCGCCCAGCTTTTCAATCAGAACGCCGCAGTCGTGATCGGCAGTTCCACGGCATATGTGCGTCCGGCCGGGTGGGAGGCGAACATGCTGCTCGAGCGGCTCACACCGCTCGCCCAGCGCCCGGGAAGAGAGGCCTTCGACATACGCGTATCGGGTGAAAACGGCGAGCAGTGGTTTCACGTCGTCGCGGCGTCTCTGGACGGTTCGGTCGTGGCGTGGTTCGGAGACGTGACGCCACGCGTGCGGGCCGAACAGGCCCTTTCGGAGGCTGACCGCCGCAAGGACGAGTTTCTCGCGACGCTCGCACATGAATTGCGTAATCCGCTCGCGCCGATCCGACACGTCGCGGAGATACTCGAACAGCCGAACTTGACGGAAGAGCGCAGGATCTGGTGCATCAGCGTGCTGCGCCGGCAGTCGGCCGCGATGGCGCTTCTGCTCGACGACTTGCTGGACGTGTCGCGCATCACGCGCGGCGCGCTCAAGCTGCGCAAAGAGGCCGTGGCGATGCGCGAAGTCGTCGACGAAGCGGTCGAAATCGCGAGACCGATCCTCGCAGGCAAGGGGCACGAGCTCGTCATCAAGCCGCCCGTCAGACCATTGCATATCGAGGCGGACCGGCTCCGGCTCGCGCAAGTGCTGGCCAACCTGCTGATGAACGCGGCGAAGTACACGCCACCGGGCGGGCGCATCGAACTCGCGGCGACGGCTGACGACGCCGAGATCGTCCTGTCGGTCACGGACAACGGTATCGGCATCGAGCCGGACAAACTGTCGGCGATCTTCGCGATGTTTTCCCAGGTCAATCGAGATCAGCATCGGCAGGGCGGTCTTGGCATCGGACTCGCGCTGTCCAAATCGCTCATCGAGCTGCATGGAGGCCGACTCACCGCGTCGAGTGGCGGAAAGGATCGGGGGAGCTGCTTTGCCATTCATCTGCCCGCGACGTCGCGCGTGTTGCCTATGCCGGCGCCAACACGCGCTGCGCTTGCCGTTCACGCGTCGGCCCCGAAGCGCCGGATCCTGGTCGTCGACGACAACGTCGATGCAGCGGACGCAATGACGGCGTTTCTGGAGATGCAGGGACACGATGTACGAACAGTCTATTCCGGCGAAGAGGCGATCGAACTCCTCGGCGAATACAACCCGAACGTGATCTTGCTCGACCTCGGCTTGCCGGGCATGAGCGGGCTCGACGTCGCGCGCCGCATACGGGCAACGCCCTCGACGCACGACGTGACGCTCATTGCCGTCACCGGCTGGGGTCAGCAACAGGACCGGGCGCGCACAACAGACGCCGGATTCGATTTTCACTTCACGAAGCCGGTCGATATCGCGCAACTGACTCAAGCCGTCGACAGTGCGGTCGCCGCGCCATAGAAGAAGGCGGCTTGCGGCAGTGACATTCGGGGTGCTTCCGTCCATGATCGTGCGACCGTTTCAACGGTCGCGGCGGAACGTCCGCACCAGCGGATTCAGGCAAGCCGCCGTCTTCCCGACTAAGGCTTCAGCACGACCTTGATGCAGCCATCTTCCTTGTCGCGGAATGTCTTGTACATCTCGGGTCCTTGATCGAGCGGCACCGTGTGCGTGATGACGAACGACGGATCAATCTGCCCTTCCTGAATGCGCCGCAACAGGTCGTCCGTCCAGCGGTTCACATGTGTTTGGCCCATGCGCCATGTCAGCCCCTTGTTCATGGAAGCGCCGAACGGAATCTTGTCGATGAGACCGCCGTACACGCCTGGAACCGACAGCGTGCCCGCCGGACGGCAGACGTAGATCATCTCCCGCAATACGTGCGGCCGGTCCGTTTCCAACATCACGGCCTGCTTCGCCCGGTCGTACAGGGAATCGAATGAGCGCGTCGCATGCGACTCCATGCCGACCGCGTCGATGCACTTCTCGGGGCCCTTGCCTTGTGTGAGATCGGCCAAGCGCTCGAGGACGCTCTCTTCTTCGAAGTTGATGACCGTGGCCCCGCCCGCACGTGCCATGGCGAGACGCTCGGGCACCCGGTCGATTGCAATCACCTGCTTCGCGCCGAGCAGAACGGCGCTGCGAATCGTCATCTGGCCGACGGGCCCTGCCCCCCAGATCGCAACGGTGTCTGTCGGCTCGATGTCGCACTGAGCCGCCGCCTGCCAGCCGGTCGGAAAGATGTCGCCGAGGAAGAGCACCTGCTCGTCGGTGAGGCCGTCGGGAATCTTCACGTGCGTTCTGTCCGCATACGGTACGCGCACGTATTCGGCCTGACCGCCCGGATAGCCGCCTGTGAGATGCGTATAGCCGAACAAGCCCGCAGTCGTGTGGCCGAACACCTTGTTCGCGACGTCCTGGTTCCGATTGCTCCGCTCACAGACGGAAAAGTTGCCGCGCTTGCACTGTTCGCATTCGCCGCAGATGATCGTGAAGGGAACGACGACCCGATCGCCGATCTTCAGCATGCTATTCGCGTTGCCGACTTCCACCACCTCGCCCATGAATTCGTGGCCCATGATGTCGCCGGATTCCATGCCGGGCATGAACCCATCGAACAGATGCAAGTCCGAGCCGCAGATGGCACATGTCGTTACCTTAATGATCGCATCGCGGGGATGTTCTATGACCGGGTCCGGAACCGACTCGCACCGGATGTCCTTCTTGCCTTCCCAGATGAGCGCTCTCATCGCTAGCCTCCATTGTGAGTGAGCGGTTGTATCGCGCGGCATCCTCTTCGCTTCACAGCAACGCGGCAACCGCCACGCAAACAGCATTCGACGTTCCGTTCAACGCATGCTGTCTTGCCCGCATCGTTGGTTGGCCATCGGGCCATCGACGCCGGCCGGGAATCGGGAGTCGCTGGTCCTGCATCGGTGTCCATGTCAATGAGTGTCCTTATGCGCTGCCGTGTCCGATCTGCGGGCGCGCCGAGCTTTTTTGTCATGGACAATCGCTTCGACAAACGACCGGCGATGCAGGTTAAGCCCGCGAGTCAACTGACCGAATAGCGACCCTTCCGGTTCTCGAACCAGGCCGCTCTTGCAAGATCTGCAGCCCGGTGCAAGTTCTCCGCGACTACGCGATTACACGTCACCCCCACGCATCGATTAGATAGCCGTATCAATCGCACTGGATCTCGATGCTCATCCGCGAGTCGCCTCTGTCGACCCGAATCGGGCACGCGGATAGCTGCCCTTACATCGCGCACCGTCACCAAGAATCCGGAAGCGCATGGCACTCACTATTTAGGATGGCGATAGATTGTCCGGCTTCAACCAGCAATAGCAGACGCTGTCTGCAAAGTGCCGGTCTGCATGAGAGAGGGACGTACCGCAGGTGGGTCTGCGGGTTTGTCGACGCCGACAGCCGCCGAAGGTTTCGCGGCTCAGGCTCTTCGCAGTTGAACTCTCGGGAGAAACATATGAAAGCCGTTGTGTATCGCGGTCCTCGTGAAGTTACGGTCGAGAATGTTCCGGATCCCAAGATCGAGCGTCCGACCGACGCCATCGTCAGAATCACCAGTACCAACATCTGCGGTTCCGATCTGCATATGTACGAGGGCCGAACCGACTTCGAGCAAGGCCGCATCTTCGGTCATGAAAATCTGGGCGTCGTTCAGGAGGTCGGGCCTGCCGTGGAGCGGATCAAGCCCGGCGACTGGGTGTGCCTGCCATTCAATGTAAGTTGTGGCCACTGCATGAACTGCGAGCGCGGCCTCACGGCGTTTTGCCTGAGCGCGAACCAGCCGGGAATCGCCGGCGGCGCATTCGGCTTTGCGGACATGGGTCCGTGGCCGGGCGGACAGGCCGAATATCTCCGGGTGCCTTGGGCCGACTTCATGTCCTTGAAGCTGCCGCCTGACGCCCAGCAGAAGCAGACCGACTACGTGATGTGCGCCGACATCTTCCCGACCGGCTGGCACGCGACCGAACTCGCCGGCATGAGGCCCGGCGACGCCGTGGTGATCTACGGCTCCGGCCCCGTCGGTCTGATGGCCGCGCACTCGGCGATGATCAAGGGCGCCCGCAGCGTCATGGTGGTCGATTGCCATCCCGACCGGCTCAAGCTCGCGGAGTCCATCGGCGCGATCGCGATCGATTATTCGAAGGAAGATCCGGTGCAGCGGGTCATGGATCTCACCCAAGGCATGGGCGCGGACGTGGGATGCGAATGCGTTGGCTACCAGTGCCACGATCCGGCTCCGCAACGCCACGAGAACCCCAATCTCACGATGAACAACCTCGTGTCGTCGGTCAAGTTCACCGGCGGGATCGGCGTGGTGGGCGTGTTCATTCCCGAGGATCCGGGCGCGCACGACGAACTGGCGAAGAAAGGTCAGATCGCGTTCGACTGGGGCAAGTGCTGGTTCAAGGGGCAGCACATCGCCACGGGCCAGTGCAACGTCAAGGCATACAACCGGCAATTGCGCGATCTGATACACGCGGGCCGCGCGAAGCCATCGTTCATCGTGTCGCATGAGTTGAAACTCGACCAGGCGCCTGACGCCTATCAGCACTTCGACGTGCGCGACCACGGCTGGACCAAGGTGGTCTTGCATCCGGGAGGTTAGCGAAGCGACGCAGCGATCGTGGTTGCATGAGCGCTCGGGCTCATCGCTCAATCATTGCCACGCGTGCAATGGGCTCGAGCGTCGCCAACATGTCTCGTCGATCCCGCTGCACGGTACGAACCGCGCAGCGGGCACCACGGCGATCAGTAACCTTTGGAGCATTTGTTATGGCAAGCAACATTCTTGCTATCCGGCCGCGCGAATCACTGAGGCGCGGCGGCCATTCTTCGGGCGTGTCGGCCGGAGAAGCCATGCAGGGCATTGGCTGGATCCCCGTCGCGCTCAGCGCGGCCTTGATCGTGTCCGGACTCGCCGGACGAAAGAAAGGCGCCGTGGCTCTCGCGCTCACTGCCTGCGCGGGCATGGCAGCGGCGAGTGCCGGGTACGGTGTCCCGCTCCATCGCGGACGGGCAGACAACAAGGGGCGAAGTGGGACCGCCGGCGCGACGCCGGAGGTGGAGCGCGCAATCACCATCGGCAAGACTGCGGACGAGCTTCGTCGGCTCTGGCTTGCGCCCGGGACGCTCCCGCAACTCGTGGCAGGCTTCGCGACGTTGCACCCGGCGGGCGACGGCCGCATGCGCTGGGAAATAAGGACGCCGCTCGGTCGCGCCTACCAATGGGAATCGGAGATCGTCGACGGCCCCGGCGGAGGCGTCGGCTGGCGCTCGCTGCCTGGCGCCGCCATTCCGAACGAGGGATCCGTCCGCTTCGACGCCGCCCCGAACGACCGCGGCACCGTGGCGACGCTGCACGTCCGGTTCGACCCGCCCGGCGGCGCGCTCGGTGAAGGCCTGCTGCAACTTCTCGGGACCACGCCGCTGAATCTGGTCGCGGACAACGCGCTGCGGCGCTTCAAGAGCCTCGTCGAGACCGGCGAGATTCCCACCACTGAGCGGCAGCCCGCTGCTCGCGCAACCACGCGTTAAGGAGAGTGAACATGCGAGCACTGTACTGGAACGGGGTAAACGACCTGCGCGTCGGGACTGTGAAAGACCCGGAGATCATCAATCCCCGCGACGCGATCCTGCGCGTCAGTCTGTCGACGACTTGCGGCTCGGATCTTCACTTCATCGACGGCTACATCCCGACGATGAAGTCGGGCGATGTCATCGGCCACGAGTTCATGGGCGTGATCGAGGAGATCGGCCCCGAGGTGAAGCGCCTCGCAAAGGGCGACCGCGTCGTGGTTCCTTCATTCATCGTTTGCGGGCAATGCTGGTATTGCCAGCACTCGCTCTACTCGTTGTGCGACAACACGCATCCCAAGCCCGAGCTACAGGCACCCCTTCTGGGCGGACATACGACCGCAGGCATCTACGGCTACACGCACGCGTTCGGCGGCTATGCGGGCGCGCACGCGCAATACGTGCGCGTACCGTTTGCCGACAACGACTGCTTCAAAGTCCCTGACGGCGTCGCGGACGATACGGCGCTGTTCCTCTCCGATGCGGCGCCGACCGGCTACATGGGCGCCGACTTCTGCAACATCCAGCCGGGCGACACGGTCGCGGTCTGGGGCTGCGGCGGCGTAGGGCTGATGGCGCAGCAAAGCGCGCGTCTGATGGGCGCGGAGCGCGTCATCGCGATCGACCGCTTTCCCGAGCGCTTGCAGATGGCGCGCGAGCACGCCGGCTCCGAGACGATCGACTATACGGCGGTCGACAGCGTCCTCGAAACGCTCATGGAGATGACCGGCGGGCGCGGCCCCGACGCGTGCATCGACGCGGTAGGAATGGAAGCGCACGGCACCGGGCCGCAATACGCGTATGACCGCGTCAAACAGGCGCTGCGTCTGGAGACGGACCGCGGCCAGGCGCTGCGCGAGGCCGTGATGGCCTGCCGCAAAGGCGGCACGCTGTCGGTGCTCGGCGTCTACGGGCTGATCGACAAGTTCCCGATGGGCGCCATCATGAACAAGGGCATGACGGTGCGCAGCGCGCAGCAGCACGGGCAAGCCTATATGGATCGGCTGCTCTCGCACGCGCAGAAAGGCGAGCTGAACCCTGCTTACCTCGCCACTCACCGCTTCTCGCTGGAGGACGGGCCACGCGGCTACGACATGTTCAAGCACAAGACCGACGGCTGCGTCCGCGCCGTGTTCGCGCCGTAAATTCGCCGCGCATCCCGAGTGCCGCCATGCAAAGGAAACGACCATGATCCGAATCGCAGCCGCGTCCGCCATCGTGGCGATGACGCTTCTCGCCAATGCATCCATCGCACAGCAGCACGCGGGGCCTACATCCGATACGCCACAACTGCAACAGGTCGCAAAATTCGAGCACCAGGTTACGGGCGTGACCGTTTCGAAGGATGGGCGCATCTTCGTCAATTTTCCGCGCTGGACAGAAGATGCGCCGGTCTCGGTTGCAGAAGTGACGCGCGACGGCCAGATCAAACCCTACCCGGACGACGAGTGGAATGCATGGCGCAACGAGAAGAAGAACCAGATGTCCGCCGGAGATCATTTCGTGTGCGTCCAGAGCGTCGTGACCGATGCACACGGCAATCTTTGGGTCGTCGATCCGGCCGCGCCAGCCACGGCATCGCTCGTGCCGGGCGGACCCAAGCTCGTCAAGATCGACCTCAAGGCGAACCAGGTCGCGCAGGTGATCCGCTTCGACGAGAGCGTCGCGCCTCAGGGAAGCTATCTGAACGATGTGCGGTTTTCGCCGGATGGTCACTATGCCTACCTGACCGATGCCGGGGCCAAGGGAGCGCTCGTGGTCGTGGATCTGCAGACCGGCAAGGCCAGGCGCGTGCTCGGCGGCCATCCGAGCACGCAGCCGGAAAAGGACGTGGTCGTCAGGATCGACGGGCAGCCGCTACGCCGACCCGACGGACGCGGAGTCGAATTTGCCGCCGACAGCCTCGCGCTTTCGCGCGATGGGCGCACGCTCTACTGGAAAGCACTGACCGGTCGCACGCTCTATCGCATCGCGACAAACGCATTGCAGAACCCGCGTCTGTCGGAGAAGGACCTCGAAGCGCGCGTGGAGCGTGTCGCCGAGACGGAGCCGACCGACGGTCTTTGGATCGATGAGCGCGGGCGACTTTATCTGAGCGCGATCGAGCAGGACGCAGTCAGAGTCCGTGACGGGGATCGCATCACGACCCTCGTGCAGGACAAGCGGCTGCGCTGGCCCGATACGTTCTCCGAGGGCCCCGACGGGACCCTCTACGTTACGAGTTCCCACATCCAGGACATGAGCTGGTTCAAGCCCGAGACAGGCCCCCGCCTCGAGACGCAGTTGTGGCGCATCGAGGGAATCGGAGCGAAGCAGTGACGCGCAGGACGGGCCGCCCTTCTGGAAATACAAATCGCGATCGCGATAGCCGAGGATATTGACCGGGTTACGCTAGTGTTTTGATCACATCACGGTGAGCCGAACATGAACGTATCCGAACGCCTTGCACAAGCGGGGATCGAACTGCCGGCGCCCATCGCGCCGCTCGGCTCCTATCGAACGGTGTCGATTGCGGGCAGTCAGGTCTATGTTTCCGGTCTCGGGCCTTTCGAAAACGGCAAGCCAATCGTCGGAATGGTCGGCGGCGACATGTCTGTCGAAACGGCGCGCCACGCGGCGCATCTGACGATGCTGATGATCCTGGCTTGCGTCGATCAAGCCTGCGGTCTGGACAACATCGAGCGATGCAGCCGGCTGACGGTCTACGTGCGCGCCGAACAGTCGTTCACGCAACATCCGCAAGTGGCCAACGGCGCCAGCGACCTCTTGCTGACATTGTTCGGACAAGACAGGCTTCCCGCTCGAAGCGCGCTCGGCGTGCATACGTTGCCGATGGGCATCCCGGTCGAGATCGACAGCATCTTCGAATTGAAGCGATAAATCGCGCGGCAGCTTCGCTGGCGAACGCGCCATTTATTCACAAAGCGATTCTTGCCGTCCAGCAATTCTGGCGACGCGCAGCCCTTTGATAAGCTTCCCGTCCATGCACGCTACCCCGCTCACCGTTATGGCCGACGCAAGCCTTGTCAACGCGCAAGACGCCGCGCTGTCGCGCGCGGATCACGTTTATTACACGCTGCGCGAGGAAATCTTCGACATGCGGATCCTGCCCGGCGACCGGCTGACGGAAGGCGCCATTGCGGAACGCTTCGGCGTATCGCGTACGCCTGCACGCGAAGCGCTGCAACGCCTGCAAAGCGATGGCCTGATGCAAGGCTATGTGCGCGGCGGCTGGGAAGTGGTGCCCATCGACAACAAGCGTTTCGACGACCTCTACGAGATGCGTCAGATGATCGAGGTCTTCGCCGTGCGCAAGCTCTGCAATGGCGAAACGCCGCAAGCCGATCTTAACTTGCTGCTCGATGCGCTCGATCGCATTTGGCGCGTTGGCCGTGCGCGCCGGGTCGTCGATGGACGAAAGCTCGTCGAACTGGACGAATCGCTGCATCATGCGCTGGTAGCGGCCGCGGGCAACGATGAACTCACCGCGACGATGCAGCGCGTCACCGACCGTATCCGCGTGGTGCGCCGGCTCGATCTCGTGAAGGGCGATGGCATCGCGGAGACGTATGAAGAGCATGCCGCCATTCTCGATGCCATTCGTCGCGGCGACAGCGCATCGAGCGTCGAACTGGTGTCGCGTCATATCAGCGGCAGCCAGGCAAGCGTGAGCGGCCTCACGATGCAGCGCCTGCTCGGCGCCCGCACCGAAGCGGGGCGTTCGAGCGTCGCGCACGCACCGGCGCGACCGCGGCGCACCATCTGACGGCATCGCCGCGCTTCCTTCAAACATGCGGCAAACCACGCTGCAAGGCATAGTCAGCAAGGCTCCATAGGGTTTTCACGGACGCCTGGCACGGAACTCGCATTGACGATTTCGTTGTATACAAGGAAACGTCGATGTCTCTGGAAGTCTCTGCTGCAATCAATCCCACACGCGGCTCGCGCGGCATGGCCGTGGCGCCGCATGCGCTTGCATCGCAAAGTGCGCTCGCCGTCCTTCGCGAAGGCGGCAACGCCGTCGAAGCGATGATCGCGGCCGCCGCCACCGTCGCGGTGGTTTATCCGCACATGAACAGCATCGGCGGAGACGGCTTCTGGCTGATCTCGCGTCCGGGTCACGCGCCGATCGGCATCGAGGCGTGCGGTGCGGCAGCGATGCGCGCCGACATCGGCACGTATCGCGCGCTGGGCCTCGACGCCATTCCTGCACGCGGCCCGCTCGCGGCCAACACCGTCGCGGGCACCGTCTCCGGTTGGGACTTCGCGCAGCGCTTCTCGAAGAACACGCTCGGCGGACGCCTACCCGTTGCGCGTCTGCTGGAAGACGCGATTCATTATGCGAAGGCGGGCATTCCCGTCACGCGCAGTCAGTCCGACTGCATGGCGGGCAAGTGCGGCGAACTCGGAAACGTGCCGGGCTTCGCGCAAACCTTCATGCCCGATGCCCGCGTGCCGCGCACCGGCGAGCGCTTCGTCAACGCGCGTCTCGCCGCAACGCTGCAACAGCTCGCCGATGCCGGTCTCGACGACTTCTATCGCGGAGATCTGGCGCGCAGCATCGCGCACGACCTGTCGTCGCTGGAAACGCTCATCACCCTCGCCGATCTCGAACGGCACACGGCTCGCGAACGTACGCCGCTCGCGCTCACGCATACGCTGGGCACCGTCTACAACATGCCGCCGCCGACGCAAGGTCTCGTGTCGCTGCTGATTCTCGGCGTGCTGGACCGCGTGCTGACCGACGACATGAACCCGCTCGGCCCCGAGTTCGTCCATGCATGCGTCGAAGCGACGAAGCTCGCCTTCAAGGTGCGCGACGAACACGTGACCGATCCGGACCACATGCGCATCGATGCCGTCACGCAACTCGATCCCGCCGCGCTCGATGCGATGGCCCGGCAAGTGTCGATGTCGCGCGCCGCGCCCTGGGGCCGTGGCCGCGGTCCCGGCGATACGGTCTGGATGGGCGTCATCGATGGCGATGGCGTTGCCGTCAGCTTCATCCAGAGCATTTATCACGAGTTCGGCAGCGGCATCGTTCTCCCGCAGTCGGGCATCAACTGGCAGAACCGGGGTTGCAGCTTTTCGCTCGATCCGTCGTCGCTCAATCCGCTGATGCCGGGCCGCCGTCCGTTCCACACGCTCAATCCCGCGCTCGCCCGTTTCGCCGATGGCCGCACGATGGTCTACGGCAACATGGGCGGCGACGGCCAGCCGCAATCGCAGAGTGCGGTGTTCTCGCGCATCGCGCGATTCGGCTGGAATCCGCAGGCCGCGATCGATGCGCCGCGCTGGCTGCTTGGCCGCACGTGGGGCCAGTCGACCGACTCGCTCAAGCTGGAAGCGCGCTTTCCCGACGAGACCATCGACGCATTGCGCGCGCTCGGTCACGACGTCGAAGTGCTCGCCGCCTACGACGAAGCGATGGGGCACGCCGGCGCAATCGTTCGGTATCCCGATGGATTATTCGAAGCCGGTCACGATCCACGCAGCGACGGCTCAGCCGCCGGCTGGTAACGCTCAACACGCTCTTGCTTCGAAGTGATCCGGTTCCGCGCTCGTCGAACCGGAGGGCACGACTCATCCTTTTTTATCCGCACATCAACCGGGGAACGCCTATGAACACACGCATCCAGACACTGCACGACGATGCGGCCGCGCCCGCGATCGCCGCTCACAACCGCTGGCTGCAACTCGGTCTCGGCCTGCTCTGCATGATGTCGATTTCCAGCCCGCAATACGTGTGGACGCTGCTGACCAAACCGCTGTCGGCGAAGCTCGGCGTGCCGCTGCCCGAGTTGCAGGTCACGTTCTCGCTGCTCATCATCCTGCAGACGTTCTTCTCGCCGTTTCAGGGCAAGCTGATCGACCGCTTCGGTCCGCGCCTGCTGATTTCGCTCGGCACCGTCATGTCGGGCCTGAGTTGGGTGCTCTCGTCGATGGCCGCGAGCACATCGATGCTGTATCTCACCTACGGTCTCGTGGGCGGGCTCGGCACGGGCATTGTGTATGTCGGCGTGGTCGGGCTGATGGTGCGCTGGTTCCCCGACCGGCGCGGCTTCGCGGCGGGCGCGGTGGCCGCGGGCTACGGCATGGGCGCAATCGTGACGACGTTCCCGATCTCGGCATCGCTGGCGGCGCGCGGTCTCGATGCGACGCTGTCGATCTACGGCATCGCGTTCGCGGTCGTGGGCTTCGTCGCATCGCAAGGCTTGCGCGTGCCGCGTGACGAAGCGCCGGCGAAGGCATCGGCGGTGGCGGTATCGAACGTGCCGAATCTGCGTCCTTCGCAAATGATGAAGTCGCCGCTCTTCTGGCTCATGTTCGCCATGATGACGATGATGTCCACCTCGGGCCTCATGGTCACATCGCAGATGGCGACCTTCGCGGCGGACTTCGGCATCACGAAGGTCGTCGTGTTCGGCATGGCCGCGCTGCCGCTCGCGCTGACCATCGACCGCTTCACCAACGGACTCACGCGCCCGCTGTTCGGCTGGGTCTCCGACAAATTCGGCCGTGAAAACACGATGTTCTTCGCCTTCGCGCTCGAAGGCGTGGCGATGGCGCTGTGGCTCCTGACGCGTGACAACGCCGTCTTGTTCGTGCTGCTCTCGGGCGTCGTCTTCTTCGGTTGGGGCGAAATCTTCTCGCTCTTCCCGTCCACCTTGACGGATACCTTCGGCACGCGCCACGCCACCGAAAACTATGGCTGGCTGTATATCTCGCAGGGCATCGGTTCGATCTTCGGCGGTCCGCTCGCGGCGCTCTTGCATCAGCACGCGGGAAGCTGGGTGCCGGTGTTCAGCGTCGGGATCACGCTCGACATCGTGACGGCCGTGCTCGCGATGTTCGTGCTGAAGCCGATGCGGGCGAAGTTTCTCCAAAGAGCCGGCGCTTGAATGCTCGAATCGCGCGCGGCGCTAAAGCCGGAACTGCTGCCGCAGCGCCGTTGCGAGCAGATCGATGGCCTCGGTTGCGCGTCCGGTGTCACCGCGCATCAACACCACCTCGTGATCGGCTACATGCGCAAGACCGTCGATCACGCGCATGTCCGCGGTGACTCTTGCCCGGTCGAGCAGCGTCACCGCGAGCCCTGATTCGACGCACGCCTTGATGACTTGCGTCGATGCGCTGTCGAGCACGACTCGCCACTTGCGCCCCGCGGCTTCCAGTGCGTCTGTCATCGCCAAACGATAGGGACACGGCTCGGCGTACAGCGCCAATGGAACCGGACGTGACTCGTCGAGCGCGAACGTCGGACTGCCGACCCAGACGGGCGTCGTCAGCGTCAGTACGTTCGCCGATCTGCTTCGGTGCGCGGGCTGAACGAAGATCGCCAAGTCGAGCTTGCCGCGCGCGATCTGATCCCGCAGCTTGAAGCTCGGCGCGGTCTTCACTTCGAGCACCACGTCGGGCCAACTCGTCGCGAAGTCCGGCAGGATGTCATGAATCACGTGAGCAGCGTATTCGTCGGGGATGCCGAGCACGACGCGGCCCGCCAGCCGTTTGCCCTTGATCTCGTCGATTATCCGGTCGTGAGCCGCCAGCAACTCGCCCGTGCTCGCCAGCAACCGTTTGCCCAACACGGTCAGCGTGACCGACTGATTGTCCCGCTCCAGCAATCTGCCGCCCGCAGCGGCTTCCAGACGCTGAATGTGAAGGCTCACCGCCGCCGGACTTCGGTTGACGTGCTCGGCCGCCGCCCGGAAGCGCCCCAGCCGCGCTATCGCGTGAAAGGTCCGCAGCAGTTCGATGTCTAGCACTGTGCTCATCGTGTGATCCCGGGTGGTTTAGCGTTGTTGAACGACCGGATCAGTATATTTTTATTTTCGAATCCACGGCGGCGCGCTAGTGTGGATGCATGGCGAGAACATACACAGACCAGCCCGTGCCGGGACGGAGCCCCATGCCGCTGCCTTTTCTCGAAGCGGCAATGGTGCTCACCTGGAGTTCGGGCTTCATCGGAATGCGGTTCTCGGCGGACTATGCGCCGGTCTATCTGGTGACGTTGTGGCGGTTCATCGCGCTGTCCATCGGCTTGTTTCCGTTTGTGGCGCGGGAGATGCGGCATGCGCCCAAGTCTGTTCTGATCCGGCAATCATGCATCGGCGCATTGGCGATGGCCGGCTATCTTGCGGGCGTCGCGGGTGGCGTGCAGCTTGGCGTGCCCGCCGGTCTGGCGGCCCTCATCGCGGACTTGTTGCCTGTCGGCGTGGTGCTGATTACCACGTGTCTCTTTCGCCAGCGCAGCCCGGCTGTCGTGTGGGCCGGATTAGGGCTCGGTCTTGCCGGGACGCTGATCGTCTGTCGCGATGCCCTTTCTCTCGGCAGCGCGCCCGCATGGGCCTATGGACTGCCGGTCGCGGGGATGCTATCGCTCGCGGCGGGCACCGTCTGGCAGCAACGTTCTTCGCACTGCGGCACCCTGACTCCGCTCGGCATGCTCTGGCTGCAGAGCTTGGTGTCGTGCCCGATCTTTCTCGCGTTGCAAGCATCTCAAGGCCGCATTGCACCGATGCTGTCCGCCGGTTTCGCGGCGAGCGTCGCGTGGAGCGTCATCTTCGCGACGCTCGGCGGATGCGGTCTTTACTGGGCGTTTCTGCGGCGGACATCGTCTGCTCGCGTGACGAGCGTTCTGTTCCTCAGCCCGCCCGTCACGCTGATCTGGGCATGGGCGATGTTTCGCGAGCCGCTATCGTGGCTGATGGCTCTCGGCACGGTGATTTCCGGCGCGGGAATACTTCTTGTCGTCAATCGCAGCAGCGGCGATGGCGGCTAGCGCGGGATTCGTGCGGCCCGCCCGCAAAGGCGAGCCATTCGACGCACGCGCGTGCAACCCGCGTCAGGCGAGCACAGGCGCCTTCCGCTTGCCCGCGCCTTGCTCATACGCATAGGCCAACGCGAGCAAGGCGCCTTCGTCCCACTGGCGGCCCACGAAGATGAGGCCGAACGGCGAGCCCGACGCGTAATAACCCGCCGGCACCGCGACGCCCGGCAGACCCGCGATATTGATCTCGCCCACGGTCGTTTCCTGAATGGTGTCCTTGCCGTGTAGCGGCGGAAGCTCGCAACGCATCTGCGGGAAGACGAGCGCGTCGAGCCGTTGCTCGTCGAACACCTTGTCGAAGATACGCAGATAACGCGCCTTCAGTGCGACGAATTCGGGCATCTCCGGCGGCAGCGACGGATTCGCCAGCGCGGCCTTGAAATCCGCCAGGTTATGCATGAAGTTCAACACGCCGTCCGGACCGAATGCGTCTTCGTCCTGCGTGGCCTGCGCGAACTCCGCGAAGGTCTTCAGCGCCGCGCCCTTGCCGAGCCGTTCGAGATACTTCTCGACATCGTAGGGAATGGATTCGAGACCGCGCGCATCGAAATTGGCCAGCGGCGCAGTCGTCTTGCGCAGATCGGCGAAGCCCGAGCCTTGAAACGGATCGTCGATCAGCGTCGCGCCGAGCGATACCAGTTCGCCCTTCGCACGCTCGTACAACGCGGCGGCTTCGTCGGAAAGCGGCTGATTGCGCCACCCGGGACCGTAGAGCCCGATGCGTTTGCCCCGCAGCGCGTTGCCGTCCAGCGCGGCCGCATAGCCGCCTTCCGGTTGCCGGCCCACGCTCGCGAGCGTCTTCGGGTCTTCGCTCGTGTAGCCGGCGAGCACGTCGAGACACAGCGCGGCGTCTCTCACGTTGCGCGCGATCGGCCCGACGACATCGCGGTTGCCCGACAACGGCACCACGCCCGCATTCGGCACCAGACCGATGGTCGGTTTGATGCCCACGAGATCCTGCGCCGATGCGGGATTCTGGATCGATCCGCCGGTTTCCTCGGCGAGCCCGAGCACCGCCATGCCCGATGCCACCGCCGACGCCGTGCCCGCGCTGCTGCCGCCCGGCACGCGGTCGCGCATTGGGACATTGATCGTGGGGCCCGCCCAGCTATCGTTGGCGTGCGAGCCGGTGTGGCTCAGGATCGGCACGTTCGTCTTGCCGAGCAGAATCGCGCCCGCACGACGCATGCGCGCGACGACCGGCGCATCGCGCTCGGGCATCAGATCGACGCCGCCCGTCTTGCTGTACAGCTTCGACCATCCCGCGGTGGTCGGGAAGCCGACCATGTCCATCGGGTCCTTGATGACGACCGGCACGCCCGCGAGCGGCCCCAATAATTCACCGGCCGCGCGCCGTTCGTCGATGCTGCGGGCATCGTCGAGCGCCGCCGGATTCAGAAAGATCAGCGCGCTATAGGTGCCGTTATGGCGCTCGATCCAGTCGAAGCAGGCCCGCGCCAGTTGCTCGGCCGTGAACTTGCCGCGCTTGAATCCGTCCTGCACGCTCTCGACCGTGAGGTTGACGAGATCGATGTCGATCGCACTGCGTGTTTCCATTCGATGCCCCCGTTGAGTTGCCCGGTTTGTCAGAGTTGAACGCCGCGCGTGAGCGCACCATCGACGACGATGTTCGCGCCGCTCACGAAGCTCGCCGCCGGACTCGCAACGAACGCCACCGCATTCGCGATCTCCTGCGGCTTGCCCATGCGGCCGGTCGGATTGAGCGCCAGCGCGCGTTCGAACAGCGCCGGATCGTTGTGCTCGATCCAGTCCCACACGCCGCCTTCGAAGTACACGTTGCCCGGCGAAACCGTGTTCGCGCGAATTCCCTTCGATGCGAGTTGATTCGCGAGCCCCTGCATGTAATGCACGAGCGCGGCCTTGAAGACGCCATAAGGTCCCGCAGCGAAGTCGATCTCGCGTCCCGATACGCTCGAAATCGCGACGATCGAAGCAGCCTTGCTCGCGGTGAGATACGGCATGGCGGCATCGACGAGATTGACCGTGCCGAGCAGATCGGTCTCGAACTCCTTGCGCCACGATTCGATGTCGTTGCCGATAGCAAGCGCGCTCACGTTGGCCACGAGGATATCGAGCCCGCCCCACTCGGCACCCACGCGCTCGACCCAGGCCTTGAGCGCCGCGCCATCCGACACATCGACGGCCGCGCCCGATGCCCGAGCGCCGCTCAGTTCGGACAGCGCGCTCGCAGTCGCCGCGACGCTGGCCGCGTCGCGTGCGCAAATGGCCACGTCGGCGCCCTCGGCAGCCAGCGTCCGCGCAATCGCGAGACCGATGCCCTTGGTTCCGCCGGTGACGATCGCCTTCAAGCCCTTCAGTTGCAGGTCCATGTTCGTCGCTCCTTTGTACGTCGATGAAAATGGCGGCACGACGCGCTCACTCCCGGTCGCGCCCGTCCTCCGTTGAAAGTCCGCGCGCGATCTGCAGGACTTCGCCCGCCTGAATGACGGAGTGGCAGATATCGTCGATGGTCACGCGCTTTTCCATCGCCTGCGCGCGCAGCATGTCGTACGCTTCGCGCTCGCTCACGCGATGCATGATCATCAAAATGTTCTTGGCTTCCTGCAGATGCCGGCTGTCGAGCAGCTTCTGTTCGAGCCTCGCGATGCGTTGCGTATGCTGACGCGCGCGCCTCGCGTGATAGAGCGCCATCACCACGGTGGACAAGAGACCGGAGGCGCGAATGGGCGTCGTGACGATGCCGTCCGATCCCAGCTTGATGGCCTGATCGATGAACGTCGGGTTCTCATACGCCACCACGCAGATGACGGGCGGCGCATCCGGACCGCTCCACTCGCCCTTCGGCGCACGCTCTTCGGGCAGCAACGCGCGAAACACCAGATCGGTCTTCTCGGGCAGCGTGTCCGTGGGCGGCCAGCATCGCTCCACCTGAAAGCCCATGCGCCTCAGATGATTCGTGAGCGTCAGTCCGTCATCGTCATCGGGATGAAACACGACGACGCGCGCATTGCGCTCGAGAATCGAACCCGTCAGGCTTCGCTGGCCTCTGTCTGTTCGCGCGCTCACGTCAGTACTCTCGCGTGCTCAGCTTCGTGACCCAGTCCCCGAGCGTCTGACGCGTCATGTACGGATCGGGGCCGACGGCGAACTTGGACTCGCGCAGGATCGTGAACTGGCCGTCGGCATTCGCGCGGCCGATGCGCGGATAGAGCGCCATGTGATGATTGACCGGATCGATGCGCACGCGGCCTTGCGGCGCAGCGTATTCCGAGCCGAGCAGATGCGGCATGATCGCCCCGATCTCGTCGGAGCCCGAGCGCGCGTAGGCTTCGGCGAACATGTGCATCTGATAGTACGCGGCCTCCCAGTTCATGTCGGTCGGGGTATCGGAGCCGTAGCGCGACTGATGATGCGCCACCGCGCGATGATTCTCTTCCGTGTCGATGCTCTGAAAATACGGCGCCGCCGTGATGTGCCCCGCCGCGATGCCACGCTGCATCGCGTGGATTTCCGTCTCCGATGTGTTCAGGCTGCCGATCGGCATGCGCGACGGATCGAAGTCCGCGTGCGCGTAGGCATCGTAGAGATACGGCACGGTCGCGCCGATGACCGTGCTGAAGATCCAGTCCGGCGACTTGCGCCGGATGTCCGCGACGACCTGTTCGAACTGCTCGCGCGTGGCGTCGAGCGAAAGATAGCGTTCGCCGAGGATCGCGCCTTCCGGATGCTGAAGCAGCAGCTCCTGCATGGTGCGGTTGCATTCGTACGGATAGACATAGCTCGAACCGACGAAATACACGCGCGCGCCGAACGTCTCCGTCATGAAGTCCGCGAGTTGCACGCCGTTCTGATTGGGCGACGCGCCGCTGTAGATGATGTTGTCCGAATACTCGAAGCCCTCGTACATCTGCGCGTAAATCAGCAGACGGTTGTGCTTTTCGACGACGGGCAGCATCGCCTTGCGGCTCGTCGATGTGTATCCGCCGAAAATCGTATTGACGCCGTCCTTCACGATCAGACGCTCCGCAAGCTCGCGGAACGCAGCCGGATCGGACGCGGGATCGTAGTGGACGGCGACGAGCTCGCGCCCGCCTATGCCGCCGCGCGCATTGATCTCTTCGACGGCGAGGCGCGCACCACGCCATTGAGACTGCTCGAGCAACGCGGTCGAGCCGCTCGTCGAGCACAACAGGCCCACTCGGATGGGATCGGACAAAGCCATTTCGTGACACGCTCTCGAATGCGCGCGGAACGGCGGCCCCGCGCGTGATACCAACTGCTCTGGATTCGTCTGACTGACGCGTTATTTGAGGTAGTGCTTGGCGACCATTGCGCCAACCGTATATTTTGGATCGACAAAATTGCCCAGTCGAACCTTGCCGACCTGACTCAGCATCATGTACGCGTCCCACTTGTCGAAGCCGTATTCCGCGGCCATCCACAGCACGAGTTCACGGTACGCGATGCGCGTCGCGTCTTCCAGCGGCCGCGCGCTGCCGATGCTCATCAGCGCATCTTCGTTTTCGAGGCGCGGCCAGTCGATCTGCCACTTCTTGATGAGATCGACGCGCACGGTCGTCGTGCTCTGATATTCGACGGCCGTGCCGCAGACTTCGCCGTCGCCCTGACAGGCGTGTGCATCGCCGATGAACAGCCGTCCGCCCGGCGAGCGCACCGGCAAGTACGTGATGCTGCCCGGCCCCATGTCGGGCACGTCCATGTTGCCGCCGTGATTGTCGGGGGTGAGCGAATTGATCGAATCGATTTCGGGTGAAAGACTCAGCGTGCCGATATGCGGCTTGTACGGCAGCGTGTTGCGTTTGCTCCAGTACACGTTTTCTTCGTCGATCTTGATCTTGCGCACCACTTCGGGCAGCGGCTCGTTCAGGAGCGCGGTGTAGTCCGTGCCCGTCAATCCGCCGAAGTTCGGGATCATGCAGCAGAAGCCGTGCGGATCGTCGCCGCGCGGCGCCATCTTTTCGATGTAGACGGCGACCACATCGCCCTTCTCCGCGCCCTCGATCATGATCGGCCCGTTCTGCGGATTGAGGAACGGCACCTGCAGCACTTGCGACGGCTTGTCCGTCTCCTCCCTGATCTTGCCTTCGAACGCGTCGCGCGTTTCCACGACGACGCGATCGCCGGGCTTCACATGCAAGACCGGCTGCGAGTACGGGCCGATCGTGTAGTGATACGTCTTCTGCATTTCCTCGGTCAGATGGTGTTCCACCGGCTCGCGATCGGCGCCGACGCCACGCTTCATCATGATCGAGTCTTCAAGCCATTTCATGTTTCGTCTCCGTCACAGTGCCAGATACTGGCGAATCAGTTGTTCGTCCGCGAGCTGCGCGGGGCTCAGCGTCTCGACGATGCGGCCCTTGTCCATCACGCAGCAGCGCGTCGCGATGCGTTCGACCATCCCCATGTCCTGCTCGACCAGCACCACGCCGATGCCCGTTTCACGCGCGATCTGCTGAAGCGTCTCGCCGATCAGATCGACGATCGATGGCTGGATGCCTTCGGACGGCTCATCGAGCAATACCACTTTCGGCGAACTGATGAGCGCCCGCGCGATCGCAAGCTGCTGCTGTTCGCCGCCGCTCATGGTTCCGGCCTTCTGCTGGTAGCGCTTCTTCAGAATCGGAAAATAGCCGACCACCTTGTCCTTCATCTGCGCCGCCTGCGCGCGATTCGCCTGCGCGCCGACCTGCAGGTTTTCCGCGACCGTCAACGCGCCGAAAATCTCGCGGCCTTGCGGCACGTAGCCCATGCCCTTCTGCGCGCGAACATACGGCTTTTCGTGGCCGATGGATTCGCCATCGAGTTCGATGCTCCCCGCATCGAGATCGATCAGCCCGATCAACGCGCGCATCAGCGTCGTCTTGCCGACGCCGTTGCGCCCGATGAGCGCCAGCACTTCGCCCGCCCCGACGCTCAACGACACGCCGTTGAGCACGCGTCCGCCGCCGTATCCCGCTTCCACGCCCGACACTTGAAGCAACGCGCTCATTTCTTCTTCCCCAGATAGACTTCCGCGACATCGTCGCGTGCGAGGATCTCGTCGAGCGGGCCATCGGCGAGCAGGCTTCCTCCGTGCAACACCGTCACGCGCGACGCGATCTGCTTGACGAAGGTCATGTCGTGCTCGACCACCATCATCGTGAGACCCGCAGCCGACAGACGCTTGATGAGCTCGCCGGTCGCATGGGTTTCCTCGACGGACATGCCGGCGACGGGTTCATCGAGAAAGAGCAGCTTCGGACGCAGCGATACGGCCATCGCGATTTCGAGCCATTGCTTCTTGCCGTGCGACAGATTGCGCGCGAGCACATGTTCCTCGTTTTCCAGCATGAAGCGCTGCAAGAGTTCATCGAGGCTTTCGGGGCGATCGTCCTTCGCGCGATGCAGCGACAGTTGCAAGTGCTGACGCACGCTCAGGTCCGGGAACACGCCGGGAATCTGGAACTTGATGCTCATGCCCATGCGAATGCGTTCGTGCGGCAGCACATGACTCATGTCCTGGCCGAGAAACATCACGCTGCCTTCCGACGGCCGGTGCTCCCCCGTGATGAGCTTGAAGAACGTGCTCTTGCCCGCGCCGTTCGGCCCGATCACGCAGCGAATCTCGCCTGCATCGATGCGGAAGTCGATGCCGTTGATGACGTGCGCGCCGCCGAAGTGCTTCTTGAGTCCGCGCGTTTCCAGCAGCGTGGTCATGACTTGCCCTCCTCCCGTTTGAGACATGCGCCGCCGCGCGGCGCATCCTGACCCGCGCGGCCCTGCATACGCCGCAGATGCCGCGCGACGAACGGCAGCAGACCTTCCGGCGCCGCGAGCACGACGATCAACAGGATCGCGCCGAGCAGGATCAGCGCGTACTGGCTGCCGTACACCGCGAGATTCTGCGAAAGCCACACGAGGAGCGCCGTGCCGAGAATGGTCCCGCCGATGCTCTTTCTGCCCGACGTCGCCACCCAGATCACAGGCATGGCGGCGGACGTGAGGCCCATCGTCGAGGGCGTGATGTAGGAGCCCCAGATCGTGTACAGGGCGCCCGACAATCCGCCGAGCGCGCAGCCGAGCACGAACACGAGCAACTGATGCCGGCGGATATCGACGCCCAGCATCTCGGCGCGCTGCGGATTCTCGCGAATGGCGATGAGCGTGAGGCCGAACGTGCCGTCGAGCAGCTTGCGCATCGCGGCATAGACGACGATCAGCAGAATCAGCACGAGGTAGTAGAAGCTCGCGTTTTCCAGCGTGAGCGGTCCGCCCGGCCAGGGAACCGTGAGCGGCGGCATGCCGCCCATGCCGTTGTAGCCGTTCAGGCGCGCTTCGCCGATCGCCCATTGCGGACCGGCCGTCTGCGACATGAACGTTTCGAGCACGAGCGTCACCGACAACGTGACGATGCCGATGAACACGCCCTTGATGCGGCCATAGAAGATCATGTAGCCGATCAGCGCCGCCGCGACGATGCTCACCACCAGTCCCGCGCCGAGACCGAGCCACGAATCGAACCAGGCATCGCCGTAATTCAGCGTGAAGATGCCGTAGCTGTAGCCCGCCAATCCGAAGAAGGCGGTCTGCCCGAAGGACAGGATGCCGCCATAGCCCCACATTGCGGCGAGGCCGACCGCGCCGAACGCCCACAACAGGCAGTACGCGAGATTGCCGCTCGTTGTGGCATCCACGACGAGCGGCAGCGTGAGCGCCACGAGCCAGGGCACGTAGTGCGCCGCGCGAGTCGTGGCGCTCGCGGGAGATAGCCGCGAAGGCTCTTTCGTTTGCTTCACATTGCCTCCTAGCGCGCGCGGGAAAAGAGGTTGCCGAGACCTTGCGGCATCAGCCGGATCACGACGATGACCGTCACCAGCAGGCCGATCTGCCCGAACAACTGACCATACGAGGCCGTGAGCGCGGTCTGGATGACGGCGAGCACGGCCGCGGCGGGCGTCGTCCCCGCGATCACGTTCGCGCCGCCGACGACCACCGACACGAACGCCTGCACGATGAAGTTGCTGCCCATCGTCGGCACGGCGGTCATGGTCGGCGCATAGAGCGCGCCGGTCAGGCCCGCGAGTCCCGCGCCGAGCGCGAACGTCAGCGTATAGAGACGGTCCGTGCGCAGGCCGAGACATTGCGCGATGTTGGCGTTCTGGATCGTCGCGCGGGCGCAGACCCCGTAATTCGTCTTGAAGAACAGC